>Ga0209712_10004702_pt1 | contig 10805 bp, 5 predicted proteins | sample ArcOceMetagenome_FD_187443 | JGI IMG/M metagenome (GOLD analysis project Ga0209712, IMG submission 187443) | Marine eukaryotic phytoplankton communities from Arctic Ocean - Arctic Ocean - Greenland ARC118M Metagenome (SPAdes) (version 2) | ecosystem: Environmental > Aquatic > Marine > Oceanic...
GCTCCAACTGGCTGATTTGCGCCTGCTGTTTGGTGACAATCTCGTTCATATCGTCCAAGTTTTGCTCTAAAAATGCGATGCGCATCTGTAAATCTTGGATTAATTCAATTTCTGGTTTTGACATAATTCTATCGTGTTGATTTTTAAAGCTAATTCATATTAGATACAGCTACTTGGCTTAATTGTACACCAAGCTTGAATGAATACTGATCATTTACGTTAAAAATTTAAGAAGGTTAGAGATGCAAAATACATTGTTTAAAAAAGTACTTGTTAGTTTGTTATTGGCTTTGCCTACGCCAATGATCATGGCAGTGCTGTTTTCTGCTGTTGGCGGTAATACAATCCTTGGCTTTGTTCAGCCAGCTCAGGCGGCGCTTCAAGAAAACGCGTTGTCTGTATTCTTTGCTCAACCAGGTGCAGCACTAGCTTACGCAGTTGCAGTAGCCGTGGTATTTGTTGTGATTATCCTAGCGTCATTATTACTGAATCAACCTCGCTACAAGCGTCGTGGTAGCGGTACTCTTGTAGAAAGCGATACGGATGAGTGGTTCAACGTGAAAAAAGGCTTCGGTTTCATTACACGTGATAACGGCGACGATGTGTTTGTACACTTCCGTTCAATCCGTGGCACAGGTCATCGTTCTCTTAGCGAAGGTCAAGGCGTTAAATTTAGCGTTGTTGATGGTCAAAAAGGCCTACAAGCTGAAGACGTAAGCGTTGTTCGTTAAGTTTAACGAATAGTGTTTAATATGAAGCCCGCTTATTAGCGGGCTTTTTTGTGCCTGTTGGGAAAGCCCTTAGGAACCAAGGTTACCAGTACGTATTACTTGCTGGTAAAGGTATACACCCCATCCCAGTCACTTTCTGGCGGCTGTGTTTGAAAGGTTTCGATGCGCTGTCGATACAGCTCGATGATGACTTCATAGTCGGGCAAGTTTTGCATGTGCAATTGTTGCAGTACTTCCAGAGCGATTGACCATTGTTGATTAGCATAATGAATAAAAGCTTGTTCGAGTAGCATGGCATTTTCAGTATCACTGATACTGGCTTGGGCCTTTAAATCCAAAGGCTCATAGATGGCAATGGGCTGGGATTTACCTTTTACCCTGACTTTATCCAAGGGTCGATACAAAAACTCAGGGGCTGCGTCTTTGGTAAATTCACTCACCACAATTTTAGCGCCGTATATTTTACTTAGTGCTTCAAGGCGCGAACCTAAGTTAACCGCGTCTCCCATTACGGTATAGGCCATGCGAAATTCAGAGCCCATGTTTCCCACGTTCATAAACCCGCTGTTAATACCGATGCCAATGGCGATGCTATTCAGTCCCTGATCCTTTAGTTGCTCATTAAGGCTGATGATTCGATTTTGCATATCCAGTGCCGCACAAATGGCCTTATGCGCATGTTGTTTTTGCTCAAGGGGCGCGCCCCAAAATGCCATGATGGCGTCTCCCATGTATTTATCCACTGTGCCTAATTGTTCATAAATGGCTTGTGTCATAGGGGTGAGCAGTTGATTCATTAAATGGGTTAATTCAGTGGGGCTTAAGGACTCTGAAATGCTGGTGAAGTTACGTACATCAGCAAACAGCACGCTTAAGTTTCTGTTTTCACCATCCAAACGAATGTTCTCTGGCTGCTTGGCCATTTCATTCACCAATTGCGGCGGAACGTATTGGCCAAACAAACGGGTAATGGCGCGCTTTTGTTTGGACTCAATAAAAAAGCCCCAAGACATATGGAAAATAAAAAAAGTAAGGATCATTAATAGCGGGCTAGCTAAAGGGAATATCAGCCCTTGCGCGTATAAATAAAAGTTAGCGTAAATATTCAGTGCCGCTAATGCGATGCATAAAAGCAAAGTAAAAATAGGGGCCAAAAAATGCGGGGCGATAAGTAGGGTTAGTCCTAAAAAAATAGAGACTAAAAACATGGCTCCATATAAATAGGCTGGCTCTTTTGCGATATTTTGATCTAGGATGCCGGCAATGATATTGGCGTGAACCTCAACGCCGGGCATGCTTTCATCCACAGGGGTGGCTCGTAAATCTAAAAGCCCGGGGGCTGAAGTGCCTAACAATAAAATTTTGTTTTTAAGAGTATTTAGCTCAGTGCTTTTTAACAAAATATCTTTGACAGACACATAAGGGTAACTGCCTTCTGGCCCACGAAACGGCACATGCACAGCACCTTGAGCGTCAGTAGGAATCAAACGATGCCCAAGTTGCACACTTTCAATGGCTAAATATTTCCCCTGTTCTAATAATTGAATATCCATAGGCGCATGGTTTAACGCTTGCTGGGCCACAGACAGCGCAAGTGATGGGTATAACAACCCTTGATAAGACTGCAGCAATGGTACGCGTCTAAATACACCGTCTTTATCTACAATGGGGTTATCAAAAAAACCCGCGCTAAGACTGGCTTGCTGAATTAATGGAATATTGGCCGTGTAGTTTTTGGGTTTAGGTAGCATTAATGCCATGTGCGTGGCGGCATCAATTTGTGTGATGGCATTGGGTAAAGTATTAAGTGGGCTGCCCCCTGCTTGATTGAAAAAAATACCCGAAGTAATGTTTTTACCCTTTAGACTTTCAGCAAACATGGCATCTTGATTGGCTTGTTTGGCAAGTGCCTGTTTAGTTTTTTCTGATATGTTTTTTTTCTGCTTAACCTCCTTGTATATGGTTTCAAACCCATCGCCAGCCGATTCGGCAAACACCATATCAAAACCCAATACTTTAATTTGGTAATGCTCAAATAATGTATTAATGAGCTGCGCTAATGTATGGCGGTTCCATGGCCATTGGCCAAACTCTTTCAGGCTGTTTTCATCAATGTCGGCAATGATAATGCGTTCATCGATCCCTAAGGGTAGGGTGGCTTTTAAACGAAAATCAGAGGCAAGGCCTTCAAATTTATTGAATATTTCAAGTTCAAACACATGCAGGCTTTGCAGGGCAAAAAACACAATAATCACACAGCCTGCTAGCCATTTATTGCCTTTTTTCAGGTTACCTGCAATAAGTGTTTTTGCATTTAATGCCATGGTGATTAATAACCACGGCGCGGGCGAGAATAACTTTGAATGGCCGAAATAGGGGATTCACGGCCCACAATGGCTTCAATTAAAATCAGTTCTTCGTCAGTATGATTAAACATAGGAGCGGGAATAATTAATTGGCTTTTTTCTGGGTCTTTTAAAATAAAGCGCGGAGAATCATGGTGAGTGGTGCTTATGAGTTCTTGTTGATCCGGTTGAGTATTGGATTGAATCAAGGTTTTACCATAGCAGGTGCATAAGTAACTTTTGTCTTCATCAGATTCGGCATAAACAGCCGTGCCACGAATACCTATGGTGGCGGTGGTGGTGCGTAATGTGTGTTTCTTTTTAGGGTTATCTCTATGGCCAAACACAGAAAGCACTTTACCGGTTAATAAGTTTAAGCCGCTTTCTACAACGTTATTGCCTTCAAGTTGCATCTTGCTGTTTTCTCGCAAAATGTGTGCGTCTTTTCCCACTTTAAAAATGATGTAACTGTTGCTGGCGGTTTCCACTAAGGCATTGGCTTTAATAAAGGTGTTTTCATTGGCCAGTTGACCATCAACATAAACCTTACCCTGTATTTCAAAAATGGATTGATCCGCCGCTAGCTCTTTTGGAATTTTGCCAAAGCCATAGTTTTGCTGAGCCAGGGCAGTACTTGGCAGCAGCAAACCAAAGCGGCCAAGTGCCATGGCTAAACCAGAGTTAAAGGCGGCATTCAAAAATTCACGGCGTGGGGGTTTAGTCATGCTGTCCTCCGGTGTTTATGGGCCTAAAAGCAGCAGAAAAGAATGATAAACAGGGCCATCTATTCACTTTAGACCCAGCTTGCCTCATAGCGCTAACCAATATGCGAAAACAGTCTTTCAAACTGATTAATCGGCCTTTATGTGCTTTTAAAGTGTATACACTTATTTTAGATGAGCTTAAAAAAAGTGTGGGCCATGGCTGTCAAAAGACGCGGGTTTAAGCACAATAATGAACACAAATTCAGCTTGGGCTTTCTACGGGCCGTAGCGGTACTGCTATGCCTTTTTTCCAGCTCGTTATTTGCTGCCACCACTTACGATGGCACCAATGGAGTTCGGGCCAACCTTCTTATTTCAAATTCAGTCTCCGCTTGCAGTGGCTGTCATGATGGCAGTTACGTGGTGGATTTCACCAGCAGTTATTCTGCGTTTTCAAGTTATGCCACAGCATCCCACGCTGGCAGTAAATACAATGCAGTGAGTGAAATGATCACTCGAACATCTTTAAACCCAGGGGATGCGAGCTTCATGCCTGATGGTGGTGGTTCACAAATCAGCAGCAGTGAAAAATCCTTATTAAGTGCATGGCGTTCCAATGGTTCTGTGCAAACGGATTACCCCACCACCTATACCAGCTCAACGGTAACGGGTTCAGGTAAAGATTTTAAACTCAGCTCGAACAGCGCAAAGTTTACCGCCCGCGCCTATGTGGATGACAGCGGCATTGCCAATACCTATTACTACTTTCAATACGGCTTGAATCAAAGTTCTTATTCAACGTCATCAAGCCAAGGTGTCAGTGGCAGTGGGGGTGGCACAAGCACCACGTTAATCACAAAAAACCTTAGCTCATTACAGTGTGGCACCTTGTATTACTTTCGGGTGCGCGCCTATAACAGCACATATGGTTACCGTTATGGCAGCTGGAGAAGTAAAACCACTGATAGCTGTAATACCGCACCTGTCATTCAAAACACGCCGCTTAATCCAAGTAACGCCACTGAGGACATTCCATGGATGTTTGATGTGGATGCCAATGACGATGGCGAAGGAGGCAGCACCGTTTATTCCCTTTCTAATGCACCAACGGGTATGAGCATTAATAGCAGCAGTGGTGTCATCAGTTGGACACCCACTGAAGGGCAAACCGCATCGGGTACGGTGACGGTGACCGCTGAGGATAACGGTGCCGATGGAGTAAGCGCCGACACCAGCACGTTTAGCATCAGTGTAAGCAGTGTGAACGACGTTCCAGAGATTACTTCTAACCCAGGCACCAACGCCATTGAATTAACCCCTTATAGTTATCAGTTAGCCGTAACAGACCCTGATCATAGCGGGGGTGAACTTACTTACAGTTTATCCAATGAGCCTTCAGGCATGTTGGTCAGTAATTCAGGTGAAATAACATGGACACCAGCAAAAGATGTGACCACATCAGGATTAGTAGAAGTGACAGTAACCGATGATCTTGCCGCCAGTGACAGTCAGTCATTTACAATTAGTGTTTCAAGCACCAATACCGCACCCAGAATCTCTTCAAGTGCACCCACCAGTGTGAATGAAGATGTGTTGTATCAATACAATGTGCAGGTAACAGATAGTGACGATGCCAATAATGGTGTGGATCTAATCTTTAGTTTAACTAATGCCCCTGATGACATGGCCATCAGCAATACTGGCGCAATAACTTGGACACCCTTAGAAGGACAAGGCAGTGTTTCAAATATTATCGTCACTGTGCGCGACGGTGGAGAAAACAACGTAGACCCAGCTAGCGAAACTTTTTCAATTACTGTGCACAGCATCAATGATGAGCCAAGTTTTAATACGGTGCCCAATCAAGCGGTGCAAGAAAATCAAAACTTTAATTTAGATTTAGGCAACTACTTAGTTGATCCAGATGATAGCAATGATGGTAACGGCATTACCTGGGCATTGCTTTCAGGCCCTGTGGGTTTGAGCTTATCTAATGTGGGCGTACTGAGCTGGCTGCCCGGTGAAAATACAGCGGGTGTGTATCAACTTGCCATTCAAGTAAACGACGGTAAAGAGAATAGCTCACAAGTGGTGGATTTAAATGTGCAGTTAAGTGTGGGTCTATTAGATGCCGACAGTGATGGCATTGCGGATTACGCGGACAATTGCATCAATACAAGCAATGCCGATCAATTAGATACAGATGCAAACGGCGAAGGGAACGCGTGTGATACTGATGATGACGGTGACGGCTTAAGTGATGTGGCTGAACTGAATAATAGTTTAAATCCACTAGACCCTAGCGACGCATTATTAGACAGCGACAATGACGGCTTAAACAATCTAGATGAATATTTATTATGTGTGGCCAATGCCGATGCACAATGCGACGGCATTTTAACAGACAACGTGGCCCCAGAAATTACCACGGGTGGCACATTAAATATTAATAGCACGGGTTATTTAACCAAGGTAGATCTCACCGCCAACGCAGTGGATGTATTAGACGGCGCCGTGATTGCAGTGCCTGATCAGTCAGGCCCCTTTAGACCTGGCAACCACACCATTGTATGGCGTGCCAGCGATGCAGCCGGTAATGAAAAAACTGAAAACCAAGAAATTAATATTTTACCCAAAGTTCGCTTTGCAGGCAGTTTGTATATTGGTGAAGGTCAAAATATTCAGTTGCCCATTGGTTTAAATGGTGAAGCGCCATCTTACCCTGTGTTATTAAATTTCAGTGTGCAGGGCACGGCAGGCAGCAGTGATCACGATTTAATCGCAGGTCAGGTTTCCATTGATTCAGGCACCCAAACTCACATCAGTTTTAACACTTTAGTTGATAACCAATTTGAAGAAGACGAAACACTGAATGTAACCTTGGATTCCGCCAGCGCACAGGTGGTATTAGAAGCGGCAGAATTTAAATTGATGATTGTCGATAGAAATGTGCCGCCCATGGTTAGCACGGGTTTAATACAAAATAGTCAAAGTGTGGCGGTGATTTATCAAGACCAAGGCAGTTTTACCATCAGTGGCCAAGCCAGTGATGCCAATAACGATGACTTAACTTGGGTATTTAATGAGGTACAAGGCCAGCTAAATTTAAGCACTGTACAGGGTGGCAGTGTGAATACCGTATTAGACCCGGCCTCATTAGCGGTGGGGTTTTATCAATTGCATATCACCGTAAGTGATGGCCAGCATGACATCAAGCAAAGTTTAGTTTTTCATATTAAAGCCACCGCACCGGTGTTAACCACGGCGGATACCGATGGCGATGGTATTGATGATATTACCGAGGGATTGATAGACAGTGATGGAGATGGGCTGGCGGATTATCGAGATGCTATAAATGATGAGCAATCACTACAGCAAAGCTTAAATGACAGCGGCAGCGAAGACGCATTAAAAGCACAAGGTGGTCTAAGCTTAAAAATGGGTTCGCTGGCTCTTGAGCATGAGCGGGAAGGGGCGCGTATAAGTTCTTTGGACATTATTAATAGCGGCGACACATCTTTGCCATTTGATGAGGGCAGTTCGTTTGCGGGTAATATTTTAGATTTTGAAGTGCACGGTTTAAGTCCGGTGGATCCGTTTGCTCATATTATTGTGCCCCTAGACAGTGTGATACCCATTGGCGGGCAATACTGGAAGTACGATGGCCAAGAGTGGAGTGTCTTTGATGACAGTGGCAACGATTACATTGGCAGTGTGTTATCTGAAAATGGCGTATGTCCAAGCGATGAAACTGTGTATCAACAAGGTTTAACCGCGTTCGATGATTGTTTACTGTTAATCATTGAAGATGGCGGTGCCAATGATGCGGATGCACAAGTGAACGGCATCATTAAAGATCCATCCGTTTTATTAATTCCTGAAAGCACACTTAGTCTACCCGCAAAAACCGCCCCCACCCGACACTCAGGTGGCAGCGGTTCTCTTTCTATGGGTTTTATCGTGTTCTTATTTTTGTGGTTAGTGGCAGGATTTATAAAGGTAAGTGTTAGGCAAGGAAGGCAGAATGCTTAAGGAGCACTTAATAAAACGGAATTATTTTTCGCCATTAAACAATATGAATATTAGTTTCATGTTAATGCTTTTGGTGTTGGCGAATCCTGTGAACAGCCAAACCTGGTTTGAAGAAATTAGAGTAAGCCCTAGTGTCATCAGTACCTTGGCTACAGATTCGAATGTGACACGGGCGCAAGATGAAAAAAATATAATCAGTGATCGTTTTGCCAGAGTGGATCTATCCCTTAATGCCTTATTCGAGTTAAGTTTTAACAAAGCCATTATTTTAGAGCCCAGCATTTCATATCAAGCGTTTCAATTTACCCCCTCCTTAAATCGCAGTGAATTTTCTGCCAGTGCCATTTATCGCTGGCAAAATACATTTGCCTATAACAGCCCCTGGTATCAAGTGATGGGTAGATATGAATATTGGCTAGCGGATGTGAAACAAAGGCGTAGCCATATTAATAAAGTCATGGCCATGTCCAGTGCAAGGCTGACAACAGTAATAACATGGATGGCAGGGTTAGAGTGGCAGCAGCGTTTAAGTGAGGGCACGGTATTTGATACCAGCCAAACGCGGGCTTTTTTAAACTTAGATTACACCCTTAATAATCAAGCGGTTTTGTATGGTGGCTACAACTTCATAAAGGGCCATACCTTATCGTCGGTGCAAAGCGCTTATTGCAATGGACTGGCCAGCACCAGTATTTACCCATTAATTTTGGCCAGCGAAGAAATAGAATGGGATCAAGCATTCTCGGAAGACCATTGTGGCAACTGGTTAAGTTACCGTTTAAGTGCCACCACTCATACCGCCACATTAGGGCTTAATTACGGCTTAAGTCATAGCACCAGCATTGATGCTTCCATTTTACATGTGCAAGTGAACGCCACGGACAGTATTGAATACGAACGGCAAATCTTTCAATTCAGTTTATTGAAAGGTTTTTAACATGACTTTTTTAAATAAGTTAAAAGCAACCCTATTAATCACTATGCTTTTTTTAGGCGCCTGCAGTGACCCAGGTGATACCACACGCTCACCGTTTCAAATATCCGCCACTAGCCCCAATCAATTTTTAACCTTGTTGAATCAACAAATGCCTCTGTCTCAGGGTGCTTATTCATTGTATGTATTACCGCAAAGCAGCACCGCGGGCAGTTATAGCATTAATGTAAACACGGTTAATGGCAGCATAGATGAGACGTTCACTGGTACTTGGCTGGCATCTGTTGATGTGGATTGGCAAAGCACTGCGCAATCAGCGCATGACATCAGCTTGCCAGAGGCAGGGGGCTTAAACATTGATGCAAGCTGTGATGCCGCCTGTGACGTATTTTTAGTTAAAAATGCTCAGTTAATACTGCAAAAAAGCTCTGAAGAACAGTCAAACAGCCAACATGACATTACATTAAATTTAGAGGGCAGCGGCATCAGTTCTGTGGCCTATGCTAATGCCTATTATAAAGCGGTAGATGCCAACTCTGAACGCACCACATTAAGCGACTGGCAACGTAAAAATGGTTTTGATCAGGGTTTTGATGTGCATGTGATTTTTCGTGATTCAAAAGATTTAGGTTACGGCCGAGACATGTACGCCAGAAAAAACGACGATGGCAGTTTGGCATTTTATGTAAATAACTTTGTGGTAAGTGTGGGAAAAGGCAACCCAGCCAACTACGGGCCGTTAAATTTACAAGCGGCCACCGATCAAAATTTTGATTACCACCTAGGCTCTAACGCTATTGAGTTTAGCCCTGTGGATGAAAACGATACCAATAGCGATTTTATTCTAAAGTTTTTTACTTTTAGCGCGAAAGATCAAAATGGAGAGCAACAGCGTATTACCTCCGCCGATTTAGATGGGCGCGGCACCAAACACATGCCCACCATGTGTCTGGCGTGTCATGGGGGTAATATGCTGCCATTAAACCCTGACGGCAGCTTTAACACCCTGTCTCTTAAGTCGGCCAAGCTTAATCAGTTAGAGCTGGATTCATTTGAGTTTCTAGAGTCCGGTGAGTTTAGCTTGGGCAGTCAGCAAGCCGGTATTAAAACCATTAATGAATGGGTGCGGGATAGCTTTGATGAATTTTCCACACGAGATCAAACAGAAAAAGGCTACTGGCATGAAGACTTTGCAAAATCCATTGCAGAATACCGATACGGCGGCAGTGCGTTTGATGCCAGCGAATTTGTTGAAGACGGCATTCCGTCAGGCTGGCAACAAACCGCGTATCGCCCAGAAGGGGTCGAAACATTATATAAAAAAGTGGTGGAACCCCACTGCATCAGTTGTCATTCATTAAGAGGCTATAACGCGGGCAGTGATGTGGATTTAGACAGCACCGTGATTAATGGCCAAGCGGTGTATTTAGGCAATGCCATTAATTTTAGCAGTTACGAAAAATTCATAAGTTATGCCGATTTAATTACCGACTACGTCTATCGTCGCGGCGTCATGCCTTTATCCTTAAGAAATTATGAATCCTTTTGGCTAGACACCACACAGGTCCCTTCTTTGCTGGCCAGCTTTTTACCCGGCTTTACAGATGCCAATGTATTCATAAAGGATGAAAACGGCGCGCAATTCATTCAAGAGCCCGGTTTGCCAGTACCCATGGTGGAGTCCATGCGCATTAGCAAGTCACCAGTATTGTTAAATGCCGATGCCAGTTATTTTGCCCAAAGTTATCTGTGGGAGATCATAGATTCACCAGCGGGCAGTGAGGTTAGCCTGAGCGATGCAAGCGCATCGGTGGCCACATTAACGGCCGATACTGATGGCTCATATACATTACGGTTAACCGTGGCCAATGATAAAAGCCAAGCGTTAACAGAGCAGCAAGTGGATAGCGCACGATTTAGCAAAGAGCTTGTCATCACCATTGATAGCCAGCTAAGCAAACACGGCAGCGAATACAATTTTATTGATGACATAAAACCGTTATTGCAAACCACTCTTTACGATTTACGCAGTTGCCAAAGTTGTCATAGTGCGGTGAGC
>Ga0209712_10004703_pt1 | contig 10805 bp, 8 predicted proteins | sample ArcOceMetagenome_FD_187443 | JGI IMG/M metagenome (GOLD analysis project Ga0209712, IMG submission 187443) | Marine eukaryotic phytoplankton communities from Arctic Ocean - Arctic Ocean - Greenland ARC118M Metagenome (SPAdes) (version 2) | ecosystem: Environmental > Aquatic > Marine > Oceanic...
AAATATGCTGTATTATGCTGTAAATTTCATTAAATCTATTTCTTTGGGCAAAACTATAAGCTTGGTTTTCTATTTTCCATTTGGTCGTTTATCAAGTTGTAGGTTAAGCCATTATTACCTCGATTCCTCGAATAACTCAAAATCCATCCTTATATTTTAAATGCAAATAACGTTGTTTTGATTTTTCTCAAAAAAAGAAATAGGGGAGAAGAAAGGGATAATTCAACTTGAGCATTTTTGATGCAAAAAGTATATTGCTGTAATTTTACAGAATTTTACAGCAAATTCCTGTACCTGACTTTCCAAAGACTATTTGCCAAAATTCATTAATTCTTACCAATGCTATGTCTTTAAAATACCTCATCTCTGAACCCTATCTATTTTAGAGGCTAACTTTTTCTTAGAAAAAAACGGAAAGTTCATTGAGTAACATTTCGACTTGCTGTAAAGTACTGTACTTTTACAGTCATTTACAGCAAATCGAAATGTTGATTTTATAAAAACTGCTGTTAACATTAACCCGAGTTTCTGGTTTTCAGATTATACATTTCTAAAAATGTATAATCTCATTTTTCTTTAACAGTAAAAATCGCAACCAATAAAAAAATCTAAAGAAAAGTTTTTCAACCTAATGGTGTCAAAAAATTTGAATTGATTAGCTAACTCGAACACTTTAAATTATGTAATTTTAAAAATTCAACTTCAAAAAAGCGTTAGTTAGCTCTTCGAAAGCGAAAAATGTTTTTTGCAAGATAAATCAACAATCAATTAATAAAAATCCCATGAGCTAGTCTAAAACGTTAAACACGACGAATGTCAATGATTGGCTGGAAGCCAATGGCTGAAGCGCAAAGTTTCAAATAGATTCAGAATGTTCACTACTACTTTTGTCCTTATTTTCCCCTTTAAAATCAATCATTTATCCAGATAAACTCATGCTTTCAAACAAAAAACAAAAAACAAAATAAGCGACCGAACATTCTGAATCTATTTTATCCGTATTCCTAAAAGAATTACATTTAGAAAAAAAGAAAATTAAAAAGGTCTTAAACTACCATTTAAGACCTTTAAAGTTTTTTTAATGCTTTTAATATTATTTGTAGCGATTAAAATATTTACCCGAGGTAGTTCTATAACTCAATGATAGCAAGCTGTACAGCTGATTATAAAAGATTTTTCTTTTCCTTAAATAGGGACAAGTTTAGGGATATTAAGGGGACAGATTTAGGGCGGAAATAGGGACTTAATCAGTAAAAACGGGGGACAGGTTTAGGGAATTAAAAGGGACATAAAAGGGGAAATGAGTTGAGCTAATTAAATAACCGCTGAAAAGGGGACAAAAAAAGGGCAGGATGAAGCAATCATATTCTTATCCCCATAAAAACTAATTCTCGCACTTAAAAGGGACTTAATTAGGGAAGTCAAATTTAGATTCCCCTTTTTTTATCTAAAAAAGGGTCATAAATAGGAAAGGGAGGAGCTAATAGAATTTAAAAGAGGACAAGAAAAGGGCTCAACTATTACTTGGACCGATTTGAAAGGTAAGAAGTCTCTTATTATTTTCTAAAAGGGGACAAAAAAGGGGCGTAATTTGTATAAATCTATTCTTTTTGTTTCAAAATAGACATGATTTGAATGATTTCACTAATATTTTTTTAAAAGGGACACGGTCAGGGCCCAAGTATTAGTTGAAGATAACGATAGATCAATTATATCCCATTTTTGACTTAAAAAGGGACATGATTAGGGTTAAAGTATAGGTTTAAGACCCTTTTTAAGGTTGAATTTGCTTGATAATTTAAAAAAGGACTATAACAGGGCAAGTGTGATCCTATTTATGTCCCTCTTTAGAATGATCCATTTCTTTCTTTAGGTTAGGGAATCATTGAATGTCTAGATTGCGGTTTTAAAAAGGGACTCAATCAGGGAAATTAACAACACCTATATATAGTATGATTTTAAAAATAAATAAAAGATGTGGAAATATTTAGGGGGACAAAGCTTTTACTAGTCCCCTTCATTTTTTATATTTGCCTAAATTTTAATTTTCAACACTATGTTTCAGCTTGATCAAAAACTATGAAGCAGAAAAAAGTCAAACAAATCGCTCGGATTGAAAATAGGTTTATTTTCAATGCGAGATACCAATTAAGTGCTCGGGAGCAAAAGATAATCTTATATCTAATGTCCAACCTTGACCCATTAGCACAAAATGATTTTCATAAGCAAATAGTTTCGGTTAAAGAATTGGAGAACCTCCTCAAAGGGGAGGACAAGAAATGGGGTGGATTGTACAAAGAGATGAATGATTTTAGTGCTCGAATTATTTCCAAGTATATTTCTTTTGATTCTGATTTTTTGGTTGGGGGAAAACCGTTGCGAGGAGTTATCAGCTGGTTTCAATCGGTGATTCCTGTTGAAACTGAAAACGGGGAAGTGGCTTTAGAATTTATGTTTTCCGAACGACTTAAACCATTTTTATTGCAGTTGAGCGAATATGCGAAAATTCACCCGCTGGATGTTGCACCGATGAAAAGTGGTTTTGCGATCAGAATGTATCAAGTTTTTAAAGCGGAGCGAGATCGGATGCGAAAACATACTCAAACCAATTCAATGGTTTACACTTTAGATGAATTGAAAAAAATGCTTGGCATCGAAGGGAAATATAAAGTGTTGAAAGATTTCAGGAGAAGAGTGCTAGATGTGGTGGAACGAGAGATTAATACGCATAGTCCAAGTGTACAAGTTAAATATGAATACATCAAAGCTTCCCGTCGGGTGACTGGAGTTCGTTTTTTTATTTTTGATAAACCTAAAGATAAACCAAAAGCTACTAATGAAAAAAGTGGTGAGGCAACTAATTATGCCCCGTCAAAAGAAGAGTTGGATGTGTTGACTTACTCTCAAACTAAGGCCTATAATATGTTGGTGAAATTTGGTGTGTATGAAGGTATCGCTTACAAACAAATTGTGCCGGTAATTACGGGTGGAGAAATTGATGGTTTTGAGGATTACTTTGTGAAACATGCACTTTCGCATTTTAAAAAGTGGGCAAGAGTTCAACCCAACAAAGCCATAAGTGCAGCAACCTTCGTGAATTGGTGGACAGAGAAAAAAGTGTTTAATGCTGACAATGATGTGTTTTGGAAAATTCAAGAAAAGATCAACCACGATAAAAAGAAATTGGACGAAGCTACTTTTGATAATCGAATGGAAGCGAAGAATATGACGAAGAAAGAATTTATTGAATGGTACAAAGGGACGCAGTCGAAGATGATGTAATTTATAAAAAAGGGGTGTTAGTCTTCGAAGGGCTAACACCGCTCTGGTCTAAATATCAATTGAAAATTTTTAAGTGCATCGAATTCGATGCACTTAAAATAATAATTCTAATTCCGTCGGATTCGACGGAATTAAAATAAATAAATGAAGTATGAAAAATAGAAATTTAATTCTGGTAGATGGGATTCCAATTAATTACTATGTGGAAGATGAAAAAGATTTTATAAACATTACAGATATAGCTAAGGGGTTTGAATCAGGATCAGGGGCAATTGAGAATTGGATGCGAAATAGAAATACTGTCGAATTTTTGGGGACATGGGAAAGTATTTATAATCCAAGTTTTAATTCCGTCGGATTCGATGGAATTAAAACTAATGTAGGATTAAACACATTTAAGTTATCAGCAAAAAAATGGATTCAAGAAACAGGAGCAATAGGAATAAAAGCAACAGCGGGAAGATATGGTGGAACATTTGCTCACAAAGATATAGCAATGCAGTTTGGGTATTGGTTAAGTCCAAAATTTCAATTGTATTTAATTCGAGAGTTTCAAAAGCTTAAAGAGGCTGAAGCTCAGCAAAATAATCTAGAATGGAATATTCATCGGATCATGTCAAAGGCTAATTTCCACATTCATACGGAAGCAGTAAAAAGGCACCTTGTTCCACCTCGAATCAAAAATACGAAAGCAGAAGGCATCGTCTATGCCAATGAAGCTGATATTTTAAATGTGGCATTATTTGGAATAAATGCGAAACAATGGAAAGTCGAAAATCCAGAAGTGACTGGAAATCTGCGAGATAATGCCACGACGGCACAGTTACTTGTTTTGTCAAATTTACAAAGCTTGAATTCCAAATTGATGGAGTGGGGGAGTGATGCCGAACAACGGTTGGACATTTTAAATAAAACGGCCATTGATCAAATGGAGATTTTGACGATGAGCGCAACTTTAAAACAATTGCCAAAAGAAAAGAAGCAATTAAAAGGCGGGAAGTAAAATGATAAAACTTTCAAAAAAGCAAATTAATAATATTGTTCAGGATTTGGATACGGGGTTGAAATGTTATGTTCACAAAACTACTGGAGAAATTTTCAGCATTCCTGCCAAACTTAAAGAGGTTGATGAAAATTTTGAACGATGGAAAGAGGAGTTAAAAAATGTGGAACAAAATCCAAATCAATATATCTTAGTGAAGGAAATCCCTAGTTCCGACTCTTTTAGGATTATGCGAAGATTTTTGGGAAAAGTAGCGAATCCTAAAATCAGAGGAAAATTAATGATTGCTATTTCTCAAAATAAGCCATTCCAAGATATTTTAGATTATAATGGTGATGTTTTGCAGGATTGGTATGAGTTTAAGCAAAAAGCAATAGAAAAATATGTCAATAGTTTTTTCGATTCTTTTGATGAGGCTAAATAAAATAAAAATTCCAAGATTTCACTAGTCGTGGAACTTTTTTAAGTTGGTAGTAGTTCTTTCCCCATCACTAACCATCTCAATAAAAAGACAATGTAATTTTCAATTCACTTCATTTTGAAAAATCGTCGCTAACTTCTAGCGACTTATCTTTTTATTTATAGGAATTAAATTTATTAAAAATGGATTCACGAAAGTACGGTCGTACTTTCCATTATCCTTTTTCGCCAGGAACGACAAGTGACGATAAAATCAATCATGACTATTGGTCAGATATGCATTCTATCGAACAAATTGTTCACACCGAGAAATTGGATGGAGAGAATACGTGCCTCAATCAACATGGCGTTTTTGCCAGATCTCATGCTGCCCCAACTCGACATCCTTGGGCCAATTACTTGAAAGAACGATGGCATCTGATCAAAAATGAATTAGGTGATTTGGAGATTTTTGGAGAAAATATCTATGCGATTCATTCCATAAAGTATTTGGAAATTGAACACCACTTTTACGTTTTTGGTGTCAGGTATTTGGATCAATGGCTTTCTTGGGAAGAAGTGAAATTTTATGCAGCATTGCTAGATTTTCCAACGGTACCTGAGTTGAAAATACAAAAGTCAAGCGATCAGAAAATTTTAGAGAAAACAGTTTTAAATTTTGTAAATCAACCGAGCGTTTTTCAATCTTTGGATATTCATACTGGCGAAGCATGTACGATGGAAGGAATAGTTTCTAGAAATGTCGATGAATATTTAGTGGAAAATTTAAAGAAAAATGTTTTCAAATATGTTCGAAAAAATCACGTCAAAACTGATGCACATTGGACTCGAAACTGGAAACGCGCTCCATTAAGATGGGAAATATCATGAGCAATAAAATTTGGAAAATAATAGAAAATAAGGACTGGCAAAATGTGAGAAATTCATTTTCATGGATTCAAGACATGGAAGGAGTGCCACAAGATAAAGTGCATCACGCCGAAGGTGATGTGGCTATTCATACTCGAATGGTGGTCGAAGCATTATTGAATTTAGCAGAATTTCAAAGCTTGGAAGAACAAGAAAAAGAGATTCTTTTTGCTGCTGCACTTTTGCATGATGTTGAAAAACGATCTAGCACCGTTCATGAATCTGATGGAAGTATCACTTCACGAGGACATGCCCGAAAAGGAGAATTTACCGCTCGAATGATTTTGTACAAAGATATTCCCACACCTTTTGCGATTAGAGAAGCGGTAGCGAAATTGGTACGAAATCATGGTTTACCGGTTTGGGTTTTTGAAAAAGAAAACCCAAAAAAGACCCTTTTGCAAACTAGTTTAGAAGTGAATTTAGCGCATTTAGCTATTTTATCAAAAGCCGATATGTTGGGTAGATTTTGTCAAGATCAATCGGAAATGTTGTATCAAATTCAATTGTTCGAAGAGTTTTGCAAGGAGGAGGATTGCTTTGGAAAAATGAAAATTTTTGGTTCCAATTTAGGGCGTTATCAATTTTTCCAAAAAGAAGAAGCAAGCCCTGATTATGTCCCTTTTGAAAATAATACTTTTGAAGTGATCATGCTGTCCGCTTTACCAGGAACAGGAAAGGATTTTTTCATCAAAAAAAATTACCAAGATGTTCCAGTTATTTCTTTAGATGCTATTCGAAGGAAAAATAAAATTAGTCCAACTGACAAAAAAGGAAATGGGCGAGTTATTCAAATGGCCAAAGAACAAGCAAGAGTTTTTTTGAGAAAAAAAGAATCCTTCCTTTGGAATGCAACGAATATTTCTAGAAATCTGCGAACACCTTTGATTGATCTTTTTCAAAGTTACGGAGCAAAAACAAAGTTAATTTACCTCGAAGTCCCTCATAAAAAATTGATGCAACAAAACCGAAATCGAGATTTTCCAGTTCCTCAAAAAGTGATAGAAAAGATGGTTTCGAAATTAGAAGTTCCATCAAAATGGGAAGCTCCTACTTTGGAAATACATGTTTCAGGTTAGAGGATTACCTATCATCGACTGGCTCGAAGCCAGTCGATGGCAGTCCCCACTTGGATACTTCAAAAAAACGCCCCGACTGAACTTCAGCCGGGGCAATACTTGGTTAGAATGGTTAGAACGAGGAAGTATAAAACTTCCCTTTAATTAATAGTTCAATAATTCTTCAATCTTAATTTTAACTTTTTCTGCTGATGGCAAACATGCTTTTTCCAATTCACTATTCAACGGAATAGCTGGCGTATTTTCAGCTCCCAAAGTCATCACGGGTGCATCTAAATATCTAAAACATTCTTGCTGAATTCGTCCCGCCAAACTTTGGGCAAAAGAACAATTAACAGCTTCCTCAGTCAAAACTAAGCATTTATTATTTTTTCGAACAGATTCAAAAATGGCATTTTCATCCAAAGGTGAAATGGTCCGTAAATCAACAATTTCAATTTTCCCATCAAAATCCTTGGCCGCATTTAAGGCCCAATGTACGCCCATTCCGTAAGTGATGATGGTAAGGGAATCTCCATTTTTAACATTAGTTTCTGTAGGTGCTAAAATAATATTGGCTTTTCCAAAAGGCAATATATAATCCTCGGCAGGTTCGATCGTTCGAGCAGCATTGGTACCAGGAACTTTGGACCAATACAAGCCTTTATGTTCAAAAATCACCACAGGATTTGGATCATGATAAGCAGCCTTCATCAAACCTTTAAGGTCTGCACCATTACTTGGGTAAGCGATTTTCACCCCTCGAATATTTGCAATAATGGACTCGACACTCGATGAATGATAAGGTCCACCACTTCCATAAGCTCCAATCGGAACCCGCAAAATCATGCTAACTGGATATTTTCCATTACTCAAATAACAGGATCGACTTACTTCAGTAAATAACTGATTGATGCCTGGGAAAATATAATCCGCAAACTGAACTTCCACAATTGGCTTCAATCCAACTGCCGACATTCCAACGGTAGAACCAACGATAAATGCTTCTTGGATTGGCGTATTAAATACTCGAAGATCACCAAATTTTTGCGCCAAAGTTGCGGCCTCCCGAAATACACCACCCAATCTTGCTCCCACATCTTGACCATACAAAAGACATTCTTTATCTGCTCGCATCAATTCTTCCACCGCATGCAAAGCACAATCCACCATCACTACTTCGGTTCCATTTTCAGGAGATCGAGTTCCAGTTTCTTCCGTAATTGGAGTTGGAGCGAAATCATGATCGTGAAGTGATGAAGGATCAGGATCTTCCGCTTGGAGTGCCATTTCAAAATCCGCTTTCACCGTTTTCAAAGTATCCGCTTCAATCGTTTCTATTTGTTTTTTGGAAAAACCGTTTTCCAAAAGTTGATTTATAAAAATAGGGTAGGGGTCTCTCAATTTCGCTTCTTCCAAATCATCTCGATACCATTCCATGCGGACACCCGAAGTATGATGATTGAGCAAAGGCACTTTGGCATGAACCAAAAATGGACGCCGCTCTTTTCGAATCGTTTCAATCACTCGATTCAAAGTGGTATAACATTCTTCAAAATTACTTCCATCAATTGTCACCGCTTCCAAACCTTTAAATCCTGCCGCATATTCAAAAGCATCTTGCGCTCGAATTTCATCGGCACTTGCTGAAATATCCCACTCATTATCTTGCACCAAATACAAAATTGGATATTGCTTTAAAGCTGCCATTTGGAATGCTTCCGCAATTTCGCCTTCCGTCACACTTGCATCTCCGAGAGAGCAAACGACGATTGGGTTTTTAGCATTTTTTTCATTAATTTTTAAAGCTTCACGATATTGAATTCCCATGCCGACCCCTGTGGCAGGAATTGCCTGCATACCAGTTGCTGAAGATTGATGAGGTATTTTTGGTTTGTCATCATCCTTCAAACTGGGGTGTGAATAATAACTTCGACCACCTGAAAATGGATCCTCCTTTTTCGCCAATAATTGCAACATTAAATCATATGGACGCATTCCAATCGACAACAACATCGCATCGTCTCGATAATATGGAAAAGCAAAATCTTGGGGTAAAAGTTGTAAACCACAAGCGATTTGAATGGCTTCGTGACCACGAGAAGTAGCGTGAACATATTTGGAAACTAACTTAAAATTGTCTTCATACAACTCTGTCAAATGTTTTGCCGTACACATTTTTTCAAATGCTTCGGCCAATACTTTCTTCTGAATTTTTTTCTTAGATTTCACCATAATATTAAAGTTCGTTTGTGCTACAAAAATAACGAAAATTGGCGAGTTGTTTTTATTCTGAAAATAAATAGGGATATTGTTACTAGTTTTGATGAAAAAATAATTATTTGTTATATAATAGTTTAGTTTTTTATCAAGGAAAAGAATATTGTTTTTTAACACCTCTCAGGTAGTGGTCTGCTTTAGCAGACCTAAAAAAAAGAGGCACTTTTAGGTCTGCTAAAGCAGACCACTACGTATTCAAAATAAATAAATATGGTAAAACTCGACGAACTCGATATTAAAATTTTATCCTTCCTCCAAGAAAATTCTCGGATGACAATTAGGGACATGGCGAAAGAATTAAATATTTCTACGACACCTATTTTTAATCGAATCAAAAGGTTGGAAAAAGAAAAAGTCATTGATCGATATGTTGCGATCGTCAATGCCGATCAAGTAGGAAAAATGCTCTTTGCTTTCGTTTTTCTCAACTTAAAAGATCACTCAAAAAAGGCCATTGAAAAAATGGAAAAACAAGTGACGAGTTTCCCTGAAGTGTTGGAATGTCATTATGTGACGGGAGGGGCAGATTTTTTTCTAAAGGTAATTGTCAAAGATATTAAGAAGTACAATTCGTTCGTTTCCGAGAAATTATTTTCAGTTCCGAATATTGGAAAAATTGAATCTTTGTTGAGTTTGTCGATGGCGAAAAGTACGAATGTGATTCCGCTGTAAGTCGGATTTCCAAATTCGATTAATAAAAAATAACAAGCATCATTTCGTCATTCTTCTAAAATCAATAAGATTCAATTAAAATCGATTTTGGAAAACCGAGCAACAAAATGCTCCTCAAAGTTTCGAAACTTTGAAGAGCAAATTAATTTGATGTTGGAAATATTAGGTTGATGATTACTTCACCGTAATCGTGTATTTTGGAGTCGGATTCATCGGACAAAAATATACGTATTCTCCCTTCGGTAAATGCACCACTTTTGAGGTAGATTTCTCCCCATCTTTAATTGTTTTTTGAATATAACCTGTTTTGATATGCGCATCTGGATTTGACTTAGGTGCAATCACAAATCCCACTTCATGGTCTACGCCATTATTTGAAATTTCAAAAACATAATCACCCTGTGCAAGGATCAAACTTTGGATATTAAACTCCCCTTTGGTTTGTTCTAATTTGATGGTTTTTGCAGTTGAGGCATGATCAGTCATTCCTTTTTTTACCATATTATCTTGTCCGAAAGTTGAACCTGCGATAAAGATCATCGCTACCATCAAGATAAATGTTACTTTATTTTTCATTTTTATTGTTATTAAAATGTGAATTGAAATTTTTAAAAACCTATTTTTATTTAAACTGTTAATGCTACTAATTCAGGAGCAATTGGAAAGTCAATTGCGAACCCAGTTAAATTATGGATGTAATTACTGATTATTTTATCACCAACTACCATCACAACATCAATCATATTTGCCTCTGAATAACCTGCAGCGAAGAAAGTATCTTTGGCAGATTGAAATGCATTCCCTTTATTTTCTACAACTGATTTTGTGAATTGTGCCAAGGCATCAAACTTCGCATCGAAAGCGGCAGAACCACCTCGGATCTCTAAAATTTGCTCTTCTGAGAAACCATTCATTTTTCCTAAAGCGGTGTGAGCTGATTGGCAATATCTACATCCATTGATTTGGCTAGTGACCAAATTGATGATTTCTCTTTCTTTTGCTTTAAGGGTACTTTTTCGATTTTGCAAAGCCAAATAATCGGCAAGGGCAGTATCATTTTTTGCGTAATAAGCATACAAGTTGGGTACGAAACCTAAAGCTCCTTTTAAGTTATCAAAAATGGCCTGGTTATTTTCTGAAACTTCCTCTCTCGTTGGGACATTAAAATTTTGCATTGTTCT
>Ga0209712_10004704_pt1 | contig 10804 bp, 10 predicted proteins | sample ArcOceMetagenome_FD_187443 | JGI IMG/M metagenome (GOLD analysis project Ga0209712, IMG submission 187443) | Marine eukaryotic phytoplankton communities from Arctic Ocean - Arctic Ocean - Greenland ARC118M Metagenome (SPAdes) (version 2) | ecosystem: Environmental > Aquatic > Marine > Oceanic...
CCGTTGGCTATGAGAATTTCTGCGACTTCATCACATGCCGCGCCCAACGCACCATAGTTTAGATTGATGCTAGTGCTGTCAGACATAGCTGGTGCATCAGCACGCGTGGCGATTTGATGCGCCAGATAGTCATAGACGCTTTGGGTCATCCGCCATACTCAGGTTTGCGTTTTTCTAGGAAGGCGACGATCCCCTCAGCGGCTTCGTTTTCGCCAACTGCAAACGCCATAGCATCACGTTCCAAATCAAGCTGCACCGCTTCTGAACAATCATAAGCCGTTGCGATCATCGATCGAATGCGACCTTGTGCTTCACGTGGGCCTTCGGCGACCACATCCGCCCACACATGCGCCTCACCTATGACTTGGTCACCATCAACGACCGCGTTTACTGCACCCAACGCCAGCATGCGCTCAGCAACCACAGGGCGGCCAAGAACACACATCTCCATAGCCAAAGGTCGAGGAATCATACGGGCAAGGGACGCAGTTAATCCGCCATCTGGTACCAATCCAGCTTTGACATAGGCGGCGGTGAATTTTGCTCCTGCCTCCATAACAATAAAATCGCAAGCCAAGGCAATAGATGCCCCGGCCCCAGCAGCACCACCTTTAACAGCCGCAATCACAGGGACGGAGCACGCGCGAACAGCACGGATCACATCATGCAACAGCTCCACTTTTTCGCGACGCTCTGGTTCTGGCAAACTACGGCGTTCGATCAACGCGTTCAAATCACCACCTGCGCAAAAGAACCCACCTTGGGAAGTGATTATAATCGCGCGAATGCGACGATCTTTTGCCCTCTCAACCGCATCCAAAATAGTCTGATAAAATTCTGGAGTAAGTGCACCACGCTTGCCAGCATTGCCGTTCCAAACAATCAGGCGGTCCTTTGCGTCTTCAACGTATGCGCTCATTCGTGTTTCTCCATTCACATATCAGAAGGGTACGCTCTCCCCGTCTCAGGATTGTGTGAGCGCCATGAACTTCTCCAAGTGGTAATCCGTATCTCCAAACCGATGGTCTGCCATCGTGATCCGTTTAGCAATATGTGCCAGCTCGTACTCTTGGGTCATCGCGATACCGCCATGCATTTGAATTGACTCCTCAGCTATTAGTCGCCCAGCACGTCCCATGAGATTCTTTGCCGCGTGAATATTGATGTCGCGGGTGCGCTCATCACTTTCGAAATAACCCGCTGCGCGAATAACTGCGGAACGCGCCTGTTCCATTTCAATCAACATGTCGGACATGCGATGCGCTAATGCCTGGAAGGTCGCAATAGGGCGCCCAAATTGCTGTCTGGTCACAAGATACTCCTGTGTCAGTTCAGTTGCCGCAGTCATCTCGCCTAAGGTTTCGGCACATTGCGCAACTGTCGCGATGGCATAAGCCTCTTTCAACAAAGCGAAACCTTTACCTTCTTCGCCGATCAAAGAACCTTGAACATTGTCCAGTGTAACCTCCGCCGCATGGCCGCCAGCGATCAAAGCGTAATCCTGTATATTTAATCCGGCAGCATCCTTTTCAACAAAGTAAAGTGAAATACCGGCTTCGTCATAAACCTTGCCACTGGTGCGGGCTGATACAATTAAAATGTCCGAAGCCAGCGCGTTTACAACCACGGCTTTGCGTCCGTTCAGGATACCATTCACCGAAGCTGTTCGCACATAATTCAAGTCATACCGGCTGGTTGGTTCACCGTGGGCCAAAGCCAACTGAAGGTCCCCACCGATAAGGTCTGCTACACGGTCCAATTCACCAGCCGCAGCCAGAACACGACCTGATAATAGCGCACTGTCCAGAAACGGACTCACGACATTTGCGCGGCCCAACTCTTCAAAAACTAACGCGATATCTGCGCCTGTCCCGCCGAAACCACCCTGTTCTTCGGTAAAAAACGCCCCTATTACTCCCATCTCCGCCATCGCATGCCAAAGGTCAGATGTTACACCAGTCTCAGAGCTAAGAGCCTCATTTCGCGTTTTCGAGTTGCAGGAGTATTTCAAAAACCGCCGAAGCGAGTCCTGAAGCATTTGGTGTTCGTCAGTCAGATCAAAATTCATAGATCAGCCCCCCATCTTTACTTTGGCAATGATCCCACGCTGAATTTCATTTGAGCCGCCAAATATCGAGATTTTTCGATTATTGAAGTACTGTGCGGCAACGGGGCCAGCATCATGTGGATCTGGTAATGGTTCATTGCTGCCCTCCACCGCTTCAGAAACGAATGGCATAGCGTATGGGCCAACCGCCCGCCTCGCTAGATCGTTAATCTCTTGACGGATAATGGTGCCCTTGACCTTCAACATCGATGCCTCAACACCCGGTGCACCACCCGCCGCAGCCTGTGAAACGATCCGCAAATTTGTAGTGTTCATTGCCATCAGATCAATTTCAACTTGCGCGACGCGTGCTGCAAAGAGCGGGTTCTGTATAAGCGGCTTGCCACCCGACATCTCTGCCTTTGCAATACGTTTGACCGCAGCCAATCCGGCTGTAGAAAATCCAACACCCGCAATATTGGTACGCTCATGTGTCAGCAGATACTTGGCATAAGTCCATCCATCGTTTTCTTTACCAACAAGATTTTTAACAGGGACTTTAACATCCGTGAACCAAACCTCGTTTACCTCAGCAGAACCATCCAACAAGATGATTGGTCGCACTTCGATTCCGGGGGTATTCATGTCGATCAGAAGAAACGAAATTCCCGCCTGTTGTTTGACCTTGCTGTCGGTGCGTACAAGGCAGAATATCATATTGGCGTGCTGGCCAAAGGTGGTCCACGTTTTTTGACCATTCACAATGTAATCATCGCCTTCTCGGACAGCTTTGGTTTTCAACGAAGCAAGGTCAGACCCAGCACCCGGTTCAGAGTAACCCTGACACCACCAATCCTCACCCGAAAGTATACGGGGTAACCAATGATCTTTTTGTAGCTGGTTGCCAAATTTTTGCAAGACGGGGGCAAGCATAGAGAGGCCAAATGGCACAACGCGCGGCGCATGCGAGCTGGCGCATTCATCGTCAAAAATATGGCGCTGAACAGCGTTCCATTCTGCACCGCCGTGTTCTTTGGGCCAATTGGGTGCAAGCCACCCTTGAGCGTTCAATATCGCGTGCCATCCTTCCATATCGTTCTTTGTCAAATCACCGCCAAGGCGCACCTTTTCGGATAACTCCTTTGTTAGTTTCTCAGCCAAGAAGGCGCGAACCTCATCGCGAAAAGCTAGATCATCTTTGGAATAGTTCAGGTCCATGGAAGGTCCCCTTTCGCTTGAGCCATTCAGCTCTCTTTGTTCAAACTGTCAAAACTCTTGCTCGTCGCTACTAGTTCCTTAAGTAACGGCGCCACCTCCCAAAAATTAGGATCATTTTTGGCATATGTCGCAATGTCTTCCAGAAGATCAGGCAATCCAACGATATCAGCCCACTTCAGCGGACCGCCCCAATGGCGTGGAAAACCGTATCCAAACAACAACGTCATATCTACATCTAGTGGGCGCCGCGCGATACCTTCACCCACAACCTTCGCGGCCTCATTCACCATTGAAGCCATGTAACGGCGTATAATTTGCTCTGTGGTAAATATACGCTGAACAGTCCCCACAGCTGTTCTATCTGCAGCGATAAGGCCCATCACCTCCGGGTTAGGCACCCGTGCTTTGGCACCTGCAGCATAATCGTAATAACCCGTACCAGTCTTCTGCCCAAAGTTGCCCGCGTCACACATTTTGTCCGCATAGGTACTGACACCTTCAATCCCCGCCTCAATCCGTTTGCGTTTGCGCACAGCCCAACCGATATCCAACCCAGCCAGATCAGCCACGGCAAACGGCCCCATCGCGAATCCAAAGCCTTCAAGCGCAGCGTCAATGTCGTAGGGAGACGCACCTTCCATCACCATTTGATCAGCTGCATCGCGATATGTGGCAAGGATACGGTTGCCGATAAACCCATCGCAAACACCAGCACGCACGTTGATCTTTTTCATGCGTTTGCCTAGTTCAAACCCCGTTGCTACAACGTCGATTGCAGTCTTTTCGGCTACAACCACCTCAAGTAGTTTCATCACATGGGCGGGTGAAAAGAAGTGCAGACCAATCACATCTTGGGGTCGCGAGGTGACCGCCGCAATCTCATCTACATTTAGGTAGGACGTGTTGGAGGCAAGGATCGCACCCTGCTTACAAACTCTGTCCAATTGTGTGAAAACTTTTTTCTTAACGGCCATGTCTTCAAACACCGCTTCTATGACAAGGTCCGCATCTGACAAACCAGCATAGTCGTTCGTAACCGTCAGCGTTTCGTTCAAAATTGTCTCGTGCTGTTCGGCTGTGATCTTGCCACGCTTCAACGCACCAGCAAGATTGCCTGCAATACGCCTATGGGCGGCCTCACAAGCGACAGGTGTCATTTCGATTAATGTCACCTGCAAGCTAGACAACAAAGCAGACGTTGCAATCCCAGCACCCATAGTGCCGCCGCCGATCACACCGATATGATCTAGCGGACGAGGTTTAACACCTTTCAACTCAGGCAAGCTGCCAACAGCGCGTTCAGAAAAGAACGAATGGATCATGCCTTTACTTTGATCAGACTTCAAAAGATCTGTGAAAATTTGACGCTCAGCGGCCAGCCCCTCAGAAAACGGCATTTCAACGCCAGCTTGGACTGCACGAACGCATTGCGCAGGTGAGATTTGTCCACGCCCACTTGCAAGGATCGCGTCATAGGCTGCGTCCCAATCAATGGCTTCAGGAGCCGCGATTTCACTAACGGGACGGCAGGGTGCATCATTGGCCAACAGATCTGTGACATATGCCAAACCGTTCTCCAACGGATCACCATCTTGCACCAAATCGACAACACCCATTTTGGCGGCCTCAGCAACACCAATTTGACGGCCCGTGGTCATAATATCCAGCGCCACATCCACACCTGTCAAACGTGGAAGGCGTTGCGTGCCACCGGCACCTGGTATCAGCCCTAGGTTAACCTCTGGCAGGCCAATGCGCGCTGACGGCACCGCGATACGGTAATGACAGCCCAATGCGACCTCAAGCCCACCACCCAAAGAAACACCATGCATTGATGCGACGACGATCAATGGCGATGCCTCAATCCGATTGATGACATCAGGCAATGCTGGGGCCATCGGCGGCTTGCCAAATTCCGTGATATCCGCACCTGCGATAAAGGCGCGGCCTTCGCCCACAATCATCACCGCGCGCACACCACTGTCTGCCTCAGCCTGTTCCATGCGATCCATGAACCCTTGACGCACTGCTTGACTCAGTGCATTCACCGGTGGGTTTTGAATCGTAAGAACGGCGATATCACCGTGGCGCGAATAGGCAATCTTGTCAGACATTATAGTGGCTCCCGAACAGAAAATATGAATCACAGCAATACCTTAATACTCGGTTGAATGACCCCAACTTGTACAGCTTCAGACTAGTGGCCAAAATCGCTTTGCCGCAAGCGGAACCTCTTACACTCGAACTTTGCGCCGTAGCGTAACAACGAAAAAGGCAGGATGCCGAAACATCCTGCCTTTTCTATTTTCAACATTCAAAGTCGCGCAAGGGCGAGCCCAAGCAACCTTTGCTTTTACGTGCGCCGAGGAGCTTGACCGCCACCCTTACCAGTATCACCGGCAGCACGACGTGCTTTGTTCTTTTTGCTGTTTGGTTTTCCAACAGCAGGTGCACCACCTGGGCCAGTCTTAGGCTTACCACCAAACTTACCCTTAGGCTTACCAGCATATGGTTTGCCGTCTGGCTTACCGCGTGGCTTGTACTCAGCTACGGCACCATCATCACGGGCACGATCCATTGTGGAACGTGGCTTTTCAAAACGCTTGGACGCAGGGTGCGCACCAGCAGGTTTGCCACCCTTGCTTTCTGGTTTTGGCTTACGCGCTTTTGGCGCTGGTGCGTCATCCCATTCAACCGGCTGGCTGGCAGGCTTTGGGGCCACTGCTGGTTTGTAATCGTCTTGTGGCTTTGGCGCATAATTCGCTTTAGACTTGTGATCATAATCCTGCTTTGGTTTTTTGTCATAGCTTGGCTTGTCGCCGCGCGGGGCATCAGATTTTCCGTAGGATTTGCCCGATGGTTTTCCACCTGGCTTGCCGCCGAATGCTGGACGCGGGCTACTTGCTGCAGCTGGTGGTTTTGCCAATTCAGTCAGAACCAAACCACCTTCGACAGTCATCGAACTGCCCAAGGCTGCTTTGAAACCAACGACGCTGCCTTCTTGCATCTCAACAAACGTCTCGTCGTTTTGAATGCGGATGGCACCAATATCATCTTTGGTGATACCACCACCATTGCAAAGGATCGGCAACAAACGACCAACAACGATACCTTGGTTACGGCCAGTGTTCACAGAGAACCACTTGCTTGGACCAAACGGTGCGCGTGCTTTAGGTGGCTTGTTGTCACCCGCTTTTGATAACTCTTCAGGGGCAGATACGCGCGCTGCGTATAGACGCATATAAGCTGCTGCCATTTGTTCAGTGCTGAAATTTTCGACCAGTTTTGCGACCATGTCGGCTTCGTTTTCAGCAACTGGCTCATGCCACATTGGATCAGCCAAAAGACGTTCTTGATCTTTCGCACGAACATCATCAGCAGATGGCGCGCTGATCCAGTTTGCACTGACCTTTGCGCTTTGCAAAATGCGTTCTGCTTTGCGGCGCACCTTAGCGGTGACAATCAACGTGCTGACGCCCTTGCGTCCCGCGCGGCCTGTACGGCCAGAACGGTGCAACATGGTTTCGTGGTTGTTCGGAAGCTCAGCGTGCACAACCAGATCAAGCCCCGGAAGATCGATCCCGCGCGCCGCAACGTCGGTCGCTACGCAAACGCGAGCGCGTCCATCGCGCATTGCTTGCAAGGCGTGAGTACGTTCAGCCTGTGACAACTCACCAGACAGGGCCACAACAGAGAAGCCACGGTTGGATAGACGGGTCGTGACGCGGTTCACCATTGCGCGTGTGTTACAGAACACGATCGCATTTGGCGCGTCATAAAAACGTAGGATATTGATGATGGCGTTTTCGCCGTCATGATTGGCAACAGACATCGCGTTATATTCAATGTCAGCGTGCTGCTTATCTGCGGATTTTGTCTCAAGACGAATTGCATCACGCTGATAGCTTTTGGCCAATGTAGCAATGGCTTTAGGAACGGTCGCCGAGAACATCAATGTACGACGGTCTTCGGGTGACTCACCCAAAATAAATTCAAGGTCTTCACGGAAACCCAGATCAAGCATCTCATCGGCTTCATCCATCACCACGCCACGAAGCTGTGACAGATCAATACTTTTACGCATGATATGGTCGCGTAAACGACCTGGGGTCGCCACGACAATGTGGGCACCGCGGGCAAGCGTGCGACGCTCGTCGCGCATGTCCATACCGCCAACACAAGACGCCATAACAACGCCCGCTTCTGCGTACAGCCACTCTAGCTCGCGCTTCACTTGCAATGCCAATTCGCGGGTCGGGGCAATAACCAAGGCCAAAGGAGATCCAGCGCGATCGAAGGCTTCTGCGTCGCCAAGCAACGTGTCACCAAGCGCAAGGCCAAAACCTACCGTCTTACCGGAACCGGTTTGGGCCGAAACCAACAGATCGGATTCACCAAGTTTGGGATCCATACATGCGGTTTGAACGGGAGTTAGAGTTTCATATCCACGTTTGGATAGAGCATCGGCTAGAGCTTGTTTCACGGGCGTCATCTTTTCTGGTAATTGCGCGGGCAAATTACACCGCAAACCGCGCATCTAGGACGTTTAATCCCTTTTGTATAGGGGTTATATTGTCATAGCTGGTATCACAAAAAGCGGGGGGCTCCTAGAAAAACCCTCATCAAACCACATAAAGCGCGCCAAAAACGGATCAGCGCTTTTTGACGAACTCGGTAAGGATAACAATGCGTTGCCCCTCAACGCGGCCCTCGATGTGACCGGCATTATCTGCAACCAGTGAAATGCGGTGAACGGCGGTGCCGCGCTTGGCGGTGAAGCCACCACCCTTAACCGGTAAATCTTTAATTAAAACAACGGTATCTCCGGCAAAGAGCGGAACGTCGTTGCTGTCTTTGTGGCCCAAATCGGGGGCGACGTTTTCGGCCCATGCGCGGGTTTCGTCGTCCAGATACAGCTGATCGGATAGATCACGGGCCCAGCCCTCGTCAGACAATTTGGTTAATGTCCGCGCTGCCAAAACCTGAACTTCAGGAACTTCTGACCACATAGTTGTTGCTAAACCACGGAAATGGTTGAGATTTGGCGCAGACAGCTGGGTAACACATTCTTCACAAATCTGAACAGATGCACCAAAGGGACCACCTTCAACTGGGGTGTCGATCAGGGCGTCAGTCGCAGCGGCGCAGAGTGGGCAAGTCATGGCAAATCCTTTGGCGGTTCACGGGGTCCATACGCCAAGAATCGGCGTGAGAACAGGATATTAAACGCACGCACGGTGGGTTAAGCACTCATTAAGCGGGAAAAAATAGTATAAAACTGTACAGAACAGCGGACAAACTGTGCAGTTTCACGCCACCAAAAATAGCCGAATTTGACGGGTTTGGGGGCAACTGCACAGAACGGGGAGCAATCTGTACAGTTTGAAACCGACCAGAGCAGGAGCACAGCATGCTACCGCAAATTCGTGCAATTTCTTTTACAAATTTTCGCAACAACGCCGCGCAGTAGATAAATTACGTCTCTACCCATCAGGCGCATCTGTGGATCATGAAGCATAGCGTTCCCATCACCTCTGTCATTTCGATGCGCGACGAGGACGTTTTATCACACATCCACGGATGTAATATGGGGGAGATGATGGCACGGATGGAGGTGAATCAGGACCGGATAAAAGAGGCGATGATTACCTCAAAGGAATACCTGAAATACGAGGTGGTGGGCCAGGAATGGACTTATCCAGTTTTTGGGTTGGGGTGAGGGCCGTCTTGGAAGCTGTCCAGTGGACAGTTTCAGGCCTGAACGGGCGGAGCCCAGGGGAAACAAGATTTGAACGAACCATTCGCTATGGAAACCAGCGGTCGAACCGAGGGTTAGAATCAAAGCGCCCGCCCCGTGGGGGCGGTTCGGGCGCTACCAAACCGAAGGTTTGGTATGGAGAATTATCTTAAAACGCAGTCTGACATTAAAACTTCAAAATCTCAAAAACCGTGTTGGATTAGCACAAGCTCAATTTCTTCGATCGCAGCCGCACTCTTTGGACCACGAACAACACGTTCAATAGATCTTGCCGCATCATGCTCCCGATTTGTGTACTTTACAAAACTCAAAGGAACATAATTTATCGGCAGATCCGATACTCCGTCCCGCACTTGTACCGTTGAAAAGAACTCAGTTCCATCAGGATACTCAGCTGAAGGGATTTTAACCCCTTCGATTTCCACTCGAACGTTATCAGGTGGTGCTGCATGACTTAACCGAATTTCATTTTCATAACTCCAACGGCTGTGCTTGATCGAAGCCATTTTAGCAGCAATTTCGCCGCACAACGCGGCCACTTCCATTTGCTGTAGTGGTGGACTCGAAAACAGAGGTTTATCGAGGAGCTCGCCCAATAGATCAAAAAATTCTTCTGCGGTTTCAGAACCAATATAGTGCACCTGAGAAATCCGCAGCGGCATGTCTTTCAGAGCACGAGGCCTAAACCCAATTGAGACTCCCACTCCATTGTCAGCGTACTCACGCCACATCGAAAGTGTGTCGCCAAGAAAAGTTGTTGAGCAAGAAAAGTGGCGCTTTTACGCCAAATAACGTTCTATTTGACGAGCTATTTGTGATATCAAGAAACTACGCACACCAACGAAGCGTTCACACCCAAGCCTTAACATCACTTCGAAAACGATCTCCGATCCCAAAACCATTTCGCGCGGATCTTTCGTCATTGATAGATCTGAAAGCCACAGCGTTTTAGATTCAATAATTCCTTTGAACCCAAGAATACTTGAGTAATGATATAGAAACTTTTGTGGATCAAAACCCTAATACGCCATTCAGAAATTTCCATTGTATAAAATCAAACAAGCCATACACGACAATAACCCTCTACGCATCCCTCCGCACCCTCTGTGCTTTCACGCATCCTCTAAATAGTCACCTTTAATCCAAATCATCTGTTAGGGTCCCCTGTTATTCAAAAAGGGATTTGAAAATGAAGTATGTAGTTTGGGCAGCAATGGCGATTGTTACGCTGATGATACTTATGGGCAGCGTTACGAAATTGATGGGCAATCCTGCGGCGACAACCCGTTTTGCCACGCGGGGCTTTCCAGCCTTATTCGCCACATTCATCGGCGTTTGTGAAATTGCGGGTGCCTTTGGCATCTGGTTCCGCCGCACCAGCATGTATGCGGCAGGCGGCATCGCGACAATCATGTTCAGTGCTGTTTATTACCACCTGATGCACACACCAGTGGCCAAGGCCATTCCTGCCTTTTTTGTTCTGATCTGCTGTGGTTTGATCGTGAACCGTCGCGACACAAGCATCATTGGCTAAGTGATCCACTAGGGTTCCAAGACAAAATTTAGGCTCGCGATGGGGTGAACCGATTACACGCCTTTTTTGTGGGGTGTGTTGTGTGTGTGGAGTAGCTTCTGTGTGGGACCGAGCATGACTACGTCATACTCTTGTCCCACCGTCACTTGCTCTCAGCAGCAGATCTGCCAAGAGTAAGTGCTTTTTAAGAATCCATTTTCAACGCTGAGATAAACGCTTCTTGAGGGATATCGACACGACCAAATTG
>Ga0209712_10004706_pt1 | contig 10800 bp, 9 predicted proteins | sample ArcOceMetagenome_FD_187443 | JGI IMG/M metagenome (GOLD analysis project Ga0209712, IMG submission 187443) | Marine eukaryotic phytoplankton communities from Arctic Ocean - Arctic Ocean - Greenland ARC118M Metagenome (SPAdes) (version 2) | ecosystem: Environmental > Aquatic > Marine > Oceanic...
ATTGTTTTGGAAGAAACATTATCTGCTTTCAAGGAGATATTTGCTTCCCGACCTTCCATCGTTTTCTTTCCAAAAATGCGAAGAGGAAGTTCTTGAATATTTTCTAAAAGATGCGAGCAAAGTTTATTTTCATGTGCATTCATCAAATGAGAAACCTTTCTCGTTTTTTCATGCAAGGGTAAATCTTTATTGGAAAAATGATGATCGTAAGCTGCTTCGAAATAATCGCCAATACCGGACAATGCTGCAATTGATGCATGATTCGGGCCAGCGGAATCTAATCGTTTGTACAAAGTTGACTCATTGAAAAAATGACATTGCGGATCCAATTCTTCTAAAAAGTCAGGACGAACAATCATGATCCCTTGATGAGTTCCATAAGTTTTATAAGTGGAAAAAACGTAAGCATCATATTTCAATTCATCCAGATTTGGAAATTCATGCGGCGCAAAAGAAACTCCATCGACGATTAATCGAATGCCCATTGGACGAACCAAATCAGCGATTTGATTAATCGGATTCATGGTTCCGATAATGTTGGAACTGTGGGTGATGCAAAGGATTTTTGTTTGAGGAGTGAGTAATTTTTCTAAATCATCTAAAAGCAATTCCCCACTTTCCTGTTGCACTTTCCAAGTTTTTAAAAGGGCATTTTGTTGTTTGCAAAGTCGTTCCCATCCGCCAATATTCGCCTCATGATCTTGCTCTGTAACAATGACTTCGCTACCTTTTGTAACAATAGAATTACATGCGATGGCGAGCGTATTTAAATTTTGCGTAGCAGATGCACCAATGGTCATTTCGTCGATAGAAACGTTGAGTAATTTTGCCATCGTATAGCGACCGAGATCCATCGCGTCCCCTGCTTTTGTTCCTAGTGCGTTTGGGCCGTAGGGTTGGATTTTATAATTTTTATAAAAATCAGTCAAACGGTCGACGACTTGCATGGCAGGGAAACTTCCTCCTGCGTTGTCAAAGAAAGCGATTTCTTGACCAAGGTCGGTTTGGAAAATCGGGAATTGGGAGCGGATGAAATTGAGGTCTAATTGCATTTGTATTTTTTGTTTAAAATAATGATTCGTTATTTCCAAGTAATTTATCAAGTCCATTCCATTGACAACTATTATCAATTATTATGAATAACTCTTTCTTTATTTTTATGGCATAGGCTGAAGTACTTGTGCAGCGACCACCTTTATATTTTTCTTCGACATCAGTTCCTTCAGAAATAAATTCTTCAAATCTTTTTTCAAAATTAGTGATTGTAACTAGTGAATCTTTTCACTAATGACTAAATTATCTAGATTATAATAAATATTGAATTCTCTGCGAGCGCCACCAAAACATCCCGTGTTTTTATAAAATAATTGAATGGTATCTTTTTTACTAAAATTACTCAAAATAGATTTATCGAATTTTGATTCTAAATAATAGTTAGATAATTCTTCTGACAATCTTATTTCTTTTCTTGAATTAACAAATATTTTCGTTTGGATACTGTCATTAAATTCTGAATTAAATTGGAGAGTATATTCTTTTACTTCTAAACTATCAAACAATAAAATTGGAAGAGTATCATTCTGATAATAAACGGTTGAATATATTTCTTTATCTGAATCAAATAATCTTACTGACCAATACTTTGTCGAAGAAAGAGAGAATCGAAGTGATATTTCTTGAGCAGTAAATGGAACAGGATAAGGCGATCCTCCATCTTCAATTTGATAAATATAATTTTCAGTTGGGATATTTTTTTCCTGAGTGCAAGAGAAAAATAAAAATGACATCAAGATGATTAAAATAGTAGTTTTCATTTTAATTAAGGTTTGATTAAAAATCTAAATTAAAGGTATTAAAAAAACTATATCAAAAAAAAGAACCTCCCCATCTTACGATGAAAAGGTTCAATCTGTTTAAGGTCTCAATTTATAATGTCTCTTATTTTATTACCACAAAACGTCTCGTTAACAATTCATCCTCTTTTTCAATCACCAACATGTACGTTCCACTTTGTAATTGCGAAGTTTGTAATTCTCCTTGATTTTTCCCTTCGGTAACTGCCCATTTTGAAACAGCAACAGTTGATCCCAAAGTATTCAATACTCGAACTTGAACTTCACCATCCCACTTCGAGTGGAATCGAACATTCAATTGATCTTCAACTGGATTAGGGAAAAGTGCGATGTCTGCAACAAATAATTTTTCAGTAGTCTGAGGAGTAAAATCAATTGCAGGATTCGCTTGACGAGTACCATTGTTGACACAGAAGTTGGTTGCTTCCGATGCCCCAAATGTTCCGCCCGATGCCAAAGTATTTCCACTTGCGTCAGTTACAGAGTAAGAACCATTTCCATAGCTACAGCAAATTCCGTCGCCATAAACATCAGTAATGTTAAAGGTGTAACATCCATCGTCCAAGCAATTCATTTCGGTAAAAGTTGAACCATCAGCAGCACTTGCATAAGTTCCGCCTGAAGCAACTGTATTTCCACTTCCATCAGTAAGTGACCAAGCAGTTTCTTCTGGGTAATTATCAAATGTAACCGAAACAGTCACATCTGTACATCCACCACCGGTGCTTCCAGACGTTGACAATGACACATCATCAATCGCCATATCTCCTTGCCAAGTAGTTCCAGTAGTTCCAACAAACCTTAATTCCATAGATGCTCCAGCGTATGCTGCCAAATCAACATCTGCAACCTGCCAGCTATTTCCTTGATTTCCAGAAACAGACCAAACGTTAGCCCAAGCACCTCCGTTAGCACGAGCTTCCAAAGTCAAACTACCCATTGCAGCAGCGCCATAATTATGATATTGGAAAGAAAAGTCAGCAGATGATTCAGCAGTCAAATCAAAACATGGACTATTTAAAATCGTCGTTTTGTTACTATAATTCGGACTAGAAGATTCTACGAAAGCATAGAATGAACCTTCGATTGCACTTGCTGGTCCAGTATTATTGGAAGGAGTTCCATTCGCATCTCGAGTCCAATCAAAATCATCTCCACTATCTTGTGTCCAATCTCCCAAAGAACTTTCGAACCCTTCAGCGTATGGGAAAGAAGTAATCCCTCCTGAACATCCGCCGCCGCCAGTCGATCCACCAGCCGTCAAACTCAAGTCATCAACTGCCATGTCCCCTTGCCAAGTTGTACCTGTAGTTCCTACATATCTTAACTGAACCACATCACCTGCATAACTTGATAAATCAACTGATGCACTTGCCCAAGCATTTCCTTGGTTACCAGATAGCGACCAAACTGAAGCCCAAGAACCAGTTTCGGTTTTTGCTTCCAAAACTAAACCGCCCATCGCAGCTGCTCCATATAAATGATATTGGAAATCAAAAGTTGCACTTGTTTCACCAGCCAAGTCAAAACATGGACTAGTTAAAATTGTCGTATTGTTATTATTGTTTGGACTGGAAGATTCAACGTAAGCATAGAATGAACCTGCCGCAGCACTAGTTGGTCCAGTATTGCTAGAAGGAGTTCCACCTGAGTTTCTTGTCCAATCAAAATCATCACTTGTACTTTGTGTCCAAGCACCCAAAGAGTTTTCAAATCCTTCGGAGTAAGGGAAAGAAGAAATAGTAGTCGCACAAGCAGCAGGTGGATTTCCACCGCCGCCGCAAGCAGTACTATTTGCCAAAGAACCTCTTCGAGGACTATTAGCCATCACTGCTTGAATTCTTGCTTTTTGATCTACGGTAAAAATATTCATACAATCATCGTCGGTGTAATCCATGTAGTTTTCTACCATGTCAACAGTACTACAAGAAGTATTATTTGGGCAACCATAATTTGCACCACCTGCTGTAGGAGTATCTGTGCAGAAATCATCTACACTACAACCACCGTCTCCCCAAATATGTCGTAAGCCAAAAAAGTGACCCACTTCATGAGTCGCAGTTCTACCTTTATTATAAGATCCACCTGATGGATTTGGGTTAGTTGTGCTTCCAATTGAAGTAGTTAATAAAACAACCCCATCTGTATTGGCTGAACCGCCACTTGAGTTTAATCCACCTAAACCTGATGAACTTGGGAATTGAGCATAACCCAAAATTCCACAAGTGATATCCATTGACCAGACATTAAAGTAGTTACTAGGATTCCATTGAGATTGAGGTTTAATGGTACCTTCGATGTAAGCATCACCGAAGTTTCCTCCTGTACAACTTCCGTAAGGTGGTGCTGACCAACCAACCGCATTTCTATTAATTCGATTGATTCCAGGTTCGGCAAGAGTGTTACCACTTTCATCTACAGTTGCCAAGCAGAATTCTAATTCTGTATCCGCGCCAACTGAATTTGAGTTGTAACCTGACGTTCCAATAATTCGGCGGAAGTCATTGTTCAACTGATCCACTTGCGCTTGAATTAATGCTGCGCTTACGTTATCACCTGTTCCAACGGATTCTCCATTATGAATAACATGAAAAATAATTGGAATATTCACAACTACTTCTGGACTTCCTTGAGCTGCTTGCAAATTGTATTCTTTCACCAAAGGGGCAAGCCATTGTTCAAAGTCACCTAGCGTTCCTGCATCAGGATTTTGTTGAATATAGTTTTCGTATGCGTCAACCGTATGGCATTTTTTTACGGGATTGCCATTTGGTGTTACCTCAAAATTTTGAGAAAAAGCGCTTAAAGTAAACATTAAGCAAATGAGTAGTAAATTGATTTTTTTCATAAAAAGAATTTAGTTAGTTTAAAAATATAAATGATAGTTACTGTTATAATCAGGTATAGAAAGCCTGTTCCGCCAATGGCAGTTCAGTTGATTTTTTCAACAAAAAAGAAGAAGTTCGTTGCTCTTCGATTAAAGAGACAATCCTAAGTTTTATATTAGATTAAGGAAGGGGTTTTATCATCTGATGGCGGAGGGGTATATTTTTTATTTGGCAAAGGCAAACTTAAAAAATATTTTTTAAAAATGTCATAAACTGTACATTTATTTTTGCGAATTTTCGCAAACGGTATTTTGTTCTGTATTGGGCGTTTATTAGGAGTTATTAAAAATATTAAGTACCAATTATTAAATTTTTTAGATTATAGTTTTATATCGAATTTAGAAGGGTAACCATATAAAAGTTCATTATACCTTAGTTTTTCAAAATAATTTCCTTGTCGTATTATATTAGGATAAAATGTAATAAAAGTGAACCTCATTTCTTTTAAATACTATTTCATTTTTTTTCTAAAGTCGAAATACGCCTCCAAAACTTCTTTGGGAGATTCTGTCTGAGGATAGTGTCCAATTTTTTCTAACAATACAATTACGGGGTTTGGAATGAGTTCTCGATAACGTTCCGTCATGTGTTTTCCAGAGATTGGATCAGCAGCTCCATCAATTAATAAAATAGGAATCGGTGAATTTTGCAAAGCCGCGACCCACCGTTCTCGATGCTTTTTTCGATCACTCATGTAGCGAATTAATTTATGAAAAATCATCTTCCCATTTTTGTGTTCCATCAGCGCATAAAATTCATCCATTTCTTTTTCAGTTGCCTGAGTTTCTTTTCCAAAAATATGATCAAACGATTTTTTTAATTTTTTTCGATTTAAAAAATGCACGAGCAATCCTCCGATCGGACTAATTAATAATTTTTGAATAGGAAGTGCTTGATGAGTTTCGGGAAATAAGCCACCGTTGAGCAAGACCACCGATTGAATTTCAAGACCTTCTTTTCCTGCATTTTTTCGATCAATAAATCTGGCTAAAACTTCTTGCAAAACGGTATCACCATAATCATGAGCTAAAATATGTGCTCGTTTGATTTTCTTTTTTTCTAAAAAATCTTCTATTAAATCTGCCTGATCCATGATCGAATAATTATACTTTTTAGGTTTGTCTGAAAATCCGAAACCGATCAAATCAGGAGCGACCAGATGATATTTTTCCTCCAAAGAATTCCAGATTTTATTCCAATCCCAAGAGGCAGTCGGAAAACCATGAATCAATAAAAGTGTCTCACCACTTCCTGTTTCTTGATAAAATATTTGGTGTTGATTTTTGTAGGTAAAAAATTGTCCCGAGTTTTTCCAATCGTTAAAATTCATGTTGGTTTAATTGTACTTACGAAGCTCCCGCTTCGTAAATCGCTACTAGTCATTTACGAAGCGGGAGCTTCGTAAGTACTTTGAAATTAAAAGGTAGGAAATTTTTTTAAAAAATAACTTTTAGCAGAATCAAAATCATTACGTACTTTACCAGTCTAAAATTTCAAAGAATAATAACGAATGGCAGAATATATTAAAAGGGCAAGTCTAATTTTAAAATCAACTTATCCATTTTTAACTGATGATGATGTAAAAGCATTATTAGAAATTAGCCAATTTAGTGTATGTCACAACAAAGAAGTGTTGATCAAAAGTGGTCAGAATAAACAAAAATCATTTTTCATTTTAAAAGGAATGATTCGAGGTTATTTTGTTAATAAAAAAGGAGAAGAGAAAAATATTTTCCTCCGACCTGAGTATACTATTACAGGAGCTCCCGAATGTCTTTTTCAGAATAAGCCTACCAAGTATACTTTTGAATCAATTTTGGAAACGGAACTTTTGGTTTTCAAATTTGATGAACTAAGGTCTCTTGGCAAAAAGCATCCTAATCTCATTCAGGTTAATTTTGAAGCTTTGCAAGAGAATATTCTTACCCTTATTTCACGAGTCGAATCGCTCATAAATCTTACCCCCGAGGAACGCTACGAATCACTTTTGGAACGAAGTCCTCAATTTTTTCAAATGGCATTTAATAAGCATATCGCCAATTATTTAGGTATTACAGCGGTTTCCCTTTCTAGAATTATCAAGCGGAGAAGTAATTCCAATAATTAACACGTGTAAAGTGTTTTCAAATATATTTACTCTAATTTTACGTAGATATTTTCATGTAAAATTAAAAGCAAATGGATAACACATTATTTGGAGTCGAGAATTTAGATGTCTATGTGGTGCTTGGAGTTATAATCTTCTTCTTCTTAGCAGAGACAATAGCAGGGTATTGGGCGAGCACAAAACGTAATTTTGGAGATTGGATTCAAGAGGCCGGAGGGTTTTTTGTTTTGTCGCTTTTAATCAAACCCGCCATAGTTGTTGCTGCACTTTTTCTAGGTAAGTTTTTATTTCCTGAGTATCAAAATATAATCGGAGAGTGGAGTTTATGGTTGATGTTACCTTTCTATTTATTCATTGATGATGTGATGCAATATTGGTATCATCGTTCAGCGCATGAATATGAATTTCTTTGGAAATTACATCGACCGCATCACCAAGCAGAAGAGATGGGCTTTTTTGTTTCCTATCGAAACGCAGCCTTATATTATGTCATTATGCCAAATTTATGGTGGGTAGGAATTGTTGTTTTTCTTGGAGGAGCTAAAGGTGTTGCACTTGGCTTGATCCTGAAACAATTAGTAATTATAGGTTCACACAGTACGATGTCATGGGATAAATTCTTTTATAATCGTCCATTTTTGAATCCCGTAATTACATTGTTAGAAAGAATATTTATTACGCCTGCATTTCATCATGCGCATCATGGAAAATCGATGGCAGACAATGTAAGTGACCCCAATGCTAATTTTGGAAATATGTTTTCGCTGTGGGATCAGATTTTTGGAACGGCAAAATATACTCGACAATTTCCTACTGATTATGGTTTAGTCAATGATCCAAAAGATAAATGGACAGCAAGTTATTTGTGGCCGATTGTTGGTTCTGACAAATCAGGAAGTGAAATCGCGAGAGATTATAAAAGAGAAAAGACGACAACTTTACAGCCTGCTCAAGTTGAATTAGAAGCAAACACTACTTATCTTTTTTGCCAATGTGGTTTTAGTAAAACTCAACCATTTTGCGATGGTTCGCATCATGGTTCGAAATTTAAACCACTTCCTTTTGAAGTGAAAAAGAAAATAAATGCAAGACTTTGTAATTGTAAGTATTCGAAGAAGTCTCCTTTTTGCGATGATTCTCATTTGAATATAACCTAAAAGAGGGAAATAAAGACACGTACCCAAAAGTTGCTATTTTTAATTAAATAGTGGCTTTTGTTATTTAGTTATGTTTGGTTTTTTTTACAAAAAGGGAAAATCAAATAGACTATTTCAAATTCTGTGGAATGTTGGTTTTTAGAAATTTAGCTAAATATTTTATCACTTTTAAAATTTTGAAAAAATGAAAATCAAAATGGTAAGCGTCGTCGTTGATGATCCAATCTTAGCTTTTAAGTTTTACACGGAAGTATTAAATTTCAAAGAATACATGTACATGCCTGAAGGCCAATTAGCTATTGTCGTTTCTCCAGAAGATCCAGAAGGAACGACAATATTGTTGGAACCAAGAGGGGATGATTTTTTTAAAAATTTTCAGGAGACTGTTTATGGAATGAAATTGCCAGTCATTATTATGGGAGTTGAAGATGTAGAAAAAGAATACGAAAGACTTAAAAAACTTAATGTCAATTTTTTGAAAAAACCTACTAAGAATGATTGGGGAACAGAAGCTATTTTTGATGACACTTGCGGAAATTATATTCAGATTCATCAGGATTTATAATCTCTACTAAGATAGTCACAAGGTGAATACTTATGATTGGGGAGTGATTCATTTTGTTGATGCACACTTTGTTTTAGAAATTCAGCTTGTGACGAGTGCCAGTTTTTTTAAGTAAATAACAACATATTTACAAAAAATAAAAATTCAATTATTGGACTTTGAACATATTATTTTAAAGTGATAAAAGCGGTGTCCCTTGCTTCGCTTGGTAAAAAGTAAATGCAATCCATCCTAAATATAGAAGTGCAAATCCTATACTGAGGACAGTTGTAAGAGTATTGTTATTTCTTGTTTTTTTAGCAAAATAAAAAGCAGCTAAGGGAATGATTTGAATGCCATGAATTCCAAAGAAATGGGCAACACGTAAATCTCCTCCAACGGTACTCCAGTTTAAAAATGGTAAACCTGCACCACCATCTGTTACCCCAATATTATGCCCCATTTGTCCTATCATCTGACCACCGATTACACTTGCAAAAAGAAAAGTAAACCAGGCAATTCGAAAACACCATTTCATTCGCTTAGAAAATTTTAATTGCGGCGAAAATGATTTTACAAAAAACCAAAAAACAACTCCTGTGAATAATCCAATAGCAATTCCCATCAAGCCAAATGCAATTCCGTCCAACGGGTTTGATTGATTATAATGTGATGAAACACCACGGCTTGCTTGTGTGGTGATGAGAGTATTTTCGAGCATCATGAGGACGGCGATAAAAATGGCAATAAAGTTTTTCGTCTTTTCTCGAAAAGGATAAACCAATAAATACCAAGCCATAGTCCAAAGAACAATGATAGTTGAAAGGATAAATTTGGCTGGTTTGATCCAGACATTTATTCCCATCAGTTGTCGATCATCCACCAATATTCCAATACAACAAATCAACAATAATAATAAATGAAGTAAAACGATTCGATGTAAAAAAGGGAATCGTTCGCTGATTTTTGAGATGGTGTTTTTAAAGAAATTAAAATTAGGGAATGAGTTTGGTTCGTTAAATCTTTCCACGTTTATCTATTTTGTTTTTCAAGATATAAATTTTGTTATAAAAAAGGTAGTTAGAACTTTGGGGAAATCAAAATGTAAGTTGAAGTGTCCTTTTTTTAGGTTGAAGTGTTTTTAGAAAATGAGAATCGAAAAAAAATAGCTTGTTAATATTCATAAATAACGAGCTATTTTTTATTAGAAAAAGAGAATACAATTAGTAGAAAAATTGCTCTTTGATAATTTTCCATCCTTCACTTCGTACACACAAATTTCGTTCATTTTTTCTCTACCTCTTTCTTTGAAAGTTGCATCCATCATCATGGTGCAAGAAAAATGGTTTTCTCCAACGATAGGATCACCAATTTCTGCTCCGTGGAATTCTTCCATCATTTCATTCCATCGTTTTCCTTTTTCTGCAAAAGCAGCCATACCTTGAACAGGTGGAGTAGGAGCATGTTCCGGTTCGATGTTCCAAGCATCTTTTGCGTATAATTCTTTGTAGCAAGTGGCATAATCTCCTTGGCGACAAAGTTCTACTAACCGATTAGCAATTTCTTGAGTGCTCATAATTTAAAAATTTAGAAGGTGAAAAAATTAAAATTTCAAAGGCTAGCTTGGCTTCGATTAGCATGATAAAGTTATAAAAATTTAGATTGTTTTCTGAATCTATTTAGTTCGCATTCCTAAGGGGAAAAAGGAAAAGGATTCGATGAATAGGGGCTGTGAGTTTTGGTCTTTGAGAAATGATCTTTGAGAAGTATTCTGTGAGAAAAAATCTGTGAGTTTTGGTCTGTGAGAAGGGATCTGTGAGAAACGGGGCGGGTTGGGGTCGGCGAAAAATGAGGGTACTGATGCTTGCCTTGCCTTGAGCTATTTTTCCGCCTATAATTTTTTGGTTTTTTTTTTTCAATGAAAAAAAGGACAAGCACCATAATAAACGTCAATGAAGAAACTTGGAATCATATTCTTATAAAATCTTTTTATGGGCTTTTGTTTAATTTTTGAAGGAAGTGAATATTGGGGAGTTTGTTACTTTTTTCATTCGAAAAAAAAGTAACCAAAAATTCTTGGCGAAAAAAATGCTTTTCTCAAGGCAAGCACCCGCACCCTCATTTTTCGCCGTGCCCAACCCGCCGGACTACTCATAGAACAAGACTCAAAAAACATTATTTATAGAACATTATTCAAAGACGAAACCAGACAAAATCATTTTACTTGGATTCAAATTCAAAATTCTTCATT
>Ga0209712_10004708_pt1 | contig 10800 bp, 1 predicted proteins | sample ArcOceMetagenome_FD_187443 | JGI IMG/M metagenome (GOLD analysis project Ga0209712, IMG submission 187443) | Marine eukaryotic phytoplankton communities from Arctic Ocean - Arctic Ocean - Greenland ARC118M Metagenome (SPAdes) (version 2) | ecosystem: Environmental > Aquatic > Marine > Oceanic...
AGAGAACAGGCTTAAAGGAACGGTTACTCAGTATGACGTAATGGGTGCAGCAGATACTTACTTAGATTCTTTAGGAGAAGATAAGAGAGCAGTTATAACAGGACTAGGACAGAAGTATACATCGGCAGTAATTAAAACAATTTCAGATGCTACCGCAAAACAAAAGGGGAGTTGGAAGAATATGAACTTAGCCGACTTAACTGCAGAAGCTAAGAGATTAGGTGTAGATATTGATGACTTAAAAGAGATTACTTTGTTTAGTGAGGCTCAAGACAATTGGGTTAAAGGTCAACTAGGTATTGGCGGTACGGCAGCAGCCTCAGTACTATTAGACTATAAGAGTATAAACCCTATAACAAGCGAACCATACACACAACTACAATGGTCTGAGGCTAATGAAGCAAAAGCTAAGTTAGATAGTAATATTATATTAATGAAGAATGTTGATGGGCGAATGGTTCCTGATTTAACAGATGACCAACAAGCAGAGGCTGAAAGAGTTATGAAGACTCAAATTAATATTGGTTTAGATTACGAAGAAACATTAACTACTCAGAAAACAGGCTTTGAAAAAAGTGCTACGAATGAGAAAGCAGATAATGCGAAAAAAGATAACAAAGCAGTTGTAGGTAATATTGCTAAGTTATGGTATGGAGATGATGCTGAGGTTAAAACTGCAGAGGATTATCTTAAATCAACTAACCCTGAAATTGCTGCTATTACAAGAACAGGTGAGGGTATTGTTATTGAATATACCGCAGCATCCGGACTTCCTGTACAGGAAATTCCGTTTGAACAAAACGGGCAGACCGTAAGTCAAGAACAGTTTGTAGAGGGTAATGCAAATTACTTCTTTAGTAGTGGTAATAAAATTAAAAATATTCCTGACCTACTATCTAAAAATAAACTTGACCTTAGCAGAACGTTTAATGACCGTTCTAAAGCGTTTACATTTAATGAGTCTGAAACTAAGGAGTCTGAGTCAGATGCGTTTGACAGAATAACATTAGAAGAGGTTACGACTGCAGGGTTTACACCTGATTTATTTGTGGTTGATAATGAAGACCAAACACTTACTAATGTATCAGGATTTATTACAGGCTTACCGGGTATGGAAAACTACACAGTTGTTGATGCAGGTGGTTCAGATGATGAGATTCACGTTCTAAACGAAGACGATGAAGTAGTAGAGATATTTGAGTTAGATGCTGCTGATAACTACAATCAAGCTGATGATGCTCCTAAATATATAAAACGTTTATTACAAAGGTCTAGAAACTTACAGTCAGCCGTTGATAAAAAAGGTGACTTCTTGTATAACAAAACACAAGGCAAAAGAAATGTAACTAAAAACAAACCCTCAACTCGTTTTATACAAGGTGCGAAAATGGGAGATGAGATATTTGGTAACTAATATAATTAAATAATAAGATAAACTGATGGATAAAATTCAAGAACTATACAACTTATATTTAGAGCAAGGTCTTATAACAGAGGCTACAAGTATAGATGATTTTAGAATGGCAAGCGGAGGTCAGCAAGGACAACTGTTTGAATTAGGGAAGTCTAATGGTTTGTTTGAGACCACAACTAGCGAACAGTTTAGTAGTGCTTGGGGTGAAGTAGAGCCATTAAAAAAAAAAGATATTTCGGAATCTCAATTGGAAGATGGTGGTTCGGTGCCGTCAGGTATTAACCAACCTACTCAGGAAGAACTTCAAGAGATGCTTGACAACGCTTCAAGTAGAGAGAGTGTTGGTCAAAATGTAAATGAAGATAGATATGTAAACCCTGTTAAGGCTTTAGGTATGTATCCTGAAGGTGGAGATGCTGCGGTACAAACGGCTTTTGACCAAGGGTTAAAAGATGCTGCGAAAACTCTCGAAGACGATAAAATAAATGCACCTGCAGAAGCAGCTAGAAAATTACAGGAAGAACAAATTGAAATAGAGCAACAACAAAAGTATGAGGTTGAAAGACAGGCAATATTAAAATCACCTGAGTTTGAAGTTGCTCTTCAAAAAACAAACGGTGATGCTATCAATCAAGATGAGGATGATGCAGTAGGTTACTTCTCAGACCTATATTCTCGTTATGGATTTTCATTTAGAAAAACAGGGTTAGGTGATGCTATGGTGGTCTATCCTCCAAACGCTTCAGAACCTTTAGACGTAGACTTAGATACATTTTTCTCTGACGATAAAGAAGCATCTGCTTTAAGAGAATATGTTAAGGCTAACGCAGTTACTCCAACAGAAGTAACTACATCAGAAAAAGATAAAGACAATATAACTCGTGCAACAAAAGCTAGAACAATGCGTTCTGCTGCTCGTATAAATAAAGACGGTACTGAGTCAACTGTATTGATGGCTTCAGGAGAAGTAGACGGTAAGTATGTAGCGTATCCAACTTTATTTCCTTCAACAGAAGGGATGAATGAAAAATACGGAAGTGACCCTTCGTGGTGGTCAGAAAAGAAAGGGATGGAAGCTTTTAAAGAAGCTAAAAAAAGAGGTGAAGTGTTTGAGTTTGACACAGAAGAAGAGGCAATGGATTTTGCTGAAGGTTCTTGGAAGGATGTCAACACAGTTGATTCAGAGGCTAATGATTTCTTTAGAGATAAAGGATATAACTATAGCGAATACAAAAAAAATATTGATAGATACGAAGAGATAAGAGACGAACTTTATTTTTTAGAAGAAGCAAATTATAGAAAGAAAGATTTAACTCCTGAAGAACAGGAGAAGTATTCTAACTTTTATGTGAATGGTGTAAGACGTAATCAATCAGTTGAAGATAGAATAGCAGAGTTAAACGCAGAGCAAGACCAATTATATTCCGTAGTCAATGACACAGATTTAATGACTGCTAGAGAAGATTTTGATTTACATATAGATAAGAGTCTTCAGGTAAGAGTAGGTGATGCGATAAGTCAAAACGATGCTGCTAATAATTTTATAGATAAACTTAACGAGGAGAGTCTTCAGAGATTTAATGTTACTCCTGATAAGTTGTATACTATAATTCCAAGAGACGAGATGGAGGCTTATACTTTAGACCAATTAAACTCGGACTATGTAGAGGCTAAAGCTTTAAGAGAACAAGCTGCTGATAAATATCAGGTAGCTACTACGTTTCTTGATGCGAAGTTTGATGAGAATATAAGAGATGAGTTTGTTGAGAATTGGTCATCAGTTACAAACGCTGCAGTTAAAGGAACATCTCAAGGTAATGTTGGTAATGAAATTTTAAAAATGTCATTAGGACTAACCGACCTTGATAGTAATGCATCGTCTATGGATGCAGCAAAAGCAATAATTCAATATATGCAGGATGCTGACACAGGCAAACAAGGTCGTGCAGAATATAGATGGCATTCAGCTAGAGGCTTTAGAGAGTCGTGGAGTGCTTTTAAAAATGACCCTATTGAATTAGGTGTGTCTTTGGCAGCCAACTCTATAAGCCAAATGCTTCCTTATGGATGGAAAATTATAGGTGGTGCAACTGCAGCAGGTGCAGGTACAGGCGCACTTATTGGTGCATCAGGTTTTGTTACAGGACCCGGAGGTGTTTTAACTACGGGAGCAGGTGCTATTAGTGGAGCAGGTTATGGTTTTAAATCAGGAATGGTAGCAACATCATTTGCTTTAGAGTATACCAATGCAGTTTTAGATGCAGTAACTAATCAAGGATTTAGCGTATCAGACCCTGAGTCTTTAAAAAAGGCTTTACAAAGCAAGGAAGTATGGGACGAGGGAATGGAGATAGGACTTAAGCGTGGTATACCAATCGCAATTGCCGATATGTTTTCAATGCAGTTGGCAGGTAGAGTTTTTCAAACAGGAGCACTTGCTACAAGAACGGCAAGAATAGGATTAGGAGTTACAGAACGTTTAGTTTTTGACCCTACTATGGAAGGTTTAGGAGAACTAGCAGCACAGTATTCTGTTGGTGGTGAGATAGATTGGAAAGAAGTAGCTGCAGAAAGTATTGGTGGATTCGGTAACCAAGGTCCTAATGCAGCAGTAAATATGTTCCTTGATGGTAGAGCAAGAAACAATATAGAGATAGCTAATAAGTTTACGAACTTAAAGTTCTTGGCTAATGAAAAATATAGTGACACAAGAATTTCTACTTGGGCAAACAATATGTTAAAGGTTGGTCAAATAAGTGTAGAACAAAACCAAAGAATACAAGAGAACCTTGGACTAAGAAGAGAGGCTCGTAATATTCTTAGTGTAGGTCTTGATGGTGGAGTTAATACATCTAATAACATACAGGCAGACCCTACCGTGGAGGCTAGACTAATGGAATTGCTTTCGGCAAGAGAACAGTTATCTTCTACACCAAATAGAAAATCTGCTTTTGCTGATAAGATATCTCAAATTAATAAAGAGATAAGCGGTATAGCTGAAACAAAAAAAACAGTAGAACTAAACCGACAAACAATACTTGTTGGAACCGGAGTTCTATCTGTAGCAGAGCAGCAGAATGCAAGTGATATTCGTCAAGGCTTACAGAGTTATGCAATTAACGGAAAGGAATTTACTAAAGAAGTTTTTCTAGATAAGGTATCGAAGCTTACTAAGAGACAATTAGATAAGATTTCTCTTACAGTTAATAACGATGCAGAGGTTGGTGCTATTGTGGATTCAAAAATGGCTGACACAAAAAACTTTACAACAGAAAAAAACAAGGCAAGAATTAAAAGACTTGGTGAAAATGCTACAGATGCTGCAGGGGTTGCAGGAAAATCAAGGGTAGCGGAAGAGGAAGTAGTAGATACAGAAATAACTGAGGAGGTTGTTACTGAAGAAGTGACTCCTGTTGAAGAGGTTGTTGTAGAAGAAGTGACTCCTGTTGAAGAGGTTGTTACTGAAGAACAGGAAGTTCAAGACCTTAGAGATATTATAAACGGTACAGAGTCTGCACCTACACCTGCTGCTGAAGTAGAGGTAGAAGAAGATGTTGTAGATGCGCCTGCACCTGCACCTCAACCTAAACCTAAAGCAAAGAAGAACAATAAAAAAGTAATTGGTTTCAGTTCTGCTTTTGAAAAAGGAAAAATTAATGCAGACGAAGATGTTGCAGATGGCTTGTTCATTGCGACAGAAGGTGGTCAGATAGTACCAAACCCAAATGTAAGTGAAAATGAAATTGCAAGAGCAGTCAATAGTCCTGACACATACTTTAGAGATTCAGGTGTTTGGGAAACAAATAACACATATTCAAATGATGCCAAGGGAGTAAAAGTAATTAAGCCTGCTAAGTACAAGGTTGTTGAAAATCCTGATGGAAGCAAGGACATAGTAGTAACAGAAAAAGGATTACTTGAATACACTACTGAACCATCAGTTACATTAGATGAAGGTGGACAATTTCAGCTTGATGGTAGAGCAGATGAATCCACAGTAAAGAGTTCAGAAAAAAGAAAGAAGGCTCTTGTAAAGAGAGCGACTAAAGTAATGGAAGAAGTTCAGCCTGAACTTAGTGAGAACAATGTAGAGGTTGAAGATACCAAAGCTAAGACCACTACAGTTGTGGTTGTAGAAAACTCAGCACTTGCCGACAAGGTAAAGAAGATGGGATTAAAAGAGTTGATAGGTAAAAGAATCAACCTTGTTATGGCTGACCAATTAAAGGTAGATGAAAACAGAATGGGTGGTCCGTTCTTTCCTTTGATGGATAAGTTATTTGGAAAGGTGGCTTGGGCATCTATCGGAAGAGTTGATGCAAAGAAAATAGTTCTTGGCTCTATTGGTGCTGACTATAGCGTGGTGTACAATATGTCACCATCTGCAGTAGATTCTAACCTTGCTACACTTGATACTCTTATAGAAAAAATTAAAGAATCTCCTAACTCAGAATTAATCTTTCAAGAAATGATGAAAGATATTCAGACTAAGAAATTTAAAGAAGGCAAGACAGAGTTGGTACATAGGATTGCTAGAGAGTCTAATACTCTTGAAGATTTTGTAGCGGAATTTTCAAAACTAGATGTTGATAGTAAGGCTCAGATATTTACTACCGTACTTCCATCATCATCGGTAGAGGCTTCAACAACTGTAGGTAAATTATTTGCAGCAGAAGGAATAAGTCAGGAGTCTATTAGAGCAGAGAACGTAGAACAGTTTGTGGCAGACCTACCAATGGGTGCTATAACAATGGTTTTAAAAGTAACTGATAAGCAAGGTAAGCCTGTTACAAAAGAAACTGTTGACGAGGCTCTTATTAGTCCTGAAGAACAAGAGACAGAGGGACTTCCTAAGCATAGAAATTACCCTTGGTATGTTAGAGGTAAGGCAGTTGGTATTATGAAAGAGACGGTTCCATTTTGGAACTTGAGTAAGAAGTTTATGAGCACTATCAACGCTAAGATTGATGGTATTATAAGAATGAAAGTTGGTGAACTTGTAGATGAAAAAACAGGGAAGGTAAAAAGAAAAGCCGGAACTAAACCAACGACTGCTGCTCAGGCTAGAGGTGCTGAAATGAAAAGAGCAATGGGTTCTTCTTCTAATAACTTTGAAGTTCAGGAAGCTACTAACACAACGTATCAACAGTTTATTAATAGATTGAGTAGAGCATTTCCTAATACGGAAGTTGTTGCTACACAAGAAGAGTTTAATAACTTAGTAAAAGAGTTGAACGCAAAGGAACTAACCACAAAATCACAGAAAGTATATGGTGCGGTGTATCAAGGAAAACTTTATTTAAACCCTGCTGCACAGAATTATAACACACCTATCCACGAGTTTGGTCACCTATGGTCTAACACGGCTAAGGCTATGAACCCTGAACTATACAACAAGGGTATAGAACTTGTTAAGGATAGTGACTATGTTACTGATATAAAAAACAGTAAGGCATACACAAAGATTGTTAAGCAAATGAAAAAGGATGGAGCAACTGATGCAGAGATTGAGCAGTATGTTCTTGAGGAAGCACTTGCTACTGCAATTGGAGACCAAGGTGCAGCGTTTGCTGAGGCAGCACAAAAGAAAAACTTTAAAGCTTGGCTTAGTGAGTTGTTTGATTTGGTTAAGAAGTTAACCGGAATATCAAATGTTACAAGTGAGCAGTTAGAAAATATGAGTCTTGAGGATTTTACTCAAGCAATTGTTGTAGACCTGCTATCAGAGAATGAGTTATTTGTTGGAGCAGAAGTCGAGGCACAGTCTCAGCAACTCCAATTAATGGTTGAGCCTAACACAACTAGGGAAAGTATTATTAATGTTGCTAGAGAGAATGGTTTTACTGATGCATCTATTCTTGTGGTATTAAAAGAAAATGGATATACAAAAGTATCTGAAAATAAAGCAGCACTTGAAGTTCAGTTAAATCTTCTTGATACAGTTCCAAGAGAATTTAACAATGTAGAAGGTGGAGCAGACGTAGGTCTTCAATTGTTTACTGAAGTAAGAGAGCAGTTAAATAAATATGGAACTCAAGGTAGAGGGAATAACAGAACTAAAAGTTTCTCAGAAATAAGAGAAGAGGGACAGAGGTTGTTGAAAGACAATGCTATATTTCAGGAGCAAGCTGCACAAACAAAGCTTGAGTTATTGAATGCGTTTGACAGGAGTCTTGGTATAAGAAAAAACCCAAAAGTTTCAAAGGAGATTGCAGCTATAAAGAATAAACTTAAAGAGCAATACTTAGGAGAAAGAACACTTGCTGCAGCACAACGTAAGATGAGAATGTTTATTAGAAAGACAATGCCTAAGTCTAAAAACTATTCTATATCTCGTATGAATAAGTTAATCAAAACAGTAACCGATACTACTGCTTCAAATTTTGATGGTCAGGTAACCAAAGTAATGAAAGAACTTGAGGGTCAAAGAACTCTAATGAAGAATGCGGTTATTAAAAAAATGATAGACCTTGTAAAAAAGAAATCACAAGCTGCTATGACTGAATCAAAAAAGAGAAGGTCTAATGGTTTAGATGCTATAGGTCAATCTTATTTTGTAGAGGTTAAGAAAGTTTTAAAGTTGGCTATCAATGGTGACGTTGATGGGTTAGCTAGTATGGCTAACGAAGTTAATCAAAGCGAACTTACGAAAGCTTTAGATAAAATGGAGCAGGGTGAGAAGTTAACTAGAAACGAGAGAGGTTTAATTGATAAGCAGTTAGCACTTGATACTTATTCTGAGGTAATGAGTATGGAACTAGAAGATGTAAATGATTTATATTCTGAGGTTTTAATTACAAGAGCAGAGTCTATTGCAAGATTAAACAACAGAAAAGCTGCAAGAAGAAATGCAGTATCAGAAGTTAAAGAAGATTTTAGTTCGCAGCTTAAGGTTGATTATCAAGAGTTGTATGATGAAAACGGAAACCCAAAAAGTAAACCACAAATAAAAGCAGACAGAGATTCTATCTATAAGTCTTTTAAAGATGTAGGATTCTTTGAAGGTGTTAAGAATTTTCTTTCAGCGTTTATTACGAACAGTAAATATTCTGTATCCGGTGTAGGTAAGTTCTTAAAAAACAACCTTGTGCATTTTGGTACTATAAACTCTTTACTAGATAGAGGTCAGAATGGTATGTTTACTAATACATTTTTTAATAAGCTTAATGAGTTTGATGAGAATGCTTTGCAAGGTATGTTTAGAACTGAAGAGGTTTTTGACAGTATGGCTCAAGCATTATCTGACTCTAAAGAAACTTGGAGACAATGGAAAAATAATTTAGGTACACAAAAGATTACTATAACTAACATAGTAAACACTAAGACAGATGCAATATATTCAGACGAGTTTAATCCTGACCAAGCGTTAAGGTTATATGCCTTGTCTAAGAACGATGTTCAAAAAGCAAAGCTAATAAACCAAGGGTTTACTGAGTATCAGTTGCAAAGAATAAAAGATTTTATAGGACCTGATGGTGTGAAAATGGTTGACCTAACGGTAGACTATTTAACTAATGAATATTATAATCAGACTAACGATGTTTATGCTCAAGCAAACGATGTCAACTTAGGGTTTGTTGATAATTATTTTCCTACTAGAACTTTAACTACCGGAGTGGTAGAAGATGTTGCTGATATGACAAGCGGAGATTTTAATAAAGTTTTTACTGCAGAGAATGCTCCGGCATTAAAGGAAAGAAGTAATATGAAATCTGACTTAGACCCTAACTTAGCTTTTACAGAGGTAGTAGAGCAGCACATAAAAGAGATGGAGAGATTCAAAGCTTATGCACTTGGTGTTAAGCAGATGAACGAAGTTTTAAAGTCACAAGAAATTCAAAACGTACTAGAGGAGTCAGGGTTAAAAGGTTTATTTAATCAATCATTAAACTATGCAATCAATCCTGATGCAGGACCAAAGGTTAGTTCAGGAGTTGTTAGTTGGGTTCAAAGTAAGTTCTCAGGATTTGCTTTAGCTTTTAAAGCTATTCAAATATTAAAGCAAGCAACATCTTTTGTTCAAGCCTACGAAGACTATTCTTTTCAGGGAGGTAAACGTAATATGTTGATAGATGTACCTGCTTTTGCAATGGATTACGCTAAGGTTCTATTTAATATAAGAAGAGAAATTAAAGAGTCTAAAATAATTTCAGCTACATTTAAAAATCGTTTACGAAAAGGTGTTGAAGGAGATGTTTATGGTTTAGAATCAGGTGGTAGAACATATAAATCTTTATCAAATGCACCAACAAAAGGAGGACGTATAGCTAGAGGGTTTAAAACTGCAGCAGGTTCTGCAACTGTAGCAGGAGATATCTTAGGAGTTCTTGGATACAAAGCGGTTTATAACAGAAACATTGCTAACGGTATGTCTAAGGCAGAGGCACTTAGTTTATTTAATAACTTCAATAGTACTCAGCAATCAAGGAGAGCAACAGAGAAAGTTGGGTTGCAACGTGATACAGGATTTACTTCAAGGTTCTTTACTATGTTTGGAAGTACATTATACCTACAAATGAATAAGGTTGGTATGAGTATGAACAGTATGGTTAGAGATGCTCAACGAGGAAAAATTCCAAAAGCAAAAGACGTTAGAGCATTCGCTTTAAATTATGCGGTTGCCAATGTGTTGTTTACTATGGCTGCTTATTCAGGAGTATTACTAAAAGGTGATGACAAGGACAAGGAAGAAGCTTGGAGAGCAGTTAGAAATTCAGCTTTAGGACTTAACTTAATATATCAAATTCCTTTAGTAGGTTCCGCAATGGAGATTGCAATAAATAAAGCAACAGGAAATAGAAAGCCTGTAAGCGAAGGAGTGAATCCACTTACAAGTGTATATCGAAAAGTTGCTAAGACCTCTAAGGGATTAAAGGATGGGGAAATAATTAAAGCAGCAATACCTGTAGTTGAAATAATAATTGGTGCTCAGTTAGATGCTCCAATAGCTTTAGGTAAAGTCTTTGCAGGTCAAGCAGATGAGACTACTTACTTTGAGTTGTTAGGTATATCACCATCTTATAGACCGGGATACGGAGTTAAAAAGAAATCAACCGAGAAGAAACCCACAATTAATAGTGGTATGTCAGCAGCAGATAAGAGAGCGTTTAAAAAGTATGACCCTGCAGGATATGAGGAGAGATACGGTGAACGAGATAGACGAGATGCTGAGAGAAATAATAGCAGAGGAAACTCTGAGAGAGATGCAGAAAGAAAACTAAGAGAGCAAGAAAGACAACGAGAAAGATTTAACAACTAGCCTATGCCATTTAAAAGTAAAGCACAGAAAGCGTGGATGTATGCCAACAAACCTAAGTTAGCTGAGGAATGGAGCAAGACTTATGAGAAAAACTATTTACCTGATAGGCTGCATCCAAAGAGAGTAA
>Ga0209712_10004712_pt1 | contig 10799 bp, 13 predicted proteins | sample ArcOceMetagenome_FD_187443 | JGI IMG/M metagenome (GOLD analysis project Ga0209712, IMG submission 187443) | Marine eukaryotic phytoplankton communities from Arctic Ocean - Arctic Ocean - Greenland ARC118M Metagenome (SPAdes) (version 2) | ecosystem: Environmental > Aquatic > Marine > Oceanic...
CGATGAAACGCAGGTTGTGTTTATTTTTGTCGATAATCTGTATAACCCTCAATTCCTTCTCGTCGTCATTAGGATTTCCTGCATTCTAAAGATTTAAAAATATCAGAGGATAGCGCAGAGGATACGAATACAATGAATTGACGAACAAAAATGAAAGTTTACGTTTCTGAAGAGAGAAAATATACTCACTGTTGAAATTCGTCTCACCGACAAAACGTCTGTCAATGCTACGGAATGTTTTTTTGAGAGTTGAAACTTTCCTGCCCTCCTCTTCCGTATTGGTGCGCTCTATTACAATGGAAATGTATGTGATATGTGAGATTAATGGTATGCGTGCGATTTGATCATGTGGAGAAGTTTCTTACATTCATTGAACGTCTTGAATCCGTGGTTATATCATCAGCTGAATATTCCCCGGCTGTATGATCATCACTGATTTGTGTCCCACCCTGCGAAAATTCACTGTGGTCATCGTTGCTTTCAGTCAATTGTTTTGACAAATAGCCTAAACGGAGGGATCCAACTTCAGGCAACATCATCCACAAAATTCTTCTTTCTAAAAATTCCACTCCGCCTCCATCCAATTGACGCGGTGATATGCGCTGCACGGATACACCGCCGTATAAGAAACTTTTAAAGCTCGTTTCAAAATCAGAGAAATCTTCTATATCATTAGATAGAAATGAAAGATCTCCAGGCCGCTTCTCCTCACCTTTGCCTCCACTAAGGGCAGCATTGTCTGAGGACCAATCATTCGGCAAATCTTCAATTAATATTTGTGGTGGCCTTGGAAGATTAATCATTTCGTGTGCAAACTCAACACTGCAAGGCAATGACGTGAGTAATTTGTCATGAAAAGGTTGAGATACATTTGATTGATGATCCCTTACCTATGAAGGGTTGCATAAAGCTCTTCCGCATTACGAGGCGCCGGGACTCGCCCAGATAAAATATCATCAGTGCTGAAGTCTTTCCCAGTTGTAAACTTGTAAGCCCGTCTATTGATGTCTTCCCTGGCAAAGATTTTCGAACCTTCAAGAGAGACGCCAAAATAAAGCCCTTGAGACTTGGCATACGCGACAATTGGAGCAACTTTCCTTTTGTCTTCCGTTCCATGCTTTTGAGGGGTACCCATTGAAGCTGCTCCATATGCTTCTCTTCCTACGCCACCCATAGCCGCTCCCATATTCCCCCCAATCGTGTAATTCGTACCTTGTCTAAAGTGATCCAAAGCCTCCTCAGTTTGAAGAACGAAAATGTAGTCTGCGACCTCAAGACCAAACTGTACACCGAGCCCAGCACCATACATCCCAATAGCAGAAGGTGCACTCCAAGAGCCATCTTCCAGCCGACTAATAACAATGCCGCTACCGAAATGAAAACTAACACCTAGCACAACTTTTGATGTGCGTATAAATGCTAAGCCCAATGCATTTTGGATCATACCTCTAATCGTCTCAACCTCGACATCGTCGATATTCGGTTGAACCTTTGGAAGTTTCAGCTCTTTCTCTCGCGGTGAGAAATACTTTGATGCATTCTCCATGATCTCATCCCAAGCATCGGGATCAGCCTTCACATCTATAGTAGGTGCCAATCTGCGAACAATCAGAGCTGCTCGTTCGCACTCATCGTCTAATCTAAAATATGGCATTCCAACATGAGGTGTACTCTTAACATGACGCTTGTGTGTATGACGAAATACTAAAACAACGGGATATTCTGCTTCATGCAACGATTTCGATGGTATGTTCGCCGTCAAATTGGCATCGCCAAGGCCCGAACACCTCCCAACCATTTCTTGCGTAGTCGTTCGGATCCTTCTAGATATTGGTATGTTTTCGGTATTCAATATATTGCTGTCCGACGAATCAAACATTTCAATCCCAGCTTTATCAACATCCAATGAGCAATTCTCAAACAATGCTCTGAATTCATCAAAAGATGTTCTATGCCCTTTCTTCTCGCACTCCAACCCAAAATCAGCCGCACGATAAACGTCATTCTGCATCTTCTCAAGCTTTCTGCTACCACCGAGCACAATTGCAACCTGTAAACAATCTTGCGCTTGTATTGATGCTAGGGCAGCATCTGACTCAGGTTCTACCGTGTTTACGAACGCCCGATCGTTTACGTTTAAAAATGTCATGCCCAAATCATATTTGTGTGTGTTTCTGCCTCTTTCCCTAACAGGCGTCGGGTGGACAACGAGGACTTTAGTTTCGTATGTACCTGCATCGTCGCCGTGTACGACGTGGCCAAAGGCATCTTTTATGGCATTTCCTACCTCAGCGAATGTGCGTGATACAATTGACATTATGGACTGCTATTTCTCGCACGATGGCTGGTCAAGAGAGTTCTCCGTTCCTACGCATGCAGTGCAATTGAAGTTTCTTGCCTATTACACTTACGAGTACTGTATGTACACAAAACGTTTGATTATTATCGCGAGTGTTGTATGAAATAGGAGGTCTGTCGGTTGCTGTGTTTCCGTTGTGCATTGAAAACAAAAAGTGATGTGAGTTGCTTAACACGAACCGAATGCCACTCGCCGCTCGCGGGAGCGAGGAAGACAAATTTGAATCTCTATTATTTAGTGGGACTGGGCGCGCAATCTGAAAGCTGTAGAGGCTTTTTCTTATTTTGATTTGCTCGGTCGTCGGCTGGTCGGTTTCCCTCACCTAACGCAAACACCCCTCTGAATCTTGTGAACGAGAGACCGAGTTCCGAATGCGTGCGATTGGATCAAAGAAATAAGAAATACATTCCCCGGAATTTTCGCTTTCTTGATTTCCCATATTGTTGCTAACTTCCTTCAGAGCCCTTTGAACATTGCACTTGCATTGCCCATTTGAAATACAAAGCTTGTAATTTCCAACCATTTGACCAGTACACTAGTCCCTCTTCAATTCGACAAAATGGGCCATAAAGATGAAGAAAATGACTTAAATGATCAATACCACGCTGTCAGGGATTCTTTGGATGTGATGGCAACACCCTTGTCCATTGTCGGTGGATATAACAGCAGCTCCCAAGATCCTAATCACTGTGGCGGAAGCACTCTCTCAGCTTCTGACCCCTCGGTCTTTTGTGCACAAGAGATGCGAAGCATACCTGAAAAAGGAGAAGGAATGGATGAAACAATATTACCCTCAAACCCAACAACCTGGATGGAAAAGCTATCACATTTTTATGAAAGGGAAGGTCTTTTGATCGAAGTCTTGGCGGCAATTCTACTTGCAAAGATATATCCGCGGTTAGGAGCTGTATTCTTGTTCCCAGATGTTACTGCACATTGGATTTCAGTCATTATAATTTTTTGTAAGTCGAGATATGCATTGCAACCTTGAAATTATACGGAACTCTTGCACAGAACTCAAATCGTTTCTTCTACAACATTAGTTTTGTCAGGTTTCGCTCTCCGGATAGAACAATTATCAGCAGCAGCTTCAAATGGGAAATTCAATGCGTTTGTGATTTGCTTTAATTTTCTTGGAATATCATGCGTAGTCAATTTCGTTGCAAAATTCTTTTACGTCAATGAAATTGTCAGCGAGGATCTCATGAAAGGGATGATCATTTGTTCTTGCCTCTCGATGCCAACTAATATGATGGTGGTTCTTGCCGTAGCATCCAAAGGAGACGAAGCAATTGCACTATTCATCGCAACGGTAATGAATTTGATGGGAGTCTTTGTAACGCCCCTTCTGATCTTCTTTTATTTGCAAGAAAATGCCGAGATCGACTTCATCAACACTTACAAAACTATTTCTTTGAGAGTTATTTTGCCAGTGGCGGCAGGTATCTGGGTAAGACGGAAGGCTCAGGGCGCAGACGAATTTGCAATAGAACACAAAAAAAGGTTCTTAAAGATTCGAGAGAGGTGCTTGGTATATGTTGTGTATGCAACCTTTTGTACGACATTTATGACTGGGACTGATTCTACCAATTCGCAAATTTGCATAATGGCCATTTCTCAGGTGATTCTCCTTGCATCGGCAATGTTTATTGCATGGATAGCTTTGTTCATTTTCTTTAATCGAATGCCGAAATTACGCGTCGTTGGATTGTACGGCTGCTCGACGAAAACAGCAGCTTTAGGGATTCCGTTAATCAGCGCAATTTATGAAGATTCACCTAAACTTGGAATATACACTCTGCCTCTGTTGATATGGTATCCCTCGCAACTGATCATTGGCACAATGCTTGCTCCGAGGATGTCGAGATTTGTTGAGTACAAAATTAATAAGTACGAAACTGAGAGAAGTATGAGGCAGTTTGATAATTCCAAAGGTTGCGGTTTATTGCAACAACCCATTGAATTTTGAATATTTTATTCAAGCATTCACGGCAAGGAATTCTCGAACAGTTCGACGTGGATCATGTTTCGAAAGTTTTAAACATATTTTAAATAGGTGTGAGAAAAATTCCCGACGTTGTCATTAGTACCTGGTACGCGTGTGTACAGTGTACACACGTACACACTTGTATTGTATTTTTAATATGGTATTTTCCCGGATTGATCCTACTAGTCCTCGTATGTACGAGCTGAAGCCAATCTTGATTTGAGATTGTACGGGGTGGGGTACACGTACACAAAACATCTTCAAATCTTGATGAAAAATGAAAATATTGCATTTTCAATTATTTGAAATTTGCGACAAAAAATCAAATTTGGCCGCGATCGAGGAGGAAGAAAGATTGAAGATCCAGTCTTGCGCGCACCACAAACCACTAGCACACGACACAATACAACCCTGGACTTTTGTGTTCCAGAACTTCCAACTACTTTCATACGGTACCGTACATACAATTGCATCATATCCTACGTGTACGTGTAGCCTAATTTGAAATTTTCATTTCAAATATTGCTCCATCACAATGACAGAGTACAATAATGTAAGTCACCGCTACACGTACGAAGGAATTTAGTTTCAGTTTGATTTTGCCCCCGTACTAAGTACACGTACTCATTCAAAATGCTTCGAATACTTTCTCAGGCCTTCATGGAAGTACCTCGCTTTGGCCATACCGTAGACTTCTCTATCCTGTTTGGTGATTCCGCATCTGATAAAACAGACTATACACTAGGAACAATATTCATCGGCGCACTCTTCTCTGCATTCTTTGTCGCATGGTTGGTGCTCCTCGTGATATTCATGTGCCAAGGGCCACAGAGAGTTGGATTTTTAGCGGGGTTCCAAATGAAACATCCGTGGTGGAAGGAAACGCATCAAACACCTATTATAGTGAGATCTGTCTTTGTATTCTCTTGTCTAGTGGTTATAACAGGAACGGTTCTCACGACATTTTCATTTGGGCTGAAAGATTTGAAGTCCGCAACTGATGCATCCAAGGAAATTGTCACGGTGAGTATATTGAATGTTTGCCATCCATTATGCGAGCTGAACTAGTAATTAGTAATTTCCTTGAACTTTTAATTTGACACCTCCTGTTGTCCTCACAACCTGCTGCACCACGTAGAGTTTCTCGCAAATTACCATGGATGGAAATTCCATCGTAAAAAATACAATACTTGAACTCAGTGATTTCCAAAACTTACGCGATACAATTGTGAACGAGCTTCGTGCGGATAATTTTTGTCCTGACAAAGACCTGGATGCTAAGAGCGGACAACCCGTGAACGAGCTTCGAAATGATTTGGTTCAAGATTTATATAATTTGGAAGACTTTGGACAAGCCAATTTCACCGAACTACAGAATTCAGGATTTGAAGAGGTATGTGTACCTTTGTTTTCAAGATGAATCTATTTGAAAAGGCATGGCATTACTTTATTTCTTAGGTTTTTCCACATGTTTCATTCACCCACGTTCAAAACTCGTTGTTTTTGCTTTTGAAATGTCTCAGATGAAAAGGCATACCGAGTCAATGGAATACTATGTTGATATGTTTGGAGTAAAATCTTGGCATTTGTGGTTTTACATGGCGTCCTTTACAGCAATTTCGTTCTTCATGATGACTGGAACAATCCTCGCCTGGGTGGGAAGACCTCTCAAGACCTTGACTTCTCTGAATACCTGGTTTCATCTGCCTGTCTTTCTTGTTTTGGTTACCCTCCTGTGGACTCTCTTGTCTTTTTACAGTGTTGGACTTGTTATGACCGCCGGTAAGTGATACTACCATAATGTCCAAGCTTGTTTTCCACTGCAAGTGCCAAAAACTAAACTCAAGCACCATTTTAAATTGAATCAAGATTTTTGCTCTGCTGGAAGTTCGGAAGGAAACCCTGACGAATCGACAAGCAAAATTGTCAACCTTACTCAAGATGAGTATCTGCAAGGCGTTTACAGATATTGGATTAAAGGTGTAAGTAGTTATTTGAAGTGTGCAGCAAACTCTTTTGGAAGATCTTAATTAATTCTTGTGCCAAACTATCCTTTTCCACTCAACAGGACTGTGAATCATCTGACTTCCCACTTGTGTTCATTCCTACCATGATTGGCAACCTGAACCGAGCAAAGGAATCTATTGTGAAATTAGTTACAGCGATGGACTTGGCTACCAATTTAGAATCAATTTGCGGTAGAGATTATGTTGTCATTCGAGGATATCTAACACTCCTTAGTGGCGACTATAGCAAATTAGGAAGAAACGCTACTGCTGCTATGGATTATCTGAGCTGCGATACAGTGTATCCTTTGTATGTCGATCTAGTGCATGATACCACTTGTAAAGATGCACCAGAATCAGGCGTGTGGGCTTTCGGTACACTGCTTTTGGTATCTTTTTTTAGTATGTTGATGATCACATTTAGATCAGCTTGGCTCGAGACTATTTCAGCTGACAGGAGTGGAAGCCCAATTAGTTCATTTGAGTATGAAGCCACTAGTAAGCCACAGGATTTAGGACAGAAAATAGAAGAAAACTCTGCACAAGATGATTCTAAAGTTGACGACGAAGAGGGTAGTAGTAATAGCAATGAATTTGAAATCAAAGACCATAGTGATTACGAAGTTAATCACGACACTACACGTAATGATGAAAAAAGTGGAGATCAATGTCAGAATTCGAAGGATGAAGATGACAACGGAATCGACAAAAACGATACAAATAGCCAGGAAATTTCAGTAACAAAGAACGAAGATTCTGATCAGACGGAGAGAGAAGATGACGAAGACGAGTGCAAAGGCGACAAAGAAGATTTCACCACTGAAACACCTGATGATCCGGACAGAGTCAGCGCTAGAGGATATTCTTACTAAAAATCCATGCCAAGTTACAAAAAAGTGCCAAAATTCACAGGGTGAATACATACATAAGTGAGGGTTAACCGTTAAAAAATTGTAAATGTATGTTGAAAAGCTTTTAAATGCTGCTTCCTCCGGTCGCTATTAGCCTTTGTTTCAATTTCTCAACCATTTGAAGATGATATTGGAGCTCTGCTTGTTTCTCTTTCATGACAAGATATTCTAGCATGAGATCTTTGTGGGGCATAGCCAGACTTAGGCGCTGTGGAACAACGATGTTGGGTTTTGAAATATCAGAACAAAATTTGGAGACCCTTTTATTGTCCTCTTCGATAATTCGCCTGCGGTGGTCAGGCGCTCGTTGACGAAGGGCTTGACTTGTCTTCTCGCGAGCAAGGTCGTCACCAATCTCAACCCAGTGCCCAGACTTTTCATCTTTCTTGAGGAAAGCACCATTTCTTCTGCGAATGATGTTGACGATAGAACGAGAAATACCGGGCTTATCGTTTTTCCTCGCTCGTAAATATTTTTCACGATGAGCGTCAATTAATGAGCGGAAGAACCTATTACCGGCATGCATGTTTGTGGCACCACCGCGTCCGCTCAGGACGTCATTATCTGATACTAGCATCACAGCTTTAGTACCCTTTGGTATCTTTATTGGTTGGGCAGGCTCAGCAATATGAATAGGGCATTCAGAGGGCGGAGTTTCCGAACGAGCTCTCTTGAAGGGATAGTCAGGAACATTAGGCTGTGGCAGAACTCTTTTCTTTGGCAGTAAAGAACTAGAGTGGCTAGGAGCAGAGAACTCCATTTTCATCCATTGATGATTGGACACCCTGCTTGAAAGGGGCGAAAAGGATTGGTCGTAGATTTTTCTAGACGCATTTGTGGGGTACCCGAGTACACCATCTGATCTCTGGGATCTTAAGAGCCTCAGCAGATATGAGTGCTCCTGCCTTTTCATGTGTTCTTCTTGCTGTTCATAGGACAAGGAACTGGTGTTCGGCACTCTAGGATGTACGGTTGGAATCATTTTAACGATGTAGTAAGTAGAGTTGCTTTTGTTTGTTATGAGAATAATCAAGTAGAAGAACCGTTCCTCTTCCGATTCCTTAGGATGACCGTTCTTTCAGGGGTTTACTATTGTTTCAAATTTCTGGTAAAGAAAGATATCGTAACCAATAGCACCATTGAGTTTCATAAAACCCGGATGACCTTCAGAAAACAAATGACCTGTTATCATTCACGGGTCATGGGATGACCCGTGAAAATAATTCCGAATTTAAAAACTGCAAAGAGCTAAATTTTGAAATAAGGTCTTCCAAGACGACATTTTACTAAAGGAGGAGGAAGTGCTGATTTGAAGACTTTCAACCATATCATAAGTAAAACCAAAAACAAACACTCTTTCACATTGACAGTAAAAGTACTGCACGTAACCGCACTACATAGAGGTACCTACCACGACCCTGCCAGGGGAAAACAGCAAATCCTTATAAACTTGTCTTATTTAAAAAAAACAATATTGTTAGGGAATATGGTTCGCATACCTCTCCAACATACACTCTATCGGTGCTTACCAGCCTCACCCCGCCTTCTTCGGCTCTCCTCTCATTGTTACGATCGATTCTTAAAAGCCTTCCTACGTGAGGTGTTATTGATGATACTACCTGACCATCCTGCCAGCTCGGCACCCCGGACACATCATGAGGACTTTTGCACTCAAATTTCCATGAAAACTATCCTCTCCTGCATCCTTTGTACTTTGATCTTTCATCATATCATTTCGCCTTCGTCTCAACCAAATCGACCTTTTTAAAAATATTAGACATCTTCATTCTCGGAACGGACGGACGGGGGTTAGCAAATAGCAAATCCATGTCAAATTTGATTGGAAGTCCAGTAACAGTACTGACTGTAACAAAAGACTAAATATTAGATTGTAACTAAAAATTGTGTTCATCAAAATAATATCTGATTGCAGAAACAATGTACAGAAAATGGTATAATACAATTTCAAATTACTTCACTTTATAAAATATTACTAATGCCCACCGTGTTCCTTTTCTTATTGGATTAGCTGTTAGTAAGAAGCATGGTTCAATATATTGGGTGACAAAAGAAGATGAGAATGATCAATGTGAGGCCCTCCCTAGCCTACCCCAAATTATGTCAACTTACTTACCTTGATGCCACACCGCTCTATCGAGAAACGTAACATCTCCAGATCTAGTGTCATAGTCTATTTTTTTCGACCTACCATTTTCGTTTTTTCCATCCCATATTGTAAGACCTCCACCATGGCCTTCAAATGAATTCTCTTCTTCTGGCCCAGACCATCTATCTATGGGAAGTGCAACTACAACTGACCCATCGACCTTTCCTGCACCATCTACGTGTTTCAGCAACGCTTCTTCACCAGGTTGCGGTGTATATCTAGTGATGAATGTCATGATGCGTTCGACTTTTATCCCATCTATTTTTTTGCCGTTGCATGCATGCTGCTGTTTATACCATAATTTGAATAAATGATTGCAGGTATCAAGGAGTGGAGAACAAACAGAAAGAAGTGCAAGATTTGGATTCGTACAAGGAATTCCACCTTCCATTACCTCGAGATAACAACTAATCTTCCACCTTTTCACGTTAGCTACCCCTCCATTGTAATCCACAATTTGCGGATCGAACAGATCCAATATTTTTGGAAATAGCAAGTCAAGGTAATTCGATTGAATTCCTTTCTTAATAACCAGGTGGCGCATTTTTGAAAGTTTCTTTCGCAACACACCCTTCGTTATTTCCTTTGTGACTTCTGGTCGCGAAATAATATTCGAATCATCACATAGAAGTTGTAGACAGTGTCTATTTTCTTCAGCAGTTCCCAAGGATCGAAAACATTAGAGCAAGCGATGTGAGAGAGCATTGAAATAGAAAATAATGTCCAAGCATGCTATCGCTTGATCCAAGAGGAAACCCCCTGTCTCTTACCGAATTTTGTCTGTGTCTCTGCCATCGTCATCGTTTAGGAATGGTGCAGCTTAATTATTTTTACCTTATCAGGGACGAGTTCATCTGAAGGTAATGAATGCAATGATGCAGTCGCGTGAATACCGACTGTTATGGTAGGTACCGCCGGTACGAGCTACGGAGTACCGCTAGCAGTGCTAGCAGCTAGCAAAGCGGCCAGGCAGCCGCAGCCAGCGAGCCGACCGAGCGGAGCACACAAGGTCATAACAGTAGTTGACGTTTGTTGACTAACTAACCGTAAATCGGGTCCACTTTGACCCCTAGTTGACTAAACTTAACGAAGTATGTACATACTACCTACAGTTAGTGGAGTCTGTCGAATTTGAAATTAATTGGACCCCCCAGTTTTCACTTGGACCTAAAAACTTGGACCCCACTTTGAACTTACACTTTTTATTACTCTAGTAATAATGGAGAGTTTTTAGGTTGGACCCCCCCCAGAGCAAGATCCTCACCACAGCCGCACATCACGAAAATCTCAGCCGCAAAAAAAACGGATACGATTTATGTACGAATTAGCTAATTCTGTATTATTCGTTAGCTATTTTACGTTGCTAAAA
>Ga0209712_10004713_pt1 | contig 10799 bp, 8 predicted proteins | sample ArcOceMetagenome_FD_187443 | JGI IMG/M metagenome (GOLD analysis project Ga0209712, IMG submission 187443) | Marine eukaryotic phytoplankton communities from Arctic Ocean - Arctic Ocean - Greenland ARC118M Metagenome (SPAdes) (version 2) | ecosystem: Environmental > Aquatic > Marine > Oceanic...
AATAATTGCACTTAAGCCACCTAATGTTGTTATGTACCACAAAACAGAAACAATTTGGGCATAACGGTTAAGCGGTAGTAGCTCACTTAAGTGTCGATGTTTGTATTCAAAGAATATTTCAATACTTCCAATAGCGAGTAGAAAACCTAATAATGCTAGACCAAAGTAATAACTGATGAAAACACCAAACGTAGCCCCCAGCCCACAAGCGACTATACCTACCCGAGAATTAATTGAAAAAGCGATGCTTTTAAGCACATGTCCACCGTCTAAAGGTAATACAGGTAACATATTAAATAAATTGAGCAGCGCATTAAATACGGCTAAACCTGCGAGTATTTCTAAATCGGTTATCCAGTACCCCACCAAACAGGCAGCAGAAAGTATCAAGCCAAAAAATGGCCCCATGATTGAAATAAAAACATCTTGCCATCGTGTATTAATCTTGCCATCGCTTAACGCCAAGCCTCCTACAAAAGGAATAAGGTAAATACCTTTTGTCTTCAACCCAAAGTACTTCATCGCCCTGATATGACCATACTCATGGAAGACAAGGCAAAGTATCAGGGCAATGGCAAACTCAATAGAGAATAACCAGCTATAAGCAGCCAAACTGCCTGCAGCAAACAGCACCTTTATGACCTTGGCACTTTTAAATAGCTTTAAACCAAGGCCTGCCAGTCCAATGAAACTAAATTTAATCGGTTGTTTTTTATCCTGACCGACCTTACGTTGTTCTATGTCCTTTTCATTTAATGTGTTTTTATGTACTAATTCATTATTGATTATTAAATGAAATTTCAGTTCAAATGGCTGCCAAGCTAATGAACCATTGAGTTGAACGTGCAACTCGCCTTGCTCACTTTGTAAGGAAAAGTGATGTGAAAAGGTATTGTTGTCTGTACTGGCATTAATTTGCGACACACATTGGTCACCCCAAAAAAGTTGTTGCCAACCAGCCATTGAACCTTCTAACCGTAGTATTTTATTTAAACACTCTACTTCTAATAATTGCACTTTATAAACCCAGCTAAAAAATCTCAACTGAGTATACTATATTTGCTGAGTCAACAATCTTTATCGAAGATAATGATTCATTCAGTAAGAAATTTTAAGAGGGTGAATTTCAAAGGGGTGTGGTTATTTTAAACCATAATCTGCAGAACTCTCAGCGAGGCAAAAACTGATATGTTTATGTTAGCAATAAGGTATTAGCGGTCGTCGGTTTCTTTGATGATTCAACGTTACTGACCTCATCGATAGTTTTCTGCTTCAAAATCATCTAAATTTTTATGCTAACAGTTATTCACAAGTCTCAGTCAAGGCCAGTACCTAAATAACAGGAAAAAATTGTATGCTAGGATGTTAAAATTTGAAGACGGTAAATTTTCAAATTTTCTTGTCTTTTTTGAGGTGCCTGCCACGTATTACTTAAAATTCGAGCTCGTCTTTTAACCTGTTCTGGTTAAATGACACAGGACACGTTAATAAGAATTAATTTGGGATAGATGGATTACCTATCCTGTCTCAATCAAGCCGGGGATAACCCAGCCAAACATAGCGTCAATCACAGAAAGTATAATAGTTAAAATTATAAGAGCTGGGATTGACGCTATAACCCACTTAATCATGAATACAACCATTGATAAAAAAGGCATTCTCATATCTGTAACAATCACCCGGCGCAAAGAGCGCTTCCTAGATACGACACCTGCCCCTTTAGTATTAGATAACATGTTATTAGACTCAGATGATTCTAAAGCATCAACAAACCAGTCTTCTCCAATTTTTCGACCCAAATAAAAACCACCTCGGATCATATCTATTGTTTTTACAGCTGTAATGCCTTTAAGTTTTGAGAACTCCCCTAATGAAATCATTCCTTCTGGTGCTTCTGACATTTTATACTTCCTTTTTATTTTTGCTTAATTTGAGCCAAGCGATTAAAGAGCAGTCACTTATTCTTGTAACGTAATCACCACCTATTATTTTAAAAAAGTTTGGTGATTCAGGTTTAATAATGTCAGCAAGCTCAATTGTGTGATCATGTTCAGAACCATCAATGTATTTTAAATTTATGCTATCACCTTCAAGCTCAGCGATTATAGATTGGTTGTTCGTATGGGTGTTTGAGCAGTTGAAATTTAATGTCTGATCAGTGAGTGTGTCCGAAAATTCTTCAAATACCTCCTCGGTTGTACACATAAGTTCTGATGGCGGTACAGTATTATTATTCGCTGCGCTAAAAAGATAAGAGCAATTTTTTGTAAGTAGTAAAGTAATCTCTGGATTACTCAAATTTAATAATCCATAAACAGGGGCGTTAACTGCAACTGGAGAAGCTGCGGGTGTTGAAATGTGAGGTGGGGCTATTGATTCAGGTCCCACACTACAACTCACCATTAAAAAAAACAAAAAAGCTATAATTAAGCTTTTCATATAATTCCTTTTTGTGTATCACTACATCAAATAACTTTAACTACTACTACCTCTGAGTGCTAAGCATCAGCTCGCCCGGTGGATATTAAAGAGATTATTTTAATGGTAATTATATTAACCTAATTATTCTGGCGGTCAACTAGTTATTTCTTATGAGCTGTAACAGATTTGATTTGAAACCTCATCAATCGAAAAACAAGCTGTGGCTAATCTTTGCTCCACTTAAGAATCAAGTCTATGTCCGACTCTAAGACCTCTTGTCTGTACTTATTCTTAATAGTAAGGTAGTGTTTTTCGTTTTTTTCAGAGGGTCGTTCGATATACTCATTGAAGGAAAGTTCAACCTCTACAAGTTGAGCTTCGAATTCTGCTTTGCTTGTAATCATTTGTTGGTGTCCTTGTTTAGTTAAAAATATTGCGGTTAATGTTGTTACCTAATAGGAAATGATGGATTGAATAAGTTTGGTTAGTATAATAAAGCATACCTATTTAAAGCTTAACTCTTACTTATCCATGTCAAGGGATCCCTAACTTTCACGGAGTATTTATGGGAAATCATTTTAAACGAATGAGACCAAATCAAAATTAGACGATAATTAATAGCCTGTAAAGTACTTTTTTTATTCAAAACTCATGACAATATAACTATGAATATCTTCTGCTCGAGGCATTAATGAAAACACTACTACTTCCAAATACTTCATCCTTATCTTTGCTTTCAGCCCTCGTTATCTGATTTGGAAGCTGTGCTGGTAACCCAAACAGTGAGCCACAAGTAAAACAATCATTATCTGGCATTTGTCACGATAAGATCAGTGGTTTACTTGATCGAACTAAAAACTATACCCCCTTTGATTACATTGCCGCCTGTATAAATGCTGGTGGACGTTTACCGAAGTGTGGAGTTAGCTTTTTTAGATAAAGCAACCAATGCAGCCGTTGGCAAAGGTAGGGTATTTATTTCGCCGCTATGATAAAGCGTTTGGCCTCACTGGTAAGATGACGATAGAGATTGTCAGAATACTAGACATGAAATACTTATCCAAACATCAATTAAGGCAGTCGGGTTTAAAACAGACAACGAATGCAATGTATTGGCCGGTGAATGGTACGACCCATATTCAGGTGATACCTTTACCATTTATAAAGGTCCGGACTTAGACCACACCGTTCCTCTTAAGTTTGCGCATGGTCATGGTGGTGATAAGTGGAGCAGGGAACGTAAAAAAATTGCTAATGACTATGATAAAATTTTGCTTGTTAATGCCTCTTTAAACCGTCAAAAAGCAGCAAAATGGCTTAATGAATAGCTACCCCTAACTAGTCTACAGATGTGAATATATAGCTCGTTTTAACTCTGTAATGGCTCAGTATGAACTGTCTTATATCCCATTAAAGATATGAATTATTAATAAAATGGTTAAAGCATGTATTAAATAACAAGTCGGCACTGCAAAGCTATCAGAGCACGTCAAATGTTATCAATGAGACTAGGCGCTGTTTAAAGGTTCTTCTTCGACTATTTCAGTTGATGCCCTAGTGAAATGACTGTTGCTTGTGATCTCTATGGGGATTTTAATATTCTTATCCGGGTCAGGAACTATATTTCTTTGACCATCAATTTCAATCAGTTTGTCGTCTGAATGGTTCATGCTTTTGCCTTGTTGAAATTAAGTTTTATGAAGTCTGTTTGGGCTGCATATTAACTCTTTAAGTGAATTAACGTTGCATACTGAAGGCTCAAATGTACTGTGATTTCAAGTTGGGTGGCCAGGTTGATTAGGGGCGCCAAATTCACTGGGTCATCCATGTTAATTATTCAACGCTCATAATTCCTTGAATGTGGGCTTGGCAGAGTTACCATAGAATATATTGGATTTTTCAAGTGTAACCACTACATTCATTGATAGGATATCTAACGTCTACTGCGTATTGCAGTAAAGTCAGTCAACCAATATTGGTGTGTAAAGGAGGGGTAAGGTCTTCAGCTTGTATTCGTCATCAACTTTTGAAGGATTAAAAAATGATTCGGATCAATTTTAAAGTCACTACAATTATACTTGCTATCATCGCTATTATATTGAGCTTAATAATATTAGGCTCTGTGAAGGCAGTCGATTGCAGCAAGCCTAGCACCTTTTCAGAGCAGCGATTTCTACTTGATAAGGGCTTCCAAACTAGCGCCAAATATCTGAAAGAAATGGCGAAGTTGAATGCATGTCAGGCGCAATACGTAATCCAGAAAAAACTTGCACAGAAAGAGGCCATATCACCAGAAGATCAGCTCCAACTTGAGCAGATACTAGCTATTTTTGCATTAAGCAAAGACATTGAGATCAAAGCTTCCAGTTATGCATTAATTAATAAGGTTTTTTTCTGGCTATCTCTATTTTTTGCCATCTGTATTATCGCTTTACCAATCGCCAGCACCTTGACCAAAGATGACAGCAAACTCAACAAAATACTTAACCCTGCACAGTTGCCAGCGATCACCTTGTTAGCAGGCCTGTGTTTCAACTTTTATAGCGAATACAAAGGTAAGCAGACTAGCGCTGAGAATGTAATGCGTTATACCTATTTTTCACAGGATCCAGTTCAAAAAAAATCAGAAAAGGTGCGAAAGGCGATTGCAGAAATTGATAATGGTCATGATTTTTCTGAATTGATAAAGGATTAGACATTGCGCCAGTTGATTGCGAGTGGGATCGTTTTAGGGATTGTTATCGAAGTGTTTACATCACTTATGCGCTTTTATTTTGGTCTGGAATCGACTAACGACACCGCTGTGATAGGTGAATTCACTGGTGGCATCCGTATTCATCACGGCTACATTGGAATTTTGCTAATGTTTTGCGCTGCTTTCAATATTCAACGAACAAATAGCTGGTCCGCCAAAATATTCAAACTGTGGCACTGGTTTTTTATTATCGGGACAGGACTGGTGATAAGCGATTTTGTTCACCACTTTATCGTTCTGCAGCTGGCAGTTGGCCGCCCACAATTTGACTTGGTGTACCCATAATGATGATCAACATCTTGGGCTTTTTAATTTTATGCACTGGCGCTTTATGTATAACTCAGTCTCAAGTCCATGCGGGACCGGAAAGAGATGCGCTACTAGTAAAATATAATACCGTATCGCTGAAACTAACAAACAACCATTTTGGCCTCCCTATCGCGCTCGAATCGTCGGAAAGAAACCGCGTGTTAAGAGGAGAAATTATTGGTGTTATTAACCACGATATGAACGATACACGGCAAAGTCTTTTAAAACCGGCGCAGTGGTGCGATTTGTTAATACTGCACTTAAATACTAAGGCCTGTACCTACGAATCTGGCCCCAGTCCGCTACTGCATTGGTACAGCGGAAAAAAGGAGTATCGCACACCAAAGCAAGCGACAAAGTTTACGTTAACATTCAATGTTGTTAAAAATGAAGCGGAATATCTATCCATACGATTATTTTCAGAAAATGGCCCTATTGGGATCAGTAACAGTCTAATCGAATTTGAGGCTACAGATTTGCCGGCCGAACTACACGCTGAAACTTCAGGAAGGCGCACTCTTATTCGGTTGGTTTACTCCTACCAGTCATCTATTCCTTTTGAACTAGCAACGCGGCTCTACCTCGCCATTCTGGCCAGGAATAAAGTCGGATTCACAGTCCTCGATAACACGAACAACCAGCCTAAGTATATTCAAGGTAAACAGGGGATCATTGAACGAAACACTATTCGCTATTTTCTCGCGATCTTAACCCGCCTAGAGTTTCGTAGTAGTCAACATAATATGGCTGCCCAATTCGAGCATTGGTTTGAGCAAACAGAACGCTATCACCGTCAGTTGTATGAAATTCCTAAAGGACAGTACATGGCCGCCAAGAAAAAAGAATTAATAAATCAGCGAAATGAACAGGCCAAAATAATTATCAAGTAAACCAATCAACGTAGACAACGCTCTATGGAGAAGCGCTGCCAATCAATGTCGCACTAGAGCCTGATTTAATTGTATTGACTCAGTACACTAACTGACACATAAGAAAAATAGCCTTTCAAAAGATGCTTGATAGCTCAAATAAACAGATACTTTAACATCCAAACTAACATATCTGTTCAATTCAACCAATCTAACCATCTGTGAGTAACTGAATTTCGAGGCTATGAGACGACATGCCTATATATCCTCAACAATGACAATCTGTTTTAGTCACAATTTGGCTGGACTGTCTAGTTTACTGAGTTCGCAGGTGTAACTCGTCTTCCTTATCGGAGGCTAGGGGATTTGAATCGTTATTTGGCGTTGTGTTGTTTGTTTTAAGCGCGTTTGAGTAAGACTTTTACCGTACCCATGCCTCTTAGCTTTTGATGATGAGTCAGGCGCGCTTAAAGACATTCATCATCTACTCAGCGGCATAACAAAAGTCCTTTTCAAACACAGTGCTTAGACTTAACACAGTGCTTAGAGTTAACCACTGTGTTAAGTCTAAGCCTAATCATTCAAAAATAGGGCTGTGACTATTGTCGATATACCTGGCTTTATTATTACGGATACACCGACTTGTGGTACCCACTAGTTCACAATAGTCCTTAAGCTCAAATGCAATGCTCTTAGGCATGTTTTGTCAGGGATAGCCCACATAGGGGAGTAATGTTTTTGGTTGACGTTGTTTATTTTTGACCGCCTCGGTGCGCTTTTTCATGCTGGTGTATTTCGAGGCCTCAGCGTAGTTTCCATCTTGGCGCGGATGGGGTTTAAATCCACGTAGACCATATAGGCTAGCATGGCACTTTCATCTAATAAGACTTGGGATTTAAACCGCTCTTCCTACTAATTTATAGGAATTAATTAGAACAGCGTTAACTGGTCCGAAGGGTGAGCGTCATGGATGGCAACGAATAAAATCGCCTTTTACATTTTGCCGGTGTTCAATCCAAGAATATTTTGTTTAAAGGCTGATTCTTTATACTCTGTGGAGTAATTATTTTTAACATGGGTATTTTGTTAATTCGGTACTCTGGCAAAGATATTGTAGTCAAATTAGGAAGAACCAAGGGCAATTAGTTGATTCCAGGTATCTTGATGAGGTATTTACTAAGATCAACGGTGTTCTGCATTACCTTTGGTGGGTAGTCGATCAAGGTGGTGATGAAATTGACATTCTGGTTCAAAACGTAAAGACAAGAAAGTTGCGAGCCGATCCTTCCGAAAATCACTAAAAAGCCAGCAAGCCTCGCCAATCAGGACAGTCACCTATACATTGCGCAGTTATTCAGCAGCAAAGAAAGAGCTAAAGTTTTACAATGGATTTTATTAATTTGTCTTGTTAATCTTTTTGCTAGCAGTGAGAGCCTCGTGGCTGTATTGCCACAATATATGAAAAATTGAGCATTACTGAGTGATGCAGCAATAAACAAACGCATTAGGGTGTTTTTAACGAGATTAGTCGGGCATTTAGTTGTCATTAACTTTCATCTTAAGTACCTACTCCTGCTTTTATACCTGCTTAAGCCGACTTAATGTAGTGCTCTTAATTTTGTATCATTCATTCAGCACAGAATGCGGTTTTTGTGTCGGGATACTTTACAAATACGGATCTTTGAATTCTTATGAAGATTATAAATTATTGTAAGTCATTGTAAATTATTATAAGTTATTGTTAATCATCTCTTAAATTTAACAATTATATTTTGGCTTGATTTGTGCCCAAGTCTGCAGCAGATGATGACGTGTTGGAAAAGTGAGGCATCATGTATTTTCATTTTATGCAAAATGACGTTTTATTTTACCAATACTCAGATTAGGATAAATTCATATTAATTAAGTCACCTTAATTAAAGGAGCAGAGCCTCATGACAGATCGCATATACAGAGCCATTTTGGGCTTTTTACTGTTGCTGGCGCTGGCTTTTGATGTGGTGGTTCTGTTGTATGTCTTAATTCTAATGCTGTTTTTTGAGGGCGTAACCAACTTATGTCTGACCAAGCTCGTATACCAGTTTCGAACTTACTTAAATTCTCAGAGCAAACCTACTGAATATGTTCAGGACGATAATCCTTATTTCCGCTTCAATGTTGAATCTGAACGTGTCTGGCGCCTACTGGTAGGGGGATCATTAGCGATTACCTTCTATTTCCATGAGCAACTTTGGTTTTTCCCCTGGTTTGTGGGCTTTGCTATTTTTGGTGCAGGGATCAGTGGTGTATGCCCGGTATTGTTGGTTATACGCTGGGCCGGGTTTAAATGACAAATAAGTCATTACCTAATAAGAAAAACAGCTCTGAACCTGTGCAACTGGCTTTACCTACAAAAATCACTGGTATTGTATTTTGGGGGATGATGTTTGTTGGTACATTGGTGGCGGTTTATCTGCTGCAATCTCGTGAAGAGCATTTAGCTATAGATTATGAGAATAGTGCACTAATGATTTCACATAAGATAGAGTCGGTGCTTGAAAAAGAGCATACGAAGTTGAGTATAAAAAAAGCGCTTAATGCTGTTTTTGAAAAAAGCCGACAAAGCTATGATATACAGGCTTTTGAATTTCGCTATGGCGACAAATTGTATGCTTTGGGCATGCGCGCGGCAGACCAGGAAACAATCACTAGCTCTATACATTATCAGAATGCCGTATCGGCCTATGTAAAAACTGAACTGGTTGTTTTTTTACCGAATTTTCAACATGCTATCCATACATTAAGAAAAGAAATGGTGCTGACTATTGGCTTTCTGGTCTTTCTATTTGGATTGGTTATACAGCAAATATTACAAAAGGTACTGTCTAAGCCCTTCTTAAATATGGTTATGGTGGCGGAGCAATTTGCGGATGGTAATAATCAGGTGAGATTTGACGAGCAAAGGAATGACGAATTTGGCTATATGGCCAGATTTGTTAACCGAGCGTTAGATTCAACTTGGCTTAAGCAGTATGAGCTGGAGCGCGCTCGTAAGGCTTTATTCGAAGAGAAAGAACGAGCTGAAGTGACCTTGCATTCAATTATTGATGGGGTAATTACCACTTCAGCGGATGCCAGAATTAAATATATGAACCCGGTCGCAGAGAGATTGACAGGTTGGAGTAGCGATCATTCTCGGAATGTGCTGCTGAGTAATGTGGTTAAAATTATTAATGAAGATACCGGCCAGCAGATGCCTAATCCAATCACTCGATGTCTAGAGGAGAACACGGTAGAGCATCAAAACAATTATGTGTCATTGATCCGTGATGATGGTGCAGCCGTTCCGATAGACGTTTCTGCGGCTCCTATGCGAGATAACCGTGGCGCCGTGATAGGTGCTGTGATGGTTTTGCATGATGTGAGCTCTTCTAGAAAACTGGCTAAGCAGTTGTCTTATCAGGCCAGTTATGATGCGCTGACCGGTTTGTATAACCGAAGAGTGTTTGAAGAACAGCTAGAAGCGGTACTGTTAAATGTACAAGAAGAAGATCGGCATCATGCGCTTTGCTATATCGATCTGGATCAATTCAAGTCAGTGAATGATACCTGTGGCCATATGGCGGGAGATGAACTGCTCAGGCAAGTTGCAACTTTTCTGCATGATTGTATTCGTGAAGGGGATACATTGTCGCGCCTGGGAGTTGATGAATTTGGTGTACTACTGGAGAATTGCCCCTTGGCCTTGGCCAGTCAAATCGCCGATAAAATTCGACAAAAAGTCAAAGAATACCGATTTATCTGGGAAAATCGAGCATTTGAAGTAGGTGCCAGTATAGGTGTAGTGAACATTAATTCTGGAAATATTGATGTGGCGAGCGTTCTTTCAGCCGCCGATCTGGCCTGTTATGCCGCAAAAGGAATGGGGCGTAATCGAGTGCATATTTATGAGCCGACTGATGCGGTATTAGCTGAGCGGCATGGGCGAGGGCAGTGGGCTACCCGCATTGTGGATGCGATTGAGCAAAACCGTTTTGTGTTGTATGAGCAGCCAGAGGTCCCTATTAGCTCAGAGATAGATACTAAGCACATAGAAATTCTGATTAGAATGAAAGACGAAGATGGCGTGTTAGTGAAGCCAGATCTTTTTATCCCTGCCGCAGAACGTTATCATTTGATGCCAAAGATTGACCGCTGGGTGATTGATAATGTGTTTAAATTTATGGCCAACAACCTAATTAACGATAATAAAAACCAGATAGTATCGATTAATTTATCAGGACTCACTCTGGCTGATGAAGATTTGCTGGAATACATTTTGACTACTCGTGACCGTCACGGCATTAATCTGAAAGAAGTTTGTTTTGAAATCACCGAAACCGCAGCGATTGGTAACCTAGCGAAGGCGACCCAATTTATGAATGAGCTTAAAAAAGAGGGCTGCCAGTTTGCACTGGATGACTTTG
>Ga0209712_10004717_pt1 | contig 10795 bp, 8 predicted proteins | sample ArcOceMetagenome_FD_187443 | JGI IMG/M metagenome (GOLD analysis project Ga0209712, IMG submission 187443) | Marine eukaryotic phytoplankton communities from Arctic Ocean - Arctic Ocean - Greenland ARC118M Metagenome (SPAdes) (version 2) | ecosystem: Environmental > Aquatic > Marine > Oceanic...
CACCCTACCCCGCCGCGGCATCTCTGCCCGTCCGGAACAGATCCTAATTACACTCGGTGCGCAGAACGCCTTGTGGCTGACCACGCAGGTGCTTTTGACTCAGCGCCGCACAGCCGCGTTTGAAGATCCGTGCTATCACGCCTTGCGCGATATTTTGACCCAATCGCGCTGCAATATGGCACCTGTGCGTGTAGACCACGATGGCCTGCCTCCAGACGCTATCCCCCCAGATGCAAACGTTATTTTCACAACGCCAAGCCATCAATGCCCCACAAACGGCACCATGCCGATGAACCGTCGCCGCGCCTTGCTAGAGCGCGCACGCGAGATGGATGCATTGATCGTTGAGGACGATTACGAGTTTGAAATGTCCTTCCTCAAGCCACCATTTCCTGCTCTCAAATCCCTAGATGCGGATGGACGGGTTATCTATGTTGGCAGCTTCTCAAAATCGCTCTTTCCAGGTCTGCGGTTGGGGTATTTGGTTGGGTCTGAGCCCTTCATCAAAGAAGCCCGCGCCTTGCGTGCTTCCGTCCTGCGTCACCCACCCGGTCACATCCAACGCACCGCAGCATATTTCCTATCTTTAGGTCACTACGATGCCTTGGTCCGACGCATGGGCACAGCGTTTCACGAACGGCGTGAAGTGATGCAGCAAGCGATTGAGAACAATGGCCTACAGATCGCGGGTCAGGGGGCCTATGGCGGGTCGTCCTACTGGATGCGCGCACCAGAAAACGTAGACACTTCGGAACTTGAAAAAACCCTGCAATCCCAAGGCGTTTTGATCGACCCAGGCGAATCCTTCTTTGGAGGTGAACAACGCCCCAAACACTTCTACCGCCTCGCGTATTCATCGATCCCCTCAAATCGGATCGCCAAGGGGATCGAACTGGTTGCACAAGCTATCCGCGCATCCGAAGCATCTGGACCTACGCGGAAAGGCGATTTGGCCCTATCTGAGTCGCAAGCAAAACCCTATCATCTGCTCAAAGATTGAATCACCTGTAAACTCACCGCACTCGGAGTCTCCCCCCATGAAAATGACCACAGAAGAAGCTTTTGTAAAAACGCTACAGATGCACGGCATCGACAATGCATTCGGGATCATCGGCTCTGCCATGATGCCAATCTCTGACATCTTCCCTGACGCGGGCATCACTTTCTGGGACTGTGCCCACGAAACATCTGGCGGCATGATGGCTGATGGCTTTACACGCGCCACCGGCAAAATGTCCATGATGATCGCGCAAAACGGCCCAGGTATCACCAACTTTGTAACTGCTGTTAAGACAGCATACTGGAACCACACGCCTGTACTTTTGGTTACGCCACAGGCCGCCAACAAAACAATCGGTCAAGGCGGCTTCCAAGAGATGGAGCAGATGAACCTGTTTGCTGACTGTGTTGCGTACCAAGAAGAAGTACGTGACCCAACCCGCATCGCTGAAACGCTAAATCGCGTGATTATGCAGGCAAAGCGCGCATCCGCACCGGCACAAATCAACGTGCCACGTGACTTCTGGACACAAGTGATCGATATCGATCTTCCAGTCATCGTTGATTTTGAATTGCCACAAGGCGGCGAAGTAGCAGTACAAGACGCAGCTGATCTTCTTTCAACTGCTAAGTTCCCAGTTATCTTAAACGGCGCAGGCGCGATCTTGTCCAAAGGCGGCATCGAAGCCTCTCGCGTTTTAGCTGAAGCACTCGACGCACCAGTATGCGTTGGCTACCAGCACAACGATGCGTTCCCGGGCAACCACCCTCTTTACGCAGGCCCATTGGGCTACAACGGTTCAAAAGCTGGCATGGAATTGATTTCCAAAGCTGATGTTGTTCTTTGCTTGGGTACACGTTTGAACCCGTTCTCAACTCTACCAGGCTATGGCATTGATTACTGGCCGACAGAAGCCAAAATCATTCAGGTTGACCTGAACCCAGATCGCATTGGTTTAACTAAGAAAGTAACTGTTGGTATCGTTGGCGATGCAGCGAAAGTTGCAACTGCAATCTCCTCCAAGCTAGCAGACGGTGCTGGTGATACAGGCCGCGCAGATCGTAAAAACTTGGTTGCGCAAACCAAATCTTCATGGGCTCAAGAGCTTACCTCCATGACAGAAGAGCAAGACGATCCAGGTACGGATTGGAACGTACGTGCACGTGCAGCGAAACCTGACTGGATGGCACCACGCATGGCATGGCGCGCAATTCAGGCAGCATTGCCAGTTGAGGCGATCATCTCGTCTGACATCGGTAACAACTGTGCGATTGGTAACGCGTACCCGTCCTTCAATGAAGCACGTAAATATTTGGCACCGGGCCTGTTCGGTCCATGTGGTTACGGCCTTCCGTCCATCGTTGGCGCGAAAATCGGTCGTCCAGACGTGCCTGTTGTTGGTTTCGCTGGTGACGGCGCATTCGGCATCTCTGTGAACGAATTGACTGCGATTGGCCGCGGTGACTGGCCTGCGATCACACAGATCGTGTTCCGCAACTACCAGTGGGGTGCTGAAAAGCGTAACTCTACACTTTGGTTTGACGACAACTTCGTTGGCACTGAATTGGACGAAGGCGTTTCATACGCTGGCATCGCAAACGCTTGTGGTCTCAAAGGCGTTGTCGCTCGCACACAAGACGAGCTGACAGCGGCCCTTGCCCAAGCGATCAAAGATCAAATGGAAAACGGTATCACCACATTGATCGAAGCGATGATCAACCAAGAACTAGGTGACCCATTCCGTCGTGACGCAATGAAGAACCCTGTCGAAGTTGCAGGCATCAACAAAGACGACATGAAACAGCAAGTGGTCTAACTGATCGCTGTTTCTATCAATAAGGCTAGGAACCCGTCATGAGTGTTTTGGACAGTTTACAAACACGCGCGGCGGCCTCCCCTGCCCGTATCGTACTAAGCGAAGGCCACGATCCTAGGATCGTGGCTGCCGCCGTTTCTGCGGTTGCAGCAGGAATTGCGACGATCGTTCTTGTTGGCCCAACCGACGAGATCACCAAACAATTGTCAAATGCAGGAAGCGCACCAAGCGATGCCATCCGCATTGAAGACCCCGCCACATCGCCTTTGACTGCAGAAGTTGCCCAAACCTATTTTGAGTTACGCCAGCACAAAGGCGTCTCAATGGAAGTCGCCGAAAAGCAGGCCCTCGATCCGCTTGTGTTTGCAGCCATGTTGGTGCGCAACGATCACGCTGACGGAACCGTCGGCGGCGCAGTTGCCACTACATCAGATACCGTGCGCGCAGCACTGCAGGTCATCGGCAAAGCAAAAGCCGCACCATTCGTGTCATCATTCTTTTTGATGGTTCTGCCAGAGGGGCACCCATCGGGGCGCGGCGGCATGATCTATTCTGACTGCGGATTAGTCATTGATCCATCAGCCAAAGAACTCGCGGCAATCGCCCAGCAATCCGCAGCCTCCTGCGTAGCATTGATGAATGAGACACCAAAAGTTGCGATGCTTTCGTTCTCTACCAGAGGCAGCGCCCGCCACCCAAACGTAGATAAAGTGACCCAAGCCGCCGCACTGGTAAAAGAACAAGCACCCGACCTTAACGTCGATGGCGAACTGCAATTTGACGCCGCCTTTGTCCCCTGCGTGGGCGACAGCAAGGCCGCTGGTTCATCTGTCGCAGGGCACGCTAATGTCATGATCTTTCCAAACCTTGATGCTGGAAACATCGGCTACAAAATTACCCAACGCATTGGTGGCGCAACGGCTATCGGGCCAGTCCTTCAAGGTCTCGCCAAACCCGCAAACGACCTTTCCCGTGGCTGTGACGCAACCGACGTGTTGCACATGATCGCAGTTACCGCTCTTCAGGCTGCACATGGTTGATCTCTGGTCCAACCTTTTTCTATCCCCCCCTCAAGCAATCGCATTCGTGATAATCTGCTTTGCTGCGGGATTGGTACGAGGTTTTACTGGTTTTGCCTTATCTGCTTTTGGACTTGCGCTTGCTGTCCTTATTATTCCACCGGTTGAGCTGATCCCTGTAATGTGGTGGCTAGAAATGGCAGCTTCCGTTGTAATGTTACGCCACGGATGGGGCGCAGCGGACATGAAGGCCGCAGCCACTTTGGTCGTGGGATCAACCTTTGGGCTTATTATTGGCTTAAATATTACGACAAACGTGGATGCTGAACTTTCTCAGCGCGTAGCACTATGCCTACTAATCAGCCTTGCCGTGCTTCAACTTGCAAAAATCCGCATTCCCCACTTGGCCAGCCGACCTGGCACCATTGCAACGGGCGTCCTTGCAGGGATTGCCACAGGGCTTGCGGGCGTTGGTGGCATGGTCGTGGCCCTATACGTTCTCACCCGCAACGATGAACCCGCGAAAATGCGTGCCACATTGGTTGCCTTCCTCTTTATCAGCTCTGCGACATCAATGCTGACCCACATTTGGTTTGGCACGATGAACACCACATCCACCTTGCGTGGCTTAGTCTTTATTCTACCCTGCGTCATCGGCGTCCTTATCGGACAACGCCTTTTCACGCCCCGCCTTCAGCCCTATTATCGCCCAACCTGTTTGACCTTGCTGATCGGCCTCGGGGCCGTGTCGCTGGGCCACAGCATCCTTTGAAATTCAAGGAGCCGAACATGAACCAGCCAAAGATTGATCTCTCGCCCAAAGTTTCCGATGAGATCCGCAAAACCACCTGCTACATGTGCGCCTGCCGCTGTGGGATCAACGTCCACATGAAGGAAGGCAAAGTTGCCTATATCGAGGGCAACCGCGATCACCCTGTGAACAAGGGTGTGCTGTGCGCAAAAGGGTCTGCTGGCATCATGCAGGTCAACGCACCTTCACGCCTAAACGCTCCAATGAAACGCGTTGGCCCACGTGGCTCTGGTGAGTTCGAAAAAATTAGCTGGGATGAAGCGCTTCAAATCGCGACTGATTGGCTTGAGCCGATCCGCAAAGAGAACCCAGAAAAGCTGGCGTTTTTTACGGGCCGCGACCAATCACAATCCTTCACATCTTACTGGGCACAGCACTTTGGCACGCCAAACTACGCAGCCCACGGCGGCTTCTGTTCCGTTAACATGGCCGCGGCTGGCATCTACACGATGGGCGGCGCATTCTGGGAGTTTGGGCAACCCGATTGGGACCACACCAAACTGTTCATGCTGTTCGGCGTGGCCGAAGATCACGATTCCAACCCGATCAAAATGGGCATTGGTAAGATCAAAGCACGCGGCGCGCGCGTCATCGGCGTGAACCCTATCCGCACCGGCTATAACGCTGTGGCTGATGATTGGGTCGGCATTACACCGGGCACCGATGGCTTGTTTATCCTCGCGATGATACATTGCCTGATGAAGGCCGGTAAGATCGATCTGAACTATTTGGCACAATATACCAACGCACCTGTACTGGTAAACTCAGACGAAAAGTCGCCAGAATTCGGCCTATTGATGCGCGACAAAGATGGCAAAGAACTAGTTATCGACCGCGCCACTGGCAAACTCACTCCGTTCGACCAACCGGGCGTCAAGCCAGATCTATCCGCAACGCACCGCGTAGCGGGCATTACGCACCGCCCAGTATTCCACATGATGGCAGAGCGCTATCTTGAAGACGAATACGCACCAGAAGCTGTGGCCGAACGTTGTGGCATCCCAGCTAAACGCATCCGTGCCATCACTGCCGAATTGGCCCGCGTCGCTTTTGAAGAAAGCTTTGAGCTAGATCAAGAGTGGACCGACTTCCGCGGCGAACATCACAAAACAATGACGGGCCGCCCAGTGTCCTTCCACGCGATGCGCGGAATTTCGGCACATGCTAACGGTTTCCAAACTTGCCGCGCATTGCATGTGTTGCAAATCCTACTTGGCACCGTCGAAGTGCCGGGTGGCTTCCGCTTCAAACCGCCATATCCGAAACCAGCAACTGCACACCCAAAACCACACGTGGGCGTCACACCAGGCAAACCGCTTGATGGCCCACACCTTGGTTTCGTGCATGGCCCAGACGATCTTGCGCTAAAGGCAGACGGCACGGCAGCGCGCATCGACAAAGCCTTCACATGGGAAAACCCAATGTCCAGCCACGGGCTGATGCACATGGTAATTTCCAACGCGCACGCGGGAGATCCTTACAAGATCGACACGCTGTTCATGTACATGGCCAACATGTCGTGGAACTCTTCCATGAACACGCGCGGCGTGATCGAAATGCTGACGGATAAAAATGAGGAAACAGGTGAATACGTGATCCCACGGATCATCTATTCCGATGCCTACTCCTCTGAAATGGTGGCCTACGCCGATCTTATCTTCCCTGACGCCACATACCTTGAGCGTCACGATTGTATCTCCATGCTCGACCGCCCAATTTGCGAAGCAGACGCAGCCGCCGATGCAATCCGCTGGCCTGTCATCGAACCTGACCGCGACGTGCGCGGCTTCCAATCCGTACTTTGCGAACTGGGTGCAAGACTGAACCTGCCAGGTTTCGTGAATGAAGACGGCAGCCAAAAATACGCAGACTACGGCGACTACATCGTCAACCACATCCGCAAGCCGGGCATTGGCCCGCTCGCAGGTTTCCGTGGCGAAAACGGCGACAAAGCAGGGCGGGGCGACGTAAACCCCAAACAACTCGATCAATACATCGAAAACGGTGGCTTTTTTGTTGAACACATCCAAGCCGGCGCGAACTACTACAAACCGTGGAACAAAGCCTACCAAGATTGGGCAGTTGGCATGGGCCTTTTGGATTCACCGCAACCATACCTATTCAATCTATACGTCGAACCAATGCGCAAATTCCAACTTGCCGCCGAAGGGCACGGGGATCGCCAACCGCCAGATCACCTGCGCGAACGGATCAAAGAAAAGATGGATCCACTGCCAATTTGGTACTCAAATGAGGACGGAAACAAAGGCGACGAATACCCAGTCACAGCGCTGACACAGCGCCCAATGGCGATGTACCACTCATGGGGCAGCCAGAACGCATGGCTACGCCAACTTCACGGCCACAACCCGCTGTATGTGCCAACCAAGCTGATGCAAACCAGCGGCCTGAAAGATGGTGATTGGGCCAAAGTGACATCGCCCCACGGAGAGATCACAGTGCCTGTTCTTGAAATGGCAGCCCTGAACGAAAACACGATCTGGACATGGAACGCCATCGGCAAACGCAAAGGCGCGTGGGCCTTGGAAGAAGACGCACCCGAGGTGACCAAAGGGTTCTTACTAAATCACCTGATCCACGAACTGCTGCCACCAAAAGGCGATGGGCTTCGCTGGGCCAACTCCGACCCAATTACAGGTCAAGCAGCTTGGTTCGACCTCAAGGTCAAAATCGAAAAAGCGGACCCACCATCGGAATCACAACCGGTCCTCCCCGCAATCAAATCTCCTGTTGGCAAAGGTCCAAAAGACCTCGCTTGGAAGGTGGGCAAATGACCCACCCTTCATCTTACCAACTAAACTCCGGGGTCTGGGGCAGCGCCTCATTCGATACCAACAACAAGCGGAGCGCCAATAAATGACCACGCTACCAAACCTCACCCAAAAGAAACTGGGCCTCGTCATTGACCTCGACACCTGTGTTGGCTGCCACGCTTGCGTGATCTCGTGCAAAGGCTGGAACACCGAAAACTACGGCGCGCCACTGTCAGATCAAAACGCCTATGGCGCGGACAACTCGGGCACCTTCCTGAATCGTGTCCACAGTTTCGAAGTCCAACCAACAGGCGACGAAGCAGCCGCACAGCTGATCCACTTTCCCAAATCCTGCCTGCACTGCGAAGACGCTCCTTGCGTCACCGTGTGCCCAACAGGCGCCAGCTACAAACGCGAAGAAGACGGCATTGTACTAGTCAATGAACAAGACTGCATCGGTTGCGGTCTTTGCGCATGGGCCTGTCCATACGGCGCACGCGAACTGGATCAAGCCGAAGGCGTGATGAAGAAATGCACACTCTGCGTGGACCGCATCTATAACGAAAACCTCGAAGAAGTGGACCGCGTCCCAACATGTGTACGCACCTGCCCATCAGGCGCGCGTCACTTTGGTGATCTGGGTGACGAAAACTCTGACGTTTCCAAACTGGTCGCTGAACGCGGTGGTATGGACCTGATGCCAGAACAAGGCACCAAGCCTGTGAACAAATACCTGCCACCACGCCCAAAGGATGAGCTGCCAGAATTCGACGTTCTAGCGCCCTTCCTTGAACCAGTAGCGCAAGAGGCCAAAGGCTTCCTTGGCTGGCTCGACAAAACACTGGAGAAACTCTGATGCATCCCGCACCATCCGTCATCATCTTCACCACATTCTCCGGCTTAGGCTTTGGCCTCCTGTTCTGGATTGGGATCGACCCAACGCCACCAAAAGGTTGGGTCGCTTTCGTCTTCTGGCTGATCGCCTACGCAATGGCTGTGGGCGGCTTGCTGTCCTCGACCTTCCACCTTGGCCGTCCAGAACGCTTCCTTAAAGCGTTCAGCCAATGGCGCTCTAGCTGGCTCAGCCGCGAAGGTATCGCTGCTGTCGCCACGCTGGTTGCTATGGGCCTCTACGGCCTTGGCCTTGTGTTCTTTGGCACCGCTTGGCAACCCCTTGGATGGCTTGGCGCACTTGGCGCACTGGCGACCGTGTTCACCACCTCAATGATCTATAGGCAAATGAGGACCATTCCACGTTGGAACATGAACCTGACACCTGCAATGTTCATGTCATACGCGTTGGCTGGCGGTGCATTGCTAAAGGGTAACATCACAATGGCGATCGTCCTTTTGGCCATCGCTGGTGTAGTCCAAGTGCTCACTTGGATCACGGGCGACAAAGCCTTCGAAAACTCAGGCACCACAATGGCCACTGCAACCGGCCTTGGAAACATCGGCAGCGTGCGCGCCTTTGAACCACCGCACACAGGTACCAACTATCTGATGCGCGAATTCATCCACGTGGTAGGGCGCAAGCACAGCCAAAAGCTACGCATCATCGGTGTGGCACTCGGAATCGTTATTCCGGTCGTCTTGCTGCTCTTGCCAATCGGTCACTGGATCGCATTGATCGCTGTGGCCAGCCACATCGCAGGTGTCCTTGCCTCGCGCTGGTTGTTCTTTGCAGAAGCAGAACACGTTGTCGGCCTGTACTACGGCAAACGGTAAAAGATCTGTGCGGTGCCTGCCGGGCACCGCACAGCTTCGCTTTACTTCATAAGACCTACGGTTTCTGCGCCACGATAAAGACCCGCGGCACCATCCCGCCTTGAACCAGATTTTCGGTAACCTTAAAGCCAGCGTTCTCGAGCAAGCCAATCAAACTTTCCTCGCTCAGGCTGCGCACAAACGGCGCTTTGCCAATGGTCCGCATCAACGGGATCACCAGCGGCAACAGCCATAGCCCATCTTTCAACAAGCCCGTTTTTGAAATCAATAAACCACCTGAAGGCAGGGCTTTGTAAATTTCGGCCAACGTGTTTTCCAAATCAGGCAAAAGATGCAAAAGGTTCAGCGCAAGGACCACATCATTGGATCCAGACGTCATCACGCCCGCATCTTGTACTGCAAAGCTTAGGTTCTGGGGCGATTGTTCAGTCAATTTGCCCTTTGCAATTTTAACCATTTTCGATGCGACATCTGTTCCAATATAGCGGTCCACACTGTCAGCCAACTCAAGCGCTGTTGACCCAGTCCCACACCCCAACTCAAGAACGCGGTGATGAGGCTGAAGGATTTCGCGCATCCGATCAAGCGTCTCTTCGTATGCCGGCATGTCACCAATCGCATCTTTTGCGTATTTTGGGGCTGCTTTGTTCCAGAATGCTGCGTTGGTCATGATCGATCCTTTTCATTTCCTAAACCCTAACATTTGTATGATACGCTAAGGAATTGCCAAAAATTGTCTGAGTGGTATGCATATATGCATGAAAAAGATGCCCTCAAACTTCGACTGGAACCAAGCACGCGCCTTTTTGGCCACCGCTGAAACCGGCTCGTTTTCCGCTGCGGCCCGTGCGCTGAACCTGAACTAATCAGCCGCAAAGTCTGCGCACTTCGTTGGCATTGGCGAAAACGATGAGTTGTTGGATTTCCTCAAAAACTGGGGGCTACCCATCACGCAAACCAATCTGCGGGTTTTGGTCGACAGTGGTCTTGTGGGTTGGCAGATGGCCCGTCAGGGGCTTGGGATTTCGGCCATGACCGACGACATTGCACGCCACTTTCCCGAGGTGAAATTGGTCCTGCCCGAAGTGGAGCCCATTCTGGTCCCCTATTGGCTGACCACGCACAAGGAACTTCATTCCTCAAAACGAATCCGGTTGGTATATGATCGAATTGCAGAAATCTTGTCCGCAAACAAATTGCCGGTGCGCGTGGGCTAATCCCAACCGATCCGTCCACCGACCAAATACTGACGTTATACCGACACGATACCGACGTTGGAAAACCAACAAAAAAGGCGGGGAATAACCCCCACCCTTTGTCGTATTAAGTGTTGCTTGGTTTACAGCAAACCAGCGTGCTTTAATCCCGTATCAAGCAGTGCTTTTGTCTCGTCTGTCAGCTCTGTGAGGGGCAAACGCACCTCGTCGCTGCAAAGTCCTAGGCGCGACATTGCATACTTCGCGCCAACCAATCCTGGCTCTGTAAAGATGGCTTTGTGCAGTGGCATAACCTTGTCTTGGATCTCAAGCGCTGACGCGTAATCACCCGCCAAACATGCTGTTTGCATCTTGGATAAAAGCCCCGGTGCAACATTCGCTGTGACAGAGATACAGCCTGTGCCGCCTTGGGCGTTAAAGCCGTGTGCGG
>Ga0209712_10004721_pt1 | contig 10787 bp, 8 predicted proteins | sample ArcOceMetagenome_FD_187443 | JGI IMG/M metagenome (GOLD analysis project Ga0209712, IMG submission 187443) | Marine eukaryotic phytoplankton communities from Arctic Ocean - Arctic Ocean - Greenland ARC118M Metagenome (SPAdes) (version 2) | ecosystem: Environmental > Aquatic > Marine > Oceanic...
ACATTAGGTTCTAATTGAGGGCTGTTTGTAATTCGATCCGATGTACTTGAGTGGTGCCCATGATCTTGACTCAAACGCTCAAAATTTCCGCCATCAATAATATCAAATAAAGGAGCCCCAGTAATTGGATTGACCAATCCGATGTCATATAATATACTCTCTATATTATCGTAAGACCCTTTTACAACTCCAATGTTTGGGATGCCATTTAAAATAATATCTCCTAAATCAAAATCAAAGTCTGAAGTCGTGTTTGAGAGGTCCATGCTGCGTTGGCTGCTAAAAAGCCCTTTTGTCAATGAAACCTCATAGACTCCGTAGTCAACATTTTCTATAGAAAAATCTCCTTTTGCATCTGAATAGCCGATTTTAATATCGCCATCCAACTGTTGTAAAGTTATTTTAGAACTCGCTATCGGATCTGTGCCATTAGGTGCTAAAATTCGACCGTTGATTGTAAAAGGGCCGTCGCTAGTTTCGCCTGTAGGTTCATTGGATGAACAACTATAAATAAATAGACAAAGCGAAATAATTTTTAAGTATTTCATAATTGGTTAATTTCAGTAAATATACAATTTTAAATTCTACTCATGTGTTAAGGACTTTACTATCTGTTGTTTATATTTAAAAGTTGATTGCAAAACTTCTAGCCATCCTAATTAAAGTAATTTCTGTACTCATGTAAAATATTGATTTAAATAATTACATTTGCAATCAAATTTTTTAAGATATGAAAGCAGGTATTGTTGGATTGCCAAACGTTGGAAAATCGACCCTTTTTAATTGTTTATCAAACGCCAAAGCACAAAGTGCTAATTTTCCATTTTGTACAATTGAACCTAATATAGGAGTGGTCAATGTACCAGATCCACGTTTGTCAAAACTGGAGGAATTGGTTGTGCCAGAAAAAGTTGTTCCTGCAACCGTAGAGATTGTAGATATTGCAGGGCTTGTAAAAGGCGCTAGTAAGGGTGAAGGGTTAGGAAACCAATTCCTTGGAAACATTCGTGAAACAGATGCAATTCTTCATGTATTGCGTTGTTTTGACGACACCAATATTATTCATGTCGATGAAACTGTCGATCCGATTAGAGATAAAGAAACCATTGATATGGAGCTTCAATTGAAAGATTTGGAGACTACCGATAAAAAACTTGAAAAAGTAAAACGTGCTTCTCGAACGGGCAATAAAGACGCTCAAAAAGAAGAAGTGATTTTAATAAAAATTAAAGAAAATTTAGAAGCTGGAATTTCCATTCGAGCTCTTGAATTTTCTGAAGACGATTATTTAGAGTTTGTAAAACCCCTCCAATTTATTACAGACAAACCTGTAATGTATGTTTGTAACGTTGATGAAGCATCCGCAGTTTCAGGAAATGCCTATGTGGATTTAGTCAAAGCAAACGTTGCCAATGAAAATGCAGAAGTATTGGTTCTTGCTGTAGGGACAGAGGCGGATATCAATGAATTAGATGACTATGAAGAACGCAAAATGTTTCTTCAAGATATTGGACTGGACGAACCTGGCTCTGCAAAACTGATCCGTTCGGCTTATAAATTATTAACGCTGCAAACGTATTTTACGGCCGGTGTTAAAGAAGTGCGTGCATGGACTATCAATATAGGAAGCTCTGCGCCACAAGCTGCTGGGGTGATTCATACCGATTTTGAAAAAGGATTCATTCGTGCAGAAGTCATTGCGTATGAAGATTTTGAAAGTTTGGGATCTGAAGCAAAAGTGAAAGAGGCAGGGAAAATGCGGGTGGAAGGTAAAAACTACACCGTGAAAGATGGCGACATCATGCATTTCCTTTTTAATGTATAAGAAAATAAACCACTAATAAATTGAAAGCCAATGTTCTCAACAACATTGGTTTTTTTTTGTTAATTAATTTGTGTTTTAAAGGTTTTATTTTTTATGCTGATGTACTATATTAGCGTCCTGTCACGAAACACTTTATGACTCAACAATCAGACTACACAGAAGATAACATTAGATCCCTCGATTGGAAGGAGCATATTCGTATGCGCCCCGGTATGTACATTGGGAAACTTGGAGATGGCTCTTCCGCCGATGATGGTATTTATATTTTATTGAAAGAGGTTTTAGACAACTCTATTGATGAATTTGTGATGGGTGCAGGTAAATCCATTGAGATTTCCATTCAAGGCAGTAAAGTCATTGTGCGCGATTTTGGTCGAGGCATTCCGTTAGGAAAAGTGGTTGATGTAGTTTCTAAAATGAATACCGGTGGTAAATACGATTCTCGTGCCTTTAAAAAATCTGTTGGTCTAAATGGGGTTGGTACCAAAGCCGTGAATGCATTGTCCTCCTTTTTTAGAGTGGAATCAACCAGAGATGGGAAATCGGCTTCTGCAGAATTTTCATCAGGAGTTTTAAACCATCAAGATTTATTAGACGACACCACCAGGCGTAAAGGAACCAAAGTATCCTTTGTGCCCGATGAAGTTATATTTAAAAATTACAAGTACCGAAATGAGTATGTGGCACGTATGCTTAAAAACTACGTGTATTTGAACCCAGGCTTGACCATTTTATTTAATGGTGAAAAGTTTTTCAGTGAAAATGGATTAAAGGATTTATTAGAAGACAATACCAATGCTACGGATATGACCTATCCAATCATCCACCTGAAAGGGGAAGATATTGAAGTCGCCATTACCCATAGTAAAACCCAATATAGTGAAGAATACCACTCCTTTGTCAACGGTCAAAACACCACTCAAGGAGGGACGCATTTAGCGGCCTTTAGAGAGGCGTTGGTCAAAACCATTCGAGAGTTTTATGGTAAAAACTACGAAGCATCAGATGTTCGGAAATCGATTATTTCTGCCATTGCAATTAAAGTGATGGAGCCTGTTTTTGAAAGTCAAACAAAAACAAAATTAGGGTCCACAGATATGGGTGGTGAGCTGCCAACCGTTCGAACTTTTATCAATGATTTTTTAAAAACACAGCTAGATAATTTTCTACATAAAAATCCAGATACCGCCGAAGCCATTCAGCGCAAAATTTTACAAGCCGAACGCGAACGAAAAGAATTGTCGGGTATCCGTAAGATGGCGAAAGATCGTGCAAAGAAATCGAGCTTACACAATAAAAAACTAAGAGATTGTCGTGTACATTTTGGAGATATCAAAAATGGACGTAATCTAGAATCTACCTTATTTATCACCGAGGGAGATTCCGCATCTGGTAGCATCACCAAATCAAGAGATGTCAATACACAAGCCGTTTTCAGTTTGAAAGGGAAGCCCTTAAATTGTTACGGACTTACCAAAAAAATTGTGTATGAAAACGAAGAATTTAATCTGTTGCAAGCCGCGTTAAATATTGAAGAATCGATTGAAGATTTACGTTACAATAACATTGTTATAGCAACGGATGCCGATGTCGATGGAATGCACATCCGTTTATTATTGATCACATTTTTCCTTCAATTTTTTCCAGAAATTATTAAAGAAGGTCATTTATATATCTTACAAACGCCTCTATTTAGAGTGCGTAATAAAAAAGAAACCATCTATTGTTATTCGGAACAAGAACGTAGAGATGCGGTTCAGAAATTAAAGCCAAAACCTGAAATCACTCGATTTAAGGGATTAGGAGAAATCTCGCCAAATGAATTTAAATATTTTATTGGGGAAGACATTAGATTGGATCCTGTGATGTTAGATTCTGACACCACGATTGAATCCTTACTTCAATTTTATATGGGTAAAAACACACCCGACCGTCAAAAGTTTATTATCGAAAATCTAAAAGTTGAACTTGATATTATCGAAGAAGAGGTATGATAGAAGAAAACGACGGTATCACAAATGACAACACGGACAATCAAGAAACGATCACCCGAGTTACGGGTATGTTTAAAGATTGGTTTTTAGACTACGCCTCCTATGTTATTTTAGAACGTGCAGTTCCTGCTATTGAAGATGGATTTAAACCTGTTCAGCGTCGGATTTTACATTCGATGAAAGACTTGGATGACGGCCGTTATAATAAGGTAGCTAACATTGTAGGGCATACCATGCAGTACCACCCGCACGGAGATGCAAGTATTGCCGATGCGATGGTTCAAATTGGTCAGAAAGATTTACTTATTGATGCGCAAGGAAACTGGGGAAATGTTCTTACAGGAGACAGAGCTGCCGCCTCAAGATATATTGAAGCACGACTTTCTAAATTTGCGTTAGACGTTGTTTTCAATCCAAAAATTACGGAATGGCAATCCTCTTATGATGGACGTCGCAAGGAGCCGATTAACCTTCCTGTCATGTTTCCGTTGTTATTAGCACAAGGAGCAGAAGGAATTGCCGTTGGACTCTCTACAAAAGTATTGCCTCATAACTTCATTGAACTTATTGAGGCGTCTATAAAACACCTTCAAGGCAAACGATTCACCATTCTCCCTGATTTTGCAACAGGTGGTGTGGCCGATTTTAGTAATTACAATGATGGTTTACGAGGGGGAAGAGTCCGTTGTAGAGCGAAAATCTCACAACTCAACAAAAACACCTTGGTCATTACCGAAGTGCCTTTTGGAACCACAACTTCATCATTAATTGATTCTGTTCTTAAAGCCAATGAGAAAAGTAAAATTAGAATCAAAAAAATAGAAGACAACACTGCTGCGGAAGTTGAGATTTTAGTACACCTACCAGCAGGGATATCACCTGATAAAACCATTGATGCGTTATTTGCGTTCACTTCTTGTGAAACGGCTATTTCGCCTTTGGGATGTGTCATTGAAGACAACAAGCCACTGTTTGTCGGTGTCACCGAAATGTTGAGACGTTCTACAGATCATACGGTAGAATTATTAAAACAAGAATTAGAAATTAAATTAGGTGAGTTTGAAGAGCAATGGCATTTTGCTTCATTAGAACGCATCTTTATAGAAAATAGAATTTACCGCGATATTGAAGAAGAAGAAACGTGGTCAGGTGTGATTAGCGCGATTGATAAGGGACTTCAACCTCATATCAAACATTTAAAGCGTGCGATTACGGAAGAGGATATTTCTAGATTAACAGAAATCCGAATTAAGAGAATTTCTAAGTTTGACATTGACAAAGCCCAGCAAAAGATTGATGCTTTGGAAGATCAAATAGCAGAAACGAAAGGGTTTCTAGCCAATCTAATTACCTATGCGATTGATTATTTCAAACGCTTAAGAACTGATTATGGTGCTGGAAAAGAGCGTAAAACCGAAATCAAAACTTTTGGAGATGTAGATGCGACCAAAGTCATCATCAGAAATACAAAACTCTATGTGAATAGGGAAGAAGGTTTTGTTGGTACCGGTCTAAAGCGTGACGAATACGTTTGTGATTGTAGCGATATCGATGACATTATTGTGTTTACCCAAGATGGTAAATTGATGATCACCAAAGTAGATAGTAAAACCTTTGTTGGTAAAGACATTATTCATGTAGCAGTTTTTAAGAAAAAAGACAAGCGTACCATTTATAATATGATTTATAAAGATGGTAAAGGCGGGGCCTCTTATATCAAACGGTTTGCGGTTACAGGAGTGACTCGAGATCGTGAATATGATTTGACGACAGGAAAGCCAGCTTCTGATGTTTGGTATTTTTCTGCCAATCCAAATGGCGAAGGCGAAGTTGTTTCGGTCTTATTACGTCAAGTAGGAAGTATTAAAAAATTAAAATGGGACATCGATTTTGCAGATGTCATTATAAAAGGAAGGGTCTCTAAAGGAAACCTAGTTACTAAGCATGCCGTGAAACGCATCGAACTTAAGGAAAAAGGAGTCAGTACACTGAAGCCTCGAAAAATTTGGTTCGATGATACCATTCAGCGTTTAAACGTGGACGGTCGTGGCGAGTTGGTAGGAGAGTTTAGAGGGGAAGATCGCATTTTGGTTGTCACACAATCTGGGATTGCTAAAACGATTATCCCTGAAATTACGGCGCATTTTGATGAGGATATGATTGTCTTGGAGAAATGGATTCCTAACAAACCGATATCTGCAATTTATTTCGATGGTGAAAAAGAAAAACACTATGTCAAGCGTTTTTTAATTGAAAACGAAAACAGAGAAGATGTCTTTATTTCTGAACATGCTTCTAGCGTCTTAGAAATAGTTTCCACCGATTGGCGCCCTGTCGCAAAAATAGCGTTTGCTAAAGATAGAGGCAAAGAACGTCGTGAAGATCAAATCATCGATTTTGAACAGTTTATCAGTGTCAAAGGCGCTTCGGCTTTAGGAAATCAATTAACGAAGCTAAAAGTCAATCAAATTGATCTGATGGAATCTTTACCTTATGAGCAAGCTGAGGAAACTCCTGCAGATGAAATAGATGTTGTTGGAGAAGTAATTGTAGATGTACCTGTGGAAACTTCGACAGATGAATCGAATGAAACTTCAGAAAAACCTCTAACAGAAAATGAGGCTATTGATCCAGCAAAAGACTCTGAATCAGATATAGATGCTAATGATGAAGGGCAAACCACCTTATTTTAATACAAGACGTTTCGCTTCTCCTTTTTGTTTATTAGTATCGCCTACGTAGCCGTATTCAAACTTGTAGCTATCTTTTGTTGTAGTTAGAATTTTAAGATGAATGTCTTTTTGTTCCGCACGATTTTTAGGGTTAATAGTTTTAAAAACCATCTCACAATCATTGATCCACCTTACATTGGTAGAGTCTATAGAACCATTAAAAGCTTCCACTTGAAGCTCCGACGTTCTAGAGAATGTCGATGTATAGTCAACCCCATCAATGGTAATTGTGCTCTCAAAGCTTCCTGTTTTAAAATCATTACAATTGCGTTCCACTTCGTAGCAACTGCTAAATACTAAAGCACTCAATATTATTAGATATTTCATTTATTTTGGATGTAAAAATTCAAATGATTGATACTACAAACATACAAAACGGATCTAGCAATCTAAATTATTTAGATGTATTCATCGAATAATTCTTAAAACTCCCATCTCGATAAAAAATCACGATGCGTTCAATAGAATCGTCACCATTAGAAAATGCTGCAATAGGGTTTGAAGGAACTGTATTAGAAGGAATTTGTGTGGACTCAACTTTTTGGGGTGGAGCAGTGCTTTTGGGAAATTCACCGACACCACTTAAAAGCCATAAAAGTTCAATGTCTGGAAAAGCATTGAGCACTTTGGTGATAAATTCTAAGCTTGGTTTATTTCGACCACTTAATATATGAGAAATACTGGAGCGTTGTACCGTGATAATTTCAGCAAAGGCAGAAGCCGATAAACCATAATAGTTGAGGATTTTTTTGAGTCGGGTGTTGAATTCGGTTGTGTTTATCATTGTTTACATGTGTAGCATTATAAGGCGGTTACAAATGTAACACATTGGTGTCTTATATGCAAACAGCGGAGTAGATTGATTAAAAATAAAGCAAATCATAACTTTAACTAATCTACATAATATATTGATAAATAGGTTATTAATAAACATTAAGTGAAAAACACTTTTAATCCGACTTACAGTGTGCGTTTTTCTCTCAAACCCGTTTACATTTGTGAATAATAAACTCTTTTAATTCGTTTACAAATGTAAAAAGTAGAATGTTTACATTTGTAATCTTATTAAATACGCATGTTAGACGCACCTTACTTTATATCACAATACAATTCCTTAAAAGCAACTACTTTAGGAAACCGTTATATCACAAATGCACATATTGAACCCTTGTTAAATTCCTTGTCGAAACAATTCAGTCAAACCATTTTAGGGGTTTCGGAAGCTGGACTGCCAATTCACGGCGTTCAAATTGGGAGGGGTTCCAAGCGTATTTTAATATGGTCGCAAATGCATGGCAACGAAAGCACAACTACAAAAGCACTCTTTGATCTCTTTAATTATTTCGAGTTATCCGATTCTAAAACGCTTTTAGAGGCGTGTACGCTTTTTATAATCCCAATCCTTAATCCAGATGGGGCAGAAGCCTATACGCGCTTAAATGGCAATCAAATCGATTTAAATAGAGATGCAAAGGCGTTGAGTCAGTCTGAAAGTAAAATTCTAAGATCAGTCTTTGAGGACTTTAAACCGCATTTTTGTTTCAATATGCATGGTCAACGTACAATTTTTAGCGCAGGAAATACGCACAACTCTGCGGTACTCAGCTTCTTGTCACCATCTGAAAATAAAGAACGCTCTTTAACTGTCACCCGACAAAAATCGATGGAAATCATACAAGTCATGAATCAGGCATTGCAGCCGTATTTACCAAATCAAATTGGGCGTTACGACGATGGCTTTAACGACAACTGTGTAGGAGATTATTTTCAGAGTCATGGAACGCCAACCGTTTTGTTTGAGGCGGGGCATTTTCCAAAGGACTACAAGAGGGAAGAAACACGAAAATACATGGCCTTAGCCCTTATTAGCGCTCTGGATTATGTAGCAACAAACCCTGTATCAGGCGATGCTTACAAACCATATTTTGATATTCCTGAAAATGGTAAATTGTTTTACGATGTCATTATCAGAAATGCACTTCTTAATCCATTAACTCCAAAAGTATTTAGTGATATAGGAATACAATATACAGAAGTGTTAGTGTCTGGTATAGTTCGGTTCAAACCAAAAGTCGTTTTTGTAGGAGATTTGAATGAAAAACAGGGGCATTTAGAGATGGATATTAATTTCAAACAGCTGTCACACCCTGACTTTGATGTGGTGTCCGAAGGTCACGAAATCGATTTCATTACAATAGAATTAACTAAGATATCATTGTTTGGTAACAATAATTTAACATAAGCTTTCATTTTTTAGTTAAAATTTAGTAAATTTGCAATTATATTGAATATTAACTATCATGAAAATAAATAAATTGGCTAAAGTAAAACTAGACGAAATCGATCACCAAATATTAGATATGTTGATTGACAATACAAGAGTTCCATTCACAGACATCTCGAAAAAATTATTAATTTCTGCAGGTACAGTACATGTAAGAGTAAAAAAGATGGAAGATGCCAAAATAATTAAAGGTTCTTCTTTAACCTTGGATTATCAAAAATTAGGATATTCTTTTATTGCTTATGTAGGCGTTTTTCTACAGAACACCTCTCAAACAAAATTCGTTTTAGAGCGTATTTATGAAATTCCACATGTAACGGTTGCACACATCACCACTGGGAAATTTAATATCTTCTGTAAAATTCGTGCAAAAAGTACAACACATGCAAAGGAAATCATTTTTAAGTTAGATGAAATAGAAGGCGTTTACAGAACAGAAACGATGATTTCGTTAGAGGAAAGTATCAACGACAAAAAGCGTTTGATGCATTCTATTTTTAATGATATGAATGATTAAATTGGTTTATGAAGCGTAATACAAAAATGCTTCATCGATTAATTGATCCTCAACAATAATATCAACCTTACAAGTTCCAATAGATTCTAACAGTGCATATTTAATTTGCCCGTGAGAATTCTTTTTATCATACTTCAAAAGCTCAATTATTGAGCTTTTGTCGTTTTCGGAAAAATCTACAGTTCCGTAAATCGTTTCAAACGTATTTTTTATTTGGGTGAGTTCTTCTTCTGAGAGCCCGCAAGTTTTCATCGATAAATAGCCTTCCATAATCATTCCTGCGGAAATAGCTTCTCCGTGCAGTAAGGTTTGAAGGTCGTCATTGTCCAAACAATACGATTCAATCGCATGCCCCAAAGTGTGACCGAAATTTAATTGTTTTCGCTCGCCTTGCTCATTAGGATCCCGTTTTACTACTTCATTTTTTATAACAATAGATTCGTGAATTAAACCTTCTAAGTCAGAAATATTTAAAGCCTTTAGATTGCACAAACGGTTCCAGTAATCCGCATCTTTAATCAATCCATGCTTTAACATTTCAGCAAGTCCAGACCGCATTTCTTCCGCAGGAAGCGTTTCTAAAAAGGAAACATCTACAAGAACCATGTCACTAAAATTAATGACTCCAACTTGATTTTTAATGGTTCCTAAATCCACCCCTGTTTTTCCTCCAACAGAAGCATCTACCATGGATAGGAGTGAAGTTGGTACGTTTACAAAACGGATACCACGTTTAAATGTAGAGGCTACAAATCCTCCTAAATCGGTGACAACACCACCGCCCAAATTAATGATAAGAGATTTTCGATCGCCATCCAAATCAGAGAGACTGTGCCAAATTTGAGTGCAAGTGTCCAACGTTTTATGGATTTCTCCCGCTTCCATTTCAATGATCTCTAAGGTCATATCAATATCAATGTTTGATAAAAACTTTGGCAAACAATGGGTGTGCGTATTCGTGTCCACCAAGATGAATATTTTAGAAAAATTAGACGTTTCTAAATAGCTGTTTAATTCTTTATAACAGTTGTCATTAAAGTGAATTGAATACGATGTGGACGGAATGGATTTCATGAATTAAGTGGTCAAAATATTAAAGCGTGAAATTAAGTAGAAATTTATAAATAATATAATTACTATTAAATATATTTGTGAGAAACTAAAAGCATTTATTATGGCTGTTGATTTTAACAATACAAAAATAGCGTTTCATCTAAAATCGGATTCAGAATTGGAACGCGCCTATTTTTTGTTTAAAATGATTTCGATCGAACCGCTTGTTCGCATAGGGACAGCCGCTACTAACTTTGCACTGAGAGCGCATCTTCCTGTTGAAGGTTTGATCCGCTCCACTGTATTTGATCATTTTTGTGGCGGTGTCAATGAAGAGGATTGCGTGCCAACAATTGATAAAATGTATGCTAGTAAAGTGTAC
>Ga0209712_10004723_pt1 | contig 10779 bp, 10 predicted proteins | sample ArcOceMetagenome_FD_187443 | JGI IMG/M metagenome (GOLD analysis project Ga0209712, IMG submission 187443) | Marine eukaryotic phytoplankton communities from Arctic Ocean - Arctic Ocean - Greenland ARC118M Metagenome (SPAdes) (version 2) | ecosystem: Environmental > Aquatic > Marine > Oceanic...
CGACGGAGAGGGTAATAAATTAATGCGTTTAAAAAGTAAATCTAGATTTGCTCTTTCATTTTTTCTACTGATCTAGTTTATTCTTTTTTTCTCTATCGTACACTTTTTGATTGCCACGAATTCTCACGAATTACACTAATTTTTGACAATCAGAGTTGAGTTTTCTAATTAAATCTGATAAGTCAGATTATCCCAAATTTCTACGAACCCATATTCTATTGCACGATTTGTGAAATTTTGAGCATTTCGACCTGTCGAAATATATTCGGGTAGTAAATTTTACACCTTATGTTTCGTGCAATATTGTGAATATTCGTGGCAACAAATAAAAGTGTATGATAATCAATTCTTTTTTTACATAAAAAACATAGACGTTCTAAATGCAAATATTAAAAACCCATTATCATCCTGAAGTAAAAACTTTAGAAAATAAATCTATTTTTACCAGACTCGCCACTAGGAGTATAGCCATTCAAGGGGATACCATTTTACTACTTTATACGGAAAGGTATGAAGACTACAGTCTTCCTGGCGGAGGCTTAGATTTGGGTGAAGATAAAATCGAAGGGATGATACGTGAGCTTAGCGAAGAAACGGGAGCTCAAGATATTAAAAACATCAAACCCTTTGGCGCTTACGAAGAATACCGACCATGGCATAAGCCAGACTACGATATTCAGTATATGATTTCTTATTGCTATACCTGCGAGATCAACCAAGAGCTTGGTCGCTCAAATTTGGAGTCTTACGAAATAAACAATGGCATGAAAGCTAGCTGGGTTAATATTCATGAAGCCATCAAACATAATAAAAAGACGATGGCTACTAGTGATAAAAAAGGGATGTCGATCGAACGGGAAACTTTTTTATTAAAGCTTATCGCTGAAGATTTAGATTAAAAATATATTCGATTAAGTTAAGGAAAATTGAGGCTTTCTTTATTCACAAGGTGACTCGAAGTCACCTTGTGAATAGGGCACGTTTCCCCAAAAAAGCGAACAACATTTTCTTAACTTAATAACATTGGGCACTAGCAAAAAAACATAACAACCTAAACTACAAAAGTAAATTTTATGAAAAAATTAGAGGAGTCCATTTTATTCCCTTGCGGTGTAAAAATGAAAAATAGATTTATGCTTTCGCCATTGACCAATACCCAAAGCCATGAAGATGGAACACTTTCTCCAGAGGAATTTGACTGGTTGACTATGCGAGCCAAGGGGCAATTTGGATTGGTGATGACTTGTGCGAGTCATGTGCAAGCTATCGGAAAAGGATTTCCAGGGCAGTTAGGCATTTTTGATGATACCCAACTGGAAGGGCATACTCGACTAGCTCAAGCGATCAAATCCTATGGAAGTTTGGCGGTCATTCAATTGCATCATGCAGGGATGCGTTCCGAACCAAAACTAATCGAAGGTGCGCCAGTTGCTCCTTCGGAGGTAGAACGAAAAGGAGCAAGAGGGTTGACCTTAGCAGAGGTCAAGGAACTCAGAGATGATTTTATTACAGCTGCCGTTAGAGCAAAAAAAAGTGGATATGACGGAGTAGAAATTCATGGAGCACATGGTTATATCGTTGCCCAATTTTTAAGTGGAAGTATTAATCAAAGAGTAGATGAGTATGGCGGAGATTTAGAGAATCGGGCCAGATTATTATTTGAAATAGTAGCGGGCGTTCGAGCGGCTTGTGGCGCAGATTTTTTGTTAGGTGTGCGGTTATCGCCGGAAAGATTTGGGATGGAATTAAGTGAAGTCAAAATTATCTGCCAACAATTAATTGATAACGGTCAGATTGATTTTTTAGATTTGTCACTTTGGGATTGTTTTAAATTTCCAGAAGAAAAAGAACAGGCGGATAAAACCTTGTTACAACATTTTACGGAGTTGGATTTTAAGCAGGTAAAGTTAACCGTTGCAGGGAAAATTCATACGGCAAAAGATATAGAAAAGGTTTTAAATTCTAAAGTGGATTTTGTGACCATCGGCAGGTCGGGAATTTTGCATCATGACTTTCCTGTAAAAGTGATCAACGATGCTAACTTTGAAACCATCGCACTTCCGGTCAGTAAGGATTACTTAAAGAGGGAAGGGTTGAGTGATAAATTTATTGGGTATATGAGTAATTGGAAAGGATTTGTAGAGACTGATAATTAATAGGAATTAAACTAATTTGATCAATTAAAAGGTATTGTTTAATGGTGTGGGGAGGTAGGTAGACGCAATGCATTGCATCTCTACGAAGGGTATAATAATGGATAATCTGATTGTATCTAAATGTTTATCTTTTCAAGTCAAAGGTTTGATTACCTTTAATCTCGATTCTTATTTTCAATACGACCTTGTTAAACTTTCTTTGAGGAGATAGATTTTGGAGATAAGAAAATCGCAATAAATTCTTTAAATTAAATTTGGAAAACCTATGCTTGAAATTGTTATTAATTGGATGTTTAGCCAAGGAGTGGATTTTTCTACAGCAAATCTGTTATCTCGAGGTTTACTTTTTGTATTACTTCTGATCATCAGTTTTATCGCTTATTTATTGGCGAAGCATTTTATCCTAAAAGGTTTAACTGTGATTATTAATCGGACAGCCACTCAATGGGATGATATTTTTCTAAGAAAAAAAGTATTCAATCGCCTTGCTTACCTAGCACCTGCTATGGTCATCTATGCATTTATTGCGATACCTTTAGAAAGTTACGATATGGGGATCGCCTTGCTTACTGGAATCGTTTTGATCTATATGATTGGTATGAGTATTTTGGCAATTGATGCTTTTCTAAATGCTTCCCTAGATATTTATAATACCTATGAGATTTCTAATAGGATTCCGATCAAAGGCTTTGTGCAGGTTTTTAAAATAATCATATATTTTATCTGTGGGATATTTATCTTTTCTATTTTGCTGAATAAAACGCCGGTTTATTTATTCAGTAGTTTAGGTGCGCTTACGGCAGTATTGATGTTTATTTTTAAAGATGCGATTTTGGGTTTTGTGGCGGGAATACAATTATCAGCTAATCAAATGGTTGCTAAAGGTGATTGGATTTCGATGCCTAAATACGGAGCAGATGGTGATATAGTTGAAATAGCTTTGACGACAGTCAAAGTGCAGAATTGGGATAAAACGATTACGACCATTCCTACCTATGCTTTAATTTCTGAGTCATTTAAAAATTGGCGGGGGATGTCTGATTCAGGTGGTCGGAGGATCAAACGTTCTATAAATATTGATATGAATACCATCCAGTTTTGTACAGAAGAAACGCTAGTTCGATATAGCAAAATTCAGTATATCTCTGATTATATTGAAAAAACGAAAACAGCGGTAGATGTATATAACAAACTGGAACAGGTAGATTCTTCCAGTAAGGTGAATGGCAGAAGGATGACTAATATTGGTACATTCCGTGCTTACGTGGAAGCTTATTTATCCAACCATTCGATGATTAATCATGAAATGACATTTTTGGTCAGGCAACTTGCTCCAACTGAAAATGGCTTGCCGATCGAGATTTATGTATTTAGTAAAATTCAGGCATGGGGGGAATATGAAAATATTCAGGCTAATCTTTTCGATCATATTTTGGCTGTTATTCCAGAGTTTGATTTACAATTATTTCAAAATCCTAGTGGTAGAGATTTTAATAAAATCATTCCGCCTTCAAAAAATTAATACTCAGAGAGAAGGGAGCGACTTAAGGTATTTCACTTTTAAGTACCTCAATTTAAATTAAAAACCCGATTACTAGTTCATCTAGTAATCGGGTTTCTGATTTATTGGTCTTGTCCTCTCATCAAATCCTACGACATAAAAGTAAAATTAGAAAGCAAACCCCGCCCAATCGTAATCAACTTTTTCCGTTTTATCTTTTTTGATAAAAGATGAATTAACTAGGTCTAGCATTTTAAGCAACTTCGATTTTTTTTAGATAAAAATTTTAGTATTTTAAGTTAAAATCTAGATGATTTTTTCAATTAAAATTTATATAAGTTTATTCTTGAACGATGCCTTAGTGGTAAGTCAAGTAGTATCTGATAGGTTAAATATCGAGAATACACGAGAATCAACTCATCAGTTATTGTTTGACTTACCACTTAGGCTAGGGGCCTAATAATTTATGCTAAATTTAATTTTAGTAGAAAAAAATAAAAAAAACCAAAATGATTCAACCAACAGTATTCAGTAAATTTCAACAACACTATGAAAACCAATTTGGTCTAACGAGCATGAATGAGGAAAAGGAAGGAAATAGAAACCAAGTTTCAATTTATTCCGATCAATTAAAGGAAGGCAATCACCCTAGAATTTTTCACCATGGAAAGAAAACTCAAGATGTAATTATTCTGACGCATGGACTTTCTGATTCCCCTTATTATGTAGAGGCAATTGGAATGCGATTTTTCAAGGAAGGGGTGAATGTAATTTTACCATTACTTCCTGCACATGGATTGAAAGATCCAAATAAAGCGATGGAAGACAGTAAGTTAGATTTTAAATGGAGAGCGGAGATAGATGCTATGGTGGAGATTGCTGCTGGATTAGGAGGTCGGATTTCCTTGGGTGGTTTTTCTACGGGTGGAGCGTTAAGTTATAACAAGATCTTACGAGAAGAAACTAAAATCCGTGGAGGGTTATTTTTATTTTCAGGTGCAATAGATGTGAGTTTAGTTAATGATGTGAATAATTTATATTTGGCTCGACTAGCCATAAAACTAAGCGATGGGGATATTATTGGAATTGGAAAAGATCCATATAAATATCCAACTTTTCCAAAATATGGTGGACTTGAACTAGGAGATATTATTGATGAAAATGATCGACTTTCAAAAAATAGAAAAATTAACCAAGCTGTTTTTGCAGCACATTCTGTTCATGATGAAACGGCCAATCTATCTGGAATAAGTGGTCTCTTGGAAAAACATGTGCAGCGTGGATTAGCATTTGTTATTTCTGAAAATGTAACCCATTCAGAGTTGCCACTTGACAAAGTAATTGAATTGGATGAATCCCAAGATTTAGGACCTGAAACTCCTCCAAAGGCAAATCACAAATTTAATTTAATGATGGATAGTGCCATCCAATTTTTTCATAAAGAAGTGAGTGCAGGTAATTATGTGAATGATTAAATTTTATTCGTTGGACGGTTACTCTAGATAGATATTTAAAAAAAAAATCCAGTCTTGGTTATTTAACCAAGACTGGATTTTTTGAGTATTAACAGGGTTAACAGGATTTGTAGTAATATCATTTGGAGGACAAAGACTTTGTCCCCAACTGAAATTGAATAAAAATAAACTAAATATAAAAATTATGATATTATTCATTTTTTAGTTCCCTTAAAAATAAAACCTATGTTTTCATCTCTTCCATCAGCTCTTTCATCAGGAGCATTAATGATTAAGATTATCGAAGAAAAACAAAATATATCCTTTTTGGGAAATACAAACGAGCTATCGGAAATAAATAAAAACTGCATCCAAAGATTTCTCTGAATGCAGTTTCATTAGGTAAAGTAAAACTATTGTCTATTCTGTTTCGAAACTTTAATAGTTTTTATACTATCAGTTGTTTTGATGGTTAAATAATACATACCGTTAGGTAAACTTAATCCATCGATAATTTCAATATGTTCTCCGGCTTGTTGAGTGAAATTTCTCTCTGCAACAATTTGACCTAAAGAGTTTTGTAAAGTTAAATTCACTAAATCATCAGATGATAATTTATACCTTACGTTTAAGTTATTATTAAAAGGGTTAGGGAAAACTTTTATATCAATTATATTGAAGTTTGAATTAGAAGAGGAATCTTGATTAAAAAAATTCGTCCCTTCGTTTGAAGTAAAAGATGGAATACTTGGGTCATAAAGATTTGTATTATTACAAATACTAGAAAAATCTGTAATCCTAAAATTAGTATGAGAATTTGAACCACATGATTCAATAAATCCAGGTATATCTATCTCAATAGTTACATCTGCTGGAATATCAACAGGAGGATTAATATCAACAGATGGAGCTATAATATGAGTGCCTGGTAAAATAGTAGCATTATCTCCAATAATAATTGACTCCCGTGCTTCAATTAAACCTGGACCTATTACATCTCCTACTCCAAATTTTATATTAAAAGGAATTAAAGCAGGAGTTGGATAAGCTAAGTCACCAGATGTTAACAATGAATTGAAGACAATTCCTCCTCCAGGTCCGCTAAATGCCCAAGTATTTTCAGTAGCCGCAGGTGCGTCAGAAACCTTAACGTTATAGGTCATTATCATATCTACAGGCTGTGCATTAGGGTCATCTTCTCGTTTTAAGGTTACAACTATTTTACAGTACATTTTGGGTTGAGAATACCTACCACCTTGTCCACCATTTAAAAGAAATGAAATGTCTTTGAAGCAGCCAATAGGAAGATAACCTACATTTAATCTTGCTGTAGTTTCTTGGTCAGCATAAGTATCAGGAATAGTTTCTATTTCGTAGCCCATTAATGATAAATCATCTTCACTTAGACTTTGGGTGAATGATGTTTGATTTCTGTCAACAGGTCTTGGAAATGGACAACTATTTCCAGGTTGAAAGCAATGATCCATAATTAAATTATGAGCTAAAGAAAAATCATTATTAAAAACTGAAGGCTCGTAAGATATAACAATAGTAGATTTTATATCCATTATTTCTAAATCAGCCGCAGGGTTAAGAGCATAATTTAAATCTGATTTTACTTTGTACTGTTTTAAGGAAACAGAAGAAAAACCATTTGAAATTCCTGCATTGCTATCATAATTATATGTCGTTACTTCAATCTCAGGTGTTTCGACTAAATTGAACACTCCAAGAGCTTCATTATACATTGGTATTTCTCGATCTAAATTACTTGTATTATGTGCAGAACCAGGGGTAGCTATTTTGACACGAGGACCGATTCCTTCAGTTGCTAAAGTTCCAGATATATTTATATTAGCTTCAAAACTTATTGGAGTAACACTTTGTTTTTTAGCATTACTACCCGATTTTCCGCCCATAATAAAGAAATCTAAAAAGCCTATGATTGCTCCAATCTTGGGAGCTGATTTTAGAAGACTAAAACCACCATTGGAGGAAGGAGCTTCTGTTTGTTGTGAACTTTTAAAAAGATTAGCTACGAGTTTAGAGAGACTTAATGTACTTTCCTCTTTCTTCTTTGGAGTACTTTCTTTCGCTATTATCTTTTGAAATGATTTAACCAATCCATCTATGTCTTTGTATTTTTTTAAGCCATTTTTTACAGACCCATCCAATCGCTGAAAATATTCTTTATAGTCTGGGTTAGACTTTACCTCTTGGGTGTTTCCATTTACGGTAACAACATCTTCTGTTGCTACAGTCCCTGTTAGATTAATTTCTGAAGTTGATATTAACTTGGACTCAACTAATAGATTGGTAGGAAAATTACAAACACAAGGATCATAAGCCATCGGGAAATCTCCAATTAACCAATACCCATCATCAACACTCACAATATTTGCTGCTTCAAAAGCATATTGTTTTTTAAAATCATCCAATGCCCATGCTATTGGGTCAGAAAATGTAAATAAAGCATTTTGATTTTCATCTTGAATTGATGCCTCATGTCTTAATAGTATACTAGCCGTTTGATAATCATGATTTAGTTCACTTCTATTAATATAGATTAACACTCTAAGTAATCCCGTATATTTATTATATAAAATGTAACTTGGATGAGACACTCCTAGTAATGATGAACTTGGAACATTATTGGGGATAGAAACTGGTGAACTAAGATAATCATATCCATATCTATAGGTGATTAATTCCCATCCATCTTCTGGCTTATTATCTCTGATTGCTTCTGGGACAGAGATGTAATCTATATTAGGATTGCCCGAATCGTCAAAAGGATTAAGTACCAGTTCCCAATCAGAAGAAAAAGTACGATAATAATCTATTAATCCAGTTGTTAACCAATTGAAATCACCATCATTTAACCAAGGTTCTCCTGATGTAGGTTGATTTTGAGTATTATTAGGATTTGATGGATTGGTAGGATTAGTTTGTATTTCTTTTTCCAGACAATTAATCTGGGCAAAAGATAATTGAGTTGATATTAAAAATATATATAAGATTAATTTTTTCATAATTTTTATTTTCTTTTTCCAGTAAATAAATAATATTCAGATTCGCCGTTTACAATGCTTGTAGTTGAAAGATATTCTATCTGGAGTGTATTGTGGTCTTTTAATTGTGCTCTAAAATACTCTACATATTTCTCGTCTGCAGTATGTCTACAGAAAATATGACTTAGCTCTCTTATGATTACACCCTTATAAAGTAGTTTTAATCTTGAGCCATCTGTGCATCCATTTGGAAAATTTTGAAAGAAATGAATTTCGTTATCTGTATTGGTAGTAAAAGTATCCAAAGTAATGGTATAAATTTCATTAGGAAACTCTGTAGAACTTCCTTCCCATTCTCCAAATATTAGAGATTCATGTAATGGGACAATCGTTAAACTTTTAGAGACAGAGTCAATACCGTCGTCGTCAGGAAAACATACTGAATTAGGAGTTCCAGAAACAGTAAGTTGAATATCAATAGTTCCATAGATATTCCCAGCCCCTTGACTATTAAAAACGATTCCTATTTTTTTCCCAAATCTAGGATTTGCTTCTGTTCCAATTTGCCATTTGTATTCCGTGGCACCGGGATAATTAGCTTCGAAAATTACATAAGAAGGGTCAAGTACGGTGTCGGTTTCAATAGATAAAGTATCTAAGACATCAGTTCTAAAATATGGATTATATGTAAATTCTGATATAGTAAATTCAGCATTAATTGGTTCTTCACAGTCACATGAAAGATCATCATCTTTGGTACAAGAATACCATATCAGAGATAATAGAAGTAAGAATATTATCTTTTTCATAGTAGGATTTATTTTGATTTTTCTAAATTAATTTTCAGCGTATAATTTTCTTCCTCTAATTTTTCAATTCTCTTCTCCATCTCAATCAAATGCAAAAACAACTCTTCAATTTTCTCTTGTTGATTGATGGTGATTTTTCTTAGTCCAAGTCAATCGGTTGTAATTCCTTTTTCGTCACAATTTTGTTGTCCAAAAGAAACATGAGACAAAATCATAAATATTATAAATATTATTTTTTCATTTTCAATTATTTTCTTGTTCCAGTAAAAGAATGTTGTTTTAAAAAGCTTGTACCTGCACCGCCACTAGGATTACATCTTGACAGGTAGTCGATTTGAATATGATTATAATCTAAGAGGTATGCTTGACAATAAGAAATATGAGTAAAGTCAGGAGCATAATAGCAATAAACTGAGTTAGGGTTAGTCCACGTTGCTCCAGAGTACATCAACCCAAGCTCTGCACCATTTTCACAACTATCGGGGAAATTTTGAAAGAAATATAAATTTCCTTGCGGATTTGCGGTAAAAGTATCCAAGGTAATAGTATAGGTTTCATCAGGAAATTCGGTGGACGAACCTTCCCACTCCCCAAAAATAGCAGCTTGATTTCTTGGAACAATCGTTAAAGGCTTAATTAAGGAATCAATCCCATTGTCATCAGGAAAACAAGCTAAGTTAGGATCGTCTTTTATGGTAAGCTTGATATCTATAGTTAAATTAAAATCAGGATCACTCTGACTATTAAAAAGGATTCCAATTTTTTTCCCATAACGTGGATTTGCCTCATCGCCTATTTGCCATTTGTATTCTGTAGCGCCTTTATGATTAGCCTCAAATACCACAAAGCCAGGGTCTATAACTGTATCTGTTTCAATTCGAAGTGTATCCAATCCGTAAGCCACAATTGAATCATAGTCTATAGTTCGTAATTCCGAAATGGTAAATCCAGCATTGGCAGGTGATAGACCACAACAAGGATCATAATTGGGACAATTTGGATTACCGGGATCATTACAATCTTTATTGCAGGCAACAAGACCAATAAGAATTAGCACTCCTAGATAAATAGGTAAGGATTTTAAAATAAGTGATTTACGGGAATTCATATTATTCATTTTTTTGTTCCTTTAAAAATAAAACCTATGTTTTCATCTCTTCCATCAGGAGCATTAATGATTAAAATTATCGAGGGAAGACAAAATATATCCTTTTTGGAAAATACAAACGAGCTATCGGAAATAAATAAAACTGCATTCAAAGATCTCTCTGAATGCAGTTTTATTGAGTAAAGTAAATCTATTGTCTATTCTGTTTCGAAGCTTTAATAGTTTTTAGACTATCAGTTGTTTTGATAGTTAAATAGTACATGCCGTTAGGTAACTCTGAGCCATCAATCATTTCAAGTTGGTCACCAGCTTGTTGAGTGATTATTTTTTCATTGACTATTTGACCTAATGAATTCTGTAAGGTGAGACTAACCAAACCATCTGTTGATAATTTATATTTTACATTTAAGTCATCATTAAATGGATTAGGGAAAACTTCTACCTCAATTTCTTTATTTGAAGTCACAGAATTTTTGAAATTGTTAGGAGGATTAGGTTCTGTCAAAGATGGTGGAGGTGGAGCTACAGGATCATATTCAGTTGAGTTACAAAAATTAAAAACTTCTTGCCCAGTTTGTGCTAATGGAGTTCCATCACATCCATTAGGTCGCTCAATACTTAAAGTCATATTAGGAGGAAGATTGGTCAGGTCTGCAGTAATTCCATTCCCGGCAATAATAGATATGTCATTTCCATTAGTTTCTATATTTTCCCCAAGTATAATATTCCAAGCTCTAAAG
>Ga0209712_10004726_pt1 | contig 10775 bp, 8 predicted proteins | sample ArcOceMetagenome_FD_187443 | JGI IMG/M metagenome (GOLD analysis project Ga0209712, IMG submission 187443) | Marine eukaryotic phytoplankton communities from Arctic Ocean - Arctic Ocean - Greenland ARC118M Metagenome (SPAdes) (version 2) | ecosystem: Environmental > Aquatic > Marine > Oceanic...
AACTTCTTGCTCATACTTATTTACTTTGGCACAAATATTGTTATCTTTAAAGTGAAATCTTGGTTCAATAAATTTTATTTACAAAAACCGTACAAAACTACTATAATTTAGCGTTTTTAAAGCAACGTTTTATCAATAAAAAATGTGTCCATTTAAATATATCATTATGAAACTACTTTATAAAAACTTCAATATAAACCAACTTATCTTATTTGTTTCTGCTAATTTACTTTTAATCTCTTGCGGTACATATCAAAGTGCTTACAATGATGATGGCATTTATGATGACGTTTCTCCTAAAAAAGAAGAACAAAAGGTAGTGGTTCTTAATGAGCGAGAATTCGATGATTATGAAGAAAATTACTTTACAAAAAAATTAGAGGTTTTAGAAAGCATTGACGACAATGAAGTTTTTATAGATGTGGACTCCTATAATTCTAATGAGAATTACGCAGATGATGAAATTATTGATGAAGCACTAAATTATGATGCAAGCCAACCTTGGGGCTACGAAGACAACAATGTTATAGTACATATTAATTTGAACAATAATCCATTTATGTTTGGAAATAATTGGAATATGGGCTTCAATAATGGATGGGGCTTCAATAATGGTATAGGATTTAATAATTGGGGCGTTTGGGGCAATCCTTACTGGGGAAACCGTTTTTGGGGTAATAGATTTTGGGGTAATAATCCCTATTGGCAACCATTCCATAATGGATTAGGTTGGAATGGCGGCTTTAACAGCCCCTACTGGAATAATCGTTATTGGAATAATAATAATAATAACCGTAATAGAAATTACAGATACGGAAGAAGAACAGCCAATAATAATAATAATAATAGATATAGTAGAAGAAATGGCAGTCTAAACACAAGAAATAGAGCAACTACAAGTAGACGAAATGATGCTTCAGCAAGCAGAAGTTCATCAAGTACCATTAGAAGAAATAATAACACTAGCACAAGACCAACAAGAAGCAGTTCTGCTACAGCACGTAATTCTTCGACAGTTAGAAGAAGCTCTAACCCTGCAAGAAAGAGCCGAACAACTACTAGAAGCAATACTCCCAGACCTAGTTCTACCTCAACCAGAAGAAGCGGTAATTCATCAAATTCTAGGAACAATAATTCTTCAACAAGAAGATCCTCTTCCTCTAATAGGAATAATAGCAGCAGCACTTCTAGAAGCTCATCATCAAGAAGCTCTAGCTCTAGAAACTCTAGCTCTAGAAGTTCTGGTTCGAGCAAAGGTTCATCTTCATCTAAAAAAAGGCGAAATTAGAAAATACTGTTCTTAAAAAAAATCAATAAAATGAAAATATTTCTTATAATAGCGGCTTTTTTCGCTGCAACACTCATGTCTTTTTCTCAATCTTTAGGCTACCAAGATTTAGGAATATTATTTTCTCAAAATGATCATATTGGCTCTGCCCGTTTTAAGGCTATGAGTGGCGCTTTTGGAGCATTAGGCGGCGATATCTCTTCCATAAATGTAAATCCTGCAGGTATCTCCGTTTTTAAAAATAGTATATTTTCTGGTACTTTTAATTCTAAAAATTCAGAAATTAATGCTTCTTTTGGAGATGCTAATTTTAATGACAGAAGAACATTAACTACTAACAATGAATATATGAACCTTTCTCACGCAGGAGCTGTGCTGGTTTTTGACAGTGCCTACAGCTCTGAATGGAGCAAATTTGCTATTGGGTTTAATTATAGGATTACTAGAGGATTTTCAGATAACTTTTCCGCAGAAGGTAATGAAGCAATTACTACTTTTGATACAAATCCACGTGATACTAACACCCCAAAAACACGCTATAATTTTACAGATGGCCAACTATTTAACACAAGCTATGGAGGAGAAATAACGGAATTAAATATTGCTTTTTCAGCTGTTCATCAAAAAAAACTACACATAGGCATGAGCCTTAATTTTTATGACTTAAATTTTTCACAACAATCTGTATTAACAGAATTAAATAGCGATGTTGATGGTACTATTTTAGATGTAGAGTTATATCAAGAAAATTTTACAACAGGAACTGGTTTTTCTGCTAATGCAGGATTTATATACAAAGCACATCAAAGTCTTAGGTTTGGTTTAGCTTACCAAACACCTACTTGGTATAATGAGCTTTTACAGGACACAAATTACAATCAAGATAGTAATATTGATATTGGAGAAACTACTTTTTTTCCTGAAAATGAAGAAACTTTTTCAGAATTTAATGATCGTCAACTTATATCTTACCGGCTACAAACACCAAGTAAATTAACTGCTAGTGCTGCAATAATTTTTGGTAAAAACGGTTTATTAAGCTTAGATTATATAAATAAAAATTATCGAAAAATAAAATTATCTAACGGTGTTTTCACCAATGAGAATCAGCACTTTCAAAACGATTTAAAAAATACGCACAATTACAATATTGGAACAGAATGGCGTTTTGATAACTTTAGTATTAGAGGAGGATACAATTTTGAACAAACACCAAATACTAGCAATTTTATAAACGATAATAGTGTTATGAGCTATAGTGATATAAAAGGTTACTCGCTAGGTGGAGGCTACAATTTCGGAAACTTTAAATTAGATTTCGCCTACACTAATAACAACAGCACCTCTTCCTATAATTTCTATAATGGATTTAATGCAGAACCTGCTAATTTAACTTTAGACAATAGAATCTTCACAACAACCTTTACACTTAGTTTATAAGCAAAAAAAACATTAGTCATAGACCTGAGATGTTTCAATAAATACAAGGTCTTTTTTATTTAAACTCAGTTTTTTACCTTAATTTTGCAACTTAATTTTAAGAGTATGCAAGAGATAAAAATTACGATCCAAGAAACTACGAACGATAGTATATTAAAGTTCAATAGCACCAAAATTTTAATAAATGGTGGTAGCTACGAATTTTCTAATATAGACGAAGCCAAAGACTCACCATTAGCCCAACAATTATTTTATTTACCATTTGTAAAAAAAGTATTTATAACAGCCAATTTTATTGCAATACAACGTTTTGATATTCTTGAATGGATTGATGTACAAGAAGAAGTTAAAGAACAAATTGAAGCGTATTTAACTGATGGAAATATTGCTGTAAACGAACAAAAATCATCCACAAAAAAAGAAGCAATTGAAGTATATGCAGAAGTGACTCCGAACCCTTCTGTAATGAAATTTGGAACAAATAAAGCTTTAACACAAACTGATGTTGAATATAAAAACATTGATGAAGCTAGTAAATCGTCACCTTTAGCGCAAGCAATTTTTACATTTCCTTTTGTTAAAGAAGTATTTATCTCTGATAATTATATTTCTGTTACGAAATATGATATGGTAGAATGGAAGGAAGTTTTTACTGAAGTAAGAACTTTTATTCGTGAATACCTAGTGGAAGGAAAAACGATTATCAAAGAAATTCCAATTCAAAAAGAAGACTCCGAAACTGAAACTACAACTCCTGTTTTGGCTTTAGAAGGTATTCCTGCACAAATTGTAGATATTTTAGACGAATACATAAAACCCGCAGTTGCAAGTGATGGTGGAAATATTGCCTTTAAATCTTATGATGAAGAACACAAAGTAGTTCGTGTAGTTTTACAAGGTGCTTGTAGCGGATGCCCGTCTTCTACAGCTACTTTAAAAAACGGAATTGAAACCTTATTAAAAGAAATGCTTCCAAATCAAATTAATGAAGTTATCGCAATTAACGGATAGTAATTAATTTCTCCAAAAGCAAAAAGACATGTCAAAAACGATTAAGCCTTACAAAGACTCAGAACTTGGAAAGAAAGAACAAGTTGCACAAATGTTTGATAATATTTCTGAAAACTACGATGGTTTAAACAGAGTTATTTCTTTAGGAATTGATGTAAAATGGCGTAAAAAAGTGGTAAAAATTGTTGGGAAAAATAATCCAAAACAAATTTTAGATATTGCCACAGGAACAGGAGATTTAGCCTTAATGATGGCTTCTTTAAATCCAGAGAGAATTGTAGGTTTAGACATTTCTTCTGGCATGTTAGAAGTTGGAAAACGAAAAATTAAAAAGGCAAAATTATCAAATAAAATAGAAATGATTGTTGGCGATTCTGAAGAAATGCCTTTTAAGGACGGTACTTTTGATGCCATTACAGTTTCTTTTGGTGTACGTAATTTTGCCAATTTGGCCAAAGGAATCAAAGAAATTGCTCGCGTTTTAAAACCTGATGGAGTTTTAGTGATTTTAGAAACTTCTAATCCTACTAAATTTCCTTTTAAACAAGGGTATAAATTATATACAAATTTGTTTTTGCCAATTGTTGGAAAATTGTTCTCGAAAGATAAAGTTGCCTATTCCTATTTATCGGAATCTGCAAATTCTTTTCCTTTTGGAGAAGCTTTTAACAATATTTTACAAAAAAATGGGTTTAACAACACAGAACATACTCCTGTAACTTTTGGAGTTGCCACAATTTATATTGCAAGCAAATAACAATGGATAAAAAAGTGTTGATTTTTAGTTTTTTACTGATGGCTTCTGCCATGTTTTACGCCCAAAAAGAACATGTAGAAAACCTACCTTCTTTTGATAAAAGAAAATTGCATTATGGCTTTTATCTCGGCATAAATCAAAATGATTTTAAATTAAATTTAAGAAATAGCACAATTCCAAATGCGGATATTTCTGTTGAGGCCACTGCTGGTTTTAATGTTGGTTTAATTGCAGATTTTCGTTTACATAAAAATTTAAGTTTGCGTTTTGAACCAGGTCTAATGACAAATACAAAGAAAGTTTTTTTTAATCATTTGTCAACAGCACAAGACAGTGTTAGAGAAATTGGCTCTACATATTTACATGTTCCCATACTGTTAAAATTTAATACAGATAGATATAAAAATATTCGTCCGTATTTATTAGGTGGTATTTCTTACAACCACAATTTTTCTAGTAACGAAGCTAATCAAGATGATAATTCTTCTGGACAATTTAGAATGAAAACAAGTGATTTTATGTATGAAGTTGGTTTAGGTGTAGACATCTATTTAAACTTCTTTAAGTTCTCACCCTCTATTCGTGGAGTTTTTGCTTTTAACAACGAAATAAAATACGATAATGACCCTAATAGTAAATGGACAGCTCCTGTAAACTTTATGGGAACGCGTGGCATATTTTTGTCATTTGCTTTTGAATAAAAGTTGGCTGTAAAATTTCATAACAAAAAAAAGTTGCAATATTTTTCAGCAAATTTTCACTTTCAACTTTATTGGACGTCTATTTATTCTACTAATTGTTTAACAGCCTCTCTTTTATTGCCAATTTAATTTGATAATACCTTGTAAATAAATTGATTTTTTTTAATGAAATTAAAAACAATTAGAATAGCCTCTAATACGGTATTTTTCTTTTTATTAAAAAGTAAGAAAACTTGTCTAACGAAAGGGAGGAAAAAAAGGATTTGTTAGGACATTATATAATTAAAATGGCCTTAAACATAAATAGCCTAAAGACTACCCTAAAAACTAATAACCTCTTTTAAACTCACTCAATAAAATAGCGGTTGCAGTTGCCACATTTAAACTTTCTGTTTCTTGAGTTTCTCCAAATCTTGGAATAGCAATCTTATTTTTTATCAATACTTTTATTTCATCAGAAACACCATTTGCTTCATTTCCCATGATTAAAATAGCCTCTTTTGGTAATGTGGATTTGTAAATATTTTTACCATCCATATCAGCAATAAAAGTAGGCAATTGAATTTCTTGTAAATACGTTTCTAAATCCGTATAAATAATAGAAGTTCTTTTCAAAGACCCCATACTTGCTTGCACCACTTTTTGATTGTAACAATCTACGGTATCATTAGAACAAACCAATTGAGAAACCCCAAACCAATCACACAAACGAATAATTGTACCTAAATTACCTGGATCATTTATCGCATCTAAAGCAATTGTAATTCCATTTTTTTGAAGTGGTTTTTCATCCGGAATTTTAAACAATCCTAAAACTTTATTGGGCGTTTTTAAGTTACTTATTTTTTGTAAATCTTTTTGTGCTATTCTTATAATCTTATCTGAAGAAATGTCAGTTTTAAAATTATCAACTGCAAATAACGTATCAATTTCAAACGAAGAATTTAATAATTCATTTACTACTTTTATACCTTCAGCTATAAATAATTTATGCTTTTGTCGATACTTTTTTTGAGATAAACTTGTTATGACTTTGACTTGATTCTTTGAGATGCTCATTAATTGTGTGTAAATAAAAATAAACCGTTGAAAAATACTATTTTTGATTTTCTTTGCAGTGCTAAAATAATGAAAAAACTTTTATTTTCTTTTTTACTGATTTTCTTTTTGGTTTCATGTAATTCTACAAAACATGTTGCCGAAAAAGAACACCTGCTTACACAAAATTATTTTTATATAGACAGTGTAAAAACAAATGCTACTGAACTGCAAAAATACGTATTACAAAAGCCAAATCCACGTTTTTTAGGTTTCCCTTTAGGTTTGTATCTTCACAACACTGGAAATTACAATAAACCAAAAACCGCTTCTGAATGGGCAAAAGAAAATAGAAGTTCTTACCGTTTTGTAAAAACTATTTTTTCTGAAAAACAAAGTATAGCCTATGCCAACTATTTAATCAACCTAAATAAATCCTTTTTAAAATATAAAGGTCCTGAGATCATTAGCGATGTTAAAGTAAAAAGAACAACAGATAATTTATGGGCGTATTATAAAACGCAAGGCTATTTTAAATCGAAAGTAACTTCTAAAATAAATAGAGATTCAACATATAAAAAAGCCACTGTAACGTATCATATCTCAGAAGGTAAGCCCACAATGTTAGATTCTGTCCGCATCAAAATTTCATCTCCAGTTTTAGATTCGATATACAAAACAGCTGCTCTAGAAACACTTTTAAAGAAAGGAAATCAATATAACGACCAAGCATTTAGAAATGAAGCTGATAACGTTGTAAAGCTTTTTAGAAATAATGGCATTTATCATTTTGCGGAATCTGCTATTGGTTTTTATGTAGATTCTACCAGATCTGATTATAAAACCAATGTTGATTTTTTAATTTCTTCTCATCGATTAATTGAAGAAAACAGAAATTATATAGAAAAGCCTTATAAAGTTCATACCATAAAAGAAGTAAATGTTTACACAGATTATTCTTTCTCGAAAAAAGGAAATCAAATAAAAGATTCTATTTCCTATAAGGGAATTAATTTTTTGGCACACAAAAAAATAAAATACAATCCTAAATATTTATCAGAATCTATTTTCTTAAAACCCGGTGGAATTTATAAAGATACTTTAAGAAATTTAACAAGAACACATTTAAAATCTTTAAAGAATTTTAAATCAACGACGATTAAATTTACACCAATTTCTGGAACCAATGATGAGCTAAGAATGGATATTTCTCTAGCTCCATTAGAAAAATACACTTACAGCTTTGAAACGGAATTAACACACTCTAATATTAGAAACATTGGTACTTCAGCAAAATTTTCTATTGCAAATAGAAATGCTTTTAAAGGATCCGAATTACTAAAAATATCTTTTTTGGGTTCCTGGTTTGATGCGAACAATGGTCCTGGTTGGGAAATTGGATCAGATATATCTATCGAAATACCGAGGTTTGTAGCTCCTTTTGGCTTGAGCAAGTCTGTCCCGAAAAAAATGTCTCCAAGAACATTGTTTTCGATAGGCTCTAGTTTTCAAAAAAACATTGGTTTAGACAGGCAAACTTTTACTTTTTTGACAGATTACAAGTGGCAATTTAATCAGAAAAAAACCATGCAGTTAGAGGTTTTAAATACACAATATGTAAAAAACTTAAATATTGGTAGCTTTTTTTATATCTATAATTCTGAATTTGATAATTTGAACGCAGTTGCTAAAACATACTATAATGACGAGAACAGAATTTTAGGTTTACCGAATGAAGCAATTTCATTTATGAATACAGTTGCAGGTAATCGCGATTTTCAGTCTTCGAATTCAGAAGCATATAATGCGGCAACAAATATTTTAAATCGATATAATATTATAACTTCCGATTTCTTAATACCAACAATAGCCTATTCATATACGTACAATAGTCAATCAGATTTTAAAGACAGTAATTTTTCTTTCTTTAAAATTAGAGTTGCCAATTCTGGAAACATTTTAGGTTTGTTATCCAATAATACAAACGCAAACAACAAAAATACTTTCTTAAATATCCCTTTAGCGCAGTATTTTAAAACAGATATAGAATACAAAAAGTTCTGGAGTTTTGATAATAACGCTGTTTTTGCTTTTAGAACATTTTTAGGCGCAATAATTACATACGATAATTCTGACATTCCTTTTACAAAAAGTTATTTTGCCGGTGGATCTAATGATATTAGAGCCTGGCAAACCTATGAATTAGGTCCAGGAAGCAGAAATTCTGGATTAGAATTTAACATTGGTAGTTTTAAATTTTTAACAAGTGCTGAGTATCGATTTGACATTATTAGCAAATTAAAAGGAGCTTTATTCCTTGACGCAGGGAATATTTGGGATATTTCTGGATCTAGTTTTGTAGAAGATGATGCCAAATTTAATAGTTTTGCTTCTTTAAAAAATATTGCCATTGGCTCTGGTTTTGGTGCAAGACTTGATTTTAACTTTCTAATCCTACGTCTTGATGTTGGATTTAAAACGTATGAACCTTATTTAAATGACAGAAAATGGTTTAAAAACTACGATTTTGCCAATGCTGTTTATAATATAGGGATCAACTATCCTTTCTAAATAAATCTTTAAAAAACGCTATAACGTTTTCGTTATTTTATACAGAATCAAGATTCTTAAACTACTATTTTTTAGTACTTTTGACAAGTAAACATCAATAAAAAATATAAAATGAGTCATAATATTAAACCTGGAGTAGCTACAGGAACAGAAGTTCAAGAAATTTTTAGATTAGCAAAAGAAAAAGGATTCGCTTTACCAGCAGTAAATGTTATCGGTTCGAATACAATTAATGGTGTTTTAGAAACTGCTAGAGATTTAAATGCACCTGTAATTATTCAGTTCTCAAATGGAGGAGCACAATTTAATGCAGGAAAAGGTTTATCAAACGAAAATGAAAAAGCAGCTATCGCAGGTGGTATCGCTGGTGCAAAACACATTCATGAATTAGCAGTTGCTTATGGAGTGCCTGTAATTTTACATACAGACCATGCTGCAAAGAAATTATTACCTTGGATCGATGGTTTATTAGATGCTTCTGAAAAGCATTTTAAAGAAACCGGTAAGCCATTATATAGTTCTCACATGATAGATTTATCTGAAGAACCATTAGAAGAAAACATAGCAATATGTAAAGAATACTTAGCTAGAATGAGCAAAATGGGTATGACTTTAGAAATTGAATTAGGAATTACTGGTGGTGAAGAAGATGGTGTAGATAATTCTGATGTTGATGCTTCTAAACTATACACGCAACCAGAAGAAGTTGCTTATGCATATGAAGAGTTATTAAAGGTATCTCCTCAATTTACAATTGCTGCAGCTTTTGGCAATGTGCACGGAGTTTATAAGCCAGGAAATGTAAAATTAACGCCAAAAATTTTAAAAAATTCTCAAGAATTTGTAACAAAAAAATATGGTGTTGAAGAAAATCATATTGATTTTGTATTTCATGGAGGCTCAGGCTCTACCGTAGAAGAAATTAGAGAAGCTATTGGGTATGGAGTTATCAAAATGAATATTGATACTGATTTACAATTTGCATTTAGTGAGGGTATTAGAGACTATATGCAAGAAAAAGCTGATTATTTAGCAAATCAAATTGGTAATCCTGATGGAGCAGACCAACCTAACAAAAAATATTACGATCCAAGAAAATGGTTACGTGAAGGTGAGCAAACTTTTAAAACAAGATTAAAACAAGCTTTTACTGACTTAAACAATGTAGATACGTTATAGTAGAAAGTATTTTTTAATAAAAAAAAGCACTTTGATTTAATCAAAGTGCTTTTTTTATGACTTTAAGCATCAAAAAGGACACTTTAAAGAAAAAACTTTTACATTTGTATTTCTAATTTATATTCTATTTTTTGATTTATAAATAGAGCAACAACCTAAAACACAACAACAAGTATGGCTTGGTTTAAAAGAACAGATAAAGGAATACAGACTTCAACCGAAGATAAGAGAGATACTCCAAAAGGTTTATGGTATAAAACCCCTAGTGGAAAAATAATAGATACAGAAGAATTAAAAAGAAACTTATATGTAAGTCCAGAAGATGGATATCATGTAAGAATTGGAAGTAAAGAATATTTTGAGTTATTTTTTGATGACAATAAGTTTGAAGAATTAAATGAGAATTTAACTTCTAAAGACCCTTTGAAGTTCGAGGACACAAAAAAATATCCAGAGAGATTAAAGGCTGCTCAAGAAAAAACAAAATTAAATGACGCTGTAAGAACTGCTGTAGGCAAATCTCTAGGAAAAGAGATCGTTATTGCTGCTATGGATTTTGCTTTTATTGGTGGCTCTATGGGATCTGTTGTAGGTGAAAAAATTGCAAGAGCAATTAATTATTCAATAGAGCATAAAATTCCATTTCTAATGGTTTCTAAATCGGGAGGAGCAAGAATGATGGAAGCATCACTTTCATTAATGCAACTTGTGAAAACATCCGCAAAACTAGCGCAATTAGCAGAAGTTAAAATACCATATATATCATTATGTACCGACCCAACGACTGGTG
>Ga0209712_10004728_pt1 | contig 10773 bp, 8 predicted proteins | sample ArcOceMetagenome_FD_187443 | JGI IMG/M metagenome (GOLD analysis project Ga0209712, IMG submission 187443) | Marine eukaryotic phytoplankton communities from Arctic Ocean - Arctic Ocean - Greenland ARC118M Metagenome (SPAdes) (version 2) | ecosystem: Environmental > Aquatic > Marine > Oceanic...
TCAGGGTTGTAGGGGGGGGTGTGGCTTACAAAATTGCTGAACATATAGGACTCTCTTTTATACCAGTTAATCGTATTATTAATAATGATGGTTGATATACTAAAATCTCTACCTCAATAGGTCAGAAGTCGAGATTTACTGCTTAATAGAAAGAACTTGACCGGTAAATCACTTTGTAATTAAGTCATTCAAAATTATTATGAAACAAACGCTAGAGGTCGTGAAAATGAGCCAAGTCATCGCAAGTTTTTCAAGTTTTAGTTTGCATCATGGAAAAATTACGCAATCAGGAGAATTAACGAAAGGGGTAAGCTACACGTCTATCCCTCTGAGATCATATTCAAGTGCAACAATGACTAAACATTCCACACCGCTATTAGTTTTTCTATCAATTGTTGCTCTCATTGGCGCAGTTTATCTGATTTGCACAGGATCTGGATTTTCATTTGAGCGAATTTTTGATATTTCAATGTACGAAAACAATGACAATAGTCCTTTTGCGGGGCTCGCAGCACTTGTAGCTGTCTATTTGCTTTATCGATATTTTAAGAGCAGACGTGCCTCTCTCATAATTGAAACAATTGGAGGCATGCAGTTCAGTGCGGTCGTTTCTGGCGATCATGATGGCGTAGAAAAATTCATAAAAGCCATTGAAGAACAATATGAATATCAATTCGACCTCGTTAAGCCAGAGATATATGTCGAGCCAGTAACAGAAGGATAAGGATGCGGGAATAATACGTGTCAGATTGTTTGGCGAAGTAAATCAGATATTGCTATCAGAGGATAGTAAGACTCGTCTAATCTATAGATATGTTCTTTCGACCTATATATTTACCACTTAACGAAACTGCATCAGGCTTGGTGTTAGCATTCGCTACAGAACTTGGCATTTCTGTATCTGGCAAAGCAGGCACAAAACATACCGCATTGCTATCGTCATTCATATTCTGCGCCCAGCACCTTTACAGTGACCATCTTTTACAATGGCCTACTGGCAACAAAAGGAAATCCCAGCGGATTTATTCTCTTTATCCAGCAGCTGGCTTGCCATCCATTCATAACGTCCGAAGTTCCCTGATCACTGCAGGATACATCGAAAAATATGATTGGGGTGATCAACCGTCAGGGTTAGTTGGCCTTAGTAATACCTGTCCGTCATCATATAGTTTGAGACAGAAGGCGTTTTGACTCTGAGGAGTCATCGCTCATCTGGTTTTATTTAAGTAGCAGATTTAGCGTGCTGCAAGCGCCTTAACTTCATTGTCCTCCTTTTTGCCTTCTCCCGTTCAAGCAGGATTGTGTGGCCTCTGCCTGTGTAAACATCGGCAAGTGTGACGTTGTTCAGGCTTTCGTGGTATCGCTGATGGTTGTAGTGACCCACAAAGGTGGCGATCTGCGCTTCGAGATCACTAGGTAGGAAGTAGTTTTCTAACAGGATGCGGTTCTTCAACGTCTGATGCCACCGCTCGATCTTGCCCTGTGTTTGGGGATGATAGGGCGCGCCGCGTGTGTGCGTCATGCCTTTGTCTTCCAGATATTCAGCCAGATCTTTGGAGATATAGCATGGGCCATTGTCCGACAGCAGGCGGGGACGATGCACGACATTTGCCTGATCCAAACCCGTTTCTTCCAATGCTTGGTTTAACGTGTCCTGAACGTCCGATGCGGCCATTCCAGTGCAGAGCTTCCAAGTGATGATGCAGCGGCTGTAGTCATCCAAAATCGTGCTGAGGTAGAACCAGCCCCACCCAATGACCTTGAGATAGGTGAAGTCCGTTTGCCAAATCTGGTTGGGTGCTGTGGTCTTATCACGGAACTCGCTCGCTGCTTTCATCACAATGAATGCTGGACTGGTGATCAAATCATGAGACCTCAGAAGCAATTAAACACTGGCTTTTGAGACGAAGTAGCGGCGTTCGTCAGTGAACGTGACCGCTAGTTCTCGTGGGCTCAGTTCTGGCCGTGCCAATGCCATATCCAACATGGCCTGGCGCACCTTGTCGGGGATGCGGTTCCAGATGTGGCCCGGATGTGACTTGATATCTTCGAGGCCAGCCTCTCCTCGCTGCAAGTACCGATCATACCACCGATAGAACGTTGGGCGCGATACGCCCAACTTCTCTAACGTCCGTTTGACAGGCAAATGGGATCCTTCGACCAGCCGAATAATTTCCAGTTTCTCAGATGCTGGATACCTCATTCTGGGTCGCCCCCATCCCCGAGCATGCTTTTTTTGAGCAGGCGCAGTTTCAGCGTCTGCTCCGCGACAACTTCTTTTAAATCGTGTGCTTCACGCTTCAAGCTGGTGACTTCGCTGGAGTTCGCTTGACGCGCAATATCACTGGCCAACCGCTTCTTCCCGGCTTCCATGAAGTCTTTTGACCAATTATAATACAGGCTCTCCGCGATCCCTTCACGGCGACAAAGTTCGGAGATCGAACTCTCCCCGCGTAGGCCATCTAAAACTATCCGGATTTTCTCTTCTGCAGAGAATTGCCGCCACGTTTTACGTTTTATTTCTTTTACATGCTTATCAGCCAATCCGTTCGGCCCTGTCTTCGTTCTCATCTCGTATCCCTTCAAGGATTACGATGAAACGAAAACTCTCGTTATGCAAAACTGCCGTGCTGCCTCAAAGGCCATGACGGGACACAGTGTATACCTCCACATCATCTGAAACAAAATCTTGCTTGCATGTCAGTGTTATACATGATGCACTTGAAGTTAATTTGGTACCCAAGGCCGGACTCGAACCGGCACATCCGTTAGGACGGGGGATTTTGAATCCCCTGCGTCTACCATTCCGCCACTTGGGCCCATTATTGTCTTTGGTGGGTCAGTCTAAGAGACCAGAGACACCCCAAAGCACATTAGGCAGGATCGAACCAGAAGCAGCCGGTAAATGAAACTTCGTATATGGTCCGAATCTCATAAGTTCTCGTATAATGGTTTTCTCGAAGGGTAAAGCCGGATATTCTATAGAAACGAGAATAAGACGCAGCCAAGATATTTCCTTTCACAAAATCTCGACCGTGAATGTTATTTGGCGGTTTAGTGCGGATGAGCAGGCAAAACTCGCCGACCGATGCGGCCGAGTTCCGGCTATTATTCATACCCGAGTTGTGACACATAATGCCAAATTAACTTCAAGGGCATAGCATGATAAAACGGATGTATGATTGGACGCTCTCAATGGCAGGGCACCCCCGCGCGCTTTGGGTCTTGGCTTTCGTGGCCTTCATTGAAAGTTCGTTTTTTCCAATTCCACCGGATCTTCTATTGATCCCTTTGATCCTTGCTGCCCCTACGCGGACGTTTTGGATCGCCTCTATTGCCGTGGTGGCCTCTGTGGCGGGCGGGGCATTTGGCTATATCATTGGTGCCTTTGCCTTTGAGACCCTTGGTCAGCCAATTTTGACCAGCCTTAGCAACGCGGAAAGTATCGCAGAGTTCAATGATAAATTCAACTCCTATGGCCTTTGGGCCGTACTGGTGGCCGGGGTGACCCCCTTCCCTTTCAAAGTAATCACAATCATGTCCGGCTGGACAGGCATGCCCTTTGGAGTTTTCATTGTCAGCGCCATTGTGGCCCGCGCGCTGCGGTTTTTTGCGGTGGCGGCGTTACTGTATTATTTTGGCCCCTCTATTCGAGACTTCATTGAGCGGCGCTTAGGGCTGGTCTTCACGTTACTTGTCGTCATATTGATCGCAGGATTTTTCGCTTTTCGCTTTATCTAAATTCAAGGGACATATTATGACCTCACTATCAGCGCGCACTATGGCTCTTTATGCCGCTACTGGGTCTGCCTGTTTGCTCGCAGGCGCTTATGTGTTTCAGGCTTTGGGCTATGCGCCCTGCCAAATGTGTTTTTGGCAACGATACCCCCATGCAATAGCAGCTCTGATTGGAGTGGTCATAGTTGCTATTCCAAGCCGCCTCTTGATCGGCCTTGGCGCTTTGGCAGCCTTCACCACCTCGGCTATTGGCGCGTTTCATGCCGGTGTTGAACAAAAATGGTGGGACGGCCCGGCCTCTTGTTCCGGTGATAGTAGCATGTTGTTGGGGCTGTCTGGACAAGACCTGCTGGCCACTGATGTGCTGGACAAGGTTGTGATGTGCGATGAAATTTCTTGGGCTTTCGCAGAGATTTCAATGCCCGCTTGGAACGCTGTGTTTTCCGCCCTTCTCTGCGCGGTCTGGCTGATCGCCCTCCGGCGATCCTAGGCAGGCTTTCAGCCCATCTCAGCTGCGCCTGCGAATCCATCGTAGCGGCGGCAGATTGAGATGAAAAACGACTACCTCCCAGAGCCCTTTGCACTCATGTTTCACGGCAAATTTGCGCCGTATTGCAAAAACTTTGCAGCAAAGTTGATTTGAGCATACTCCGAGGGCTCTAAGCAATTGCATCGCATATGTTTGAACAGTAATGTGTCAGACAACTATATATGGGATAATCCCAGACAGGTGGCCAGAATGACAGATGACACAAACACACCCGACAGCGGCGAAACCAAGGCTCCGGCCGTCTCCGCCTATGATGGACCCTCGATCAGCATAACCCAGGAGATGAAGACCTCCTATCTCGACTATGCGATGAGTGTGATTGTTAGCCGGGCGATCCCAGATCTGCGGGACGGTTTAAAGCCTGTTCACCGCCGCATTTTATATGCGATGCATGAAACCAACAACACGCACGACAAACCCTACCGCAAATCATCGCGCCCTGTGGCTGAGGCCATGGGTAAATATCACCCCCACGGCGACAGCGCAATTTACGACGCTTTGGTGCGGATGGCGCAAGACTTCTCAATGTCTCTGGTTCTGCTGGACGGCCAAGGCAACTTCGGCTCAATGGATGGCGATAAAGCTGCGGCTTATCGTTATACAGAAGTGCGGATGGAAAAGTCTGCACAGGCACTTTTGGCCGATATCGACAAAGATACGGTGGATTTCCAACTCAACTATGATGGCAAAGATACCGAGCCCACAGTGTTGCCGGCACGCTATCCCAATATGCTGGTAAATGGGGCCGGTGGTATCGCGGTTGGCATGGCCACGAACATCCCGCCGCATAACCTTGGCGAAGTCGTTGACGCGACATTGGCCCTGATCGAAGATCCAGATCTCACATCAGAACAATTGATCGAATATATCCCCGGTCCGGACTTCCCGACAGGGGGCGTCATGCTGGGCCGCACCGGCGCGCGTAAAGCTTATCTTGAAGGTCGTGGCAGCGTTATCAACCGGGCCAAAACCCGCTTTGAAGAGCTGCGCAAAGACCGTTGGGCTATTATCATCGAAGAGATCCCTTATCAGGTGAACAAAGCTGCAATGATTGAGAAGATTGCGGCCGAAGTGCGCGACAAACGCATCGAAGGCGTGGCGCATGTGCAAGACGAGTCTGATCGCAACGGCGTTCGGGTTGTGGTCGAGCTAAAGCGCGATGCCACCGCCGAAGTTGTTCTTAACCAGCTGTTTCGCTACACGCCGATGCAAACCTCCTTTGGCTGCAACATGCTGGCATTAAATGGTGGCCGCCCTGAGCAGCTGACCCTGCGCCGCTTCCTCACCTGCTTTATTGATTTTCGCGAAGAAGTCGTGGCACGGCGGACCGCCTTCGAACTGCGCAAAGCCCGTGAGCGGAGCCATGTGCTCTGCGGCCTAGCTGTGGCGGTGACCAATGTTGATGAAATTGTCGCCACTATCCGAAAATCAAGCGATGCCGCAGAAGCGCGTCAGCAATTGATGGTGCGCCGCTGGCCGGCCGAGGATATCGCAGGCTACATTCGCCTTATTGATGATCCAACCCAGAAAATGAACGATGACGGTACCTATAACCTGTCTGAAACCCAAGCGCGGGCCATTCTCGAACTGCGGTTGCAGCGTTTGACGCAGATTGGTGTGAAAGAAGTCACCGACGAGCTGGAAGTCTTGGCCGGTAAGATCAAAGAATATCTCGAGATTTTGTCATCACGCGAACGTATCATGAGCATCATCGCTGAAGAGCTGATGGAAGTCAAAACCAATTTTGCCGTGCCACGTCGGACTGAGATCATCGAATGGTCTGGCGACATGATGGATGAAGACCTGATCGAGCGCGAAGAGATGGTTGTGACCGTCACGGCAGGCGGCTATATCAAACGGACCGCTTTGACCGACTTCCGGGCGCAAAAACGTGGTGGCAAAGGCCTACAAGGCATGTCGACCAAAGACGAAGATGTGGTCACTACCATGTTTGTGGCCAACACCCATACGCAGCTGCTGTTTTTCAGCACTGATGGCATGGCCTATAAAATGAAAACGTGGCGCCTGCCGATGGGTGGACGGACTGCTAAGGGCAAAGCCATTGTAAACATTCTACCGATTCCACCGGGCGTATCAGTGGCAGCTGTTATGCCAGTGGACCGCGAAGAGGTAAATTGGGGCGATTTGCAAATCGTATTTGCGACAACCCAAGGCGATGTGCGCCGCAACCGCCTGTCAGACTTCACCAATGTTCGGTCCAACGGCAAGATTGCGATGAAGCTGCCCGAGGGAGTTGAGCTCGCAAATGCACGGATCTGTAGCGAAGATGATGATGTGATGCTGACCACGGATAGTGGCCGGGCCATTCGCTTCTCCTCCACCGATCTGCGGGTGATGAACTCACGCGCCTCAACCGGTGTGCGGGGCATCAGGCTCACGGGCTCTGATCGGGTTGTGTCGATGTCGGTGATCCGTCACTTCGAGGCCACCCCAGATGAACGCGTTGCCTATCTCAAAATGCGTCGGGCAATGGCCGGTGTCACCGAGGATGAAGCCAGTGATGACGAAGTGCCCACAAATTTCAACCTCAGCCAAGAGCGTTATACGGAAATGGCAGCTGTTGAAAACTTGATCTTGACAATCACCCGTGGTGGATCGGGCAAACTGTCTTCCAGCCATGACTACCCCGTCCGGGGTCGCGGTGGCATGGGCGTTGCAGCCATGGACAAAGCCATGCGCGGCGGTCCAGTTGTGGCGAGCTTCCCGGTGGAGATGTCAGATCAGATCATGTTAGTGACCAGCAACGGCCAATCTATCCGTTGTCCCATCGATGGGATCTCGTTCAGATCTCGCAGCGCTGGCGGCGTGCGGGTATTCAACACCAATGGCGATGAAAAAGTTGTGAGTGTGGCCTATATTCCAGATCAGGGCGATGATGATCTGGAAGGGGATCAAACGGCCATTGAAAGGCCACAAGCCACTGAGTAGGCTTAATATATTAGATGAAGGAACATCACCAGTGCCCTTTGCCGGTGCTGGTGGTTCTTTATGGCGGCATAAACCCTAAAGATTGTGCCATGATCCACCCATTACATTTAAAATCTCATATATCAGCGAATATACATATACTGAGTTATATGCCACCTAAGCTACGCAGTGCTTCAAATACACCAAACAGGCTCGCTAAATTTCCTCAGGTGAGTTAATAATTTATCAAGATTTTAGAGATTAAAGCGCACGTTAACGTGTCTGAACTCAAAATAAGTTTCGTTAGAGTCGTTTTGCCAATCTTGATTTGGTCTTTCGCCGCAACCGATAAGGTTATTTTATTACAGTGTTATGTTCGGTTTAGGCAATTGGGTTTCTGACTTCACTGCCAGATAAGCAACATGAGTTACGGAATATGATCGCGGTAGCTCCAGTTGATGTGCGATTGCACTGCTTAAGACACGGCCCCTTGGGTGCAGGGGGCCGTGTCTACTTTTTTAAGCCTCTCGGTTGAGCTTAAAGGTCGTAAATATCAGAAAATTTTTGCTTCAAATAGGCCAGCAACGGTGCCTCAGAAGGTTCAAACCCACAGGCGTCAGAGATGGTTTGACGTGGCATCTTCAAGCCACCATGGCATTGCACAGTGTCGCGCAGCCAATCGGTTGCTGAAGCAAGATTTCCAACTCGCAAATCTTCATCTAACTGAGGGCAGGCCTCGCGCAGCGTCTCATACAGACAGCCTGCATAGACATTGCCGAGCGAATAGGTCGGGAAGTAGCCGAACAGGCCTACAGACCAATGGACATCTTGCAAACACCCCTGTGAAGCAGAAGCCACATGATAGCCAAAATCAGAATAGAACCGATCATTCCAAGCGGTTTGCAAATCTTTGACCTGCAAATCGCCCGAGACCAATGCACGCTCTAAATCAAAGCGCAGCAGGACATGCAGGTTATATTGCACCTCATCCGCCTCAGTTCGGATGAAACCTTGGCTTACCGAGTTGACCGATTTGTAAAAGGCCTCCGCTGAAGGAATGCCAAAATCACCAAAATGCGCCTGCATTTTTGAAAATAGAAACTCGGTAAATGCCCGGCTCCGGCCCAGCTGGTTTTCATAGATGCGGGACTGGCTTTCATGTACCCCCATTGACGCGCCCTGCCCTATGGCTGTCAGCAGGTATTTAGGGTCAACATTTTGCTCATAGCAGCCGTGTCCTACCTCATGAATGGTTGAATAAAAACAATTGAAAGGATCGTCAGGATTGGTCCGAGTGGTGATCCGCACATCTTGGCCAGACCCCGAAGAGAAGGGGTGCACCGCCTTATCTATGCGCCCACGTTTGAGATCATAGCCAAATTTTTCAGCCAATAAGTTAGAAATCTGCAACTGAGCAGCTTCGTCAAAAGGTCCCTGCATCGCCCGCGCTGGTTCTTTTTCCAAGATCGCACCACGCAGTTCGACCAATCCGGGGCGCAATGCTCCAAACATCTGCTCTAATTCCGCAGCGGATGTGCCCGGCTCATAATCGGCCAACATAGTGTCATAAACATCAGCGCCTACGGCTAAGGCTTGGCCCTCTTCGCGCTTCAGTGCCAGCACCTCCTCTAATACCGGGGCAAAGGCTACAAAATCATCTGCCGCCCGCGCCGCGGCCCATTTGCCCTGCGCCATGGAGGTTGTGCTGGCAATTGCTTCGGCCAAATCACCGGGGACTTTGACCGCCCGCTCAAACGACAGTCTGATCTCTCGCAGCTGCGCCTGTGTCACACCATCTTGAGTGCCGATAGGAATTTGGCTCAACCATTCTCCAACCCGCGCATCGCATCGACGTGCGTGTAAAACACTCTCAAGAGCGGCCACCTCCGCGCCTCGTTGATCGCCAGAGTTTTCTGGCATCATCGTTTCTTGATCCCAGCCCAAACGGCCAGAGACTTGGCTCAACGCTTGAGTTTGGCTGTCAAATTTCAACAGATCATTTAACGCAGTCATGATTTTAGCCTCACAGAAGTTGCAATCGGATAACCTGCCAAGAACCGCCCATGGATCACCGCGAGCCAGAGCAGAATAGCTGTAAACTGATGGAGAATGGCCAAAATCCAAGGCGATGAGTTCATCACAGTTACAACACCCAGGACCATCTGCAATATCAACAACAAACCAACAGTACCAAAAGCTGCACGGGTCATTTTATGAGCAGAGGCTTTGGCGCGCAGTGCAACCACTATGCCAAAGGCAAACAGCAGATAGGCGCTCATCCGGTGAATAAACTGCACCAAACCATCATCCTCAAAAAAGTTGCGCCACCATGGGGTAAGGCTAAACAGATCTGGCGGTAAAAAACCACCGGCCATTAAGGGCCAATCTGTATAATTGCGGCCCGCATCAATGCCCGCCACTAATGCCCCCAGCAACACCTGAAGCGCCACGAAATGCATCAATCCCGTGGACATCCCAAACAATTTACGTTCCCGCACCCGGCGCGCTTGCAACAGCTCTGCTTCAGACCGCCCAAACAGCTGAAGGATCCAGAATATATAGCCCAGCAAAGCAAAAGCAGCACCCAGATGTACCATGAGCCAGTAGGAAGCCACGTCGATTCGAACACCGTCCAATCCAGAATTGACCATCAACCAGCCAATAAAACCTTGCAATCCAATAAAAGGCCCAATGGCAAACAGCAATAGCCTGCGGGTTTTAGGTAATTTTCCAAGAGCCAATAAGAGCAAGAACCCTGTCAGCCACACCAGCCCGATGAATCGGCCCAATTGGCGATGCCCCCATTCCCACCAAAAAATGGTTTTAAACTCAGCTAGTGACATGGCGGTGTTCTGCAAGGTGAATTCAGCGGTGGTTTTATAAGCTGCAAAAGCCACGTCCCAGGCCGCCACATTCAGCGGCGGCACCGCCCCCATTACCGGATCCCATTCGGTGATCGACAAGCCACTATCGGTGAGCCGCGTCAAACCACCTACTGTGATCATGATCACAATCAACCCCACCAAAGCCCAAAGCCATAGGCGCACCAAACCGCGCTCCGAACCTTCATCGCGGGAGATGGCCCCGACGACTGCGGCTGTGATTTTGGTGTCGTTTCCGACCTCTTCAAAAATACTACGTTTATCAGACATGTCGTGCCCCTTTGTTGAGGATTAATCTAGAGCTGGCAGGCTCCGCATTCAACCGCGCTCTTTCCAACGGACCATTTGGCGCATGGTACCATGTAGGATCTGCACATCGGCTTTAGTCAAAGGCATCCGTGACCATAGATTTCGCAGGTTCACTTTCATGCTTGCAGCTTTGGTTTTTGGGAAGAAAAATCCTGCTTTATCAAGACTTTGCTCAAAGTGTTCAGCCAGTTTTTCAACCTCAAGCCCACTGGCCCATTCTGCCTTGGTCATATCCATCGTCTCGGCCGCAATCTCAGACACATGCCGTTGCCATTCATAGCTCATCAGCAAGACACATTGTGCCAAATTCAAAGATGTAAACTGCGGGTTCACCGGCACCGAAATAATGGCGTTGGCACGAATAAT
>Ga0209712_10004730_pt1 | contig 10766 bp, 8 predicted proteins | sample ArcOceMetagenome_FD_187443 | JGI IMG/M metagenome (GOLD analysis project Ga0209712, IMG submission 187443) | Marine eukaryotic phytoplankton communities from Arctic Ocean - Arctic Ocean - Greenland ARC118M Metagenome (SPAdes) (version 2) | ecosystem: Environmental > Aquatic > Marine > Oceanic...
GAAATAACAACCAGTCCTTAGCATGAGACTTTTGATTCCAAGCTTTAAATTCACTCAAATAATCTCGGTACTGTCTTTGTAGATTCCTAGGATTAACTCCATAAAAATTAGCTATAACAGCTGTGCTAGAGGCATTATTACCTACGGATTTCTTTTAAAAAAGCAGCAAACTCACTAGTCATTCTAGTTCCTTTTGCTACCAAACCCCAATCTCTTGTAACTACTTTACCAGTAGTTTGGTTCAACCATCTACGTCGGGTTATATGAAGGTAAACATTCTTGCCTCGAATGGGAAAATCTTGGACTGTAGCCTCTGGGAAGAACCCTTTAGAATGCACTTTAGTTCCTTTAAAATTCTCTGGAATACTATTGTTTTCTGTAAAATAGAAATGTAAATCTTCGCCTTTAATCTCGTGATTAATTAACTCAAAATAAGAAACTAAAACTTCAGGAAGTAATAAATTGGCGATAGATAATAAGGGAGTTGAAGACATAAAATTTTTATGCCCAAAGTTCGGAGATTTTTATCTTCTCCACAACTTTTTGACTTGATCCACAAAAACCTTTACTAGCATATGAGCAGTATTTAATTGAGGCATCTCAGCAGCTTTTAGAAAGGTTTGAAAATCATCCAAAATATAACAGACTGGCAGAAGCTTTAATAAAATTTCAAGATGATGAGGAAGAAAATGACATTTCTAAAACCTTATTTTACGAAAGTAATGATGAGTATAAAGGAATTAAACATTTAAAGCTATTATACACCTAGCTATTAAAAATAAACAAGCATTACAAGTAACTTTTAAAGGTTTTCAGGATGATATTGCTACTACTTTCGAATTCCATCCACATATTTTAAAACAATATAATAGTAGGTGGTTTGTTTTTGAGTTAAATAATACCATCGGAATTAAAGAATGGAGTACCCTTTTGGATGAAAGACTAATAAAATTGAGGTAATTGAAGATGCTACTTATATAGAGACAGATGTAGATTGGGAAACTTTTTTCAGAACGATGGTGGGTGCAGTAAGACCTAAAAATGCTGAGATAGTAAAAGTATTTTTATGTTTCTATAATGGTAGAGAAAAGTATTTTAAAACAAAACCATTTCAGCCAGATTATGAGGTTTTTTTTTGAGGAAGATAAACAAGATCAAGTGTGGTTTGAAACCATTATCAATAAAGAATTGGTGCAACAGATTTTGTCCTATGGTAAAGATGTAGAGGTGTTAGCTCCAGAAAATTTAAAAAAAGAATTGAAAGAGCATGTAGATTCATTGAGAAAATATTATTTGAAATAATTACGCAGTCACACTGCACACATCAATCCTAAATTTGTAGAGTAATAATTACAAATAAAAAGTTATGAAAGACAATACTATTGGCCAAGAACCATTATTCCGGCACTAATAAACCCGCTTATTTTAAGATTAGACATAAATTTTACTACCTTAATTTTTTGTTTATTTTTGATTTTAATTGATTGTTAATTTAACTTAGAAATTATGATTGTTTTTTTATAATTTAGAATCATTTTATGTTAAAGTTTTAAATGTTTTTTTTAAATAAAAAGCGCAGCAACTAAAACTGCGCTTTAACAATTAACTCAAAAAAAAAACAATAAAAATAAACTCAATCTTAATTGTGAAGACCTTTTTCGCGGAGATAATCTAACAATTCCTCTGGTCTATCTGTCATAATACCATTTGCACCATGTTGAACTAACCAACCCCATGAAGTATCAGCTCCATTGAGTAATTTCATTTCATCAGTATGACCAGCTACTAAGGCATCCCAAAGCGCTATATTAAGCACAGTAATACCCATTTTGTTTAATTTAGAAATTAGCTTAAAGTTGTTAGAGTCTTCTGTAGGGAAAGTAACCTCATAAGCTATTGGTGATAATTCTTTATTATAGTCATCAACATATTTTTCAGGGTTCTTAGTATTGTCTATGAGAATAGGCATGTAAATTATTGAATCCATGAGTTTACCGTATTTATTCTTCATAAATTCGACCGAGTCCCGTCCCTTAAAAATTGCCTGATCCACAGTTGCTGTTTTTTGCAAAACGCCGTAAGCCTCTCTTACAGTTTCACCTTCTACTTTATCAAGATTAATCATAATTTTATCCTTTGCAAGCAACATAACTTCTTCTAAAGTTGGAACTTGTTGCATAGAATATTGCACACCACATGCGTTTTTTAACCTAAGTTTTTTTATTTCTTCAAGTGTAAAATCACTAACTTTACCCTTTCCGTTTGTTGTCCTATCAACCGTTTTATCATGCATTAGAACTAAGTGTCCATCTTTGGTCAACCTAACATCTATTTCAACAATATCAACACCTAAATCAATACAACTCTGTATAGCTTGCAGACTGTTTTCAGGTGCATAGCGCCAATTTCCCCTATGGGATACAGCTAGCACATAATTTTTTGAAGGGTGCTTTAAGTGGTCTAAAATAATATTGGCACGACTTTTCTCCAAACCACTATTGGATTGTGCTTGTAATAAATTACTAATACCAATTATAAAAAGTAATATACAGGTTTTAAAATACGTTTTCATTTTTTTGATTTTAAATTATTGATGTAAATTATTCTTGCGTAAATAATCCAGCAGTATTTTGGGCCTATCTGTTTGGATTATATCTATATGGTTTTCAATAAACCAGTCATATACCGTATTGTCAATTACTGCTTTTTCATCATCATGCCCGCCATTATGTTCGGGCCATAATGAGTTCACCCAAACACTTGCTCCTTTTTGCCTTATCTCACTAAACCGTTTTATCAGACCTATTGTATCTTGGGGTATCGTAAATTCAAAAGCCACTGGTATCTTTTTATTAAGGTATGCGTTTAGGATATTTTCAGCTTCAGAATCATTCAAATTTATCATGGGCATAAAAAACACGCTATCAAGATACTTACCAAACTCTTTTTGAACGGCTTCTAGTTCTTTTTTGCCTTTTATTACAATCTGATTAAGCGTGCCTGTTTTTTTGGCAACTTCAAAACACTGATCAAAAATATCATAGCTTTTATCTAAATTAACCAGTATTTTACCCTTTGATTTTAGTAATGCTTCTTCAAGAGTAGGTATTTTGATAGTGGTTACATGACCAATACCATCCCTTAATACTAAGGTTTTTAGGCTGTCCAAAGTCCAATCTTTGACTCTGCCTTTTCCATTCGTTGTTCTATCTATAGTCTCATCATGCATAATTACCAGTTGTCCATCTTTTGTTTCACGTACATCAATCTCAACCATGTCAACACCCATATCTATGCAGTTTTGAATGGCTGGTAACGAGTTCTCTGGTGCATTGCGCCAATCACCTCGATGGGCAACTACGATAACATCCTTATTTGAAGAATCTTCAAGATTTGAAATAAGTTGGTTTATGGAAACTGGAGTGGTCTCAGCGGTTTCGACCAATTCTTTTTTTTTATTTGGGTTTTGCTCTAATTTCTCATTACATGAACTCAAGTAAAAAAAGGAAAATAACACCATAATACTGTATCTAATCATTTCTCTTTTTTTTAATAGGGGATGTGACTCCATAATTTATAATACATTAATAACCTTGGTTTTGGCTGATAGCAGGATCAGAATCACGTTGATTTTGTGGAATTGGCAATACTAGGTTATCGGCGTTAATGGTTACGTTTTTACCATTAAGTGTAAACCAAGCATTCATCCTTTGAATGGCTTCCCCAGTTCTTTTTAAATCAAACCAACGATGTCCTTCTCCAATAAATTCAAACCGTCTTTCCATTTCTATAGCAGCACTAAGTTCAGGTTGTGTGGTCGCCGTTGTATTGGCTAATCCAGCTCTGCTTCTAACCAAGTTAAGATACTGTTCTGCATTTGAACTTCCTGATGCATTCAGTGCCTCAGCATATTTTAATAAGACATCAGCGTAACGAATTACAATGTGGTCACTACCACCATCATTCGGCCCAGTTGGTGATACTTCGTATTTCAATGAGAAATAAAATGGATTTGCAGCTGCATTTAAACCTACATAATCGCCTTTACGTGTATCTCCAGATTCAAAAAGACTTACAAATTCTGCTGAAGGCAAATTATGGCCTTTCGCATTAGCTGTAGTCCCTGAAGGCCTAAATTGTGATGCAGCAGACTCCCCCTCATCATTTCCGTTAACACCACTGGTATATTGGATTTCAAATAAAATTTCTGAATTACCTTCATTGGCTACCCCAAAAATTTGTGAGGTGGAAGTCACCAAACTATATGTATTAGAGTTAATAAGAGGGGTTAGTGTCGTTACAGCTTCACTATATTTGCCCTGATTCATTTGTACATCAGCAAGTAATGCCTGAGCAGCACCTTTTGCTGGCCTGCCAGATGATTTAGATGTGGGTAGATTTAATATTGCATCACCTAAATCCAGTTCTATTTGTTCATATACCTCAGATATGGCATTTCTACCTTGACCAAAGTACTCTGAAGGATTGGCTGTTTCTTGAGTAACTAAGGGCACATCACCATAAAGACGGACAAGATTAAAATATAATAGTCCTCTTAAAAACTTCATTTCGCCAATTCTATTATCTTTTATGCTGCTATTCTCGTATTCTACATCAGGAATTCGGTTAAGTACAATATTTATTCTTTGAATTCCTTCATAAGATTCTCTCCAAATATCGCTAACTAAATCATTAACTGAATTTGTTGAAAAATCATCCAATTGACCAAAACGACCACCATCATTTGCAGCAATTTCCTCAAAAGTATCTTCTCCGGGTATTTCACCAACACCAATTAGATCAAGTCCATAAAGCCCGTTATTCTGCAGCTGGCCATATGCCCCAAAGATGGCACTTTCAATTTCTAGTTCACTTGAATAAAAATTACTTGCCGATTTCTGTGTTATTGGCGTTAGATTCAACTCATTTGAGCATGATGTTAAAACCAATAATAGAATGATAATTATAGTATTTAATTTAATGTTCATCTTCGTATATTTTAATAATTAAAATTTAAGATCAATTCCAAAGGCTATAAGCCTTGTTAATGGACTTGCTGAATTAATATAACCTCTACCCAGCGATTGCCTTTCATTAGACCTTGTGTCTATTCCTTCAGCATTATAACCTCTATAGTTCGTGATGTTAAACAAGTTATTTCCTGTGAAGAAAAGTCTTAGGTTATAAATACCCATTTTACTAGTCACAGTATTTGGTAATGTATATCCTAATTGTAAACTTCTTAGTCTAAAGTAATCACCATCAAGCACTGAAAGATTTGATTTTCTTGTAATTCTTGCCGCTGATGAAAAACTGGAAAAATCAGGTCTTCTAAAGAATCCATCTGGATTACGGTCGCTATAATAATTATCGACATAGTATTGAGAAGGTACAAAAAACCCTTCGCCACTTTCGGTACGACTGATCAATTGGTCTGAAACTTTTCTGCCTTCAACACCATTAAATTGGGCAGATAAATCAAAACCTTTATAATTCATTGTAAAACCAAAACCATAAGTAAAATCAGGATTAAAGTCTCCCTGCATTGTCCTATCATCAGTTGTGATCTCCCCATCTTTATTAGCATCTTGTACAATAAAATCTCCTACTTCAGTGCCTGGCAACGGTGTTATTGGATCGTTATCAATTTCTGACTGTGATTTGTAAACACCTATAACATTGAGATTGTAAAATTGAGATACCGACTCGCCCACTTTAGTAATAAAATCAGATCCAGTAGTTCCAAATATTATTTGATCTTGTCCGTTTCCAAGTGCTAATACTTTATTAGTGTTATGAGATATATTAGCATTAAATCCTATTTTCAATTCGCCAATATTAAAGTCTCTACCTTTTATTTCGAACTCTATTCCTTTATTTTCAATCTCTCCAATGTTTTGCAAAGATTCAGAAAAACCAGATTGTTGAGGTACTGGAACATCCAATAACAAATCGGTTGTATTAGAAATATAATATTCTGCAGTAAAAAGCAATTTATTTTGCATAAACCCTAAGTCTAAACCAAAGTTTTTAGCAGTATTAGTTTCCCAAGACAAATCAGCATTAGGAGAAGTACTCGTATACACGCCTGATGTTAAATTGCCATCTAAGACATAATTATCATTTGATATTAAGGCCACTGAACCAAAATCGCCAATTTGATTGTTACCTGTTTGTCCCCAACTAGCTCTTAGCTTTGCATAATTTAAAAGTTTATCTTCAGGAAAAAAAGATTCATTACTCAATACCCAACCTGCTGATGCTGAAGCAAAATTCCCATACTTAGTGTTGGCTCCAAAACGTGAAGAACCATCTCTTCTTATGGAAGCAGATAAAGTATATTTGTTATCGAAGTCATATTGCAAACGTGAAAAATAAGATTCTAAGGCCCATTTACTACTTCTAGAAGTAGCGGTAACCGTTGTTGCTCCACCAACATTTCTGATATTGTCATCTGCAAAATCCCTACTTTCAAGGTCTGTTTGATTTCTAAATTCTTGTTGATAGCTATATCCCAAGAGTACATCGAATGAATGTAATTGGATTGTTTTTTTAAAATTTAGAAGATTTTCAGTGATAAAATTCTCTCTTTTATCATCATACTTTGCGCCCTGCGCGGGGTTGGCCGCTACTGTGGTTCTGTAGTTACCAAAAGTAGAGGGTGAAAAAAATTCTTGTACACCAGAATTATAATCTCCGCCAAAAGAAGTTTTAAAGGTCAGGTCTTCTATAGGCTCAAACTCAACAAATGTATTTCCAAATAATCTGAATTCTTTTCTGGTAAAATCAGATAATAACACCTGTGCTATGGTGTTTTCTGAAATGGGGTTATCCCAATTTTCGTTATTATCATCCAATTGGACGGAAATCGCTAGAGACCCATCAGTATTATAAATGGGATAGTAGGGTTGCATTAAAGTAACGGAAAATGCAGGATCTGCTTGTCTGCCTCTACCAAGAAGAGTATTTGACCAACCTACGTCACCCGTAGGATTAATATCAGACAAATTAGTATTTACATTAATACCAAACTTTATGCGATCACTAATTTGTGAATTGAATCTTATGCTATTGGTGTATCTTTTATAGTCAGAACCAATGATAATATTCTCTTGATCTAAGTACCCCAACGACACAGAATAATTACTCTTTTCATCGCCTCCGCTAATGTTTATGTAGTGATTTTGTTGCACTGCGTTTCTGAAAACAGCATCGGTCCAATCCGTATTGGTCAACCCAGGTGTCCCGTCAACATAACCTTGAAGATAGGTAGGTATTCTACTTCTTTTTCCGCCACCATTGGCATCTCTCGTAGCATTATCATCTGTAATGCTTCGTCCTGAGCCTCCTGAAATATATCCAAAGTTACGAGCATCAAAATCGAATAAAGCAGTATCATAGGCATCCGCTAATTCAAAATTATCTATGCGACTCTGAACACCGATAAAGCCGTTGTAATTGACTTTAAGTGCTCCTTTTTTACCTTTTTTGGTGGTGATAAGTATAACGCCATTAGAAGCTCTAGAACCATAAATAGAGGCCGAAGCCGCATCTTTAAGTATACTGACAGATTCTATATCATTTGTACTTATTGAGCTTAAGGACGACCCTTCACTCAAGGGGTTTCCATCCACTACAATTAAAGGATTAGTTCCAGCCGTTAATGTATTTAGCCCTCTAATTTGTATGACGGAATTATCACCAGGATTTTTACCATTACCCATCACTTGAACACCGGAAATGGTTCCTGCAAGAGCTTGTTCAAAGTTAGCTGAAGAATAATTGTTCAGCGTTTCTGAGTCTACCTTAGATACAGACCCATTGAATTTTTCTTTTGTTCTTGTTCCATAGCCGTAAACAATAACTTCATTTAATCGGGCTTTGTCCTCTTGTAATATGATGTTCAGTATGCTTTTATTTTTTACAGAGATGTTTTGGGTTACAAACCCAATATAAGAAACTTCTAAGATGGCATTTTCATCAGATACTTCAATAGTAAAGTTACCATCAAAATTTGATTCTACACCATTTGATGTACCTTTCTCCAAAATGCTGGCACCTGGTAAAAGCTGTCCAAATTCATTAGTTATTGTGCCTGTTATTTCTTTTAAATAAAGAACTTCTTTAATAACTTTAGACATTTCTTGAACGGAAATACTTGAATTAATTTGCTTGAATTTTAATCTAGCTTTTAGAGATAATTGCTCTAAGATATTTAGAACAGAAATTTTATTTGAATTGATACTTATTAAGGAGTCAATGCGTTTAATAGATTGGTCATATACAAAATGATAATCGGTTTTAGATTCTATCTCTTTTAAAATTTCTATAGGTATTGCATTTATTTTTAAAATTGATATCTTTGTTTTTTTTAGGCTTTGTCCAAAAGTATTATTTGTAAATATTGGATTAGCGAATAATATAATAGCCAAATAAACTGAGAGTTTTGTTGCCCATTTGACAAAAGGATGTTTATTTAATTTCATAAAAAATGTTTAATAATTTCTTTTATTAGTGATTGTTAAGCTGCTGCAGTCTGTTTTACTCGCCAAAGTATCTTAACAGGCTGCTTTTTTATTTTAATTATATTTATTTTATAACATAGGCCTTATTTTTTAATTATTACAATATCCTGAAATCTGAACTTTGTTGCTTGAGATGAACTTATATTTTAAATTGGTTTTTACAAACGTGATATTATCTAAAATACTTTCTAAAGAAGCATCTTTAAATATTCCAGTAAATGAGCATTCTGCACTGCTTTTACTTTGTAATCTAATTTTAACATTAAACCATTTTTCTAATTTTGGCAATGCTGTGGCTAATTTTTCGTCATCAAATCTCAGTATCCCGTCTTTCCAACCCAAGAACTTATCAAGATTTATTTTTTGCTTTGTAAAACTTTGATTTAATTTATTAAAGTTTGCTTGATAAGATGGTGCTAATATCATATCGTCATTTCCATTCAGGTCTACACTAATTATGCCTGTTGCCAAAGTAACCGCTATATCATCTTCATCTTCATAGGCTTTTATGTTAAAAGTTGTCCCCAATACGCGAGTAGATAATAACGATGTTTTTACAATAAAAGGATGCAAACTATCTTTTTTGACTTCAAAAAAAGCTTCTCCAGTGATCGTGACTTCACGAATAGAATCTTTGAATATCTCTGGGTATTCAATTTTACTACCGCTATTCAGTTTTACTTTAGAGCCGTCGGGCAAGTTAAAAGTTAGCTTTTTGCCATATGAAGCTTCTTTAGTTAACATTGCTACCATGACTGGCACATTAACAACTTGTGTTTTGTCTTTTGTAAAAAGCCAGCCTAAACCGCCAATAGATAAAGCGATTATTAAAATAGCAGCTATCCTCATCCAACTACCATTAAATCTTTTTAGTTTGGTATGATTAATTTTAGAATATATATCACTGCGTATTTTAGACTTATGTTTGTCATTTAAAAATATAGTTTTACTATTTTTCTCTATCATCTTTTTTTCAAAAGATAATAGTATTGCTTCTTCTGCATTATTAAGAAGTCCTTGCTGCTTTTTACTTATTAGTATTTTAAATTCTTGTTCGGTCATTTTGTGATGTTCTATTACTATATACCAAAACGCCATAGCGTTTCACGATTAATATTTAAGGCTTAACGATTTGATTACATTTAAAGGATTTGTTAACCTAAAATTTATAAATAAAATAATTTAGGTTAAGAATAATCACCAATCTAAAAGTTGAAGATAATAAGGAGTAAAGAAACGACCTCCTCCATATTTTTTCTTATTGAATTAAGTGCTATTGATAACTGATTTTCTACCGTGCGTTTTGATATGCCTACTTTATCAGCTATTTCTTCATTGCTTAACTCTTCATAACGGCTTAACGTAAAAATTTCTCGACACCTTGACGGTAATTTGGCTATGTAATTATTTAAACGAAAGTTTGTTTCATCTAAATCATGATTTAGCTCTATAACAGAGTCTATTGAAAGTTCATTACAAATCTCTAATTGAACTTTATTGAACTTTTTATCTCTTAGTACATTATAGGTTTTATAACGAACAGCTTTGTGAAGATAAGCTTCAATATGATCTATAGAAATCTCTTTTCGCCTATTCCAGTAGTCTAACCAAACATCTTGCAGGATATCTTTAGACTCAACTTCATCCATGTTAATTGATTGAGCGAAAGCATATAATTTCCCCCATAATCTATTATACAAACTACTAAAAGCTATTTCGTCAGAATTGGCAATACGATTTGCAAGTTCTATGTTAGAATACATTATTTTCGTTTCGTTAGGTTAGCTAATTTAATTACAATGAGATACTTTCGTATTATTTTAATGTAAAATGTTGTTATTACTGTATGAAGAAATAGTTTTAACTAAATTTATTAAATAAAGAGATTATTTAAAAACAAATCATTTAATATATAAGTGAACATAAAACAGGACACGATTTTAAAAAATAACAACTGGAAGCCAGGTGATTGTATTAAAAAAAACGCAAGCACAGTGCTCATAACGCGAAGGTCACTGGTTCAAGTCGAGTTCGAACTTCAAGCTATACCGGTAACAGGATATCATTATATTTTTTAGGCATATTATTATTAATATATCGTAGAATTACATACCCCAAAGCTAAGGAACATAATGCGCAGTTATACTGCTCTTTCGTGAAAAACTCCAGGCACGAAACACCATTATGTAAAACAGCTGCGCATCCAACGCACACAACCGATAGTACTAATAAAATTTATAT
>Ga0209712_10004734_pt1 | contig 10763 bp, 6 predicted proteins | sample ArcOceMetagenome_FD_187443 | JGI IMG/M metagenome (GOLD analysis project Ga0209712, IMG submission 187443) | Marine eukaryotic phytoplankton communities from Arctic Ocean - Arctic Ocean - Greenland ARC118M Metagenome (SPAdes) (version 2) | ecosystem: Environmental > Aquatic > Marine > Oceanic...
CACAGTGCATTGGGTTACCGCCCACCTGCGCCAGAGGCCATCTTGCCCATGGACCAAAGGCCAATCATGCACTAACTTTCAAATTGGACCACTCAAGTGGGGCTGCTCAGTTCCAAAAACCCTGACGACGGACAGACCCAGGTCGAAACATGTAGAGCACTGTCTTACTGGCGCTACTCCGCCGCCTCAGAATAGCTTTCCATCAGTGGGCAGGTGCAGGTTAGGTTGCGATCCCCCCAAACGTTGTCCACACGGTTAACTGGCGGCCAATACTTGTCGACCCGGAATGCGCCCGGTGGGAAACAACCGTCCTCTCGCGTGTAAGGACGGTCCCAGTCTTTGACCAAATCCTCCATTGTGTGTGGTGCATTTTTGAGTGGGTTATTTTCTGGGTCGATATCCTGGTTTTCGATTTGCGCGATTTCAGCGCGGATGGCCAGCATCGCATCGCAGAACCGATCAAGTTCAGCCTTGTTTTCAGACTCAGTTGGCTCGACCATCAATGTTCCAGAAACAGGCCAACTCATGGTTGGCGCATGAAACCCACAATCAATAAGCCGTTTGGCGATGTCATCAACTGTCACATTGGCGCTGTCTGCAAAAGGGCGCGTGTCAATGATACATTCATGCGCAACCCGACCCGATGGACCCTTATAAAGCACATCAAATGCCCCTTCAAGCCGTTTGGCGATGTAGTTGGCGTTCAGAATGGCGACACGTGTTGCTTGTGTCAGTCCGTCGCCACCCATCATCAAACAGTATGCCCATGAGATTGGAAGCAACGATGGGGAGCCGAAGGCAGCCGCTGAAACGGCACCTTCGCCGGATGTTGGGTCCCCTGGAAGGTGTGGAACAAGGTGTTGTTTGACACCAATGGGGCCCATGCCGGGGCCACCACCACCATGTGGAATGCAGAAGGTTTTGTGAAGATTTAGGTGGCTGACATCGCCGCCCAGATCACCGGGCCGCGACAGCCCGACCATGGCATTCATATTGGCACCATCGATATAGACTTGGCCGCCGTGGTCATGGGTAATTTGGCTGACCTCGTTCACTGTTTCTTCAAAAACGCCATGGGTGGATGGATACGTGATCATGCAGCCAGCAAGGTTGTCGGAGTGCAGTTCGGCTTTGGCCCGAAAGTCCACCAGATCGATGTCACCGTTTGCTGCGGATTCGATAGGGACAACCTTCCAGCCTACCATTTGGGCAGAGGCTGGATTGGTACCGTGGGCTGACATAGGGATAAGGCAGATATTGCGATGCCCTTGGCCGTTGGCGCGGTGATAACCTGCGATGCTTAATAGCCCTGCATATTCGCCCTGCGCACCAGAATTAGGCTGCATCGAAATTGCGTCATAACCTGTCACATTACAAAGCTTGGCAGATAGGTCATCAATCATTTCGATATAACCAGCAGCCTGATCGCGCGGAATATAGGGGTGAAGCAGCGAGAACTCGTCCCATGACACCGGCATCATTTCAGCAGCCGAATTCAGCTTCATAGTACAAGACCCCAGAGGAATCATCGCCCGATCAAGGGCCAGATCACGATCAGCAAGGCGACGCATATAGCGCATCATCTCAGTCTCGGAACGGTTCATATGGAACACAGGGTGGGTGAGAAAATCTGAAGTACGGATCAATTTTTCAGGCATATTGTAATGCGGGGTATAGTCCTTGTCCGCACGCTCAACACCAAAGGCACGCCAGACAGCTTCGATAGTCTCTGATCGGGTCCGTTCGTCCAATGTAATGCCAACTTGTGTCGCGCCCACTTTGCGTAAGTTAATACCTTCTTCGACAGCCGATTTCATAACGGCAGCTTGAAGCGGGCCGACGTCAATCGTGATCGTATCAAAGAACGTGGCAGGGCGGACATCAAAACCTGCGTGTTTGAGCCCCTCTACAAGCCGTGCTGTTTTCCGGTGGATGCGTTGTGCAATAGCGCGCAGTCCTTCAGGGCCGTGGAATACCGCGTAAAAGCCGGCCATCACTGCCAGCAAAGCTTGCGCGGTACACACATTCGACGTCGCCTTTTCGCGTCGTATATGTTGCTCACGGGTTTGAAGCGACAGACGGTAGGCACGATTCCCCAGACTGTCGATTGATACGCCAACAAGGCGACCTGGCATGGAACGTGCATATTGTTGACGTGTCGACATATAGGCCGCGTGCGGACCGCCATACCCGATAGGCACACCAAATCGTTGTGTGCTGCCGACCGCGATGTCTGCGTCCATTGCGCCTGGTTCTTTCAGTAGGGTTAGGGAAAGAGGGTCTGCTGCGATGATCCCAATCGCTTTTTCTGCGTGCAACTTTGAGATTTCGGGGGTAAAATTCCGTAGATGCCCGTACGTTCCCGGAAATTGAAAGATAGCGCCGAAGACAGATGCGGCATCCAAATCATCAGGATTACCGACAGTGATCTCAATTCCAAGCGGTGCTGCGCGTGTTTTCATCACTGCAATGTTTTGTGGATGACAGTTTTCGTCGATGAAGAAACCTTTGACCTTGGTCTTGGCAACCCGTTGCGCCATCGTCATTGCCTCAGCGCAGGCTGTTGCTTCATCCAGCAACGATGCATTTGCGATTTCCAAACCAGTTAAGTCCGACACCATGGTTTGAAAGTTCAGCAACGCCTCTAAACGGCCTTGCGAAATCTCGGGCTGATAAGGCGTGTAGGCCGTGTACCATGCTGGATTTTCAAGGATGTTTCGCTGGATCGCAGGTGGGGTGACGGTGCCGTGATACCCCTGTCCAATAAGTGAGGTCAGCACTTTATTCTTAGACGCCGTAACCTTCATGTGATGCAGTAATTCTCGTTCAGACAACGGCTTGCCAAAATCAAGTGGTTTTGCCTGCCGGATTTGCGGTGGCAGCGTGTCATCAATCAAGGCATCAAGATCCTTCACCCCCACAACCTTTAACATCTCGGTCATCTCTGCTGGTGATGGGCCGATGTGACGCCGATTGGCAAAATCATAAGGCAGGTAGTCTGTAGGGGTGAAGGTCATAGTGTTCTCCGATAATCAGCCGATGAAGGCGTTGTAGGCTGCTTCGTCCATATAACCGTCCATCTGGGACGGGTCGGATGGCTTGATTTTAAAGAACCAACCGGCACCGATAGCATCTTCATTTACCTGACTAGGATTGTCATTCAGCGCTTCGTTCACTTCGACGATTTCACCGTCAATAGGTGCCATAATGTCCGAGGCCGCCTTGACGCTTTCGATCACAACGATCTCTTCGTCCTTAACAACGGTGGTTCCGACATCGGGCAGTTCCACAAAGACGATATCGCCCAATTGTGTGGTCGCGTGTTCGGTAATCCCAACAACTACAATGGCGTCTTCTAGTCGTAGCCATTCGTGTTCTTCAGTATATTTCATGCAAGTTCTCCCTGTGTCTTTTTATTAGTTAGCGTTTAAAATTGGAGGGCACAAAAGGCAAAGCCATGACCGTAAGTGGTTGGCGCTTGCCGCGCAGCTCTCCGAAAATAGCTGTTCCTTGGGCTGTGTACTCAATTGGTACGTAGCCCATTGTGATAGGTCCACCGACGGTTGGGCCAAATCCGCCTGATGTGATGTTACCAATTGGCATTTCATCATCAAGGCCAGCAAACAGTTGAACACCCTCGCGCATTGGTGCACGTCCATCGGGTCGCAGGCCTACACGTTTTTGGGATGCACCATTGGCAAGCTCCGCCAAAATTACATCAGCGCCGGGAAACCCTCCTGATCTGTCCCCACCGGTCCGGCGTACCTTTTGGATTGCCCAATTTAGGGAGGCTTGAATCGGGGTTGTTTGTGTATCGATGTCATGACCGAAAAGGCACAACCCACCTTCAAGTCGTAGGCTGTCACGCGCACCAAGCCCGATGGGTTCAACATCTACATGGCTTAGCAGCTCAGTGGCCAAAGCAACGGCCTGATCTGAAGGGACTGAAATTTCATACCCATCTTCGCCAGTATATCCAGACCGTGACACCCAGCATTCTGCACCTGCCAAAGATATTGTTGCGACATCCATGAACCGCATATTGGCAGCCATAGGGTTTAACGCACCTAGCACACGTTCGGCGGCTGGACCTTGTAAAGCCAATAGGGCACGGTTTTGGATTTCTGATACTGTTAAGCCTGTCAAATTGCTTTTTAGGTGTGCAATGTCAGGATCCTTGCAACCTGCGTTCACAACCATGAAAACATGGTCACCGCGATTGGCCAGCATTAGATCGTCCATGATCCCGCCAGCAGCATTTGTGAAAAACCCGTAACGTTGACGGTTCTCTGCTAATCCAAGGATATCAACAGGAATCAGTTTCTCGAGCTCTAAGGCTACCGTTTCAAAATTACTTCCCTCGATGATCACTTGCCCCATGTGACTAACGTCAAACAAGCCAGCCTTTTCGCGGGTGTGTGTGTGTTCGTTCATGACCCCCATAGGGTATTGCACGGGCATAGCGTAACCGGCAAAGGGTACCATTTTGGCCCCCAGCTCAACGTGTAAATCATGGAGCGGTGTATGCAGTAGATCAGACATCGACAGCCTCCTTTAACTTGGCCGTCCAGATATTCGAGATATCATACGGCACCACATGGCCGGAAAGGCAATTGCCTTCACGTGTGATGCCCCCTCTGTCCGTTTGCCTGAGATTGTTATCCCTTCGGCGGACACAAAACATGTGCCTCTCTCCAGAGTTTTCGTACCGACGTTGGTCCGTTTGCCTGAGAGTTTCCGGGGCGGTTGCTCCTTCGGCACCAGTCAAACTGGTTCTCCCAACGTCGACTAATAAACAATGCTGCCTTGTTCTAGCTAACCAAGCAAGCGTTTTCTTAATCTCGGAGGAAACTTCCATTGGGTTGTCAGTCGTAAAGATTTCGAACTTCTACGGATCGTGAGTGACGTATCAAAGGCCAGATTGAGGCTGGGAAGGCCCGAACGCAGACACTAAATATAAATAGTAATTGTGATGGTTGAATGCTGCACTTGGTGCCCGCGGGTTGAATGGTCGCACAGTGGCTAGTGTGTCCATACGCCGCGACGGCCTGAGCTTACATTGGATTTCAAAAGCAACTCTACGCCCCAGCCAACTAAGTATTTCCACTGCCCCCTCCGGGGCCCCCTGAGAACCACAGAGAGACTCATACAGAGCCAATGAGCAATTTAGGCCGAAATGAAAGGCTTTCTTGCGTCAGCCTTGGCGCTGGCAGAACGGGCAGGGGCGGTAAAATTGTCTGCACCTCTTAGTCTGTCGATTTCCTATGATGAGGAAATTGGATGCGTTGGTATTCGCCAAATGATGCCGGAGCTGAAAGATCTTATTGGCAAACCACGCATTGTGATCGTGGGCGAGCCGTCATCAATGAAGGTTGCAACCGGTCACAAGGGTAAAGCCGCCTTTATAGTAACCTGCCACGGGCAAGCAGGGCACAGCGCCCTTGCACCACAGTTTGTAAATGCAATTCATGTCGCCGCTGCCTTTGTTTGCCAGACACGCAGGCTTCAGGAAAAGCTTACCGCAGGCATCCAAGGCGATGCCTATAATATTCCTTATTCAACGGTTCATATCGGAAAAATTATAGGTGGGCGTGCGCTTAATATCGTACAGGACAACGCACAACTCGACATGGAGCTCCGCCATCTCATTGATACATCAGCAGGCGATATCCAACATGAAATCGAGGGTATCGCGATGCATATCCGCAAGCATCACCAATCACCGTCGAACTAATCAATGCCTACCCCGGGCTGCAAAACGATCCGTCTGATGTAACTGTACTTTGGGCTACTAAATTTGCCGAAGCGATAGGATCAACGAAAGTGCCATTTGGAACAGAGGCTGGGTTTTTTGCGAACCTTGGTCTTACTACAGTTGTGATTGGACCTGGCAACATGGCGATTGACGGGCACCAACCAGACGAAGGTTTGTCTAAGATAGATTTGGTAACGTGCGATGTAATGCTGAATAATATTTTAGGAGAGCTAATAGCCTAGTCTCATGGAAGACCAAAGGCCAGTCATGCACCAACTTTTAAATTGGACCACTCAAGTGATTGGATCACTCAGGTAAGGCTGCTCAATGGTTTTAGGCATTCAGTGCGCCTCGGATGCGATGCTGTAGAAGTGGTGGCATGGTCTAGGTATATCGACGGACGTGTCGGAAATGTCCGCTATTTGTCCTGTCCGTCGGGTCATCAATTTTGTAGCAATATTTCATGCTCGTTTCCCACCTTCTCAAATATAAAGCTGAACTATGACGCTGCTCTAGTTGAGTGGCATCTATTATTGAAGGCAGTATTTTCGGTTACTCTCGTCAACCTGATGCTTGTAATCATTGGTCTGACAGCACCTATTAATTGGATTAAATCCATTTTTGAGCGTAATACAGTTATGGGTATCCGATGTTCGGTTTAGCGCGTCTCGGACATTGGGGTGTCCTTCTCCCTTAAAAGAGTTTACAAAAATGTTGGGACAACAACGCTGTCCCAGTTTGTTTTAGTCCAGATGTGCTCTTTTTTCTAGCCACCCCTAGTCAAGCTCACGAACGCCTAAATAGTAAAAAATGTGCTTTCTAATGCCATTTAGAAGACTTTGCTGGAAGCCAAAACAGTCTAGGACATTTTAGGTGTCCCCTGTTGTGGTAGTCCAGACAGTGAAAGTTATAAATGCCAGAGGGGCTCAAGAGTAAAAGAGAGATATTCTGTGCTGACTATAGCGCCCTATACACGTGATTTAGTTTTGATTGGCGGTGGACATGCCCATGCTTTGGTGTTGAAGGCTTGGGGGATGGATCCGCTGCCTGGCGCGAGGGTTACAGTGATTAATCCGGGCCCAACGGCACCATACACGGGTATGCTTCCAGGATATGTGGCAGGACATTATCGACGGGATGAATTGGAAATTGATCTTGTGCGGCTATGTCGCCATGCTGGTGCGCGGCTGATATATGATAAGGCGGTTCATATTAACCAGGCCCTACGTGAAGTGACGTTGGAAACACGTGGCCCAGTTGCTTATGATTTGGCGTCTATTGATGTGGGTATCACGGCAAAGTTGGATATTCCAGGGTTTTCAAAATATGGCATTGGTGCCAAGCCCCTGGATTTATATGCTAAGCGGTGGAGCATTTTTTTGGAGCAGGTATTACATGGGCAGGCTACCGCTGATGTAGCAGTGATTGGTGGTGGTGTTGCAGGATGTGAATTAGCGATGGCCATGGCATTTGCATTGCAGTCGGCTGGAGTATCTCCAAGGGTGACGGTGATTGAGTCTGGGCCAACAATTTCTGTTGTTGGTGACAAAGCAAAACGACTGATATTAACGGCCATGAGTGATTTGGGTGTCGTGGTCAAAACTAGCGCCAAAACTGTTAAAATTACTTCAAATCAGGTGCTTCTTGACGGTCAGGAACCTGTTGCTGCAGTGTTTTGTGTTGGTGCGGCTGGTGGATCTGCTCATAAGTGGATTTCTCAGACGAACTTGCCACAGCTAAATGGGTTTATTAAAATTGGTTCTGATCTGGGCGTTCTCGGAGATGAGGCATTATTTGCAGTTGGCGATTGTGCTTTGATGGAGGTTGAGCCGTTACCTAAGGCTGGCGTGTTTGCTGTACGTGCTGCGCCAATATTGCATCATAACATTCGTATGGCGCTGAGTGGGGGGCTGCGCAAGAAATGGCGGCCACAAAAAAACTACCTCAAGCTAATATCTCTTGGTGGGAAATCTGCAGTGGCAGAGAAATTTGGATTTAACCTGGCGGGTGCAAGCCTCTGGCGCTGGAAGGATTGGATTGATAAATCATTCATGAATAGGTTGAGTGATCTGCCAAAGATGGTGCCCCCCATTGAGACAGGTGAGCTGGCGACTGGAGTTGCAGAAATGCTTGCCACTAAACCCTTGTGTGGGGGTTGTGGCGCTAAGGTTGGACGTGGTGTTCTATCGGCAGCATTAAAGACTATAACGCAACCGAGTGATGATGTTGTGACAGGTGTGGGGGATGATGCGGCAGTACTGTGCCAGCCCAATGGCAATTATCAGGTTATTAGCACAGACCATCTGCGTGGCTTCATTGCTGATCCAGGACAAATGTCGCGGATTGCAGCTGTACATGCTTTGGGTGATGTGTGGGCCATGGGTGCGGAGCCACAAGTCGGCTTGGCGTCAATTGTTTTGCCGCAAATGTCCGCTGAACTGCAGAAAAGAACTTTGCTAGAAATTACCGAAGTTGCAACTGAGGTACTGAACGCCGCAGGTGCTCAGCTTGTAGGTGGTCATACGACGATGGGTGCAGAGCTTACTATTGGCTTCACTATGACTGGGACAAAAGATTCAATGCCATTGACCATTGCGGGTGCAAGGGATGGCGACGCGCTGATATTGACCCGACCCATTGGATCGGGCGTTATTCTGGCAGCCGATATGCTGGGGCAGGCTGGAGGTTGCAATGTTGCTGCAACACTTGCCATTATGGGGCAGCCACAGGACCGCGAGGCGACGGTATTATCAACAGTTGCTCACGCTATGACGGATATAACAGGATTTGGATTAGCTGGGCATGTCCATGCTATATGCCAGGCTTCAGGATTGGATGCTCACCTGTTTCAGGACGCTATACCTATCTATTCAGGTGCACGAGCGTTGTCAGATCAGGGTTTATCATCGACGTTGATGCCAGAAAATCGCAAGGATACGCCTGTTGATGGTCTGTACGATGCGATGCTTTATGACCCGCAGACTGCTGGAGGATTGTTGGCTTCAGTTCCGGAGAAACAGAGTGCTGATGTTATCAAAAAACTAGTTGCACTTGGTTGTACAGGGCACGTAATTGGTCGACTGAGCAAAGGGACTGGCCGCGTGTGCCTTAGCTGAATTTAGCACTTAATTTTTCTGCAGTTAGTGCAAGCGTATTATCGTTAAGATCAGGTAAGTCGACTGAGAAAACTGGTGTGTTCTTAACTTCAGCCGACTTGTCATAGCGTGGATCATAGTGATATTTGATGAGCTCTGACGCTAATGTTTGCCAATCGTTTATTTGTGCCTGTGCATGCCACTGATCGATTCGTTCGCCTGAATGATATGGCCGCAGCTTGCTCAGAAGGTCACTAAGTGCCATTTTGTCTTGAATAAGGTTTGAATAGGCTCGGCAAAGGAAACTACTGCGTATGTCTACTGATGCGGTAATCTGGATGCGAGGTGCATTGGACATTAAAGCCCAGAGTGACGGTGGTATCAACCTCTCACCGACCTTACTGCTCTCCGCCTCAACAAAGGTGATTTTGTTGGGGTCAAGTGTAGCTAGCCTGCTGGCAATAATGGTTTCAAACATTTTTTGTGAAGGTTGAGTTATGCCCATACCACCAAATAGTGATCCCCGGTGGGCAGCAATTTCCTCGATATCAAGTACTTGTGCACCCTTTGCAACAAGTTGATGCAAAAGAGCAGTCTTAGCCGTTCCGGTGCTGCCACTGATGAGCATCAATCGGTGCGGTAGTGGGGTCTTGTATAACGTTTTAACAATCTCACGACGGTAGCTTTGGTAACCTCCCTGAAGAAGTTTCACGCGCCAGCCAACTTGATCGAGGATGGTCGAGAATGCACTTGAGCGTTGCCCGCCACGCCAACAATAGATTAATGACTGCCATGCGCCGTCTTTATCAGCAAGAGCGCCTTGGAGGTGGTTGGCAGTATTATGTGCCACCAATGCCCCACCAACTTTTCGGGCGGCGAAGGGACTGGCTTGCTTATAGATAGTACCCACCTGTGCTCTCTCAGCATCGCTGAGAACTGGCAGGTTGATCGCACCTGGAAGATGATCCTCCGCATACTCGGCAGGCGACCGGACGTCGATTATAGTATCGGCAGTGACGTTATGTATGTCAGCCATAGAAGTGAGAATTAGTGGGGTCATGGTTTGCCCTTCTATGCATTCATAAACATTTAGCTGGTTTGGCGCAGAGATCCAAGCTTCTAAGCTGGCGCATTCAAAAAAAGGCCTAATGGGCTCTATCAGATTAAACCTGCTTTAAGTGGGCTTAGCTATTTTGCAACCTCGCCTAATGACAAAGCTTCCTGCATTTTGATAATATAAAACTTTGCCCTGGTCACTGGTCCATCTTGTTCAGGCCCTTGGACCAAGAACTGGGGCTCTATCGGGCAACAGAGCACTCACCGTGACCTATTATCAGTGCTATCTGAGCTCAGTTGGGGTAGGAAGGTTATGTCTGGGCCGTGGCCCGTGGACCAACGGCAGGGGTTACTGTGCCTAATCGCTGCAGTTGAGCTGCAGGAACGCAGGACCTGGGACTCCCAATCATAGGGCCCTGCGTCTCGGACCACGGGCCTTTAGTATTAGCCTTGTAAATTCATTTGGGGGTAATTTTGTTTGGCTGTACATCTCTACCCACTGACCAATTTCAAGCTGAACCGTGATGCTGCTCTGGCTGAGTGGCGTCAATTATTGAGCGCAAAGATTTAGGCTGTGGCAGCAATTTGATGTTTGTTCTCGTTAGTCTGACAGAACCCATGATTTTCAATTTTCATCAGTGAGTTGACATTTTTATTGTGTGAGTGAGGGGAATGGTCTCGTTCCTAGGTATTTTACGGTGAGTGCCTTGATTTCAATATGCTATCCAGTTTGGGCTTACTTTGAGCCATAATAACCCCAACGGCCAGAATGCAGGCACCAATGGTTTGTAGCCAGTTCCAACCATACCCAAATAATAACATAATCATCATTACATAAAATGGTGCTGCATTAAGAT
>Ga0209712_10004735_pt1 | contig 10763 bp, 10 predicted proteins | sample ArcOceMetagenome_FD_187443 | JGI IMG/M metagenome (GOLD analysis project Ga0209712, IMG submission 187443) | Marine eukaryotic phytoplankton communities from Arctic Ocean - Arctic Ocean - Greenland ARC118M Metagenome (SPAdes) (version 2) | ecosystem: Environmental > Aquatic > Marine > Oceanic...
ATTCCCATGAGTAATGACCCCGAAAATCTGAAGAGGGTCAACAATTGTGCTCTGGACATGGATTGAAGGATTGGCGTGATAATCATGTTGGCACTTTTACTCTTCGTGCATGATAATCTTGCCTGAGGAGATTTCTCGGAAGGTGTACTAACTGGACTAGCGGTGCCAGACAAGACTTGCATTTGCCTTGCTTCGAAGTCGGTCTTCTTCTTTGCTTCTATGGTGCTATCGAATTTGAGAAACTTGGTGGTGAAGAATGTGGTGAACAAGATAGATGAACACATCCAACTGGATCCTACAAGTGCCACATTTGATAGTGCTGATATTAACAATGGAGCAGATGAAGAAGACGCCGCAACTGACGGCAGAGAAGTCGATTCCAACATAGTAATTTTGATACACGTCTACCCGCAACGCTGACTTTTGGTTTCAGCACCAAGTCAGTGCTTTCTTTCGTTTGTGATAGATCATAGATCTTTCATAGTTCAGTTCGAAGATGTGACAGAATAGTAATGGAAGGTTGAAGATATAGAGAATTTGGTAACCGTTTTAGTTTAACGTCTATTTAATATTTTACATAAATCGGCTCCGTTTATATAAAATGTGTGCATTGAACATATTGAATATTGTAATGTAACCATGCAGAAACCTCTGAATCGCATTTATTTGTTGTAGCAGGTAGCAGGTACCGGTAGCAGGTACATACCCAAGGGAAACCACATCTTTTTCTCTGTCTTTGTGTTTGTACTCATAACATGACGTGTGTGGTTATGATATCGCACACCCTCTAATAACGACTTGACTAACGCTTACAAAAAACAAAAAAGCACAAAATAATACTTTTCCTGCACAACCTTTCACACGATAAAAGTTTTGGGAGAAAATTCGGTGAATGTGTATTAGATCAAAAGATTTATTTTTAGCTGAGTATTTTGAATTTCATGTTACGCCCATTTCCGATTATTAAATCAGCAATAAAACGCAGTTCGCACACAAGAGGTGGCATCTCAGTGAAAGAGATGCGACACTACTTTCCGTATAATTCAACACACAATCAAATCATGACCAACATCGTTCACTACAAGTCTTCACCTTATTGCACTGGCAATGGAATAGCCCATAGCGCCTAGCAGTGCAAACCCTATCCCACCATAATTCAACATTGAAAAGGGATCACCTCCAAAGAATTTACGACCAGCCACTATAATCCCCAATCTCCGAATCGCATCGCAAGTTCCATAACTAATTGGTTGCACCATATTGATAAACATGAAAGAGAACACGTATTCAAAATGATATGCTGCAGACGCAGCCAATGCAAGCCAATATGGTGGCAACTCATTAACCTTTCCCAGCCCCCGCTTCTCGTCAGATTGTGGACGATTCGCTCGGAAACAACTATGTGCCGACATGCAGATTGCTATTGAAAACGCCACGGCCGCCATGGACCTCTGAGCTTCTAAGCCACTGATCCCGGTCTTTACTAGTGCTCTCTTACTACTCACATTCAATGCTGCCTGAGCGGTCGACGAAGTCATGGCTGCTAAGAAACCCTTTTTCTCAAATGTCGGTGAATTCCATGAAGCCATCGCCACACCGCTCGCAATTGGGATGAGCATTGATAATGCTAGACTCGACGGCAAAGCGTCAACTCCGTCCACGAGCAAAGTCATCATTACTGTGATGAGTGGTATGATGCATTTACTCGTATATGTTAAGCTGATGCCGATCCGATCGAGTGCGATGGAGTTGCAGTAGTTGGCTATAAAGAGGAAGACGGCTGGAAGAGCAAAATCCTGCGTGTAATGGAGTGTGAACAAGAGCCGTTTCCCCCATTCCATTACCTTTGGATTTAGGAAGATTCCCATGAGTAATGACCCCGAAAATCTGAAGAGGGTCAACAATTGTGCTCTGGACATGGATTGAAGGATTGGCGTGATAATCATGTTGGCACTTTTACTCTTCGTGCATGATAATCTTGCCTGAGTAGATGGACTAACTGGACTAGCGGTACCAGACAAGACTTGTAGTTGTCTTGCTTCGAAGTCGGTCTTCTTCTTTGCTTCTATGGTGCTATCGAATTTGAGAAACCTGGTAGTGAAGTATGTGGAGAATAAGATAGATGAACACATCCAACTGGATCCTACAAGTGCCACATTTGATAGTGCTGATGTTAACAATGGCGCAGGAGATGAAGAAGATGCCGCAACTGACGACAGAGCTACCATCATCTTGAGTGTTTGTGTTACTTTTGGTATGCGCTGACTTTTGGTTTCAGAACTGCTTTTGTTTGTTTGTTGATCACTCAGATTCAAAAAAATCGAATAGATTTGTTTGTTGAATCTACTAGTAGCTATTAGCTAGAAGAGTACAAGTAGTAATAATGATGTGTGAAGAACTACCAACCAATGATCGGCATTTTCAATTTAGCCATTACATCCTGTCTCTGCTGGCTCGCCTCGCTGGCGGTTTTCAATTGGTTTTCCACCCTCCTGAACGAAAGTTTTGTTCAGGTTAGGTTATGAGGCTCGAAAATAACATCAACATTGAACATGAGACCAATTATTGATGAGACCACCAAAATTTTAATTTTGTTCACTGCAAACAAACTGCAACAATCTGCAACCCTCATAGCATACCAAAAGACAGGAACATCCCCGGATCCCCCAAAGTCTCAATTGACAAGGGATAGCTCTACTCTAAGCCTACTTCACATCACATATCGCATCTCTCTTTTATTTTACTAGACACTTGAAATTTTACAATGGCAGAACAAGCATCAGTGAAAAAAACTAGGAAAAGAAAGATCGAGAATCCCTACCATCAAGAAAAGGCCTTTCCAAACATACCAAGACTTTCCTTCCTCTCTGTTATTCTTGGCATACCTATCCTACTTCTCGTCAACAAAGATAAAATTCTACCGTTCTTTCAAGGCGATGAAAAGTATCCACCTTCTGCTCGATCCCTTGACTCTGCTACGAGCAACTCTAGCTTTGATAACTTCAACGATCCACACTTAAAACCAATGACATTCCAATTCCCTCATGAATCCACTCCTCGTACTTTCGATGCATACGTCCAGCCTGATGTGTCAAGTTTCTACAATGATCCACCTGAAACTCATATTATTCGCAAGCCTTATTTTAATGGACTAGCCGGAAAATTCATCAACATGAGTCCTGACCATCTGTCATTATACTGGGATGATGGGCACGAAGGTGCAATAATTGCCGATATGCCGCCTTTCCAAGCTGTGGGAACAGCAACCTTTCCTGTTCACAAATTCTTTATTACGCAGAAAAATGATAAACACGAAATTGTGCATCGCATTCACATTCAACCACACACGAACTTGTATGTGTATGATGCGTTTGAGATGGGTCGGGCAAGTGTGCAAGACTTGTCTGAAACCGAGCTGGAACAATATCATATTCAAAAGAATAATCTGTTCTTTGCGCAAGAGTATCGGAAGTTTACAGGAAGAGATTGGTTATCGCTTTATCCATTGAGGGAAAAGCCAATGTATAAGATGTGGAATGCAGATTATTTTGGACAGCAACATTGGGTTACTTCTAGTGAAACGCAGTTTATTCTTGAACCACCAGAAGAATCTTTGGTGAGGATGAGATCTGATGAGATGCATCGCGATCGGAAGTTGTACCCTGATCCGAGGAACTTGACCGCGTATAGATCGGAGGAACAAATATTGAATATGACCATGACTGTTCTTAGCTGCGCACCGAGAGTCTTCGAGATTAAGAACTTTCTGAGTCAAGCTGAAGTGGATCATATCATTCACATGGCAACTGGCATGAAATTAGCGCTATCTACTACAAGTGGTTCTGATGGCCATGATGCAAAGTCAAATTCAAATACACGGACGTCGCATAATTCATGGGTCCACAGATCACGCTCTCCGATCTTGGACAGTATCTACGGTCGTGCAGCTGATTTGATGCAAATTGATGAAGCGCTTTTGAGAGCAAGAAATGAGGCCGAAATACCGGAGGTAAGACATAAAGGGAGCAACGCAGAAGAATTTCAGTTGGTGCATTACGCCAAATCGGAAAAGTATACAGCACATCATGACTTTAGTTATCCCCATTCCAAGGCAGATGGGCAACCTGCCCGTTTCGTAACCCTCTTGTTATACCTTAATGAAGGAATGTTAGGGGGTCAAACTTCGTTTCCCCGTTGGATAAATGCAAAGGATGGTGAGTCATTATCGGTGAAGCCAGAAGTTGGTAAAGCTATTTTATTTTACGACCAGCTGCCTGATGGAAACATGGATGACTTGTCGCAGCACGCTGCCGAACCTGTGCAGAACGGAGAAAAGTGGCTTATTAATCTTTGGACGTGGGATCCACTGTTTCGTTAAATATCAACTTGATGTACCGGTAGAGGATTTCCTTGAAACCCTGGTTACATTCAATTTAGCTTTGTCAAATCGTGGATGTTCGATTCGTGAAGTGTGAGGCGTCGCGCATCATTTCCTCGATGGATTTATTTTGCTTTGTTTGACGGTTTCATATATGAATATGTTGCTACTGCTGTCGTACCAAAATAAAATAAATCGATCTTTGTACAGTGGTTGTGATTTCACATTACACTAGACTACACTGAAACATGTGCAAGAAATTCATGCGTGTTACTACACATTTTGATTGCAAACAAACAGTTTGTAATAATTTTCCTCACTCTTCCTACATGCAATTATTGTTTATAAGAATAGTATCATATCCATACAATTACGAGACGTAAATACCCCACCCCTCTCGGCTGCTTTAAGAGTTCATGTTACGTTTTCCTCCATACTAACCGAACATACTGCTGCCACCCATACTAATGTACATAGATCATGCAAGCGCACTGACGCTTACATACTACAAAATTCGTCGTAGGCTGAGAAAGATACTAACGTCTTCGTATGTTAGGTAACTTTGGCGTTTGCCTGATAAAGAAACAAATCGCATGCATGTAATGCTGTGCTAACATTTAATAATAAATGGAGAGGATACTATGCTACAGTAAGTAGCAGTATTATTATTGGGTGCCCGTTAGTTTCCAAGCTTTCATTTTGATCAATTTCTGGTACCTGTAGTCCCTGCTATTTTGTTCTCGAAATCTGGTCCGGACTCTGGATCTTGAATGATTTGTGAATAATTACACCTGCAACCATGTGTCCTCGTCCTCTAATTAGACATTCTAACGAGAACAATTACAAAAAATGCTGCGTGCATTGGCCAGGTGAAGAGCAATTTCACGGAGATTTCCACACAACATTGAAGATCTATCTCATTTCTTCCGAGGTGGGAGAAGGGAAATTGTCCGGGATGGGCTCCAAGTCGACAAAGGAATGATGCAAGTCGGCGCTGCTGGTGGAAGGAGTGAAAGTGTGCCCTTCTGCTTCTTCTCGAAGGAGATCTCCAACGAGAAGCATAGAAGCAGGACTTGCCGCTAATGTTGGTGACTTGTTCTGCTGCTGATGATCGGAGTTAAAATAATCCAATAATGAGAAAAGATCACATTCGCGGTCTTGATCGTTGGACGGTGGGCAGATGTCGTTTTTTAGATTTGATACATACGTCTTGTTGCTGGAACAAACGCACATTCGTTAGACGACGAGACCACGGGATATGATACTCCAGGAGAAGGGACGACAGTGGCTGACATAATAGTATCTGAAAATGAGTGTCCAGCATTACCAATAGTGTTTAGCAATCCTTCAGGACCTGCTCCAGCAGCACCTTCCAAGAACAACAACTCTAAATCGCAACCATCATCATCAACGGCAGTACTAAACGGAGAAGGAGGCAAAGGAACCATGGAATAAAAGTTAGGCTCGCCATCGGGGTTGGATTTGGCGCGATTCGTTGTAGTAGATGGAGAGGAGGGGCTTCTCACACGCTGTGAAATTCGGCAAATGCGACCGGCGTCTTCTGGAGAAGATGCTTGAAGCCCCAGACTTTCAACTGGCGACGAAATGAAGAATACAGCGTCTTGAGGAATCTTGGAAGGACAAGGTCTTCGAATCTCTTTGCATCGCGCACAAGAAAGCATCGACCGTGGGGCTGCCATGATACAATACTGGCAAGGGCGGGCTCGTGGAGGTCAATGTACTGAGCATCTTGAAAATTAGTTACTGGACGCCACCTCTGGTAGTGGTAGCCCATTTCCTTGGAGTGATCGTTGTAGGTTTGTTCTTGTATCGTCATTCTGATGGAATAAATGTTTTTGTGACAACTTATATAAAATGTTGAGAAGAAGAGAAGCCTTCTTGTTATTTATAAGTCGTCGTAGACATTTATTCCATCAGAATGACGAGCCAAGAACAAATTGAAAATAGCCTTCTCAATTCTGATTTTTGTACGATTGCAAAAAGGGAGGGAAGCAAGAAGACGGATCGGATGGATGGATGGATGGATGGATGGATGGTATGGATGGAAACCCCTTTTTCGTCCTCCGGACAGCTTTGCGAATAGTTTGAAGTTCGCAACTTTCTCAGATTCTCCGAACAGCTTTTTGCGAACAGTTCGCAGGTTTTAAATGTTACTTATTCGGGCAAGTTGTTTGCCGAGTACCGGTACTACCCCTTGCTGGTACTGTACCATTCAATTACAATCAAGAATAAATTCAATTTCAAATTGCCATATTGGACATTAAATCTTGGCGTAGGTGTTTTGTCGGTAGTTGTGCTAACTTCAAACTAGAAAAAGTGACTAAGACCGACCGCGCGCCGCTTTTTCTGCCCACCAAAAAATTGGAAAGAGTGGTACAGTTCTACCTGCTACCGGTACTGGGGTACCTGCAGAGTCCCACAACTATTGATACAACAACAGCAACTACTACGAACAACTACAACAACAACAACAACTAATAATAATACCTACTACTACTAAACGTACTCACATCATGCTGGACATTCTTCCACCATTGATAATGGCGGTAGGTATACTTCTACTAGACGACGATGACGACGACGGAATCCTTCTTCTTGCCCTTGCAGTAATCCTTCTAGAGGAAGCCAATCAAAGAGAGACTCGTGCATGTTCAAAAAGGAAGAGGATTTCACCTGGATCTGAAATTGATTCTGATTCTGACCTTGACTTGTTGGATGACTCCTCCGATTCTTCTGATGCTGATTCTTCTGATGATGATTCTTCTGATGCTGATTCTTCTGATGACGATTCTTCTAATGATGATTCTTCTCATGATGAATCATTGTTGGTTCGTCCTTCGAAACGGACCCGGCGACAACTTGGTCAAGAATTGATGCAGGAAGATCAAGATCAAGAATGAACACTAGGAGGACAAGACAAGGATCATATTAATGGTGCTTTGACCTCCAATAGTTCTCGTGATTCTTCATTCTTTGTTATTTTCTCATCATTGTTATGATTATGAGGACGAAGAGCAGGACCATCATGACGATCATGACCACACCAATGCACACGATGACGATATACACTAGTTTCTGAAGGAGCCATTCGTGTCATTGAGATTGTTCGCTAATATGTGTAGTAGAACAGTGATTGATTATTCTATGTACTACTAAGAACTCTTAATAAATCAGTATTGAATCAATCAATCAGTCAATCGTAAATATCGTTTTGCCGACTAAATTGGGAAATGATTAAAAAAATAAGATTCAAAGATAGACTTTGAAACAGAATAAAAATAAAAATAAACATTAAAAAACAACAGAACCAACAATTGAAATTATATAGAGTCGTAATCAGCTCGAACGCTGGTACTTCGTAATCCTTACGTATGAGCAAAAATAAGTGTGCTCGCGTGTACTGTGATATAGGGAACCGCAAAATAAGGCTCCAGCTCGCCAGAACTATGCCGTACTGCACACTGTGAATCTGCTGGAAATTTAAGTGCTTTCACAGACTGATGTTATTCACGCATGTGCACACTGTTCATACTGTATGTGATGATAGACCATAGTACTAATATACATCGGAGGGTACGCACGTCTTGTTACGTCCACTACTATTTAAAGAATGGATGCGAAGATCTCCCTGGAACATTCTGAGAAGATCGAAACTCTAGTCCTTTGATACTAATTGACTTCAGCCGTTCTCTTTGCAAGGACGTTGTGTTAAATCCATGCGATGACAAAGGCCGGGGATTCGAAAAGCGGAAGCTTTCGTTGTGTGCTGCTGAAGGCATTTACCCACCCCATGTGGCATGTGAATGGGACAGCAGTTCAATTGACATGACTGGGTATTCTTGCGCCATTCCTCTAACTGTCGAGGAGGTTATTTTGTAGCAATAGCAATGAAGATCGTATTTTTCTTTACAGACTTCTTCAGGATAGAATCAAATAGAAGTGATCAATCTATTTATAAGTGATACAATGAAATGAGGCAGGAACGAAAGGACAACTGCTCCCACACATTCAAAAAGCATTAGTGTATTCGCATAGGTAGTACTTTTTTGCTATTTCAGATGACTCGCAATATTCACCAGTACACTTAGGGGAACCATGGATACGATTGGGGAAACACTGCAGTTGAGATCGCGCTCTTTTTTAGTAACATTGGAACAAAGCCTTCTTCTAGGATGGAATTTGCTACTGGTCCTGCTGTGGAATCAGGAGGATACGAGGATGAAGAGATAGCCTGGAAAGAGAGAGTTGGCTTCGCTATCATCACTTTACCTCGTACCTCTAGAATTGTCAAGAAGAGGATTGATTTAAACTGCTGACGTTGGGCCAGAGAAACATATAATTTCGATCCCTGCTGGTAGTAGATAAGTACACGAAATCCACATCTGAGCACAAGATGAAATTGAATTAGAATCATCGATTCCTGAATCGACTGCAATGCTGAGATTTGGTTTGTACATGCAGAGGAATACGCAACGTTTCCTCTGCTGTGTCTGACAGTCAAGTCGGTTCAGATGCAACAATAAGAGAAATATTATCCACGGGATCGGCATTTCGATCAGGTAGAGACACCATTGTACTTCCCACAAATACGAGATTGAACAAAGCCTTTCATCCTCAAATACAAAGCGCATTTTCTGACACATATCGAGTTATACGTTATAAAAGTACGTTTCATTCCACCTGATAGATGCGGAACTGGTATTGACATCAGCTTTCTATGAGCTTTCTCAAATTCATCATGCCATCTAGATCAATCTCTTCCAAGCAACTTCCCAACCTTATATTGTAGGTCGTGGATCTTTTTATTCTTGATACTTTTCGCTCTATCCTTCCTAATCGATTCAGCAGCCTTACTTGCATCCATAATCTCTCTCATGGAATAACCAAGATCCTCCATCAGAGTCCACATACGAATCCCGCCAGGCATGTACATTTCATGCTGGAGACGTCTGTTGCCCTCTCTGTGCTCTTCATAAGTATCAATGTCCGTTTTGATAGTACTATCCGGGCAGTAGTTCCAATCAAGAGAGACGGGAGGTCCTTGGCATCCACCGGGATTATCGCCGATGGTAATGTTGTACGCACGGATTTCGATTGTGGAGAAGGAGATACTTCGCATCGTGGAACTAGAAGGCATTTCTAGCGATGGTATGGGGAGCTGGGGATGATTTTGACCACCGAGATCAGGCATGGATGTGGATTTTTTAAGGATGGAACGAGCAGGTTTCTTTGAACCATCGTGTCGGTATTCTCCAAGTGGGGAAACTTGAGGAGATACACTAGTGCTTGAATCGAATTCTCCACGGGATGATGGGACTTCTCCTTTCTCCTCTTGTGTGAGCCTGCTGGATGTAAACGATGGGGAGACAGAACTATCGTTTTGTTCGACATGATTTGATCTTGAGTCATTCTTGATAGCAATCATAGTATGTGGATTCTCCAACAACGATAACGACCCAATGTCATCTGTATGACGAGAGGCATCCGTCGAGAGGCCTTCTTCATAAGAGTTGTAGGAATAAGATGTATCACGGGAGGTCGAATCAGTTAAGTTGGCGTCGAAACTATAGAGTTTGCGCATTGGTGAAATCTTGAGCACGGGTTGATCCAAACTATTCAAGTCATAACGTGGCAACATATGCTGGGACTGATCCAAACTCTTCTTCGCCCCCCCCCTGTGAAATAGTCCAAGTAATACCGATCTTTTCATACCGATCTTTCCAAGAACGCCCTGTCTATTTTTCTTCTCTTTTGTTTCAGATTCTTCGCAAATGGGTTCGATCTAGTAGTGTCACCACCTTCTTGGGCTGGTAGATTTTGACGCCGGCGTCTGAGTCTGAAAAGCTTCTACGAAAGGTTGCAGTTTGTTGGACCACTCTTTTCTGTTCGACATAGTTTTTGGCGTTATAATGGCGTGCTTGATTGTTGTGACCGTCGTAGTTGTCTTCATCAAAAAAGATGAACCCATTGTCATCATCGTTAGTACTAGTAGCACTGACTCCGGTTGGCGAATGAGTAATCATGTGAATATTGTTCGGATCAGGATGCTGATTCATTTCTTCTTCGCTGCCACGCGAGGCCGACTTTTCATCGTTTCCTCCTCCAGTTAACATTTCCTCCATATCATCTTGAAGGTGACGAATGACTTTCATTTTGCTTCACGCACTTCTAGCATGGACCACGATCTCCGGATTGTTAATGTGGACGACCTTGAAGTTGCACCAACAACGTTGTTACCTCCAACAGCATCACCGTTACCAGCACACTCATCGACAGCAGGCCGCGCCGTTTCTTCCAAGGAGATTGACCTTACTTTCAATACTCGAAGAATAGCATTGATTAAGGGTCTATCAATTAATTACCG
>Ga0209712_10004736_pt1 | contig 10762 bp, 10 predicted proteins | sample ArcOceMetagenome_FD_187443 | JGI IMG/M metagenome (GOLD analysis project Ga0209712, IMG submission 187443) | Marine eukaryotic phytoplankton communities from Arctic Ocean - Arctic Ocean - Greenland ARC118M Metagenome (SPAdes) (version 2) | ecosystem: Environmental > Aquatic > Marine > Oceanic...
GCAACAGGTAATCGCTCAGGACCTAAAACGATCAAACCAAGAATACCTATTACCATTAACTCCCAAAAACCAATATCAAACATAAATTATGCCTGATCTTTATCTTTAGCTTCAGTTTTCTCTTTTGAGCTGTCTTCTGATTTATCAGTTAAAGTATCTGTGGGCTTTTCCTTATCTTCACCAATCGCTGATTTAAAACCTTTAATAGCTGAGCCTAAATCACCACCTAAATTACGTAGTTTTTTAGTGCCAAATAATAGTACAACAATAGCGGCAAGAATCAATAATTGCCAAATACCCATATTACCCATGAAAAATCTCCTTTGATCGAATTCATCTGATTATAAAGTTTTTGTCATAAAAAGCATCTTTATAATGCTTAAATTCCGAGATAAAATTTTATTTATTTACAGCTAGTCTGTTTTTAAAGACCGAATATATCTCTTAACTGAGCTAGTCAGTAATAATTCGCATCGGCTGTCTTTTTTTATAAGTTAAACTACGCCATAACCACTCAAGGGGACCAAATTGATAACGCTTTAACCACCATGTTGAAAAGAACAATTGAAAGATAATAATAACAACAACTATCAACATTTGTGGAGCTCTCGCTATTTGACCAAACATACCCCCAGCATAACCATAAAATATGCTGGTTAAAATAACTGAATGCATAATATAATTTGTTAAAGCCATACGACCTAATGGTGAAAAATGACTCAATCGACTAGCCCATTTACATGACCCTAATAAGCTAACAACTAGACCTATATATCCTGCAGCAGTAGCGTATTGACCCATAAAAAATAAAGTATTACCTGTTGTTAGTAATATTATTACATTTTCTGTTGATGGGTGTTGAGTGATCAACAAGCCTCCTATAGTTAATGGAAGACCTAAACCCAAACCGATACAAGCCATAGAGTTAAAGAGTATTTTATGTTGTAGATGATTTTTTAATACTCCGCTGGAGATAAACCAATAGCCTAAAATAAAAATTGGCAAGTACATGGTTAAGGCAAATATAGGTGATAACATCAACATAACCCCAGAAAATTTGATACGAAATTGAGTAGCTTGCCAATAAGAACCTCTGCTTAAAGCGTTGATTTCGTTTTCCCCATCTTTATCAAATTCTCGCTTATCAGTAACTATATCTTCTACTTGTTGAGTTATTAATTCTTGTTTTAGTTCTTCTTCTGATCTCTTTTGTGACGTCGAGTCAGAGTCGATGGCGGTTGCTAATTCGGCAGGTATTTCATTCTCATTATCTTTTGATCCAAGGATTAGTGCCATTTTTTTATCAACCAAGATGGCTATGTGCTGTTCTTCCTGCCACATGTCAGCAAGTGATTGACGGTCAACAGCGATACCAAAACCAAAACCAGCAATAACCGATAACAAAGTAGGTACGGCTAACCAAATTAAACTGATTTTTAAAAATGAACGTGGATTATCATATTTTTGGAAGCCTTTACGTTTTAGTAAAAAGATCCAACCTAGCAGCATCAAACCAGCAAACGCATAATCATGTAAAATATCACCATGCCATAAAAAAAACATATGAAGCAAACCAATGACATACAAAATAGCCATGCGCCTAACAAACCAGGCACCAAAAGGACGGCCCAGCTCCTTTGCTCTGATTAACATAACGGCGAAACCCATACCAAAAAGCAAAGCAAAAATCTTATAAAACTTACCTTCAACTAAACACCTTACTAACCAACCGGCAGCATGATCTAGCCCTGTTAATTTAGGGTCAAAGCTCCCCAAAGTTGACATACTGCGGCCAAACCATTCTATGTTCATTAATAATATGCCGATAAGTGCCAATCCACGTAAGATATCCATAACATCAATACGTTGATTTACTGAGATCGGAGCTAATTGGCCGGGAGGGTTGCTTGGAGTTCTTCCAATAATTTTTTCTAACATGTCATTCCTTTTTTATATTTTTAATTAGAACAACTAAACCAAGAATATCGAAAGATGTTTCGATATTCTTGGTTTTATCTTATGTTTATGGTCTGCTTAACTGACGTCGACAGGAAGTTTTATTTTTCTTTCATGTTCCACAAAATATCCTGACCACCGCCCATAACAGTTGTTGGCATTTGACCATTCCATTGTAATGCTTTTACGTAGTCTACTAATATCTTGTTATTTTTTATTGCCTTAGACTTTTTCTGCATCGTCTCAGCTTCAGCAATACCTTTTACCCTAATTGCTTCGGCCTGTGCTTGAGCTTCAACAGTAATCGCATAAGCAGACCCATCGGCACGCGCTTTTTCTGCATCACGTTGGGCTTCTGCAGTATTGACTTCGCGTTGAGCTTCAAGTTTTTGACGCTCTAATCGGTGTTTCTCGGCTGCGGCTAAATTTTTCTCTGTTTGTTTCGTTTCAATACTTTGAAGGTATTTAGCGGGTAACACTAAATTCTCAATTTGCACGCTATCGAGTTTAACTGGAAAGTCACCCATCGCATCAGCCAATGTGTCTTCAATCCTTGAGATAACTTGCCCACGATTTTGTATGATTTGCTCTGCCTTGAAACGCGCTAATGCATCTTTTGCTGCAGAGCGTAATCGGGGATCTAAAATACGATTTTCAAATTGATCTAAACCCCCATAGTTTTTATATAACTCGAAGGCTTCAGTGCGATTAACGGTCCAGTTTACTGACACCTCTACTTGAACTGGCATTTGCTCAAACGTTGATGCTTTTAAGGCTTCTGAATTCTTCCGAGTACGAATTTCTAATTCATTAACTGTGTCAGCAATCGGAATTTTATAATGTAAACCCGGGCTTACTTGAGTAGTGGCTTCACCAAAGCGTTTAACTATCCCCACATGACCTTCATCAATGGTGTAGAGCGCTGACCAAGCTACGCCAACAACAACAAGGCCCACCACTATTTTAATCATATGTTTGCCCACTTTCGCGGGGTCAATATCTACTGTTTTTCTACTTACGTTAGTGTTTACCATCTTTTTTCCTTTACCGGCTTTAATTGTTATTTAGCCTGCACCTTTTGACATATTATGTCAACAAGTAATTAGATGGTATGCCTAACTGACCATTTTAGTTGAGTAAAACAGGATAGACCGACATAATTAATAAAGCTGCCATCGCCAGATTAAATAGACGTAAATGGCTATCATTTTTTAAGAGTCTGCGTAATTTTTGCCCTAGTATTATCCATACACTTGCACAGGGTATATTCACTAAACCAAAAACTATGGTAACCAATAAAATAGCATCAAGATCACGTGTCGGTGAGTAGATGCTCATCGCTGTTAGCGCCATTGTCCAAGCTTTTGGGTTAACCCATTGAAATAATGCGGCTTGCAAAAATGAGAATGGCTTAGTATGTTTATTACTCCTATCTTCAGGTGCCAAAGATGTCGCAATTTTAAAGGCTAAATAAAAAATGTAACTTATGCTAAAGACTTTTAATATTTGATACATTAATGGATAACTATCAAATAACTGTACTAGTCCAATCCCGACCATTATCAACATAAAGATAAAACCAGCCGCTACGCCAAGCATCATTGGAATAGTGCGCTTAAATCCAAAAGTTGCCCCTGATGACATTAGCATTAAATTATTAGGCCCGGGGGTAATGGATGACACCAAGGCAAAAGTTGATAATGCAATAATTAGATCTGAACTCATGTCATATGCTCATTGATAAATCGTTAGAATAGCTAATTGGATAAATTAGTCTGCTTTGTTTTTTTGAAATGGTTTGATAGGCAACAATTGAACAGGTTAAGAGGCATTGGTCTTATAAAGTTTACTCTAAGGGGCTAGCTCAATGAAAATAGCTCTGATGGTAAAGACTGTTTTTTCAACCCTTATAAATAGTTAAGATCGAGATTCTAAGCCCTTTAACGATCAAACACTGTCAATGTCTTTGTATTTCTTGATGGAGTCAACAACTAATGAGCCTAGATGAACAGAGCTTAAAATAACTATTTAAGCTCTGTTTTTTTAATCAGCTAAAAATGCTTGATAAGCACTGTTATTACTCTCTTCATGCCATTGATAATCGAGTGCATCAAGGTGCTGGAAAAAATCTAATTCTTGATCATTAATTACTTCAAAGCCTGCTAATACCTGACCAAAAGCTGCACCATGATTACGGTAATGAAATAAAGTAATATTCCAATGCTCACCTAAGGTATCTAAAAACTTCTCTAATGCGCCAGGATATTCAGGAAATTCAAAGCTAAATAATCGCTCTTGCAGTAATGCAGGTTTTTGACCACCAATCATGTAACGAACATGCAATTTTGCCATTTCATTATCAGTAAAATCTGCCACTTTATAGTTTTCATTAGTTAATAATTCGACTAATTGTTGGCGTTCACCGATTTCGCCAGCTAAACGGACACCAACAAAAATGTTTGCTGGATTACTTTCATGTTGTTGATTATTCACATAGCGATAGTTAAATTCAGTAATGACTCTACCCCCTAAGTTTTTACAAAAACGGCGAAAACTGCCTTTTTCTTCAGGGATCGTTACGGCAAGTACCGCTTCTTTTTTCTCACCTAACTCACAACGTTCTGAGATATAACGCAGTGTATGGAAATTCATATTAGCACCTGAAAAAATGGCAACTAAGGACTCATTTACTGATTTATTTTCAGCATCCTGGCTTTGGCAGTACTTTTGTAACCCCGCTAACGACAAAGCGCCTGCTGGCTCTGCAATTACCCGTGTTTGTTCAAATATATCTTTTATGGAAGTACATATTTCGTCACTGGTTACCGTGATAACTTCATCACAGTAACGCTTAATCAAATTAAAGGTGTTTTCACCAATACGTTTAACGGCAACACCATCAGCAAATAACCCCACCTGATCTAAGTCTACTGGCGTGCCAGCATTAAATGCCGCTTTTAGGCAAGCCGAGTCTTCGGCTTCGACGCCAATAACTTTGATACTCGGTTTCAATTGTTTTAAATAAACTGACATACCCGCAAGTAAACCACCGCCGCCAACAGGGATAAACACAACGTCGGCATTTGGTTGTTGTTGGAGTAATTCTTTCGCTACCGTTCCTTGACCAACGATGATATCAACATCGTCAAACGGGTGGATTAACGGCTTATTCTCGTCTTTAGCAAGAGCCGACGCTGCGGTCTGTGCATCGTTAAAGTTTCTATTGTTGGAGTAATTCCTTCGCTACCGTTCCTTGACCAACGATGATATCAACATCGTCAAACGGGTGGATTAACGGCTTATTCTCGTCTTTAGCAAGAGCCGACGCTGCGGTCTGTGCATCGTTAAAGTTTCTACCGATTAAACGCACTTCTGCACCAAATCGACGAACATTATCAATTTTAATTTCAGGCGTAGTAAATGGCATTACAATAGTGGCATGAATACCTAGTTTCTTTGCTGCCAGTGCCAAACCTTGAGCATGATTACCTGCTGAAGCGGCAATAACACCATTGGTACATTCTGCCTTAGATAGATTGACAAGCTTATTATAAGCCCCTCGTATCTTGAATGAATGGACGATTTGTTGGTCTTCACGTTTTAGGGTTATTTCTTTCCCTAATCGCTTAGAAAGCTTAGTTAATGGCGTTAGTTCTGTTTCTATAGCAACATCATAAACAGGTGCTAATAAAATCTTACGTAAGTAATCAAGAGCTAGTTCATGCTCCTCAATAACATCTTTGGATTCGACTTCAGTCATTGTTCTTCTCCATTAAGCAAAGCGCGATTTCCGATAGCGCTAGCCATGTTAAGACTTTTAGTAGAGGTGGCTGATGTTAATTTTGCCATAATGTTATACGTCCAATAGGTATTAATTTTCAAGTTCGGTAATGAAGAATCGGTTGTGAGCTTTATCGCTCACACCTAATATTACGAGGCTCTGTTTGTTAATTTAACTTCTTTAATATCGATAAGTTTATTGATTTGATCGACTAAAAGTTCAATAGGTCGATCACTTCTTACCAACAATTCAATATAACCAATATGCGTTCCCGTATTTACTTTGGCAGTAATACCATCAATTAAAAAGCCACGATAACGTGTTACCTGCAAAATTCGCTCAAGTACCACTTGCTTATCATCTACCTGTATCGCTAACTGATAACGGTTCATTAAGTACTCTCCATCATTTTATCATTGCCGGTATTAGGGGGAACCAACGGCCAAACATTATCTTCTGCATTAATTTTAACTTGCAATAAATACGGGCCTTCGTGGTCAATCATCTCTTTAATTGCTTCAGAAACTTCAGATTTTTTAGTTATCTCTCGTGCTTTTATATTAAAAGCGGTCGCCAACATAACAAAGTCTGGGTTATCAGATAAATCAGTTTCACTTAAACGACCGGCAAAAAACAACTCTTGCCATTGACGCACCATACCGAGCTTTCCATTATCAATTAGCACTATTTTTACTGGCACTTGAAAGCGTTTAATCGTAGATAATTCCTGAACATTCATCATAAATGAGCCATCACCTGTAACGGTAATAACACAGTCATTAGGCCGGCTAATTTGTGCTCCAATAGCAGCAGGGAGACCAAAACCCATAGTCCCCATACCACCACTAGTCAGCCAGTCACTCGGATCATCAAAAGACATATGCTGTGCTGCCCACATCTGGTGTTGCCCTACATCAGTAGTCACACAGGTATTTTCTGGCATTTGATCACTTATTTCTTTTAGAACTGCTGGGGCAAAAATAGTTTCACCCGGATGATTATAATCCCATGCACAATCAATTTTCATCTGCTGGCATTTTTGTTGCCAGTTTTCTATTTCTAAGGGGATTGCTAACGCGGGCAGGTTAATTTTTAAATCACCTAAGATGGCAACATTAGCCAATCGGCGTTTGTTGATTTCAGCAGTATCAATATCAAAATGAATGATTTTAGCATTGGGCGCAAATTCATCAAGCTTACCCGTTACCCGGTCATCAAAACGAGCACCAACGGCAATGAGTAAATCACATTCTTGTACAGCAAGATTAGCTGCTTTTGTACCGTGCATACCTAACATGCCTAGATAATTTTCATCATTTGGGTCGACTGCACCCAAACCTTTTAAAGTAGAAACACTTGGCAAACAAGTCAGTTGAGCAAAGTCTCTTAGTTCAGGCACAGCATTTGCCATACCGACACCACCGCCAACATATAAAACAGGTTGCTTGGCTTGACTCAATAATGCGATAGCACTACCAACATTTGCGGGTGGTAATTTAACTTTGTTTTTTAATTTTGAAAAGTTTTCTAAACTATTGGTTATCTCTGCTAGTTGAATATCTTTTGGAATATCAACAAGGACTGGACCTTGTCGTCCTTCCAGCGCAATAGCAAAGGCTTCATGAAGAACCTTAGGTAATTCATTAATGTCTGTTACCTGAAAAGAGTGCTTAGTGCAAGCAAGAGATAAACCAAAAATATCAATTTCCTGAAAAGCATCAGAGCCCATAGCAGCAGTTGGCACTTGCCCGGTAATAGCAACAATTGGAATAGAATCGGCAAGAGCATCAGCTAAACCAGTAATTAAATTAGTCGCTCCTGGCCCTGAGGTAGCAAAACAAACTCCTACTTTACCTGAAGCACGAGCGTAACCCACAGCAGAAAAAGCAGCGCCTTGTTCGTGTCGACATAAAAAGTGCTGAACATCACTGTCATATAACGCGTCATAAATTGGCATAATGGCACCACCGGGGTAACCAAAAACATGTTGTACACCATGTTGCTCCAATATATCAAATAATAATGAACTACCCGTATGCTGTTTTTCTTTTGCCATTTTTATTTCCTAACTATTCAGTTGACTATTCAATAGATGAATAACGCCAAATAGTAGTCTCCTGTTATATTTAGTAATGAGAATCAGTTTACGTCAACGTAAGTTTTTTAATGCCCTAAACGAAAAACCCCCGTTCTTTTCAGAGCGGGGGTTTGTTTTAATATTTTTGCTATTTTCTTAGCTCAACAAACAACCCCGCGATGATTTTTAATAATCAGCACGACGAGAGTGTTAATAATGACTGAGTTCTTTGTTAGAAGGACTCCTGAGCTAAAATGATGCATATCTATCAGTTTCCAAAATAGTTATTAACTATTTTATTGTAAGGCTATTTTTTACTTGTACGATTAATACCATAGCTGTAATGGTTCGGGCAAGGTTTTTGTTATAGTTTTTAAACAATCAAGCTATTAATAAGTTATAAGTGACTCATTTTCATCCTAGATTCACCATTTTTTATAATCACTTACTGCGGTTAATGCCTTGATGTGTTTAAAGCCATGGCAAAAATTGAAAAGGTAATATCTAAAACATCAGCTAATAGACGTTTATCCTTCCTATATTCAATATATGCAATCGCTTAAGTTAGTTAAACTGCGCTCAAGTGAATCGCCCCGTCCGTCGATTTAATTAATTAACGTTCACAAATTTTATGATGAAGATAAGCATAGTACCCTATCTATTTCGCTTTTTAACTCTTCTTTGCTGAATGGTTTGACGATGTAACCGATGCCATCTGGTATGGGGAGGTTGCCGGATACAGATAACGTTTTGTCTCCATATGCAGTGACATAAATAACAGGTATATTATCCCTTTCTTGGATTATTAAAGTCGCTTGAAGACCATTCATTTCACCACTCAACTCAATATCCATTAAAATTAAGTCTGGCAAGTCTCGGTGAGACTGTATGATCGCCTCCTCAGCGGACATGGCAATACCAGTTACCTCATAGCCAAGCTCAGACATAATCTCTGATTCATCAAATGCAGTGATGGCTTGGTCTTCTACAATAAGTACACGTTTCTTTTTCATCATTATTTACCTTCAAAAGTAATCCAAACCGAAGTGCCACAGGAACCGTCTATACTAATTTCGCCTTTGAGCTGTGTCGTTAGTGCACCTACCAATTTCATGCCCAAAGTAGCACTTCTATAAATATCAAAACCCTTTACAAGCCCAATACCATCATCGACAACCTTCAATTCCATTTTTCCTTTAGCAGCTCGTCGTATAGTCACTTTAATGCTTCCTGAACGTTCGTCAGGGAAAGCGTGTTTTATACAGTTAGAGTACAACTCGCTGAAAATTTGTCCACAAACGATAGCGGTATCTATGTCGATATTTATTTTGTCAACCTCGACGACAGTCTCCACCTTTTGACTATTAATTCGGCTACTATCAACTGTATCAGCTGCAATCGCGTTAATGTAGTCTCGGGCGTCGACAGCCGTAACATTATCGGATTGATGAAGGCTCTCATGAATACGAGCCATAACCTTTACGCGACGTTGACATTCTTCTAGCGCTTTTCTAGAGGCTGCGTCAGGTTCAGCTCTTGCTTGTAGTGACAACATGCTGGAAATTATCTGTAGATTATTTTTCACTCGGTGGTGAATTTCTTTAAGCAGAACCTCTTTTTCTTGAAGTGAAGCTTTAACTTTTTCACTCGCACTTTCTAATTCAGCCGCACGTGCATCTTTTTCTTTGTTGGCGATGACTAGCTCCGCTGCGCGCTCATCTTTCTCTTTATTAGCGATGTCCAACGCAGCCAAACGTGCATCTTTGTCTTCGTTTTCTGAGACCAAATTTTCTTTGGCAATAACTAACTCCGCCGCACGTGCATCTTTCTCTTTGTTGGCGATAACTAACTCAGCAGCACGTGCATCTTTTTCTTTGTTAGCAATATCCAGCGCAGCCAAACGCGCATCTTTTTCTTCGTTTTCAGAAACCAATTTTTCTTTGGCGATAACTAACTCAGCAGCACGTGCATCTTTCTCTTTATTGGCGATAACTAGCTCAGCAGCACGTGCATCTTTTTCTTTGTTAGCGATATCTAGCGCAGCCAAACGCGCATCTTTTTCTTCGTTTTCAGAGACCAACTTTTCTTTGGCGATATCTAGCTCAGCAGCGCGTGCATCTTTCTCTTTGTTGGCAATAACTAGCTCGGCAGCACGTGCATCTTTTTCTTCGTTGGCGATAACTAGCTCAGCCACACGTGCATCTTTCTCATCGTTGTCAAAAACTAGCTTCTTGTTAGCAATAACTAGCTCAGCAGCACGTGCTCCTTTTTCTTTGTTGGCGATAACTAGCTCAGCAGCACGTGCACCTTTGTCTATGTTGGCTACGTCTAATTCTTCAGCAGTGGCCATATATTCTTGATTGGCCGTTTCTAGCTCTTCGGCAGTAGCCATAAGTTCTGCGTAGTTGGATTCAACACTTTTGAGCTGATCTCGATTAATGCCTCTCGTTCTATCCAATTTAGTTTCTAAAACTATAATGTGGGCTTCTAATTCTAGTTCTTTTTTCTTTGCCAGATTGGCTACAGTTTCTGCTTGCAAAGCAGCATACTCGGAAGCTGTATGAGCGTCTTTAAGCTGATTATCCAGTTCGCTTATTTGAAGAAGTAATTCATCATTTTTAGACTTATCCATAAATTTTAACACCAGCTTCAAATAGAGTCTATTTAGACCGATACTACATTCAAGTTATCTTACATTAGCGATTTTAACAATCACTTACTACAATTAATTACCGTGATTTACTTAATATAATTAAATGGACTTTTATGGCACTAGCATCGGTTTTCAGTCGCGCTCGCGTTGGTCTTGAATCACCACTTATTAATGTTGAAGTGCATTTAGCCAATGGTTTACCTGCGTTTAACATTGTTGGCTTGCCAGAAACGTCAGTTAAAGAGTCTAAAGACAGAGTTCGAAGTGCAATCATTAATTGTGGTTATGACTTTCC
>Ga0209712_10004739_pt1 | contig 10756 bp, 8 predicted proteins | sample ArcOceMetagenome_FD_187443 | JGI IMG/M metagenome (GOLD analysis project Ga0209712, IMG submission 187443) | Marine eukaryotic phytoplankton communities from Arctic Ocean - Arctic Ocean - Greenland ARC118M Metagenome (SPAdes) (version 2) | ecosystem: Environmental > Aquatic > Marine > Oceanic...
CTTTACATAATAGTTCAATTTTACTTCACTACTCTCCACAGTAGAACCCACAACCTTTTATGGCTGTGGGTTTTTTATTTTATATAAATCCTCACCAAAATAGTTCGACTTCACTCCCTTTGCCTCCACTTTTAAAGCCCATTCAAACGAGTGGGCTTTTTTTATATTCAATACCACTATGATGTATTTCAATTATTTAGTTGGATATTTGTGATGGATATTAAACCTTAACAAAGCATAGTGATTTTAAAAATTAAAAAAAACAGAGTTCTTTATTCCATTCTAAGCTTGTGTGCACTTCTGTGGGTTCAAGGCTGTAAAGAAACGCCTGCTAAATCACCTGCATTACCTCAAGTTAACAGAGTACCCGTTCCCGTAGAAAAAGCTCCAGAACCAAAAATACCAGTTTCAAACAGTTCAGTACCCAAAGAATTTTCGGACTGGCCCAACTATCCCCTTTTAGATACCGCCATAACAAACCTTGAAAATGGAGACGCTACTTTTTTCAAACAACCCATTGAAGATATAAATCAACTGTTTTTAGACATTAAAAAAAGCGTCCCTAAATCCTTAAAAACGAATAGTATTTTGGCACGTGTGAAAGTCACAGAAACCTTAGCTCGTAAATTACACGAACTTTACAGTGTGGAGGACACAGACTTAAAGGAAGCCGAACAAACGAAATCCAATCTCATTAAATCACATACCAATTTAATATTTCAAATAAATAAAACGCGCGAAAAAGAAGCGCAACGCATTACAAAACCAATTTAATTTTTTACAACAAACCGTCTTTTTAAAAAGAAGACAAACTATATTAACCAACCAATTTAACTATTATGAGAACCCTTCTTATTGTACTCTGTACCTTTTGCTGTCTTTTTTCCAATGCGCAAGTCGATTCTGGAACACCTTGGATGAAAGGCCTGAAAAACACCAAAGCCAATCCTTTAACATTTAAAGAGATTGTCGATGCCGGGAATACCTATTGGGAAGCCCGTGACACAGACGTTAAAGGAAGTGGATACAAACCCTTCAAACGTTGGGAGTCCTTTTGGCAAAACTATGTGAATGCCGATGGCTTTTTACCAACCTCTCAAGAATTGTGGGACGTATGGGAAGCTAAAAATTCTCAGAAATCACAACGACGTTCAACGGCTGTGAGAACCGATGAAAGTGATTGGGAATCTATGGGACCTACTGATTTTTTAAATCGATCGACTAACAGTGCAAACCTTGGCCGTGTCAATACCATCATTGTGGATCCAGACAATTCAGATGTTATTTATGTTGGATCGCCTGCAGGAGGAATTTGGAAATCTACAGATGCGGGTGCTACATACATTCCTTTGACGGACTTCTTACCTCAAATTGGCGTTTCTGGAATCGCTATTGACCCAAGCAATACAGACATTCTTTACATTGCCACTGGCGATGATGACTATAACAGTTCTACAAGTGTAGGAATTTGGAAATCAATAGATGCAGGTGCCAATTGGCAGCAAACAGGAATGAATCCTACGAACACGCCATACAGAACTTCAGAAATCTATATAAACCCAGACAATACCAACATGCTTTGGGTAGCAACCAGTAATGGGATTTTTAAATCTGTAAATGGTGGTGATGACTGGACAAACAAACAATCTGGTAGTTTTAGAGACCTCAAAGTAAAACCTAATAATTCAAATATCATTTATGCAACTACGAATGATGAATTTTACAAATCCACAGATGCAGGGGAAAATTTTATACATATTACAGAGGGACTGCCAACCACTTCAGGACGTCTTTTTATTGATATCACGCCAGCGAATGGCAACCTTGTTTATATGGTGGCATCAAATTCAGATAGCACCTACCAAGGAATCTACAAATCATCTGACAGTGGTACAACTTTTACACAAATGGAGAACACTGTTAATATCTTTGAAGGAGATCAATCCTGGTATGATTTAGCCATTGCTGTTTCTAACACCAATGAAAATGAAATTTATGTAGGCTGTTTAAATGTCTGGAAATCGAGTGATGGAGGGGATTCATTTTCACAACTCAATGAGTGGTACAGCCGAACCGACTCATACACCCACGCTGATATTCATTTTATCCGCGCTTTTAATGGTAGCATATTTGTAGGCTCAGATGGTGGTATTTTTGAATCGACAGATGCAGGTAGCACATTTACGGATTTGTCTCCAGGATTGGGAATTAGTCAGTTTTATAGAATTTCTGTATCCAAACAAGATTCAAATAAAATGGCAGGAGGACTTCAGGACAATGGAGGTTTTGGACGGGATCAACAATGGAGTAATTACCATGGAGGAGATGGTATGGAAGGAGTGGTTGACCCTAACAACGATAACATCTATTATGGTTTTACGCAGCGTGGTGGTAGTCTAAACATAAACACTAATTCAGGTCAAAATGGAAGTACGAATGGTTATGGAGCTCCCACTAATGAAGTAGGAAACTGGATTACTCCACTTTCAATAAACAAAGACAGTGAAGTGTATGCCGGTTATAGCAGCGTTTACAACTTTGGTTCAGCGGGTTGGACCAAAATCTCAGATACTTTTGAAGCTAATATTGAGGTTTTAGAACTCGACCCTATCAACTCGGATATTATGTATGTAAGTTTTTCTTATTATGACGATGTGAATAGTAGCGTACATCATGAACTTCATAAAAGTGTAAATCATGGTGTTACATTTTCACTGATACAAGATTTTACAGCTAACATAACATCCATCGAGGTCAATAACAATGACAATACCATTCTTTACATCACCACAAGCGGAGGCTCTGGAAAGGTTTATAAATCTATAGATCAAGGGAGTAATTTTACAGACATCACAGGAACGCTTCCTAATGTCACAAAAAACATTATAAAACATCAGCCTTTATCTCCAAGCAATGCGCTATACCTTGGGACAAGCTTAGGCGTTTATAGATATGACGACACCACAACCGATTGGGGTGTTTTTGAAACAAACCTTCCAAATACTGATGTCAGAGATTTAAGTATCAACATCCCGGACTATAATATTACCGCAGCAACCCATGGACGTGGCATTTGGCGAAGTGATTTGCAGTACGAAGCTTTAGCAGCTAACGATATTCTGTTGGTCGCTATTGAAAACCCAGTAAGTATGCAACTCAATTGCGGAGCAGTCGCTCCACAATTAAGGGTACTAAATAATGGACAAAATAGCATAAACACTGTTGACATCACCTATACTCTTGACGGTGGAAATGAGACACCACTCTCGTGGTTTGGAGCCATCGCCTCCCAAGCGACCGCTATTTTGGACTTAGTTGACATCACTTTAGCCACCGGAATCCATACACTATCCGCAACAACTACAATTAACAATGATTCTTTCGCCAGCAACAACAACAGTGCTGAAATCACCTTTTATGTGAATGAAACTAGCGAAACTGGAACAGTAAATACCTTTGAAAATAGCAGTGATGAACTTATTGTTATTAATGAGTCTGGAGAAGTTTGGCAACGTGGAACTCCTACCGGAACTCTACTTAATGCAACAGCATCCGGAACAAATGTCTATGCCACTAATTTAAACGGCAATTATGCAGACAACTCAAAAGGCTACCTTGTGTCTAATTGTTACGACTTGACTACCATTGCGAATCCAGAATTGAATTTTCAAATGGCTTTCGATTTAGAAACAAACTATGATGTCGCCTATATTCAGTATTCAACAAACCAAGGAGTAGATTGGAATGTACTAGGAACCGCAGAAGATTTTAACTGGTACAATAGCAGTTTAGCTAATTGCGCTAACTGTGTTGGCGGACAATGGACTGGAACCGATAGCACTCTCACACCATACTCTTACGACCTATCAGCTTTTAGCTCAGAATCTAGTATGATTTTTAGAATGGTATTTCATTCAGACCAAATAGAGAATAAAGAAGGTGTTGTTATCGATGACTTGTTTGTGTATGGCACAACATTGGAAGCTGATAATTTTAAAATCGACCAAATTTCAGTGTATCCAAATCCATCCAAGGATGTGTTTTATGTTAAATTAAATAACAATTCTCCTTTTGATATTCGTGTCACGGACATCACTGGAAAAGTCGTATACACTAAAAAACAAATTAATTCTGGAGCGCCATTTCCATTGCAAATGGAAGCGTACTCCAGTGGGATTTATTTTTTACAAATTGAAGCAAACAACCAACAAACCACTCGAAAACTCATCTTGAATTAGTCTTAAAAAATATACTAAACAGACTTTTTTGAAATTAAACTTATGTTAATTGTTTTGTTTAACTGTAACATTTTTAGTTATTTGGGAGACTACTATGTATAACGATCACTTAAAAAGTAAACACATGAACTTAAAACACCTAACCGTACTGTGTGCATTTGGCCTCTTGAGCTTCCATGCCTGCAAGACCGAATCAAAAAGTCAGTTTTCAGAAGCTGAAAAAATTCCTGGAATCATCCTAGAAAACATGGATACTTCTGTGAATCCAAAAGACAACTTCTATGACTATGTCAATGGCAATTGGATGAAAACCAATACCATTCCAGATGACGAATCGCGATGGGGTGGTTTTGGAGTGCTTAGGAAATCAACACGTAAAGATGTGCTTGATATTATAAAAACTTCTAAAGAACTCGGAACCTATGAAGAAGGCTCCGATCAGAAAAAAGCCTTATTAATGTTTGAATCAGAACTGGATTCTGTCGCCAGAACAACAGCAGGCATCTCTCCTATTGCTCCCCTTTTAGAGGCGATCAACAGCATTCAAAACATCGCAGACATGCAAACTGTCTATGCAAAAACAATCGGGGTTTCAGCCCCTTTTGCAGGCATTGGTGCTGAAGCAGACCTGAACGATAGCAGCATGAACACCGCTTGGGTATTTCCTGGGGGATTGGGACTGCAACGTGATTACTACCTCGATCAAGATGCAAAGACGAAAGAAATTAGAGGACAATATGTCGATCATGTTGCCCGTATGTTTCAATTTATAAATTATGATGAAGCCACCGCTCAAGCAGCCGCAGAACGCGTACTTGCTTTAGAAACACAACTGGCAGAACCTCGATTGGACAAAGTACAAAGGCGTGACATTCGCAACTTTAACAATCCACGTTCTATAGAAGAGTTGAGTGCCATCACTCCAGAAATCGATTGGAACAAGTTCATTAAGGACATGGGGATTACTCAGGCTTTAGACACTGTTGTAGTCATGCAACCAACCTATATGAAAGCATTAAACACCTTCCTTAGCACCACGCCTATTGAAGATGTTAAGACCTTAATGATTTGGAGCACTCTAGACAATGCTGCGGGGTATTTAACGCCGGAGATTGAAACTGCAAATTGGGAGTTTTACAGCAAAACACTGAGTGGATCCAAAGCACAACGCGCCTCAGAAGAACGCGCCCTCGGAACCGTCAATGGATCTGTAGGAGAAGCCATTGGGAAACTGTATGTGGAAGCTAAATTTCCGCCAGAAGCCAAAGTAAAAGCTGAAAAAATGATTGCAAATGTCATCAAGGCATTTCAAAATAGAATACAGGTATTGGATTGGATGAGTGATGAAACCAAAGCCAAAGCTGTAGAAAAACTAGATAAATTTACCGTTAAAATCGCCTACCCAGACGAGTGGGAAGATTATTCTGAATTGCAAATCAAAGAAGGCAATAGCTATGCAGAAAATATGATGGCTGTTTCTCAATGGAGTGTGAATAAAAATATTTCTGAAATTGGGCAGCCCGTTGACAAATCGGAATGGGGCATGCCTCCACAAACAGTGAATGCCTATTTCAATCCTTTAAACAATGAAATTGTATTTCCAGCAGCTATTTTACAGCCTCCATTCTATAATTATACCGCTGATGAAGCCGTTAATTATGGTGGTATTGGAGCCGTGATTGGACATGAAATTTCACATGCATTTGATGATTCTGGTGCGCGATTTGATGGCGATGGAAACGTGAACAATTGGTGGACAGACAAAGATTTAACCGAATTTGAAAAACGTGGCAATGCCTTGGCAGAACAGTACAGTGCCATTCAAGTAATGGACAGTGTGTATATCAATGGGAAATTTACTTTGGGTGAAAACATTGGAGATTTAGGAGGCGTACTTGGTGCCTATGATGGACTTCAACTCTTTTTTGATGCCAATGGACGACCAGAGGATATTGATGGCTTCACAGCAGAACAACGTTTCTTTATGTCTTGGGCAACCGTTTGGAGAACCTTAACACGTGAAGATGCTTTGAGAAGACAAATAAAAACCGATCCCCATTCGCCAGGGATTCAGCGCGCAACGCAGCCGCTAAAAAATATTGATGCTTTTTATGAGGCTTTCAAAATCAAAGAAGGTGATAAAATGTACCTACCAGAAGAACAACGCGTTCGGATTTGGTAATTTTTAATACCACAAAAAAAGCAGCGCGATGGCGCTGCTTTTTTTATGCTTATTTTTTTAAGAAACCTACTTCGTAGTTTTGGCTTCTTTTTGTGCACGTATGGCATCAATAGCTATGTTTGCCATATTAAAATTAGGCGCTAATTGTAGCGCTTCATTTAAGATTAAGATAGACGCATCGTGATTTGTTTCTGGACTCTCTCTAAATTTAGCGATCGCTTTTAAATACATAAAGCCTGCTAAAACGGGCACTTGGTACGGCGTTTGTGTTTCGTAGTAGGGCTTCATCATATCCGTAGTAGCATTGGCTATTCCGTAGGTTATGTTTAGAGATGCTCCCGTAAGATCGTCTGTTTGGATTTTTAAATCTGCTAGTTCATAAGCAAGAGAAACAGTTCGTTTTTGCTTGTAAAGAACTTCATAGTGTTCAATGGCACGTTTGGGTTCGTTGAGAGATTTCAAACTAACGGCTTTCACTTCAGTTGCTAAATTGGTGTCTGATTCTAACAGTTCAACTCCAATTAGATTTAATGCTTGTACATACTTTCCTTCGTTCATATAAAGCGCTGCTAACGTATCTTTACGTTTTACGTTGGGCTCTAACAAAACGAGGTGAGTCATTGCGTTAATCACTCCTTGAATATCGCCTTGTTGTTGCATCTGAGCATAAAAGGCCTTGTAATGAGATACTAAGGTCGTCTGGTTTTGTGCCTGAATTTGCATTGAAAAACAAAGGGCTAGTAAGATTGTGTATTTTAATTGTTTCATTTTTATAAAATTTTGATTCAAAAGTAATCGATTTTTTGAAAGTAAGTTGATTTTTCATTCGCTTTTAAGCAAAAAAAACACCACGAGAGTGGTGTTTTTCCAAAATTAACCAATTTAACTTTTTAGTAATAAGTAGATATTACGTTCACCAAATATATATAATCTTTACAGTTCTTACAACCGTCATGTACCGAACGGACGTTTAACGTAATAAACGGGCGTATTTAATGTATAAACGGAATGCGTGTTCGCTTTTAAGCAAAAAAAAACACCACGAGTGTGGTGTTTTTCAAAATTAACCAATTTAACTTTTAAGTAAGATATTAAATTACATACGTCAAATATATACAGCCTTTAAACTCCTCGCAACGCTCATGTAACCAACGGTCAAATGACGTAACAAACGGGGGTTTTGGGGGGTTAAACGGAATAATGAATCGTTTTGAACTACACTATTCTCGTTTCACCAACGCATAATAATGATTTTCTAAGGGCAAATAACCTTGGTCGTACACAAAATAGTAAACCGTCCCTGACTTTGTTGTATAAATACTGGTGAAATAATTAAAGTCAAACCCTGCTGAAATAAGTTTATCCCGTGTCGATTTTGTTTTTTGATGCGGATTCAGAGCTTCCAGAATACGCCAATTTTTTCGCAATCGGTTGTTGATATTTCGGATCAGGTTTTTCTGGTCTTTATTCACACGGTTGTTATAGCTATTGCGACAGCCATCACTACAAAATTTCTTGTCCGTACGTCCTATAATCCGATCGTTACACTCTGGGCATAGCTTGTTCATGTGTTTCTATTTATTGTTTTTCAAAGGTCACATGGTGCATCCATTTTAAGCATTTTTCTTGAGTATCAAGTTTTAGTAATGGATGGTTCATGTCAATTGAATTCTAGTTACAGACTCGAAATATACTAAAAAATTATTCAATTACAAACGACTACAAGTAATTACAAACGAAATTAAATAGGTAATTACCGACTAACATTTGGATAGCATCACATCTTTGCAGTGTCGAATCGTTCGATAGTAAAACTGTTATAACCTTAAAATTATTTTATCATGAACACACTCAGAAACAAAGTACAGTTAATTGGAAACTTGGGAAATGACCCAGAAATCATCACTTTAGACAGTGGAAAAAAATTGGCTAAATTTTCATTAGCAACAAACGAGCATTACAAAGATGCTGATGGTCAAAAACAAACCAAAACAGATTGGCACAATCTCGTTGCCTGGAACAAAACTGCTGAAATCATTGAAAACTACGTCACCAAAGGGAAAGAAATTGCGATTGAAGGCAAATTAACCTCTAGAAGCTATGAAACCAAAGAAGGCGAAAAACGTTACATCACAGAAGTGGTGGTAAGCGAAGTGCTGATGTTGGGAAACAAACAGTAAGAAGATTTACTTCTAATAAGAGAAAGAGAGTTCCGTTGGGACTCTCTTTTTATTTTTGCAACACATAAGAACACAGTCTGCGTAACAAAACAACCTATCATAACAATTAAAAAAGAATTATCTGATTTAGAGACTAAAGTTACTAAAGGGTTGAAGATTGCGCATAAAAAAATGGTTGAATTTAAGAAGTTTAAAAAAACGCCCATCGTAATTTCCCAGAATGGAAAAGTAATTGAAGTTACACCCGAAGAAATGGCATTAGAAACTGAAAAATAAAATATCCTTTCTTACTGAAAAAAGCATAAAAAGCTCCGATTTATCATCGGAGCTTTTTAGTTTTTAATTGATTTTTAAAGGAGTGGAAAAATTTGGTTTTCTCTTTATAGGGCTTCATTAGACGATTCATATACAAAATTGAAAATTTCTCCCCAAGCTCCAACGCACAATCTCATTGCCTGAAGCAAAACCACTGAAATCATTGAAAACTACGTCACCAAAGGCAAAGAAATTGAGGTTGAAGGCAAATTAACGACTCGAAGCTATGAAACCAAAAAAGGTGACAAACGCTATATCACGGGAATCATCGTGAATGAAGTCATATGACTTGGGAAGTCGCATGAACAATACAGCCTTCTTTATCGTTTTATAAAAGTTTTTAATTAACTTAGCTCTATAACAATAGCATTATGGATTTACAAGCTGAAAAAATAGAACTTGTTAAATTATTACTTGAAACACAAAAGGAGTCTTTAATAGAAAAAATTAAAGTGCTTTTAAAAGATGAAGATGGTACTTCATCTCAACTACCTCAATCGCATAAAAAAGAATTGGACCGACGTTTATCAAGAATTGACAATGGAGAAACTAAATTTTACACTTGGGAAGTTTACTAAATCAAAACTCAAACAAACGCCCCTAACAAACTTCTAACCTCAAGACGAATCTCGCACCGATAAAGTAGAACTGATCACCACTTGCTGCATCTCCTTAGATTTGGTTCTAATAGACTCCACAATCATACGGGCTGCGGCATTTCCTATGGTATAACTGTGTTGGTTGATGGTAGTGAGTTCTGGCGTAAGATTGTGCGCCATACGTTCGCTAACATAACCAATCACCGCCACATCCTTTGGAATTTGCTTTCCAGAAATTTTGACCGCTTTTAAGGCTGCCAAAGACGCATCGGTATCGAGTGCAATAATCGCATCAACAGGGTGGGCATTTAAATATTCCGCCATAACAGCACCTGCCTGTTGTTCGTCCGACTCCAAAACAGTAGGCGAAAAACCAGCCATTTTCATCGCTTTCAAATAGCCTTGTGTCCGTTGTTTCCCAACGTTCAACTTATGAATTGTAGAGAGTAATACAATGTTTTTTCGATCCGAACTAATCAGTGTTTGAGTGGCTTCGGACAAGGCAGTAAAATCATTGGTGGTCACTTTTCCGCAGTTGACAGAATCAATCACACGGTCAAACATCACAACCGATTTGCCATTTTCCATCACATTTGTAAAATGATCGTAATTTTGTAAACTCTGCGTTTCTTCACAAACCGCTACAATAAAACCATCCACAACCCCATTGGACAACATATTAAATGTTTCCACTTCCTTGGCGTGCGATTCTTTGGTGAGACACACAATAATATTAAAATTTGTTTCCGAAATTAGACTTTCAATGCCATACAAAGCACGTGCAAAAAAACTATTTTGAACACTTGGAATCACTACCGCAATGGTATTGGTTTTTCCGGACTTCAGTCCTACCGCAATTTTATTTGGCTGGTAGTTGTGCAACTTTGCCATTTCCACAATGCGTTTTTTAGTCACATCACTGATCTCATGGCTGTCATTTAAGGCTTTGGAAATGGTTGAAATAGACACCCCTAAGATAGATGACAATTGTTTTAAGGTAATGTTTGATCCCGCCATAAAAGCATTTTAAATAATGAAGGCTAAAGGTAGTATAACCAAAAGTAGCAACAAAATTTAAAACTATAGAAAAAAACTGATAAGTGGAAAGCGGAAAGTGAAAAATTTTGAACCCTGGTTCATTACTTTATTATTATTTAAAAGGTCAGACATGTAAGCCTTAATACGCATTCGTCTTAAGTCATGTTCCATTTTTCACTTTCCACTTACTACTTCCCATTTTTC
>Ga0209712_10004740_pt1 | contig 10755 bp, 7 predicted proteins | sample ArcOceMetagenome_FD_187443 | JGI IMG/M metagenome (GOLD analysis project Ga0209712, IMG submission 187443) | Marine eukaryotic phytoplankton communities from Arctic Ocean - Arctic Ocean - Greenland ARC118M Metagenome (SPAdes) (version 2) | ecosystem: Environmental > Aquatic > Marine > Oceanic...
TCCTGTCAAAACGCGAGCAAAACAGTTTGCGGGTAGAAGAGCACTTGGTAGCGTGCCAGTATAAAAATAAGCCTCTGAAGGGCTGTAATGCAATGTGTAGTATATTTTTCTACACAGTCTTAATCGTGAGCGAGTATATTTTAATCCTGCATCATCAGCTACATGAGATAAAAAATCATTTACCGCGGTAAGTAACCTTGCACCTGAAAAGCGACGTGTTTCAAAATCTTTGTAATTATATAATAACTGCATAAAAAATAGCGCAGAAATATCAGTTAGTACGTATCGTTGTGTTACGGGTTTCTCTGTCTCGACGTCAGATAAAATAATATAATCCGCAATATAATTGTAAGAGTATTTGCTTAGTACCTTGCTGATGTCATTAAATCTCCGCACCCCTTCTTTCAAATAAAGAAACAACGCTAATCGTCCCAGTTGCTGTCTTTGACTCAAATGAATATTAGGCTTTTTAGCTTCCTGATCCAGTAGGGCATATATACGTTGAGATAAACGAGCCTTGATAAGATCACTGGGCGTCAGGGTTGGTTTATCGCGTTTGAGTTCAAACAGATTGGGGACTTTCGGGGACTCAATCAGATAATTGTTTTTGGCATAACATAATATCGCTTCTAGAATGTTACGCTGGATAATAAAGTTTTCAACATCTAGCTTGAAAAGGCGGACAACTTTAAGCAAATAGTCAGCACTAAACTTTTGTTCATTATTGTCTTGGTTACTTAAGTATCTGACCATTGTATAACAGACTATATTATACAATTCGGAAAACGAGCTTGTGTTCTCAAAGTGTTTTTCACATTCCAGATAACAAGGGTGTTTTTCTTTTTCGCGCGCTAATTCTTTTAGATAAGTTTTGATATACATACGCGCCACCCGTGTCCTCGTAATTCTTTCTCAATAATTATATTGAGTTCTTTTGCCGCTTCTATCGGACTAAATCCAGAGAAATAGGACATTGGAGCTTGTCCTGCCTGCCAGTGTCCCATTTGCCAGTTAACCAACTCTGATCGGATCTGTTTTTCAAGTAATTTGCTTTTAAGCCAATGACGTCCGGCATTGCTTGGACATTTTAGGGATGTGTCTAAACGTTTCACCAAATTACCAGGTGATATGTTTTTATATTCAATTTTACCAGTTTCAGAAGGCTCAAAAACAAACAAAGGGCCGATGTTGATTCTGGAGTTTTTTATTTCCTTATACCAATTAATGGCTTCGTCAAATTTCATAGAAAGTAGCGATTTTTCAACGGTTACCAACGAATCTAAGGTTTTTGCCAAATTTGGCTCTAAAAGTCTAATCAATTCAGCGAGACGGAAAAGGTGTTTTTTATACTCAGTTAGTTGCAGGTTCAATACGTTTGGAACCGCGACAACCCGTGAATGAGTGAAATCAATATCGTCTTTGTCACTGATAGTTAATAGAGACCACTCGGGTACATGTAACGCTATACTTGGCAATGGATTGTGCACAGCACGATAACCTGTGGCGAAATTTAGCAACCAACAAGTGTAATGCGCGTAGGCATTGTGATAGTTCATGATTGACTCAACATCGACTTTTCTATTAGGTTTATTCGAACTTAAATCACTGAGTAATTTACTTACCAATTTAATGCAGAAAGCATCCGTCGGTACAAAAGTGGATCCGATGTTAGTGTCAGTTTGATTTTCGGGATAGTCGTTATTAAAGAAATAATCGTTGGGGACTTTGTTTCCAAGCAGGGCATAGCCTGTTACATTTTTCCAAAAAAAGTTTAGAAGTTTATATCTATTGATATCGGAAATATTAGCGTAACTGCGACTGACTCGGGTGTTATAGAGCCTGTTTCGATAGCTAAAATCAAAAACCACACTGTCAATAATATCTGTGGCATTAATGTACTGAATAACAAATGATTGAATTTTCGTTAACGACAAACTGCCTTTTATTTTTCGCTCCGAGAACGTCTTTAACTTATTTGTTAATTTCTTACTCAGATCACTTACGTTAATTAAATTCGCTTTATGACGTTTAGTATGAACACTAAGTATAAGTTCCAATAACCACCGTGGGCAGGGTGTAATGGCCAATGCTTGAGTCGTTTTCAACCTTTTTAGTGTTGCAAGGTTTTTCTTGGCTGAATACTCAATGCTAAATTGCCACCAGCCATCGTTGTTTGAGTCGATATAAAGGCCTTCCTCCCCATCTTTTTTTGAAAAGAATATTTTTAGTGGTTCAATATCCGTTATTGATTTGGACAATAAAAAAGAACACCAAATCGCTATAGCCATGGGCTTGGACTCTGTATTAGATTCTAATTTTTTACAGAATTTGAATAAGCCGTTTAACTCACTTGCACTCAACAGTTCTGTGGTCGCACGAGAGGTATTATGAGCTTTTCGCACGGCCTTAGTAACGTTAATTGCATTAGACTGCCGGCGTTTTTTGTCGAATATGGCTTCAATTGAATACAGGTCTGTCGGTTCACGTTGTTCCTCAAAAACTGAATCAGTTTGAATGAATTGCTGAACAATACTGTTATCGTCTTCATCAATACCATCCATAGATATAATGGATAATTTACTGGGTATTAGTGTGTGTATATTTGAGTGAGCCCCTGCAACGACTTGCCTTACCACCTTTTTGTAACGTGGGCCCGAATGATGTTTTATTATTACCGGCTGTTTGCGGGATTGCGCTTCAGCCCAACTGTCACTAAAAAAACGGATTAGGCTGTAAATATATTGCGTTAAACTGTAGTTAAATGTGCTGTTATCTAGTGCCTCTCCTAAACTTTCAGCAATCTCGGCACATGTCGTTTGTAAGCCGTAATTTTGTATGAGAATAGTAGGGTTAAAATATTTGGGTGGTGCCGATAGAGACAAGCGTAAGGCATCGCAAACCTCAGCGTTTCTAAAACGTGTTTTGGTTTTAAATTCAACCTTGCGAAGTGTGCTATACGTTTTGAAATACTGTTTTATAAAAAGTAAAAGAAACATATTGATATGATTAGCATTACCGTTTGTATATGAATTCTTTTTAAACAGTAATACGTAAAAGGGTACGCTAGCACACCAACCTTTCGCTGTAGCTCTCTTTTTGTAATTGTCTTCAATGTTTTTGTTTTCAAAATTGATTTCATATTTGAATGATTCAAAGAGATAATCCTCTAAATCAAGTTCCTTCAGTAAGTCGTTTCTCAACGCGGGGGAATTTCCAATCGACAATACAGCATCATTTACCCAATAAAGGCCTTTTAAGTCTAAGGGCGCGGATATTTTGGATAAATAATTTGCAAAATCCGTTTCGATATCCACAGTGCTTTTTGCTATATTGACTTCCAGACAATAATCTACTGCTGTTTGAACTAGCAATTTGAATATTGAATTTTGTCCAGAGTAATTTGCCGGAATATACACGCTATTTCACTACAAATGTTTTGCTACTTAGGCCAAGCCAACGACAAAATTGTGTCTTGTTTTTTATTCTTGGAAACAATGCCTTCCATTCATCGGTTGTAAATATATTATGATCCGAAGTATTAAACCACCCGCTCATAAAAGCAGCAATGTCGGGGCTGTTATTGACAAAACATTGCTTTAATAGTGAACGTGTCAATTCGTTCAATATCATTAATTTACGTATACGAGGAGCAGGTGGTTTGTTAAGAACAAATGCGGGTAAATGTATCTTTTCAGTTTTTGTCGATCTAAGCATTTTGTGATAAGTGAATATGCCGGAAATTAAATAGTAGTGCCCACCTTTACCCTGATATACCAGCAGTGGAGACTGAATGGCATCTAAATTTAACAGACTTTGATGATCAGTTTCATTTGAATTAGATGGTTGCAAGGATGCGGGCAAATTGGCGAGATTCAAAATATTTTTGATGAATGGATCAATTTTTAGGTAAGTAGTATCAATAATGCTGTATTGCCCGTTATCATTTATGTTTGCAACATACTTTTCAAAAGGGCTTAGTTTTATATCAGCAGTACCCAATCCATCTTCCTTTATCTGAATCCAATTTGCAGCACGTTAGTCTGCTGAACGTTAAGTTATCACAAAATAATAAAAAGAATCCCATGTCATGGAAATAATTTCTGAAGACCAACTATTTTCGACGGTTTTAGGGAGTAAGAGGTAAGTATATTGGACTTTAAAGATCGCAATAATTAAAATAAATCAGAGTAACAATCGGCCGTGTTTTTATAGTTAATAATTCTATCGGTTTTCGATAGAATCACAAATACTCAAAAAACGGGATAGCATAAATGGTGAAAATACCAGTTTACACAATGCCACTTGGTTGCACGCCATCCAAGATGTTCTCTACTCGGAGAAAAACTTTTAATTTACCTGAGAGGGGTCACAAAAATCGAATTTCAAAAGCTAGATCTCTAAATTTTTGGGCACAATTTGGTCACAAATCAGATTTACCTCAAAAAAAGCAGTTTGAAATGGGGCGATAAATCAGGCGGAAATGCTAATTTCGGAAAGTTTAATGTGAAAGATTTTACGTTTTGGGAAATAATTAGTCCAATAAAAACAATGAGATAAAGGCAAGTTGGCTTGGTGTTAAAGAATGATAGAAGGGTTATTGTGTTACTGTGAAAAATTGGTACAACCGAGTGGACTCGAACCACCGACCCCTACCATGTCAAGGTAGTGCTCTAACCAGCTGAGCTACGGTTGTATTGATTTACATCTTCGCTGTAAAGACTGAGCTTCTAAGCGGCGCGTATAATAACGATGAGACTATTTATCTGCAAGCCCTTTTTTAGTTATCTCAGTTCGATCGCACAGCAATTGAACGAATTAGCGTTTACCTGGCTTAATATTGCACTGTTTGAACAAACCCTGCCAAAATTGTATATGTTGTTGCATCGCAATCTGATAATTTTTAAAGCCATTTTGATCAAAGTTATTGATATATTCTTTAAAGCTTGGTGATAATTTGGGATGTGCTGTCATTATTTCAAAAATTGGACTGAGTTGGTATTGGTAGTGATTAATTTGACTGGCAATAGGCTGGATTTTTTCGATGAAAAACTGCTGGAAAACATTAGACAGATACTCCATTTTTTTATCTGACCCAATACCAGAGCACTTAAGTTCTTCTGTGTGTAGTATAAGCCATTTGGTTGAACGATTTAAGTTTTTGCTTAAGGTGAGTTGGCTTAACCATAACTTGGCTGGTAACGGATTGTTCATCAAGTTTTGTAAATGTTGCTCTAGCTCTGCACTATTAACTTGCTTGTTTTGGTTGATTTTAAGCAGGTAGTTTAAGGTTTCTTTGGATTGACTCAAGCCATCCTGTTCGTTACCTTCTACTAGTCCAAAGTTCGCACTAAACCCTTGTTTTAATTCGCTGCTAAGCTGAATTAAGTCTGCCCAAACCATAGGTAACTGCTGCGATTTGACTTGTTGCCAAGTTTCTAACTTTTCTCGCAATTTTAAGTCTGGGGTGTCTATTAGACATTGTTGAAAGGCATCGATTAAATGTCTTTCATAAATATAACGGGTAGAGGGCAATTGTAAGTTGCCAAGAGACGTGTTGCGCTCGGCAACGAGAGAATACAATTCACAGTGCTGAAGATTATAAAACTCAAAAAGCTTGATTGTGGTAGCAGGAATATTCTGTTTTAAATCTCTGATGGATGGGTAGGGCGGTAAACTAATTGTTAACCTCTCTTGGCTTTCTAATTCCAAAACGTTAGCCATGCGTTCTTGATATTGTTGTAAATGTTTTTGCAGTGAATGGCTGCTGTCACAGCCCACAACAAAAATCACCATTAACAAAATAATGAGACTGCGCAACACGTTGATTAGCCTTTTGTATATGAAGAAATGCTGCGTCCCCCATCAACTGCAATGATTTGTCCTGACACATACGAGGCTTCAATTAAAAACTTAATAGCATGAGCAATATCTTGCATTGTACCTAGTCTCTGCGCGGGAACTTGGTTAAGAATTTGTTGTTTATCATCTTCGTTCATTTGCATCTCGGGCCATAATATTGCGCCTGGGGCTATTCCGTTCACACGTATCTCAGGGGCTAACTCTAAGGCTAAAGACTGAGTCATAGTCACTAGCGCTGATTTTGCCATACAATAAAGAGTGTGGTCTTTTAACGGTCTTGCTGCATGGATATCCACCATATTAATAATAGCACCCGTATTTTTAGCTAATGCTGGCGCACAAAATTGAGATAAAAATAATGGCCCTTGCATATTACTGCCAACAAGGCTTTGCCAGTCTTTTGTTGTAATAGTGCCTACTGGAGTGGGATAAAACGAGGATGCATTGTTAATTAATACATCTAAGCGACCATATGAATCTACTGCTTGTTGACCAATACGCTCAACGCTAGATAAGTCAGACAAGTTACCTTGCACAAGCATCGCTGATTTTGGCCTGATTTGGTTTAGTTCTAAGCATAGCTTTTCGGCTTCAAGCCGCGACTCATTGCAATGCACAACAATGTTTGAGCCAAAAAAATGTAAGTATTTTGCAGTATGCGCACCAATTCGTTTGGCACTACCAGTGATAAATGTGACTTTGTTTTCCATTTTACTCAAACTTAAGCTTTAAAGAGATAAGGGTATATCTGAACAGTCTTAAAGAATAGAGTGAGCTGAACAGTAAAGATCAACATACCCTAACATTTGCCCAATGAAAATTACGAGTCTAAGTTTTTCAAAGTGATTTTTGCGCTATCAATATAGTGACCACCAAAAAGTAACGCATGGTTTAATACATGGTAAAGTTGATAAATAGGCTTACGATATTGATAGTCATCTTCAAGCGGCCAAACTTCATCATAACCTTGATAAAAGCTACCAGGAAGTCGACCAAATAACTCTGTCATGGCGATATCTGTCTCACGATCACCAAAATAAAATGCAGGGTCGTAAAGTATCGGCTGATTCTTATGAAACCCAGCATTACCTTGCCAAAGGTCACCATGTAACATCGATGGCGTTGGATTATGTCCTGTGAGTAAGCTTTTGATAGATTCTACTACAGCATCTATGTTGGCTAGATCATGGCCTTTTTCAGACAATAATTGCAGCATAAACCCAATACGTTGTTCAGCAAAAAAACTGCTCCATTTTTTTTGCCAGAGATTGGATTGTGGTGTCAGTCCAATAAAATTATCTTCCTGCCAGCCATACATTTTTTGGGTATGTGTCTTGTGTAGTTCTGCTAAAGTTTGCCCAAAGTTAAACCAGGTTTGATCGTTACCTTGGGTCATATTGATATGCTCTAAAACTAAAAAACTATGCTCCGATACCAAACCAGTACAAATAACGTTTGGCACTTTAAATAGTTGGGTGTTGCTTAAGTGTTCTAAGCCTTGCGCTTCAGCCTCAAAATTTTGCAGATGGATTTTTTTATTGGTTTTGACAAAAAACCGCTGTTTTCCATCTGATATTTTATAGGCTTTGTGACTATCGCCAGCTTTGACGTCACGAATGTCGTCACAGATGAAATCTTGATTAATACACTCACTAATTTGTTCACTAATAAAATGCCACATGTTCAGACCTTATTCATCATGTCATTGGCTAATTATGGTGTATCAATTAAGTTTGTATGGTTGATTATGTTATTTATGAAGAGGTTTTTATATCAATTAGTAATTTTGATTGGCTGATATTGGTCTAATAAAATAACTTTATTTAAATTTTGAAAGGTTTTAAACATGGAGCTAATAAGTTCTTTATTGGCAAGAAAAGTAGGTAGATTGCCACCTGGGTTACCACTACCTGTGTAAGTGATTTCGCTTCTTCCATTATCTAGTGAACTTGCTTGCCACAATCCATACATATTTTGCATTCGCACATACTTTGGATGCTGTGGAGTTGTATCGCCTCTATCAGTTATTTCGATTTGAACAGTATCGTTGCTAAATGTAGATTTAGAATAAAAAACCATATCTCGATTTTTCACTGGCCAAGGCGCCGTAAAAAAACTGTTTATTAAGCGTTCAGTTGGTGAAACCTGATCGAGTATTTTTGACTCAATGCAATTATGTATCCACTTGGAAGAAAACGCTACATCATCTAGCAAGGCTATTAATGCATGAGGATTTGCCTCGACAGTGGTTTTTACTAATATCTTTTTATAGCCGGAATCGGATTTTTTACTGTAAATACTGACATTGTATTGCTGTTTTTCCAGTTTCCAATCGTCCGCCCAGCTATTATTAATGTTTAATAATAGCGTTAAAACCAATAAGCAACCCGCTGTTTTTATTGCTTGGCATTGCATCACTAAACCTTATCTCGTTATAATACTCATAATTGTTCTGATGGTAGCAGAGCATCTTTTTTTAAAGCACCCTTTTTTGGGTGTTTTTTATTTTTATCAATCGGTTTCAATTAGAGCCGACTCTCAACATTCGCACGTGGCGCTTGGTAGGTGTCACCACTGCATAAGGATTTCGATATGCCCATAATTACTCTTCCCGATGGCAGTCAACGCCAATTTGAAAATGCAGTATCTGTATTTGATGTAGCCAGTGATATTGGCCCCGGCTTAGCTAAAGCCACTATAGCTGGCAAAGTGGATGGCGTGCGCGTTGATGCACACGACTTAATTGAGAGCGATGCAAAACTACAAATTATCACCGCCAAAGATGACGAAGGGCTAGAAATTATTCGTCACTCCTGTGCTCACTTAATTGGTCACGCCATCAAACAACTTTACCCTGATGTGAAAATGGCAATTGGTCCCACTATTGATAACGGTTTTTATTATGATATTGATATGGAGCATTCATTAAACGATGAAGATCTAATCAAAATCGAAAAACGCATGTTGGAATTGGCAAAGACTAATTATGACGTAGTGAAAAAAGTAGTGACCTGGCAAGAAGCTAGAGACGCCTTTGAAGCCCGTGGTGAGTCTTACAAAATACAGATCCTTGACGACAACATTGCTAAAGACGACAAGCCAGGCTTGTATCATCACCAAGAATACATAGACATGTGCCGTGGCCCTCACGTACCTAATATGCGTTTTTGTCAGCATTTTAAATTAATGAAAGTGGCAGGTGCGTATTGGCGTGGTGATAGCGACAACAAAATGTTGCAACGTGTTTATGGCACCGCTTGGGCTGATAAAAAGCAATTAAAGGCTTACCTGAATAGATTGGAAGAAGCAGAAAAACGCGATCACCGTAAAATTGGTAAAGCGTTAGATTTATTCCATTGGCAAGAAGAAGCACCAGGTATGGTGTTTTGGCACAATGATGGCTGGAGTATTTATACTGAACTTGAAAAGTTTATCCGCGGCAAATTACGTGAATATGATTATCAAGAAGTTAAAGCGCCATTGATGATGGACAGAACCCTTTGGGAAAAGTCTGGTCATTGGGATAAATACGCCGAAAACATGTTCACTACTACTTCAGAAAAACGCGAGTATGCGATTAAACCTATGAACTGCCCAGGTCATGTGCAGATTTTCAACCAAGGTTTAAAGTCATATCGTGACTTACCTTTACGTATGGCTGAGTTTGGATGTTGCCACAGAAACGAGCCATCTGGTGCGTTACATGGCTTGATGCGTGTCCGTGGTTTTACTCAAGATGATGCACACATTTTCTGTACTGAAGAACAAGTGTTGGCTGAAGTGGGTGGTTGTATCGATTCAGTTTACGAAATCTATAAGATTTTTGGTTTTGAAAGTATCTCGGTGAAACTCTCTACCCGCCCTGAAAAACGTGTGGGAAGTGACGAGGTCTGGGACAAAGCTGAAAAAGAATTAGCAGAAGCACTCACATCCAAAGGTATCGACTTTCAGTACTTGCCAGGTGAAGGAGCTTTTTACGGTCCTAAGATTGAATTTACTTTACATGATTGTTTAGATAGACCTTGGCAATGTGGCACAGTTCAGCTTGATTTCTCTATGCCAGGACGTCTAGGTTCAACTTATGTCGCTGAAGATGGAGAGCGTAAAGTTCCTGTCATGATCCATAGAGCAATTTTAGGTTCTTTAGAGCGCTTCATTGGCATTCTAATTGAAGAATATTCTGGTCTGTTTCCACTTTGGTTGGCACCGACTCAAGCCGTTGTAATGAATATTACCGATAAACAGGCTGATTATTCGAATAAAGTAGTGAAAAAGTTAAAAGAAAGTGGAATTAGAGTCAAGTCAGACTTGAGAAATGAGAAGATAGGCTTTAAGATCCGCGAGCACACGCTTAAGCGTGTCCCATATTTGCTTGTTGTTGGCGATAAAGAGATGGAAAGTGGGGAAATTGCTGTACGTTCGCGTAAGGGTGATGACCTCGGAAAAATGTCTATACAGGCGTTTATTGATAAAACCATGTTGGAAGTTGATAACAAACATATCTGATTAATTTTGCGGAGGAATGACATATTAAAAGCGCTAACATGAAGGCTAAAGATTCGAACAAAGCTCGGATCAACGAAGAAATTACGTTAAACGAAGTTCGTTTAGTGGGTAAAGAGGGTGAACCTTTAGGCGTAGTGTCTATTAGTGAAGCCATGGAAATCGCTGAACAATCAAGTTTAGATTTGGTCGAAATTAGCCCCAATGCTGAGCCGCCCGTATGTAAAGTAATGGATTACGGTAAGTTCTTGTTCGAAAAAAGCAAGACACTTAAAGAGCAAAAGAAAAAACAGAAGCAAATTCAGGTCAAGGAGATTAAATTTCGCCCTGGCACTGATGAAGGCGATTACCAGGTAAAACTGCGCAACCTGCGTCGCTTTTTAGAAGCGGGAG
>Ga0209712_10004741_pt1 | contig 10755 bp, 12 predicted proteins | sample ArcOceMetagenome_FD_187443 | JGI IMG/M metagenome (GOLD analysis project Ga0209712, IMG submission 187443) | Marine eukaryotic phytoplankton communities from Arctic Ocean - Arctic Ocean - Greenland ARC118M Metagenome (SPAdes) (version 2) | ecosystem: Environmental > Aquatic > Marine > Oceanic...
TTCTGATCTAAAAAGTAACGTCCAGTTCTTAAAACATGTCTAAGTCACCGAATTCAGTGTTTGTACTTATTTCTGTTTTAATTCATAGTCAGGTATGAGCGTTATTACTTATCTTTCTATCTATCATTTTTACACACTCTGAAAAAAATTGATTACATTCAGCATCAATATCAGTATTTAAAAAATATACAATTTAAAAGACTAAAGGATTTGGATATGAAATATACACTAATAGGATTATTGACATTAATAAGCGCTTCAGCGTTCGGATCTTCTCCTGTTGTAACTTGCGAGTTAGACTATACAGATTTGATAGGAAACGGATACGGTTCAGTAATTTTTAATGATGTCGGAAGGTATTCTGTTAATGACTGTGTAAGGGCTGCAACTGCCGCGAGAAAAAAATCTTCTTCAAGCGTTACTTTTATATTCTCACATTACACTAGAACTAGTTCTAGTAATGTGAAAGAAAACAGTGAAGGGTGGGAGTTATCGTCTGAGATCGTTCATCAAAACATTACTCCAGACACTTTAAAGTATAAAGAATTTGTAAATCCTTAGTTATAAATTATATTCAACTGAAACTTATTTATATTTATTATAATTCAAAAATAAAATACTATTTATTCACTAGAAAAATTTGGAAACCAATCATGGTCTACCAACCCACTAATTTAATAACGGGATATACTTAAAGTACCGAAATAACGTTGGACGGTGTATTTGTACCTTACATATTGAATTTGTAGTCGGTCTTTGTGTGTTATTTCAATTTTTGGCTAATGAGTATTTGTCATTCTTTGTAATTATATTTAAAATTCACATAAGATAAACAAACAATTTTAAAAGGATAATATGAAACTATTATTAATGACATCTATGCTTCTATTTTCTTCTCTCGCTATTAGCGCTGAAAGGATGCAAGCCTTTCGAAGAGCAAACAATAAAGAAGTAATGCTTGAAGCAGGCTATATATTTATTCAATCAAAAGCATCTATAAAATCTTTAGGCACTACTTATAACTCTGATAACTCTCAAACAAGTGCAATTGTAACAGGTGAGTTTGGCGTTACTGAAGACATTGCAATTGGAACAAGTATAGCTAAAATACACAGTGATGGTGAAGAAGGGCTTGATGATTACAATATCCATATAAAGGGGCAGTATCAAGACTTTTTCTACACAGCTACTTATTTTATATCCCCCGGTGATCAAGAAAATGATAATTTTTACTCCGGAGGGAATTACTACTCTCTATCTCTCGGATATCAACTGACTTCTTCATTTGCTGTTCAAGCAGCTATTACCCCAGAATATGATTTTAAGTTTAAAAATGACACAACCGACTACGTAAGTGGAACCAGTTATCAGCTTAATGCATTCTATGAACATAAGGTAAACAACAAAGATGTTCTCGGATTCTCAGGAGGATTTTTATATTCCAAAGCAAATACAGATGACGGTGAAACTTACTCGGATGATACAAGGTATGCAACCCTTCAAGTATATTATAATGCTTTTATGTACGGACTTGAACTTAATCCGTCATTAGCATATATGAATTACATGAGCTTTAATGATGATACTAAAGCAACAATTACTTTATTAAACTTGATGATTAGAAAAAGATTCTAACCTTTTTATTTTATATCGATATAACGCCAACTTCAAAACAATTTTCCTTGGTTGGCGTATGTTGCATTAGATAAGTCTACGTATTTACTCAAACCTAAAGATATAAAACGTTATTGAAGAAGTGGTGAACTTGTGGTACACTTGTTTTGAAGGAGCATATATGCCAACTCTAAAAAAACGTATCCAAATACCTGTTTCTGACAAAGTTCATAAAGAACTAGAAAAATTAGCTAAAAAAAGAGGTTTATCCTTATCCTCCTTAAGTCATGACTTGCTGGAAGATGCTTTAGAACTTCAAGAAGACTTATACTTTTCTAGAGTCTCAGATGAAGCATTAAGAAATTCAAAAGATGACGACTTAATATCTCACGAAGAAGCTTGGTCTTAGTTAATGTATAAAATTTCTTACTTACCAGAAGTTGTAAAAAAACAAATTCCAAAGCTATCTTTACCTGTGCGAAATAGAATCAAAAAGGCTATTGAGAAAAAGCTGGCTATTGATCCTATTGCTTTTGGAAAACCACTAAAATATTCTTTAAAAGGACTTCGTCGATTAAGAGTCGATGATTATAGAATTGTATATAAAGTAGCTGAAAATGAAATGGCAATAACCATAGTTAAAATTGCACATCGAAAAGAGATATATGAGTAAACATTCCAGTTGATAGCGATATAACTCCAGCCTTAAAACTCTTTTCCTGCGTTGGTGTAAGTGGCAACCGAACATGATCTACCAGCCCACCAATTTAATAACGGGATATACATAAAGTACTGAAATATTTTTGGGCTGTGTACTTGGACTTATTCCATATTGAGTTTGTTGTCGGTCTTTGTGCGTTCTTTCAGCCGCTATGTGACTCAGTAGTTGTCGCCTTTAATTGTAAATATTATATGAAAATGGCAGGTGACTCGTTGTACATATTATTGTATGGTAAAAAAAAACAAGGAATTTAATATTAACGGTTAGATATAAACCATTAGATTTATAAACACTAAATTGGAGAATAGATTATGAAAAAGTTATTAATTGGATTCTTGGCATTAGGAAGTATTTCAAGCTTTGCAGCTGGAAGTGATACAAATAAAGTTACTCATACTTATTCCCAGGGGAATTGTAACGAGATACTCACAAAATTAAAAGAAGAAATTAAAGACTATAAACTAACTAGCGATAGCTCTGTTCAGCGTCTTCTCGATAGCGGAGTTGACGTGATGGCACAAGGAAAAGCTCTTAGGAATTTTATTAGGGATGGATATCACTTCTCAAGATATTCAAAAGCTGGAGATAGTGTTATCGAGTCTGGAGAAATACTTTCGGATTCTGCTATAAGTTACCAATATATTTTTCTTAATAAGTCCGATAAAATTGATGCTAGTCTTAATAATCTTAGAGATTGTCTATAGTCGGAAGAACTCACTCTATTTTATTAATATTAATATTAAAAATATAGATTACTCATAAAGGCTTTGACTTAATGTTCGAGCCTTTTTTCATTTTACTCATAATAGCGACAAACCAAATACAAAAAAAGAATGATGTAATATGTAGCATCCGAAAAATATGGCCAGTACCTCTACAGCAAGAACTGGTAGTTATTTAAGGTTTATTACTTAAAGAAGATTAATCTCTTTAAGCATAAGACCACTTGCTGGGGCCATTGAAGAGACTAGTTGAAACTCTTCTCCAATCAAACTTTTCTCCAGACTCTCTAAACTTTTTTTTCCAGTACCAACCTGAACAAGAGCACCCATCATTAACCTAATTTGATTTCTTAAAAATCCTTTTCCTTCGATATTTAAGAGATATGTAACTTCAGGGAAAAAACTTGCTGTTATTTCAGTATTTAAAATGATCTCACATTTATCAATCACTCTTATGTACTGCTTTCCCTCTGTAGGTCTATAACAATAGCGACTAAAATTATGCTCACCCTCAAACATCTTTGCGGCGATTTTCATCTTCTCAATATCAAGCTCTTCATTAAAATTTGTCATGAATGGAGCTATGAAAGGAGAGGGTTTAAATTCATTACAAAAGTAGTAGTGATATTGCTTCATTTTTGAATCTGTGATGATTAAGAGCTCTTTTGTTGTCTCTTTAAAACTTAATACTTTTATATCCGCAGGAAGATTCTTATTTAAAAGGTGTTCAAATTCTTCATCTGTTTCTTTTAACTCAGTATCAATTGTTAATTTACATAGGCTTTTTTCAGCAGAAACCATGGCATCAGTTCTACTGGCACCTAAAGTTTTAAAGTTATCATGTTCAACGATAAACTTAATCGTTCTCTCTAACATGCCTTGAACAGTTCTATAAGTTTCAAGCTGTTTTTGCCAACCATGGAACCGAAATCCCAAGTATTGAAATGATATTAAATAGTAGTGTTTTTTAGATTTTGTCATTAGCTACCTAAGAATATCTTATCAACCATTAACTGAATTATTTCATTGCCTCTAAATCTGTTCACACCAAGAGTAAATTGAGCTGTTAAACCTTCAGACTCTTGTGCTTGATATATCTCTTCTGGAAGAAGACAATTCCATTTGCCAATATAGTGAAAGCTTATTCCACTTATCTTTTGACCAGGTAGATCATCACTAGTGAATACCCATTTTACATGAACGTCTTTTAATATTTTATAACTTTGAATCTTAGCATTTACCATCCTGAAAGTAGGGCGTTGATTACCCATCCCAAATGGTTCCATCAGTTCTAATTCTTTTATTAATTTTTTATTTATTTCTTGGAATTTTATATGAATGTCATAGTGATCCTGTTTTGTTCTTTCAATCTCTGCTATTTGAGATAAAAATCCATTCATTCTTTCTTTAAAGGCCCCTAGATTTTCTTTACGCATAGATAAACCTGCGGCAGCTTTATGGCCTCCAAATTTAAGAAATAAATCATCACACTTTTTGAGTAGCTCATAGAGATTTAATTCTCCAGCACTTCTACAGCTTGCTTTTATAATGCCTTTTTCTTCTGAATCAGTGAAAACCATTGCTGGAACTTCAAAGTTTTCAACTAACTTTGAAGCCACAATTCCTATTACTCCCTCGTGCCAATGAGGTTCATATACAATCGAAGAAAGAATATCACTTGATGTAATTTCTTTAATCACTTTGGCTTTTGCTTCATCAAAGACTTCTTTTTGAATGAATTTTCTTTCTGTATTTGAAATTTCCAAATGAGAGTAATTTGCAAAGGCCTCTTTATAGTCACTTGATATTAATAAGTTTAAAGCTTTTTCTGGATGATCTAGCCGGCCTTTTGAATTTATAAGTGGTCCAACATAAAAACCAATTTTTTCACTTGGTATAACATCAAAGTTTTTATCTTCTTGAGTAAAGAAGCTAGCAATTCCAGAATAGTTCGTTTTTGGAATTTGTTTTAACCCGTGACGAGTTAGTTTCATATTCATTGGAGTTAACTGAGCCATATCACAAATTGTACCAATCGCTACGAACTGTAATAAAGGATAGATACTTTCAGTTTCTTTTCCTCTTTTTGCTAATTCTTTTTTTAAAGCGAGACAGATTGCGAAAGCTACTCCAACTCCTGCAAGTGGTTTCAGAAGACTGTCTTCAGGTTCATCTCTTCTATTGGGATTAACTACAGCAAAAGCTTTAGGAAGGTGTTCTCTAGCGTCTTTATGATGATCAGTAATGATTAGGTCTAAATCTTTATCAAGGGCATACTCAGCAGTTTCGAGGTTCGTTATTCCACAGTCTACAGTTATTAAAAGCTTAACATCTTTTTCTAAAGCATTATCAATCGAAGCTGGATGAACACCATAACCATCTATAAAACGGCTTGGTTGAAAGAGTTCAACTTCAACATCAAGCATTTTAAAGTAATGATAGAAAAGGGCACAAGAAGTACAACCATCCACATCGTAGTCACCATAGATTCCAATCTTTTCGTTCTTATCAATGGCAACTAATATTCGATCTACAGTAATATCTATATCGATCATATCTGTAAGTTCAGGCAGTTTTTTTAAATCCCAAGAGAAGTACTCATCTACATTATTGAAAATATCTCTTTTTTCAAATAGACGTACTATTGCGGGGTGAAGTTTTGATCTTGTATCGGAGTTAAATTCAGTAGTGTTCATAGTGTCTTAGTATCATAGCTGATATAAAGCTTCTACAAACGAATTACCAAATTACGTAAAGTCCCTTAATTAGGTCTTCATCTTCAAGTTCATGACTGTCTGCAAAAAGATCATCAAACTTATAATCCTCTTGACCGTGAATTTTATCAAAATAATTGAGAGGTAAAAAAGACTTCCCACAGCTCATACACTTTTGGACTTCTTTTTGAGCTTCAATAACTTGGCCACAACAATGACACTTTTTAATGATGCTCTTCTCTTTTTTGATTTTTGTTCTTTGCACTGTATTCATATGATTATCCTTACCTCCAAGCGATACTTACTTTTCGACTAGGCAAAATTTTTATTGAGGAAAAAATTGCCTATAAATAAAAATATAGCGAACAAAATGCAAAACCTCCTGATATACAGGAGGTTAGGTATTGTACTTGATTGTTTTAGTCCTCTTATGCCGATGCTAGTCCACCAGCTTTTAAATCACTTACTTCTGATTCAGTATTCTTTTTTCTAAGATCAGCTTTTTGCTTATTGGTTTGTGGTTTTGATTTTAAATTCTCAGACCTAGAATTTTGATTTAGATTCATAGCGTATGGATTAGTCATGGCCATTGATCCTTGCATGATAGCTTGTTGCTGTGCTTGCGCCTGTGTTTGAGCTTGCATCTGAGCAGGGTTAGTCATCGAATAGTTTCCACCGATATAATCACCACCTACATTATAAGTTGGAGCTGAATTCATTCCTGACATAAGACCCATCATGCTAAACATATTACTGTTCATGTTCGACATTGAATTTTCAAATCTCATTGATTGAAGCATCATTTCCATTCTTAAAGAAGCATTTCCTGAAGAATAGCTTGGTGCAAAAGTAGTTGGAAATCCACTATTCATGAACATACTCATCATGGACATTTGTTGTTGCATCATTAATGGACCAAGAAGGTTTTGAGTACTCGCTTGCATCGATTCCTCAAGCTTAGCCATTTTATTTTCTTGTTCACAAATAGAGTTTTCTAATTCAGCATTTTTTTCTTCAAGTTCTTTAATTCTTTCTGCTCTTGCTATACTGTCTTCGTCTTCTTCTACTACAGCTTCATCAACAACTACAGTCTCGTCTACTACAGCTTCATCAACAACTACAGCCTCGTCTACTACAGCTTCGTCAACAACTACTGTCTCATCAACTACAGTTTCGTCTACAACTACTGTCTCAACAACTACAGCCTCGTCTACTACAGTTTCGTCTACTACAGTTTCGTCAACAACTACAGCCTCGTCTACTACAGTCTCGTCTACTACTGTCTCGTCTACAACAACCTTTACTTTATCTGTATTTGATTTATCTTCTACTTCAATTTTTAAATCAGTTACTGTTGATTGAAGAGTGCTTATTTCTTTTTCTCGATCAGTAATAACTTCTTTTAACTCATCAATCTCTTTAGAGTCTGTTACTAGTGTTTCATCTAGAGTGGGCGTAACAATATGCACATAAGTATTGTCTATTTTTACTTCATTCTTTTCTAAAACCTTTGCATCTAGCTCTTGTGAATAGGCGGGAGCATTTAAGGCCAATAGTAATGCAATTGGACTTAACCGCATAAGTAAGTTGTTTTTCTTGGTCTCTCGTTTTTTCATTTGTCTCTCCTCAAATTAAAAATATGTACTTATCTACATACAAGTCTGATGCCAGAAATACTGACAAAGAGAGAACGTAAAATCCGTAGTTTAGAATATGTAATAGACCTTGAAATGCCTAATGTTTAGACAGTGACTATAATATTGAGTACTTATTACATTAAATAAGAATTGTGTGATTATGCTTGTTTTGGCTTTTTAGAAATAGAAGTTTGACTTGATTTGATCATCTTGATTTGCTTTAGGATAAGTTCTTTTTTAAGACTTTCTTTTTTTGAAGCAGAAAGTCTTGATTCTGATTTAACTTCTGCAGAAATTGCAAAGCTAGAAATGCTTAGAATTGTAAGGATTAAAATTGTTTTCATTGAAGAATTTGTACAATTTAAAATACGTAAAGTCAAAGACTTAGTTGTTAATCCTCTTTTCATTGTTGTATAGTTGAATAATAATTTCAGGAGAAATAAACAGATGCAACAAAAAGAACCTTCTTTATTGGTATCACTTTTACCGGTGTTATTTTTAGTTATATTACTTTCAGTTAACGTTTTGATATTTCATGATGATTCATCTTATGGACCTAATCAATTGGCATTACTTGGAACCTCAATGTTATGCGCTTTAATTGGTGTTTTCCATTTAAAAAAGCCATATAAAGAATTAGAAAAAAGAGCACTGGAGACAGTTGGTGTCTCTACTCAAGCTGTACTCATTTTATTAGTTGTTGGAGCCTTAATTGGTATTTGGATATTATGCGGGGTTGTTCCTACAATGGTTTATTACGGTATAAAACTTATTAACCCAACTATATTTCTTCCCATATCTCTAGTGATTTGTGGAGTTGTTTCTGTAGCTACTGGTAGTTCATGGTCAACAGCCGGAACTGTAGGGATAGCCTTAATTGGTATTGGGCAAACACTGGGTATTCCTGAGGGCATGGTTGCAGGTGCTATCGTTTCTGGAGCTTACTTTGGGGATAAAATGTCTCCTTTATCAGATACAACTAACTTAGCTCCTGCTATGGCCGGGAGTGATCTGTTTGCTCATATTAAACATATGGTCTATACAACTGGGCCATCAATTATTATAACATTCATCATCTTTTGTGTTCTTGGAATCTTTTATTCTGGAGACAGTCTAGATACTACTCAAATTGATATTGTGTTAGCTACTATTAAGAAAAACTTCAATATTTCTCTTTGGTTATTTCTTTTACCAATTTTTGTCATTGTAATGGTTATGAAAAAAGTAGCCGCTGTTCCAGCTCTTATAATGGGGACAGTTCTTGGTGGTGTTTTTGTTTTAATCTTCCAACAAGAACTACTTATCAGACTTTCTGGAGGAGAGCTGTCATTTAACTCAATATATAAGATCTTAATAAAAACTTCTTTTGGTGGATTCGAAATCGATAGTGGAAATAAAATGATCGATAAGTTGTTCAGTAGAGGTGGGATGAGTGGAATGCTCAACACTGTTTGGATGATCCTTATGGCCATGATCTTTGGTGGAATGATGGAAGTAACAGGAATGTTAAATACTATTGCTAAATCGATATTAAAACTAGTTAAAGGTGTCACAAGTTTAGTTGCTGCCACTATTGGAACTGGAATCTTTTTAAACTTAACTACTAGTGATCAATATATTGCTATTGTTGTAACGGGAAGAATGTTTAAGTCTGCTTATGAAAAATTCGGATTAAAGCCTAAAAACTTATCTCGAGCAGTAGAAGATGGTTCAACTGTTACTAGTGTTCTTGTTCCTTGGAATACTTGCGGAGCTTATTTTAGTACTATCTTGGGTGTTGCAACTATGACTTATGCGCCATTTGCTTTTTTCAATATAATTAGTCCTCTTATGTCGATTGCTGTCGCTGCTAGTGGTAAAACAATGGAAAAGATTGAAGACTTCGAGAGCTAATTAGAGTGAAAAAAACTTGGTCATTCTATTTAATATATTTCGTTAGAGTTGTAATTCTTGTTACGTTTTCACCAGCAATACCAAGACTACCTCTGTCAGTACCCATACAATTCTTACCTTTATTGTCACATATATTTACAACCTTACAGCTTTCAGAATCACTTTCATCGCTTGGTATATAATCTGTTTTACCACTAACAAGAATTCCTTCAAGTAGTCCTGTCTCAGAGTCAAATACTGCTGATCCAGAGTTACCCTGAAATGTGTCTAAATTTGTTGTGAATTGGTATTTACCTTTGTTAATAAGAACTGAGCCACCGTCAGAAACTTTAAGTGGCATCATACTAGGATGACCTATAACTACTAAGTTTGCTTTAGTTGAAATCTTTCCAGACTTTCTAAACTGAAGAGGTTCTCTTCCAACTACGTCTCTATCCAGAGTTATAACTGCGAAGTCTTGATCTCTATTAAAGATTTGCTTAACTACTTTTTTACAACGATATACATTGCTCTTTTTAATATTTTTTAAGTTTATATTTTTTGAGTCGTCCATTGCATGATCAAAAACCCAAACGTTATCTCTACAAACTTGAGCGTGATTACCATTAGCACAATGACCAGCAGTAATTATTGTGTTTTTGCCAACTAGGAATCCAGAACAGTTTGGAAGAAGAGGTTGTTGTGAGAATCTCTCGCTTGGACAAATTTTCAAGCCATCTTCTAATGTAACATCTAATCTTGAAGCAAAGCCATCTTCTGTTTTTTCTAAGTACTTCGTTTGCACCATTGCAGCTGTTGAGTGTGCTAATTTTATATAAAGAGGGTTTCTAACTTCGTATAAGTCTTTTCTATTATCTTCACCATAAACAACTTTTATTCCGTTAATTCCTGCAACAGACGTAAAGCTAAGTGAAATAAGTAATAAGCTTGTAAACAATTTCATAATCTCTCCCTAATTTGATGTCTTAACTTAACTAAACTTGTCGGGTTTAGGAACAATATTAGTTTTACATTTACTTACAGTTTGGTGTCAGAAATACGAAATAATTGATCTATGTCACTAAAATTACGAATAATGGAAATGGTGCACCTTGGTAAACAGTGTAAGAAATGGGAAATATTGCTACGCAGTTTTGGCGTAAGGTATATCTATAATTAGGCTTGATCTAACATCAGCTATAGACCTTAAATTACTTTTTGCTTCAAACTTAAGATGTGATTCTTTGATTTTACTAAAGTTTTCTCCAACTTTAGATACTTTTCCATCTCCATCGTCGTTAAGAGATATTCTAAAGCATGAATTTGTTGCATATACTTGGACTTTAACTTCTGTGGCACTATTAAGTGCACAGTCCTCTAGAAATAGTCCAAAAAGATTTGATATCTCTTTTTTAGGTATATCTGTGTGCTCACTATTTGAAATGAGAGAACCTGAAGTGTTCTCTTCTAATATT
>Ga0209712_10004742_pt1 | contig 10755 bp, 11 predicted proteins | sample ArcOceMetagenome_FD_187443 | JGI IMG/M metagenome (GOLD analysis project Ga0209712, IMG submission 187443) | Marine eukaryotic phytoplankton communities from Arctic Ocean - Arctic Ocean - Greenland ARC118M Metagenome (SPAdes) (version 2) | ecosystem: Environmental > Aquatic > Marine > Oceanic...
CTTACCACTACGACATAAACATTGGCTATTACGTTCTGGACTAAATACTCCAGAACCTTTTTGCATCACTCCATGACTATACAACCACTTCCCCGATTCAAAAATAAAGCCTGATAATTCATGCATCACATAATACGTATTATACACTTTATAGTAGGCCTTAAATTCTACCTGGGCCGTGTGTTTTTTAGTGTGGTGTGCGATTACCTTCAAAGATAACCATTGTGTATCTTGAGCGCTATCTGATAGTTCGCTAGCGGTTAGTTTAGTGCGTTTCGCTGACGTGTAGGTGTGTAAGATGTACTCATAATTTTTTACCTCATAAGCAGTAAAACGTGAACGCATTAGCTCTTCTGCATTTCTTGCATCTTCTTTGCCATCAATAATGGGCTGGCAACATTGTTCAAATGTGAGCTTGTTACCACAAAAGCAGTTTTTAACAGTCAGCGCCAAAAGTAAGTAACCTAATCAAAGTGATGGATAAGCCTAGGCGATTAGAAGGTACATAGTCAATAGCACTTTGTTAAACATAGTTTTTACCAAGGCCCTTTTATTACGTTATCTTTTTTTGGAATTAAGTTAACGAGTGCGACCTTGTAATCAATGCATAGTTTTTTTAGACGTTTAAAGCTTATTTCATCCAAGGATAGATGTTCAACAAACAAAATTGAACACTGACCACCAGTAACAATTTTTTCAAGCCATAATGATAAGCAGTGTTGTTTAGGTTTAATAATATGTATGCAATTAATCTTTTTTTCAGAAAATTTAATATGGTTGGCTACTAGAAAAGTCCATCTATTCACATCTTGATCATTTACATGGTTGTCGCGTCCAGAATCTGTTGGTACTTGCATGATGGCGAGTGAAGGAGAGTTGTTTGTAAATGCATGTAAATTTGCCATAAAAATTTCTCAGTAGTGACTTTATATACAGTGGTTATATATACAGTAGTGCTGTGTGTATCATCATGCAAGCTTTTTCTTACGATATTTAGGTACAGAGCCTTTTTTTTTCATGATGTATAGGAAAAACCTTTCTTATCACATTGGAAACCCAGCCTTTCGCTTCACTGTTTACCTATGATCCTTTTCTTTCGGGATCTCAAAAGTGACAGACCTTAATAGTTTTAAAAACTTGGCCTGTGTATGTATGGCCCATAAACTATCAATACTAGCGTATAGATCAGTGAGTGAATGATTTCAGACTATTAATTCAAAGAGAATATTATCTACATTTCTATCATGAAAACTGAGGGTGATTATTTAACTGTATTTTAGTAACTAATTTTTTCTCCAACGTTGGCTGAAGATGGCATAAACAAGGTGCCGTATAACTTGGAAGCAAAACCATCTGTCATGCCTGAGATATAATCGGCAATCACTCTGTGACCATTCCCAGCTTCATTTGCTTCTAACCAGCGTTGACTAGTGTTGTTGGGAAGTAATCTTTGGGGATCTGACGCAAAAGCCTGAAATAATTCCATAACTATTTGTTGGCCTTTATACTCGAGCATCTGTATTTCGGGCTTTCTGATAACGCGATTTAATACATAAGCCTTAAATATACTCAAAGCTTGATTAAATGAAGGGGAGAAAACCGCGTTATATTTAAGTAAATCTTGTTCAAATTCTGGTGCGATTTCAGTTATCTCGATATTTGTGATAAAGCAATTAACTAAAGCACCTATGGCATCTTTACGTTCGTGGTGATGTTGACTAAAGAGTTTTTCGCTGAGTGCCACTATATTCTCATCCATCCAATCAATGTCCAGTTTGAGCAAATTTTCAGCTACTTCTTGAAAAAATTGTGACTGGTTGATTATGCCCATTACGATAGCATCTTCAAGATCATGGATGGCGTAAGCAATATCGTCTGCCAACTCCATAATAGAACAGTCAAACGATTTATACAGAGTCTTACGATGACTTTCTTTGGTCTGCTTAAATTTCATAAAATGCTGCCTATCACGGGTAGAAACCCCTTCAAGTAACCAATCAAAAGAAGCTTGATCGCATTCATATAAACCTTTGGGTGGATGCCAAAGTGATGCTTTAACATCTCTGTAGAATATTGTCTCTTGTTCTTGAGGCGGTTGATTAAGTTGTGGCAGGTAGTTGGGGTATTTGATTAATCCTAGCAAGGTACGTCTGCTAAGATTCATTCCATGATTAGCGGTATACGGTTCAAGCTTAGTGACTATTCTAAATGTTTGGCCATTCCCTTCGAATCCACCATGGTTGCGCATCATATAATGCAGCGCAACCTCACCGCCATGGCCGTAAGGGGGATGGCCGATATCATGAGCTAAACATAATGCCTCAATTAATGTGTCACTCAAGTCTAGATGTTGGGTAAGTTCAGGGTATTTGCTTCTAAGCTGTGCAGCTATGCCTTGACCAATTTGTGATGCCTCTAAGGAGTGAGTAAGCCGAGTGCGATAAAAATCACTTATGCCTACACCTAAAACCTGAGTTTTAGCCTGCAATCGCCTAAATGCAGCAGAGTGTAAAATTCTGGCTTTATCGCGTTGATAAGGAGTGCGATGGTCACCTTGACGTTGAAGTTTTTGGCTATGCCTGCGCTGTGTCCATATTCCCATAACTTACATTTGCTCCACACTTAACTAATTGAAGTGAACTGCTGTAACGTTATGTGACCAGATGCGGCTGAGTTAATCAAGGCATTGTTTAGTTGTTCAATTAGTAGTCTTCCTGAGTAATTTCGTCAAGGCTTAAACTAAAACTGGGCACGTAAGCTTTCATAAAATAATCAATTTCACGTGAATGATAATCTTTTAATACTTTATCTAAACGTTTTTTAGCTAGTTCAAATTCCTTATTTCCAGCAGAAAGTTCTTCTAACGTTTTGAGATAGGCACATATTACATCGGCAGCTTTGACAATAAAGGTTACGTCTTTACTGTGATTATGATGGTCAATAAGCTGTGCATAGTCTTCTCTAAACTCATCAGGTGCCATATTGATCAATTTTTTTTCTGCAAGCTTTTCAATCTTTTTATACTCGTCACGTATAATTGGATTTGAATATTTTACCGGCGTGGGTAAGTCTCCTGTGATCACCTCTGATACGTCATGAAACATGGCAATAGTAGCTATTTGATTGGGATCTAAATCACCATCAAAATATTTATTACGTATAAGAGCTAAAGCATGAGCCACCATCGCCACTTGTAAACTGTGTTCTTGAACATTTTCTGTTCTTATATTACGCATTAAAGGCCATCTGTTTATCAATTTCATACGTGATAGATGAGCAAAGAAATGACTTTGATTAGGTAATATGTTGTTCATGTATCTAATTTACCTGTTTGTAATTTTTGAAAAAGTTTGCAATCGATTCTAATGCTGGTTTTAGTACATCAACATGGGGCAAAAATACTAATCTAAAATAACACCCCTTCTTAAGATTGAACGCAGAGCCGTGAACTAATAATATTTTTTCAGTACGTAATAAATCAAAAACCATTGTTTCGTCGTTAGTAATATTAAATTTTTCAGCATCAACTTTAACGAAGCAATACATGGCCCCTCTAGGCATAACACATTCAAGGCCATCTACTGCATTTAACATTTCAAACGCCATATCTCTTTGAATTTTTAGGCGTCCATCATCAGCAATTAGTTCGTTAATACTCTGATATCCCCCTAAAGCGGTTTGAATTGCATGTTGGCTTGGTACATTTGCACACATTCGCATGGATGACAGAATGTTTAGCCCTTCTATGTAACTTTGAGCAATGAGTTTGTTGCCGCTAACCACTAACCATCCAGCCCTAAAACCCGCTATGCGATAGTTTTTTGACAAGCCACCCATAGTAATACAAAAAATATCTGTGGCCATTGATGCAATACAATGATGTTTTGCATCGTCATATAAAATCTTATCGTATATTTCATCACTGATCACAACCAGTGAAAATTCACGTGCCAATTCAATAACTTGTTGTAATAATTCTGGGCTATATACCGCGCCAGTAGGATTATTAGGATTAATTAATACTATTGCTTTGGTCTTATCAGTAATTTTGCTACGAATATCTTTTATGTCAGGCTGCCAACCATTGGTTTCATCGCAACAATAATGTATGGGTACACCAGATGCGAGACTCACCGCAGCTGTCCATAGAGGGTAATCAGGTGCGGGGATCAATACCTCATCATCGTTATTTACCAGTCCTTGCATGGCCATAACAATTAACTCACTTACCCCGTTACCAATAAACACATCTTCTACTTTGACGTTTTTGACATGTTTTTGTTGATAATATTGCATCACTGCAACGCGAGCTGAATAAATACCATTAGAGTCTGAATAACCTTGAGATTTTGGTAGGTTATGGATCACATCCTTTAATATATCATCGGGCGCTTCAAAACCAAAGGGAGCAGGGTTACCAATATTCAGCTTCAGTATTCGATGACCTTCGTCTTCCATTTTTTTTGCTTCGGTTAAAATGGGTCCACGTATCTCGTAACAGACGTTTTCTAACTTGTTCGACTTATTAATTTTTTTCATTGATTATGAATAACCTTCTATGTTGATGTACAGACTAAACCAACAAGGGCAGGGGTGTTAAGTGTTAAATTAGCTATGCTATATAAAAATATTAAATAGACTGGTTGTGAAGCAAGTTGTCACATCTTATTACACTGCAAATTTGATTTTATTCTACTTTTCATTTTAGCTAGAGTTCAATCTTTCTATGAATGTAAATACATGTCTGCTCACTTAATATGGTTTAGTGTCAGTGCCATTAGAAAGTTTACTGGAGTTAAATATCATAACAATAAACGGTTAGATGAGTTTATTGTTTGTTTGCTCGGCGAGACAGATAAAAAAGTAGACGCTGTTAATGGTACCTGCGTGACTTGTTGAGTTTATGGTTTTCTTGAACATACTCGAATATGGGTAGGTGAAATATTTATAGCTTAAATAAAAAGGGGTAATTAGAGGAGCATTCCCAAGAATACTTTGCAAGAACGCAGGGGCGATCTCATCGATATTACTTGCGACGACAATCACCTCCCTTTGTTTCGACTAGAAACTACTACTAGAATAACATCACAACGTTCTAATTATTCTGAGCATGAGGTTATCAAAACAATTATCACAAATTTGTATGGCATTGTACCTCAGGCAAAGATGTATCACTTACTTGATATTCTGCACTAAGCCAAAAGATACTTGAGTAACCTGAGGCAACTACTTATTGGCATCCAATAAATTACTGATCGTATTTACACATTCATTACGTATTAAAAGGGTATTTTTTTATCTAGATTAACGAAGGTTTATTCGTTCTAAGTTTTAAGCGCTATATACTTTTTTAATTGTAAGAGTAAAGTAATGCTTAAGATTATCTATCAAATAATAAAAACTAAAATTTTCGACTTTTTATGGACTAAAATTATGTCAGATCACTTCAAAATAACCCCTCAGAATGCGATTTCCGACAGTGACATTGCACGCGTTATTCCTTGTAAAAAATTGTCAATGAATGACCCGTTTAAATGGTTGGCGCTAGGTCTCAAGGACGCGAGTCGGGAACCTGGGTTAACACTTTTTTTTGGTCTTATATTTGCAGCTATACCTTGGCTAATTATTGAGTTAGTTCGATTAACTGGTTGGCATTTAGTGATAATGCCTGCAATTGTTTGCTTTATGCTGATTGGTCCATTTTTGGCGGCGTGTATGTACGATGTCAGTTGGGAGCTAGAAAAAAACCGCGAGCCCACCTTACGCCATTGTGTGAAAACATTAAAACGTAATGCCCTCAATGAATGGGGGTTAGGTATTTTATTGATGATATTAATGATTTTTTGGCTTCGCGTAGCTTCATTAATACATGCCTTATATCCCCAATACCTTGATAAAGATTTTATTAATCTTCTGCCATTTCTAGCGGTTGGTACGATAGTCGGTGCTGTATTCACATTATTAGTTTTTTTTATCAGTGCATTTACACAACCAATATTAATGGAACGAAAAGTCGACTTAGCTACCGCTTTGTTAACCAATATGAACGCGATATGGACTAACAAGGCCCCAATGATGTTATGGGCATTCATCATTTTAATGTCGGTACTTATCGGTTTCGCTACATGGTTTGTTGGCTTTATTTTTCTGATGCCGCTTATTGGATATGCAACTTGGCACGGTTATATAGATACAATTGAGATCAAGAGGGAACGAAATTTCGAGTAGTTGAGTATTTCTACACAATATTAAGGTAATAAAAAAGCCTCATGGTGATTCATTTTGAGGCTTTTTTATGTTGTAGCCTATCGCGGTAATTTAGAAACCAAGCTTTGTTCTAAAATTTTCTTAGCCCAAAATGACTTGACTGAAAAGTCAGACTTTTTAACTGTCTTTTTAAGTGGTGTTTTAGCTAATTTTTTCTCAGCAGTAGGTTTTTTTTCTGTGACTTTTTTAGGTTTCTCAACGGCCACTTTGGCTTTTGTTGTTGATGTTGAGGCGCCAAGTTCAGCGATCATTGCATCCAAATTTGCCAAACGTATATTCTTACCACCATCAACACTATACCAGCCACCCTTGGCTTTGATAGTGGGGGCTTTACCATTTGCTGTTGTGTAAGCTTCAGTAAAAGCCGCTATTACTTGATCTTTATCCAATTTACTCATAATCAGGTCTTTGCCTTTTATATGTTTATTTTCAGAATATGGGCAGGTTTTATACCTTTTTTTATTTATAATGTCTAATTTCGCTCAATTCGTCATCTGTATAAACTAGTAGGAAAGCAATGTCAGTATTAAATAGTCAATTATTAGAATTACTTAATTCGTTATTAATGCCAGAAAAGGTAAATGATTATTGCCCTAATGGTCTGCAAGTGGAAGGCAAAAAGAAGGTGTCTAAGTTAGTCACGGGTGTGACTGCTTCTCAGGCATTAATCGACCATGCAGCATCAATAAACGCAGATGCCATTTTGGTACATCATGGATATTTTTGGAAAAGTGAGTCGCCTTGTATAATAGGTATGAAAAGAAAACGAATACACACTTTATTGCAGCACAATATAAATCTCTATGCTTATCATTTACCCTTGGACATTCACCCATCACTTGGTAATAACGCCCAATTGGCTAAATTACTAGGTATCGTGGATATCTCACCGCTAGAACAAGGTAACCGTCAATCTGTCGTCATGCGAGGTAGGTTTGAGGGGGGTATTTTCCCCGCTGAGTTGACTGACTTATTGAGTGAAAAGTTAACTAAAACACCGTTACATGAGCCGGCGAGTAAAACGAAAATTGAAACAGTTGCTTGGTGTACAGGCGGTGGGCAAGGTTACATTGATTTAGCTGCTGAAAAAGGCATTGATGCTTATATCACCGGTGAGGTTTCAGAACAAACCATACATACTGCGCGGGAAATGAACATTCATTTTTATGCTGCGGGTCATCATGCAACCGAACGTTATGGTGTAAAAGCGTTAGGCGAGTATATTCAACAAACATTAGGTATCGAAGTTGTCTTTGTTGACATCGATAATCCTGCTTGAGGCACATCTAATAAATGAGTAAGCATGACCAAAATTTTGATAAATTTGCAGATAAGTTTGAAAAAAACATTTATGGCTCCACAAAAGGTCAATTACGCCATGAGCTATTAGTACATTATCTACACGATTGTATACCTCTAAAGGATAAGCCATTAGAAGTCTTGGACGCAGGAGGAGGGACCGGTGTTATGACCCAAGTCATGCTTGATTTAAATCACCGGGTAACATTATCTGATATCTCTTTAGAAGTATTATCTTTGGCAAAAGGTAAGTTAGGTAACAATATTAATCTTGATATTCAAAATAAGGATATTCTGTCGCTAAGCACAAAAAAACAATATGATCTGGTCGTCTGTCATGCTGTTTTGGAGTGGCTGCAACATCCTTTCGATGTGATGCATAAGCTGGTGGATTTAGTTAAACCGGGTGGGTATCTATCACTGAGCTTTTTTAACTATAATGCTCAGTTGTTTGGAAATATGTTGTATGGCAATTTTGATTATGTCGAACAGGGTATGATGACGAAAAATATTGTTCGGTTAAGTCCTAAAAACCCTCAAAAGCCTAAACTTATCTTATCTCAACTTGAAAGCTTACCTGTTCAGATTATAAAACAAGCAGGAATACGTTGTTTTCACGATTATTTGAAACAAACAGAGAAACAAACTAGCGAATATGAGCAGCTTAAACAGTTAGAAATCAAATATGGCTCGACTGAGCCATATTTGTGGTTGGGTAAATATTTTTTAATTATTGCCCAGAAAGATTTATGCTAGTGAATGGAACTATTCAGCAAGTAATGTTTCGATATCTTTAATCATCTCAGCAGGCTTAGTGGTAGAGGCATAACGTTTAGTGGCTTTACCTTGTTTGTTGACTAAAAACTTGGTGAAGTTCCATTTGACACTTTTGCTACCCATCACACCAGGCGCTGCCTCTTTTAAATATTGGTATACTGGGGTTGTGTTTGTGCCATTAACCTCAATTTTCTTAAATAAAGGGAAATTGACATTGAAGTTTAGACTACAAAATTCTTGGATTTCTGCATCTGCTCCAGGCTCTTGATGACCAAATTGATCACATGGAAAACCAAGCACTTCCAAACCTTGTGACTCATATTGTTTATAAAGACTTTGTAAACCATCATATTGTGGGGTAAAACCACACTTACTCGCGGTGTTGACTATTAACAATACTTTACCTTTATAGTCATTAAAATTTATATTTTCGCCATTATTTAATATGGCATCAAACTGATATATGTTATCCGACATGATCATTCTCTTTATTACACGTGTTATCTATATTGTCATTATCTAGCAGCGTTTCAACTATTTAAGACAATAATTTATAATTAAGGCAAGTCTTGATTAAGGAAAGTAAATTGGTACAAAAAATAGCGTTTATTGGATTAGGTGTCATGGGATATTCTATGGCAGGACATTGTAAAAATTCAGGTCATGAAGTCACGGTATTTAATCGTACTATAAAAAAAGCCCAAGCTTGGGTGAATGAGTTTTCGGGCAATAGGGTCGCTTCTCCTAAGCTGGCCGCACAACATGCCGATGTGATCTTGTTATGTGTAGGCAACGATGATGATCTTCGTTCCGTTATGCTAGGTGAGCACGGCGTATTAGCAGGAGTAAAAGCTGGGGACATTATCGTTGATCACACCACAGCTTCAGCACAAGTCGCTCGAGAGATGGAAATGTTATGTTCAGAGTTAGGAGTGGGTTTTTTAGATGCCCCAGTATCAGGTGGACAAGCAGGCGCCGAGAATGGCCAATTGACTGTTATGGTAGGTGGGCAAAAAAGTCACTTTAATGCTGTTGAGCCTGTTATAGATTGTTATGCGAAGTTCAGCCAATTACTAGGCGCTGTGGGAAGCGGCCAATTAGCAAAAATGATGAATCAAATTTGTATCGCAGGTGCAGTTCAAGGATTATCCGAAGCACTCAGTTTTGGAAAAAATGCCGGATTAGATTGTAGTGCAGTTATTGATGTTATTTCTAAGGGTGCGGCGCAATCTTGGCAAATGGAAAATCGATTTGAAACTATGTTAGCTGGTAAGTTTGACTTCGGGTTTGCTGTTGATTGGATGCGTAAAGATTTAGATATTGCCTTGAATGAAGCCAAAAGAAACGGCTCTACGCTGCCATTAACTGCATTAGTTGATCAGTTCTATGCTGATGTTCAGAAAAAAGGTGGAGGACGATGGGATACCTCTAGTCTGTTAACAAGACTGTAATATAAATAACACATGATTATTTCGGTTGTTCAGCATGCTAATAATGTCTGTGAAAACGGATGTTTTTATGGTGACCTCTGTTAGCTCACCAAGTGTGGTTATTTCGTTTAACTACCACACTTGGATAAGGTCATTTATCAGCGGTGAGTTGAATGCCAGTTTGATATTGTTCTTTAGCCTTGCGCATGACATCAAATTTGCTTTTAAGGTAATCCAGTCATCGTTTTTCACTTTAAGAGCATTGGCTGGCACTTTCAAATTAATTTGTATATTTTATTGAATGAAATTAGAGCGAAATCAAATTGACACGCTCTCATTATCTATTATTAGATGTTTATTTTTTTAAAAGCTTGTCGAATGTATTATTGTGTTCAAATTAAGTATTGATGCCTTTGTTATAATTGGTAATTAAGTTGCTGCCTGAAATAACCCCACAGCGCATATACTTTACCCAATTTTCTTTGGCAGTGAGTTAAACTATATGCGAGTTGTCTACCAACGGTGCCATTTCAATTGAGTATCTAAGCTTGGACTCTGCGGAACATACACATTACATTTTGAATGCAGACTGATCCGCTACTCAAAAACCTTCAGTAATCATGATTTCCTCGCCTGCATAAATAGTCGCAGACTCTAAAAGAGACTGATTGTGACTTTTTCCCCTATAATATACCCATCAATTACAAACCTAATGTTGTTTTCAGCTGATGGCATTTTGTGAAGACGTTCTGTTCACTTTTATGCGCATATCATCGCACCTAAATTATGCATGTCTATGCGAGCAGGACCCACTGTTTGGGGGGGGGATCTTAGCTGGTACGTTTTAAAAATGTGGTTGCAACTTAGACAATCTGACTACTCTAGGTACTCAATATTTAGCTATTAGTTTTACAAACTTTTAGTTTGGAAAAGTTTATACAGATTGCTGCACCCAGCTTGTTAAAGGTTGACTGATATCGTG
>Ga0209712_10004745_pt1 | contig 10752 bp, 10 predicted proteins | sample ArcOceMetagenome_FD_187443 | JGI IMG/M metagenome (GOLD analysis project Ga0209712, IMG submission 187443) | Marine eukaryotic phytoplankton communities from Arctic Ocean - Arctic Ocean - Greenland ARC118M Metagenome (SPAdes) (version 2) | ecosystem: Environmental > Aquatic > Marine > Oceanic...
TTGCACAACTTGGTTTCTTAACAAAATGCTAAAGTTGTAAACAAATTGTATGAAGTTTTAAAATTAAGCGACTGTATTTATGATTCAAATTTTTTTATCGGGTTAAAAGTTCCGAAATTTGCATTCAGGGTTTGATTTATTATTTACATCGTAAATTTTATTAAATTAACTAAAATCAATATATGAAAATTATAAAATCAGTTTTTACGTTTAGTGCTATTCTTTTGCTAATCTCTTGTTTGAGCTTTTCTAAAAAAGAGGAAGTTGCCAAAGTAACTTTTGTACCATCTAAAGAAACGAAAGTAGCGTATTTTGCAAGTGGTTGTTTTTGGTGTGTAGAAGCAATTTTCGAAAGCATAATAGGGGTAGAGGAGGCCGTTTCTGGTTATGCTGGGGGACATACTAAAAATCCAACGTATCGATCTATAGGAACCGGAACTACCGGACATTCAGAAACTGTTGCGGTTTATTACAACCCTAAAAAAGTAAGTTTTGAAACGCTGGTTACTGTATTTTATGGTTCTCATGATCCAACGACGGTAAATGGGCAACATCCAGATTATGGCTCGCAATACAGATCGATTGCTTTTTATGAAACAGCAGCTGAAAAACAAATTATAGAAGCTACAATTGCCAAATTAAATAAGGAGGTATATAACGGTAAAATCGCTACAGAAGTTACCAAGCATACTGCGTTTTATAAAGCGGAAGCATACCACCAAGACTTTGAAAGAAGAAACCCAAACCAAGGCTACGTAAAAGCGGTTTCTGTGCCTAGATTAAATAAGTTTAAAAAGAAATTCCCTGAGTTGTTAAAGGGAGTTGGACATTAGGGCGTTAACGAAAATTGACTAAATGGTTTGCTGCGTTTTAAAGGATACTAAATTATTTTTTATCTCAAACTTATTTATATTCTCATTTAACTTTTGTCTTTAATAAGTTTTGACTAGCTCTTTTGTTTTGTATAATTTTATTCAACTTTTTTTCAAAGCAATTATTACAGATTTTTTGTTTGATATATGCTAAGTGATTTATGTGAATTGTTTTTGTATCGGTAAGACGTTTTATTACGTACCCTACTTTTAAATTCAATTCACTAAAAAAATCATATTTTTTAGATAAAAAACTAGCATCTCCAGTGGTTTAAATAGTTTTTACTTGGTTTGTCATTTGATTAAAATCAGTATATAAATTGTTTTTAATGATATCTAAGTTTGTATAACTAACATAATCAATTGAATAAACATCATAATTCTTACTTTGTTAATGAGGATGTGAAATTCCTTTTTATCTAAGGTGCAAAGCTCGCAAATCTTCAGATTTTTTTAGCTGTACTTTATTTGAAAACCTTTTTGGTACTAAAAAGTGAGTTTTCTTTTTTTCTAAAACAATTTAATTTACTAAGCTTTCATAAGAAAGTTAGTTAAAGGATTTTTATCATTTTTTCTTTTTTATCTGATGAACCCCATTCAGTAAAAGCATCCCTTTCATTTTTTAAATAATTCGTTGTTTTTATTTCCCTATTATTCTACAAAAGAATAAATTCATTAATAAAACCTTTTGTAATGTCATCGGATGCATTTAATATTTCTTGCTACGCTTGATTTGCAAAAAAAATATTAATAAATATATTTTTATTAAATAGTTTTATAGCTATCTAAATTAAATGATTTTTTAAAAGTTCATTATAAAAATTCCAAATACTATTTTTATCCTTTTCCTAGATATGTCTATTGTCAATATTAAAAGGAAATATCTCTCCATCGTCTAAAGGCCTATTTCAAAATCTCCATGTGTTGTTGTTCTTACTCTTGTCCCTTAAGGAATAGCTGAAATCTTAAAAGTGTAAGCCACTATAAACTTAGATTCAATGCGTAACGCAACAAAACGTTTTTGTTTTTACTGTTACGAAGTTGTAAATTTCAGTTCATTTTACATCCTTTATTTTGGAGTTTTAAATGGTTCCTCTTTCCTAAGAAGAATAGCGGTGTGTAAAGTATATTTTCATCCCTGTATTTTTTTGTAATTATTTCGAGTCTGACTATTTCAAATCCGTTGTCGTATGTCCTCGTTTTTTTATAAATAGGATTCAACTTATTTACGATTTCACTAAATTTATTTACTACTTCCATCGCTTTTTTAGATTTTAATTTAATGATTAAGATGAATCTTGTTTTAAGTTAAACAATTGTTCTGATAGCACTTTTATGATCTTTACCAATCACTAAATCACCTTCACAATGTCCAATTTTATTTCTAGGGTCAATGTGCTTATGCCTATTGTCAATACTAACTTAGTTTATAATTTTACTTCCACCTCCACGTCTTTTTTTATTAGGTCTGCGGTTTGTTTTTTTTGCACTAGAAAATTTGATTTTTTTTTTATTTAAACCTACTTGTGATCTTGCATAAACGTGTTTTTAATTGACTTGTGTGAAATAGTTATTATTGGATCGTTTGGTTAGCCTTCTTTAAATCTTCCTGAGATTTGTTCTGGAGTCCAAGAGATAATACACCTTTAAAAATAAAAAACGTAAGTATAGGTATCGGTATTTATCTTTATGAAGATTTCTTTTGTTTTTATAGGCTTTTTTAACACGCCAATCTGCAAGATTAGCATCGTATTTAGTCGGTTTGTTTAGCACGTATTTATTTACTTTTCTAGTGTTGGTTGAGGCTACTCTTTTTAGTGTTTTAGCGATGTCTTATTTTTACTTTTTTTCATTTAAAAGTGCCTCAATTTTAACGCTTTATATACGGGTAATTCGTCTATGCTTTTTTACTTTTATTTTACAAATCTATAGTTTTAGATTTGTTGCGTTAAGTTATTGAATGCAAGAGTACAAAAACAGTATTATTTGTAACGCTGTTGTTTATATTTTGTTGCGTGTTTCAAGTACCTAATTTAGCAAATAAAGCACGAACAGCGAAATTCTGGAGGGATTTACCAAGTGAGCAAAAAGTAGCAATTAATTATACACCTTGTTTTGTGAAGGATTGTATTCATTCACCATTTCTTTTAATTTTTTTTCATTTGGAATCCACATCCATAGAGCAAATAGTCCAAATAGAATTATCAAAAATGTTTCTCCAATTTTGTTGTGTCTACTCATTGGTAGTCTAAACCACATAAAACTTAGAAAAAACATAATAAAAACAATATAAATTCCGGAGATTAATTCATGTCCAATTTCAGTAAAAAGTGTGAAAAACATTATTGCTACTGGAATATGTAAAATTGTATAAATTTTTAAGATCAACCGAACTATTCTTAGTTCAGGGAGTATTTTTTCAAAATTATATTTTTCCATTTTAAATGTTTATTTTCCTGTTGTGCTATTAGTTTTTGTACTACACACAACTCATTATATAAAAATAATAGTATGTGTTATTGGTTAAATATCGCCGGGTAATAAAACCTTTTACGAACCGACCCTATATATTTTAAACCTGATTATATAACGTTTATATACGCTGTTTTAAAATCTATTAATTATAAATTAAATGAATATTTTAGCATTTTTCTGCTAAGTTATCCATAAGTTATTTAAAAAATGGACATATTTTTATTTTTTATCGGTTCATTTTAAGTAGATTAGACCAACCATGTACTCTTTTTAATTTTTTTATATCCTAACAAAATTAAATGAAGACATTAATATTCTTAATAGTTGAAAAGCCTTTAATTACTATATTTTTATAAAAGTTATCTTTTGTAGTTATATTGATAATGCTGCTTATTTATCCATATTTATAGATTAATATTTAAAAAACTAGAAATTATTTGTTAGTTCGACAAATGGTTTTTGATATACGAATTTAGAGAAAAGCAATTATTTCTCTAAGATTATTGCTTTCACCTATTTTTACGAACTAAAACTATTCATTTATTTTTTCAAAGACAAAGCCGAAAGTTTGTTCTCCTACAATTGTGGCATTTGAAAAAACCATTCGATCGTCCGTGAGTTCCACCAAAGGATAATTATCACCAGAACATCTTGTTGTAGTACCTACAGGAACATTATCGGTAATACGGCATCTATCTAAAAATAATGCAACCTTAAACACATCTACTCCGTTTAGTGTATATGGGAAGTAGGATAATTTACCTTCAAAACTCTCTGCATCACTAATTGTTTCAAAACAACGGGTATCGCCTAATTCAATGATAACCTCTCCAATACTTTCGTATATTTCCGAAGCAGGAACCGAAAATGTGTAGGTATCGTCTGCAACACACGTTTTGTTGATGAAAACTGGATCATCTCTGAATTTTTCAGGAATAATTATTTCTGTTAATTTCCATGATTTATTAGATCCTCCATGTAGTTTTATTAACTCTACTGTTGAAAAATCTGTAACTCTTATTCCCAATGCATCGTCGTTAGATTCGCAGCTTGCAAATGCTAAAAGGAAACATAGGGCAAAAAATAGTTTTGTAATCTTGTAATTTTTCATTTGTTTAATGTTTTTCATTTGTTTTTAAATATTTGGAATCCTCGTTGGATTTATAAAACCTAATTACTTCTTTTTAAATAGTTACCTTTATATGCTCAGTTAATAACTTTTTTATCTTCTCTACTGATATAGAATATATAGTTACATACCTTAAAACTGCGCTACCACGAATGCATTATCCCTTAAAATTGCAGTACTCTCTGTAATACTAAAAAGCCTAGACAATTAGCATGCCAAAAAATGAATATTTAGGAATAGGTGCTATATCGCCGGGTACAATATCAGTGGCTTCATGTGCAAAGCGAAAATCATTTACATCCGACATTGCCGTTGTATTAATTGTGTTTGTATTGATAAAATGACAGACATGCTTAAAGATGTGTTCTCTATAATAGTGTTCACTGTTATTAGGGTTCGGTTTATAGAAAAATAATCGCCTTTTGCTATTAAATCCATTTGTATTTTCAATCACAGGTACTATGTCCTGATGAGAGAAATAAGAGTTGTATGAGATTGCTATTAAAAGAATTAATTTGATCATAATTATTGTTTATTTTGTTTTCTAATTAATTGAGGGTGCAAATATATTTTGGAAGAACCAGTTTATTGACGCTCCCTATAATGTCAGACAAAAAAAAGTATCTTCATTTATAGGGAAGCTGTTTTTTATAAAATAAAACGTTCATAATCAATTATTTATGTGCCTGTGAAAAAAACCATACCATTTATTTTTATTGATAGCACAAAGACGCAATCTCATTTAGTATTCAAAAATTATAGAATACCCAGTTGTCCTTTTTTTAGGATGAGTTGTTATTCTATGCTATATTTGCTAGAGAGGTATTATTTTTACTTGTGCTAAGTTTTAATATATCCGTAAGCTTGGATACTCAATTATAGTAACGTATGTATCGCAAGCCTTATAGTAATTATTCAGTACCTCTTTAAGTATTTCGTTTTTTGTATTTTCAGTATATCTAAACATTAAACAGCCGCCGTATGTGCATACTTTAAATGTTAAATAACGCCAACCAAATACCGTTTTTCTTTGTATTTCGAAACATCCTTTTTTATATTCGATGTATCTAATTTTTATTTTTTTCATGTATTCTAAGTAGTGGCCCTTTTTTTTAATCTGTCAATTTTCTCATTATCCATTCTAATGGGCCATGTTTTTTATGATTTCTCCAGAATACTGCAAATACTATGCATGCTAGACTAAATAGTATGGCATAGATTAATGAAAATGTAATCGTGAAATTCCCGATTTTTTCAGGAGCTGTTAATTCAATTATTCCCATTCCAATAATTACGTGCGCTACATAAAAAGTTAATGCTAATTGCCCTGTTTTATGCAAAGCACCGATTATTATAGAATCCTCAAATCGTTTGGCTATTAAGATACAAGCAGATATAATTACAAATGCTATAGAGATACCATTAAACATATAAAAGGGTAGTGGTGGCATCGGATTTGTTCCAAGAATTTCAGTTAATTCCAAAGCAGCTTCTTTATTTCCTTCAGCTAAAAATGAAATAGCCAAATAAGATAGAATTTGGATAGAAATAAAAAGTAGTGTGCTCACCAAAAATGTCTTCTTTATAAATTTATCGTTGTGTAAATCTTGTTTTCCAAACCAATAACCAAATAACATAAATGCAGTCCAAGGAATTACGGGGTGGAAGCCATTAAAAAAGAGATTTCTAATAAACCCTTTAAACGTCCAAAAATCTTGATAATTTAAGGAGATAAAATTCCAGCCAGTCTCATAATTCCAAAATATAACAAGCATTGGATAGATAAATATTAGTGCACTCCCTAAAATTAAAATTGTTCTTTCTTTAAAGGCTAAGACCATTAAAATGATGACCATGTATATTCCATAAAAATGTAGAATATCTGCTGGCCAAATTGTGATATACGAGAGTCCGATTACAAACAAGAACAAAGCTCTTTTGGCTATCCTAATCTTAGCAATTTTTAATTTGTGTTTGTCCTTATGTTTTATGGCCGAATTTGTCATTAAGGCAAGTCCAACACCAGCCAAAACAACAAATGTTGCTGCAGCTTTACCATCAAAAATACTTGCAAAATATTTTACCCAACTTAGTCCTTCTGCTCCAAAGACAACTTTAAAGTTGACGACGATCATTCCGATAACTGCCAGTGCTCTTGCTACATCTAATCCTATTATTCGCTGTTTCATGTGAATACATTTTATTTTTTCAACTAAAAATTGATTCCTAATTCTAATTCAAATCCAAAATTCCGATTGATAATCTTTGAGGTTTGAAACCGTTGAAAGAGTCCAGCGCCTATAATAATTCCAAAATCTTTCCAAGGGATTATTTTAACTCCTTGATGCGCACCGAGACCAATCAAAAAATTACTTATTTTTTTGTTTTCCAAATCTCTTAAAACTTCTAATCCCATAGGCACGTTTAAACCCAGATCTAAATAAATACCAGTTGCTATTTTAGCATAACCATTTAAACCAAAACCTAATGAGTATGAATTGACTGAACTATAGCCACGCTTCTGCACTAAATTTGATTTAGCTCTAGACTGACCATACGCAATTTCAAAAGGAATAATAAACTCTTTTTCACTATCTAAAAATCCAGTGTAGGCAACTTCCCAACCTTCATTATATGTATCTGGCATTCTTTTAAATGAAACGATATTAAACCACTTACCCAAAGGAAGATATGGTTCAAAAGAAGCTTTACTTCTGTTTCCGTTTTTTATTGTGTGATTAGGTAGATCGGCATTTTTACTGTTAATAAAACCCCATAAGGAATATTCTAAAGCTGCCCGGATTCTTTGTTCGTGGGTTTCGTGTATATTCTGAACATCTGAATCTGGAAAAACTTGATCTTCATAATGTGAAATTTTATAAAGTTCTTCACCTTTCGCCGAATAGAAAGTTAGCGCGATATAAACCCTTGCAGTATGCTTATCGATACTTGTTTGCGCCGATTCAATTTTTAGATTGTTAATTCTTAAATATATAGGGATTCCATTACTTTTTTTTGGTAACGCAGTTTCCATGAAACTTCTAATCGTTTCGGCTGTTCCGTGCTTTAAAAGTATACCAACCTTCTTTCCAGAATTATCTTCCATGACTCCGATATACTTATCATGACTGTCGTCCAAGACTTTTTCTATATAAAAATTCTGATGCTTAATCTCGAATGGAATCGTTTTTAAAGCTATCGTTGTCTGTGAAAAACAGCGTGCACAACAAAAAAGCACGACTAAAAAAGTACTAATTTTTTTCATCTTTAATCTATTAAATAGAACTATTATAATGTACCTCGATAGCGCTCATTTCATCAATATCGAAGGTAAGTACCAAGTGTTTTTTTGTTAATGATATAATGTAGGCCTTTAGGGTGTCCCCATTTTCATCTGTCATTATTATATATGCTCCGTTTTTATTAAAGATGTAAATTCCATTTTCTTGTTTACCTGCTGATTTCGAAATAAAACTCATATCTGCATTAAAAAGCATAAAATCTTCTTTTTCCTTTTTGTTAGGAGGGTACTTTTTACCACTAATTACATACGTATCGAGATACCAATTATTGAGTAACCTATTTGTTTCGAACTGCTGAGCATGTGTTGTTAGACCCATGGTGAATAGTAAGAGGCTCAAACTATTTAATAGACCTGTAATGGGAATCGTCGCTATACCCAGTTTTAAATTCTTAGATATTGTGTTCATATTAATTTATTGTTCGTTGTTTAGATTCATGTGGCAAATATATTTTGACTTAACCATAGAAATACACCGTCCTATAATATCAGACAAAAAAAAGTGTCTTCATTTATCGGGAAGACACTTTTTTTATATTTAAAAACCTGTGAATAAATTAGTTATGCTACTTTTAATTTTTATGAATTTTTTTAAATTCTGTAGGAGTCATTTGCATGTTTTTTTTGAAAGCAGCGTAGAAAGCCGCTTTACTATTAAAGCCTACGTCTAAGGAAAGCGCAAATATTGTTGGAGGTTTTGGTGCTATGAGTTTCTTTTTAGCCTCTTCAATTCTGAAATTATTTATAAAATCAGGGAAACTCATATTGGTATTCTGATTGATCGCCTGCGATATATGGTGAATAGAACAGTCTAGTTTTTCAGCAACAGTATTCAATTTTAAGTCGAATTCTAAATAGAGTTTTTCTTTATTTACAATAGTTTCTATTTCCTTAAAAAGCTGAGAGGAATCAGATAAAGAAGATTTCGCATATTTTTGAATAATAGTACTTGATAGATCTTCAAAATCTCCAGAATACGCAAATACAGGAAAACGCATAACTGAAAACGTAAAAATAAAGAAGAACACCAAATAGATAAATGTTTCGACTTTTAGATACTCGTTAAAATTTACAATATCAAAACTCCCCAAAAGGGTTATTGTAAAAACAGCTATTTCCAATATAACTATAGTGTTTGTAATAATTTTAATCCATTTATAATTGTTTTTTTGACTTGCATTTAATTCAATTAGTAAAGGAACACTTTTTAGTTTTTTATATGCTAAAAACAGAAGCAATATATTAATAGAACTCACCAAAATATTTTCTAATAATACAAATAAACCATAGTCCGATGTTTCTAAAGCTGCTACAAAATCTTCTAAATTTTGAGAGTGATCAAAAGGAAGAAAGACTAAAACTCTGAATAGGGTATAGGCAACCACTATGGGTAACCATTTTTTTAGGTTAATTTCAGTTCTAGTATAAAGTGCAATAAAATAGTAAAATAATAAGCCTGTAAAATGATAGAAGAAATATGTTGTACCCGAATAAGTTAAAGGTATTTGATTATTGATCGTAAAGTAATAATCTAATGAAGTAATCACATAAATAAATAGCAAGGAAGATAGCACGTAACGTATCTTTTTATTCTTTCCTAGACCATGCTTATTAAATAAAACAAAAGCGATTAAGACCAGTCCAAAAACCGCACTTAATAAGGGTAATAAGTTAAAAATAATCATATGACAAAACTAAAGTTTTGATTGATAAAACTAGGGTAAAACACTTAATATATTTCATCAGAATCACAGAGTTCAACTTTTACCTATAGCTAGCGTTGGCAAAAGGACTTTAGCGGATGATTCGAATTAAAGACAGCAGGGAAGTGGTTCGTTGGTCAGGAATATTTTACTGAAATTTCACTTCAAATCGTATTTAGCTAAAATGTACAACGTACATTTTCTAAACGTTAAATAGTTTTAAATAGAATGATTGAACCTTAATTGTTTCCAAATTATATGTAAGTCTTGATTTTTTTGTTCAGCTCATGGCATTTATTTTATTGGAGTTCGTGACTATCATTAAGTGTTTAATTTTTAGTCAACCTATTTCAGGAAAGTACATAGATGGAACCTTAAATAACCAGTCTGTATTAGTTCCACCAACTCCATGAAGCAGGTATAAAACAGGTTTTTTCTCATTCTGAATAACATCATTTTCAGGAGTAATAATTAAATTCGGAATATTTTTATTCATGGCTTTGCTAAAAACCATTAATGTATCAATCTGAGAATTTGCAACATTTATAAATAATAAACTAATTAATAGAATAGCAAAGTTTTTTTTCAAGTCTTTCATTGGATGATTATTTGAAACAGTGTTGGCTAGGCCTTAATTTTTTTTTATTATCACAGTTCATCTTGCGCCAAGGCTTTTACAATCCCATTTTCTAAAAGTGGCTCCATGATTATATATCCTGTGATATTTGGATGCACACCATCATCTCCTAACTCTTTTTTTAGACCATTAACCTTATTTACCATTGGGCTGAAATAATCAACATAAACAATGTTATTCTTTTCTGCATACGATTTTAATAAAGAGTTTAGTTTTAGAACTTTTTCTGCGGGTTTTAATCCTTGATTCCAAGGAAAATCAAAAACTGGTAAAACTGAGCATAATACAACTTTAATCTTGTTAGATTTTGCTAATTCTATCATTGAAATAATGTTATTAACGATTACTTCTATTGTTGTTGGACCTGTATTGCCAGCGATATCATTAACACCTGCTAATATTACTACAACCGAAGGATTTAAATGGATAACATCTTGTCTAAAGCGTAATAGCATTTGTGGAGTGGTTTGTCCACTAATTCCTCTATTTATGTAAGATTTGTCAATAAAAAAAAAAGGTCTCATTTTAGACCAAAATTCTGTAATAGAATTCCCCATAAATACAACGCGATGCTCACCAGATTGAGGATCTATTAATTCTGTATTTTCTTTTTGAAATCGTTTCAAGTTTGACCA
>Ga0209712_10004747_pt1 | contig 10738 bp, 13 predicted proteins | sample ArcOceMetagenome_FD_187443 | JGI IMG/M metagenome (GOLD analysis project Ga0209712, IMG submission 187443) | Marine eukaryotic phytoplankton communities from Arctic Ocean - Arctic Ocean - Greenland ARC118M Metagenome (SPAdes) (version 2) | ecosystem: Environmental > Aquatic > Marine > Oceanic...
CAAAGCTGATATCCGAATTATTTGTATTGTTGGATTGAAACTTCTTAAGAAGATGAGCCACTAGCTCTGGTATGTCTTCCAGCCGTTCTTTCAGGGTTGGAACTTGTATTGGAAATACATTCAGTCGAAACAATAAGTCTTCACGAAATTTGTTTTGTAACACTAATTCGGACAGATCTTTGTGAGTGGCACACACAATTCGTACATCTAACTGAATGTCCGTTCGTCCCCCAACTCGGGTGACAACAGAGTTCTCAAGAACGCGAAGCAGTTTCGACTGCAGATCAAGGTTCATATCCCCAATTTCATCAAGGAAGAGGGTGCCCTTATTTGCCTGCTCAAACTTTCCGTGAGTTGTCTTTAAAGCGCCAGTAAAGGCTCCTTTTTCATAACCAAACAGCTCAGCTTCCATTAGATCGCGGGGTATTGCGGCGCAATTGACCGCTACGAACTTACCTTTTCTGCGGCTCGCTTCGTGTAAGCTTTCTGCCACCAATTCTTTGCCAACACCTGTCTGGCCTTGAATTATTACGGCGGAGCCTGATGTCGCGACCATTGATATTAGTTTTTTAAGCCGGCTCGCTGCGTCAGAAGTTCCAACTAATTTAGAATAGATGACATTCATTAAAAAAAACCACTGATCAATTTTATTGTCCCAGTGTTAAACATAACATATCCACGCTGCTATTTGTACCGCCTAAGTGAGGCAATTTTGTTGAACTTACAAAATACTTTATTCGTGTCTCAGACTAGAGTATCATATTGTAATATTTTGATAAATCGAAAAATTATTTTTAAGGGTAGGGGATGCGTCAATTGAAATGGTTTTTAGCGTCACTTGAAATTGCTAAAATCATTCCGGCACTATTTCCGAAGAAAAAAAAATTACCTGAGTTGGAATATGATTTAACAAGGTTCGATGAACAGGATATAATCCTCGAAAGTACAAAGCAAATTCAGGAGCTATTACCTGATATATTAGGACAAGCGCTTGCGCGGACTTGGGTAGACAAGAGGTTTTTAGATGCATTCTATGATCACCCCAAGGAAATTTTGGAGCGTGCGGGTGTGTTTCTTCCCAAGTCAATTTCAGTAGAATTCATCAAGAAAGAAAAAGAAAGACCTAAAGTGGTTGTATATCAGAACAATGGATCAAAAAGAACTCGGCTCCTAGAGCTGAAACTAGTTATGGTGGCCGCGACATGATACGCTGGGTTTTATGTCTTTTTTGCTTATTGATCGTCTTTACTAATACGGCACGCTCGCAAACTGAACCGACTATGACAGATCCTGACGTATTTGTGGATGCTATTAATGCCTTTGAAAATAAAGATTTTCTGACTGCGGTTGAGTTGTTCACAGTCCTTGCGGATCAAGGCGAACCCACATCACAACACAATCTATCTATCTTGTATTTCAAGGGGCTTGGGAGTCCTTTGAATTACAAGAGGGCGTTATACTGGGCATGGCGCGCATCCTTAGGCGGTAGTGAGCCCGCGATGCGCCTTGTTGACGACGTGCGCGATATAGTCACTGATGAATTGATTGAAGCTGTATCTGAGGAAATAGTCACTGAATTGACTGCTAAGGCTATGTTGGGCGATACAGGTGCGCCAGAGCGATTAGGTAAAACGTATTATAATTTATTTGTCGAGCCAGACTTGCAGATGGCTTACACTTGGTTGTTGATTTCTCAGGCTTTTGGCTATGAGACGGCCAGCGAAATGATATCAGAAATCGAAGATTCAATCGAAGTAGTCGACAGAATTATCTACCAAGAAGAAGCGACTGAAATATTCCTTAAAATACCCAAATAGTTAGCTTTTAGGCGCTACTTTTGACAGAAAGCTTAATTTTTTTAAATTTAAGTTAACATGCTGATCAATTATATCAATTTTGGACGCAAGTTGGACCAAAATAGCTTTGCGTTTCTCGGGATCTTCGGGTGAGTTTAAGCCAGAACCTTGCTCTATTGAATACTCATTAATGAGCTCGTAAAACTCAACTAATGTATTGGTAACCAAAGGGTCGTAAGCCCCGGAATCAATTCCAGGACTTGATAAAAGTTCCTTCATCTGCTCCAAAGTATTTAAGAGCAAATGGCTATCGTTAATCATCTTATTAACCTACAGCTTCCTGAAAGCTTTCAAACAGTTTTTCGGTTACGACGTCAATATCGATAGGGTAACGACCCTGCTCTACCTTAATCTTTATCTCGTCGACCATCGCCTGATCCACAGGAGGTTGATCTGCAAGTTTAATAACTTGATCTTTGATATTCAGATCTTTGCTATCAAGCTTATTTACGATTTCCTTTGGCGGCAAGTCTGACACTTGCTTGTCCACTGTGAAGTTTTCTTTGTTGCTGTCGTTCACTTGGACATTGGTATTGACGAAGTTATTGCTGACTGAATTTATCATCTGTATAATCCTTTCAGAACCTTTAACGACCAGTTATCTATTTATGTTAGTAATTGGTGAAACTTTTTTTTCTGCTGTTACGAGTGCCTTAAATTTTTTATTCGAAGACAAATTTTTCACCAAAACCATATCGCCCAATTTCCCATCTGAGAGAGCCTCTCCATAAGTTACAATGCTTACTGCAGAGGTTCCAGATACAATTAACACAGTATCGTTTCGATTGACCGCATTGTTTGCCAGTATGTGCTGAGCTTTAACCACCAGGTCTCGGGCCATATTTTTTTTTGCTTTACGGCCAATTATATTTTCGATTGTAATGTATGCGCCGTGCGAAGAACGAGAGTTTGCCCACTTCATTACTAAATCATCTGGTTGAATAACTTTTCCCTTTGGAATGTTTCTTTTGGTGAATGCTATTTGAACTGAATTTTTGGTTGCTGTACTGGTTGCATCTCTGTTTCCACTGAGGGCTTCACTCGTTCTAAGTGAGACTGACCAGCTTGCAGGGTTACCACATGCCGCCTTTATTGTGTTCCAGTTGTTTGGACTTTTAGGAGTGATGTAGATCTTTTCAGCACACGGGAAATACGCTCTCCTATCGGATACCAAGATTGTGTTGAAGATACCGATCTTGGTTAAATAGTCTGCGGCGGCTATTCTCAGGTCTGAGCCATAAATCAGCCGCTCTTGCGCACACAGTGTTTGAGCTGAGAATATAAGAAACATAACAGTGGATATTTTACATAAAATGCTCACTCGAAACGCTCCAATAATTTGATGTGCAATCCATCGAATGAATTTACATTAGCGTCCTGAGACAAGGCGTGAAGTGTGGTTTTATTGTTTCCTATCTCCTTGACTGTAAAATAATGCTGCTTTGTCCCAGCCGTTGAAGAGCTGAAAATATCAGTGCTTAATAATCCGTCCTGTAGGCCATACTTAATTTGTAAGTTTTTATTTTTGTATTTTATACGCCCTTTAAAGTTTTTACACTCTAGCTGTTGAAGGGTTTGAGCGATTGCCTCTTGCGCCACGAGGTTAACATCTCTTTGAATGTTTTCTAATCGTTTCCGTCCTGAATTCGTATTGTTGATTAAAACTATGCGCCTACCAAGGTTGATTTCGGTCTTTGAAACGGTGGACTTGATGACTTGAGACTCTCGGATAAGTTCAGATTTTGCACTCACGATTAATACGTTTTTACGTTGAAGTGGGTTTGAATAATTCTTGATGTCAAAATCCAAGCCCACTGCCAATGTGTATGGTGGGGCAGTTGCAATGGGAGCGTCATCTATTTTGTATAGTGAATATTCAGATCTCACAGTTGGGACAGTGTGATTTTGTTTCTTAATATTAAATTTTCCGTCAGCGGTTATCTCAGCCTCTATTCTTCGTTTGATTGATTGTTCATCAATCTGCATCCAGAAGGGTAATGATTTTTTAATTGCAACGCCTCTCCATTGCAATGCGATGTCCAAGCCCAAAGGTTGGCGACATTTTAATGGAACTTCGTCTGTATTTGAGGGCAATAAAAGTGCTTCCAGGCGTGCGGAAAACTTATTGCCATGGTCTTTCGTTGAGATCACCCGGTATCCCGCAATTCGAATGTTTGATTGTGCGGATATTTGATCAAACAATACCCTCCCATTTTCGACCAGAGAAAAACTTCCCAAGGATTGTGCTCCCGACTGCACAATCGACTGAAGGGCATTTGCTATGGCACGTGCCTCGTAGACATTGGGTGGTAGATTTGCGGTCTTGATGGAAATGCCTTCCGCTTCAACGCGCAGCTCGTCCGCAACTAGAACATTGGATGCTAATAATATGCTTAAAGTAATAAATAATCTAATCATAAACATGAAGCCGCCCTAACTCCTAAAGTAGGCCCGGTTTGTAGAGTTTGATGAGCCTATCTAGGTGGGTTTGGCTGACTGATAATTCTACTATGTAAGTGTCCGAACCGGTTGGCTCAATTTTAACTGTTTCTGCGCCCATTATAGTACCTCGTACGGCTGAACTGAGAACATCAGACGTCAGCATCGCCTCTGCGACAGTTGTCTGGCCGTCTAGCTGTACGCCATGAATTTGTTCTGCCAAGACCCTGTAGGCGTCAAGTTTGGCGGCTCTCATGGCCATCAATCGCCGCTGGTTTAAGTTTTTCGATGGTTGGATTGCTATTGAGGAAAAACCAACAGCTTTAATTGAGGGTACATAGTAGTCAGGCGCGCTCGCGATCAAGCGCTCCGCAACGATAGACTGAGTGTTCTGCAGTCCGGCTTGCTTGGATTGCATTGTCGGCCGTGGCTTTTGTGACTGGCCGAGAGCTTGTAAATTAGTGACGCCTAGAGAGCTACAAGCAGAGACTAGCATACTTAAGGTTACAAGAGATATTGATGCCGAAACAGTTTTTAAGCCCATGATACTTACCCTTTGAGTTTTGAGTTTGGACTACTCAAGCAATTATTGTGCCAACAAATATTATAAGTTCTTAATGATATTTAGAGATACACGGTAGCGCAGCTAGTGAGTAAATCTACAGATGGCACGTTTTATGCTCTATTAAATCTGTAGCATATTTAATTGTAATTATTTCAATAAAAATGCTTATAAAACAGTACTATGTAATGTCATTTAATTGACGCTTTGGAGAAATTTATTAATGCAACAAAGCCAAGCAATAGGGTTTTCATTGTTTGACATAAAAAAAATGTCAGGCTCATTGCTGCCTGTCGGCATTTTGGCTTTGGTCGGAATGTTAGTCTTGCCGTTGCCTGTTGCTTTGTTAGACGTCTTCTTTGTGTTCAATATTACAATCTCATTATTGATTTTAATGGTGGCCCTGCACACGCACCGCCCGCTGGATTTCTCCTCATTCCCAAACCTACTGCTTTTAGCAACCGTTCTAAGATTGGGTCTCAATGTAGCGTCAACTAGAATTGTACTATCCGAGGGGCACAACGGGGCAGACGCGGCCGGAAAAGTCATTCAAGCTTTTGGTGAATTTATCGTCGCGGGCAATTACGCAGTTGGCCTCTTTGTCTTTGCTATCTTGGTTATCATCAATCTTGTAGTTATCACGAAAGGTGCGGGACGAGTTTCTGAGGTTTCAGCAAGGTTTACGTTGGATGCTATGCCAGGCAAGCAAATGGCGATCGACGCAGATCTCAATGCAGGTGTACTAACGCCCGAAGAGGCAACTGAGCGCAGGTCAGATGTTTCAAAAGAAGCTGACTTCTACGGCTCAATGGATGGTGCATCAAAGTTTGTGAAAGGTGACGCGATTGCTGGGATTTTGATCTTAGCCATTAACGTATTCGGTGGCTTAATAATTGGCATCGCACAACACAACTTAAGTGTCACCCAAGCCGCTGAAAGTTATATTTTGCTCTCTATAGGTGATGGACTGGTAGCCCAAATTCCATCACTTTTACTTTCGATTGCTACGGCGATCATAGTTACGCGCGTCTCTTCATCTGAAAATATGTCAGATCACATAACGCGACAGGTTAACTTGTCAGCTGCTTGGCTGCCAACTTCTCTCGTGATGCTTGCTCTTGGCCTGGTGCCCGGCATGCCAAATTTACTTTTTATTGGATTTGCACTTGCTACTGGGTTTCTTGCCTGGAATTCAAAAAAGAAAGAGATCTTAGCAGAGACGGCTGAAGTTGATGGTCCGAATGCTGAAGATGTAGTCGAAGACGTTGAGTTTGGATTAGTGGACGTCAAAGACGCTTCCAAGGTCTCAGTTAATCTTGGATTTGGCCTTGTGACTTTAGTTGATGAAAGTAAATCTGATAATTTGGTGCCAAAGGTAACGCGTTTAAGGAAGGAAATTTCTAAGGCGCTAGGATTTATCATTCCAGGGGTTCGAATTCGTGACGATTTAAATTTGGATTCTTTCCAGTATCAAATAAAAATTGGGCAAAAAATTGTAGCTGATGATGTCATTTATGCTGATAAAAAATTAGCCATCTCTGGAGATAGTACTACGCTAGAATTGCCTGGCTTGAAAGTTAAGGAGCCCGCTTTTGGGGTTGAAGCTTACTGGATAGACAAAGAGCAACAAGCTGATGCTGAAGCAAAGGGTTACGTTATAGTTGAACCCGACGATGTGTTAACCACACACTTGAGCCAGATAATTAATAGTTATGCGTCTGATCTTCTGGGTCAGGAGGAAGTCCAAGAACTACTTGATAATTTAAAAATATCATATCCCAATCTGGTAGACACCGTAGTCCCTAAAGTTATGCCGCTCAATCAGCTCACCTCAGTCATGAAGTGCATTCTTGGTGAGGGAGTGCCTATATCTGACTTGCGATTAATTCTTGAAAGCTTGGGGTCTATGAGTGTCCTGAAGATGGACAATGATGATATTGCGGAGAAGATACGTCCAAAGTTAGTGCCACTGCTTATTCAAAAATTGATAAAGTTTAAAGATACGGTTCCCTTGATTACATTTGCTCCAGAATTGGAACAAATGATATTGACAACTGTTCGGCAAAACCCAGAGGAAAAAATGCTTCTTATTGAGGGAAGTCTTGCGAAAAAAATACTTTCTAATCTGAATGAAGCTTCAGAAGAGTTTAACAAAGAGGATAAGCCAGTGTTTCTTATTGTCGCGCCACAAATTCGCAAACATGTTGCAAAATTTGTGAGATCTCAGCTCCCCTCAATAAACGTTTTGAGTTTTATGGAACTTCCTGAGGATCGAAGTGTCGAAATAGCGTTCACAGTTGGAGGCTTCGATGCGATTGAATAATCGAAATTTTTTAAAGTGGAGCGTGTTTTATGTCTGAGTTGAAATTTAGTGCTGCGGACACATCGCTGGCAATGGAACAAGTGGAACGAAAGCTTGGACCGGATGCGCTTATTCTATCCACGCAACGTCGCGATGGTTTGATAGAGATAATAGCAACAAATGATCCAGACCAGCTTGAAGCTGCAAATGCAAAAGCCGCAGAAAAATTAAAAGCGCGAAAAGCGAAAAAAAAGAAATCTGTGGAAGACCTTGATGGAAAGCCAAATGCGTTTGCCAATATTATCGATGTTGAGACCTCGAAATATCAGGATGCCAAAGCTATTGATCAAGCCGCTTCTGATTCTGGGCAAAAGCCAATGACTGAGCCGAAACTGCGTTCGTTTAATAAATCTGACATAGCCAATGAATTTAGTCGTATTACTGCAGAGCTTCAGCACTTGATCGACGGCACAATGGCCTTTACGCCAGATGTAAATAGCTCTGTTTCGACACGCTCAAAATTAAAAATGTTGGGCTTTAGTAATAAAACTATCGCCTACCTTATGAACGAAGCAGAGCCAAATGTTACCATAGAGGATGTAATTGACCAATTTACTAAGTCAATTGTACACGGAAAAAGCAGAGAATTTGATAATAGCCAAATAATTTTGGTGTGTGGGCCTGAGAAATCTGGCAAAACTGTGTTGTCGCAGAAATTGTCTAAATTTTTACCAGCGACACTAGATGGCCAAGCCAATAGAGTTATCTCTGATCCACTTACTGGTGACCTAAGCTCACTATTTAAACCTGGTCTGGATGCAAACATTACATCATTGTTTAGGAAGAAGTCAGATGTAAGCTTGAATAGTGGCAGATTAATAGTTGATTATGAGGGATCAGTTGATGTCCTGAGTTCTGTTTTGATGAAACTTGAAAGACTTGAGCAAAAACCAAATGTAAGCGTTGTGTACGCCCTTGAGGTTGGGCAAAGTTATAATGCTGTAAAACAAAGTTTTGAAATATCTGGAATACCCAATTTGTGCATAGCTTTGACAAAAATGGATTTATTGGAAGTTTCAGTTAATGAGCTGTCGGCTATTTCTGATTTAGGCAAAAAGATCCAGTTTTTTTCAGGTTTAAAAATACTAGAAGACGGTCTTGATTTTGCAAAAGTTTCTGTAATGAAGGATTTTTTAAGTAACTTAGTCAAACAGGAAGATTGGTCTTAAGATGGTGCAATCACTAGCCTTTGTGAGCGGGAAGGGAGGGGTGGGAAAAACTTCACTCGCCATAAATTCTGCAATTAATTTATCGCTAAGAGGTTTTAAAGTAGCTGTCTTGGATGCCGACTTTGGACTATCAAATGCAAATATTATGATGGATGTGAAGGCAGATAAGACAATTTCTGATGTACTCGTCGGCAGTTGCTCGCTGGAAGATACTATCTGTCATACGCATGCCGGAGTGAAGCTTATTCCAGGTGGGTCTGGTACTCTAGACACTCTCAACTTGGATACTGAGCAACGTTGGAGGGTCATTAGATCACTTGATGCAATGGAAGATGAACTAGATTATTTAATCGTAGATACCCCTGCTGGTGCATCCAACTCAAGCATCGAATTCGCGGCAGCTGTGGATCATGTTGTGGTGACACTTGTTGGTGAACCTACTAGTTTTATGGATGCTTATGCATTCGTAAAGGCGTTGCACATTGAAAAAGGTGTCATTGATTTTTCAATTATTGTTAACATGGCAAAGAATGAAAATACTGCTCGTAAGGATTTTAAAAGTTTCGAAAAAATAGCGCTTATGTTTCTACCTGTCCGGTTGACTTTTATCGGATGGATGCCGGGCTCTAGTGATGTCGTTCAGTCTATTATTGCGCGAAAACCTTTTATATTGGATAAAAAGTCTAATAAAACTGTTGGAAAATGTATGGATTTGATAACAAAAAAACTTGAAGAACTACAGCCTCAAAAAAAATCAGGCATTCATTTTTTCAGCTCTGATATTTGAGTGTAAAAATGTCAAATCCTTACGATACCAAAATATCAGCGGATCGATTGATCGAGGCTAATCTTTCACTAGTGAAGAAATATGCTTTCTTTTACGCTGGACGTGTTCAAAAAGCAGCCGAAGTTGAAGATCTCTTACAAGTTGGAATGATGGGTCTTATTGAGGCTGCTCATAATTATCAAAAAAAAGAGGGTGTAGCTTTTGAAAGCTATGCGCGGTTGCGAATAAAAGGGTCAATTGTTGATTATCTCAGAAAATCTTCAAATCTTTGTCGTGCTACGGTAAAGAAAAAACAAGATACAGACAAAGCTCGGCGGTTATTAGAAGCTAAACTTGCGAGGTTTCCAACTTCAGAAGAAATTGCGGCGGAGTTGAATGTTTTACCTTCTGAATTTGCGACTTGGGAACATAGTTTTGCAGCAAATCAGAATCAAAGCATGGATGAGGTGACAGAGTTATATGGTGATTTTGTTTTGTCTATGGAGCCCAATGTTGAAGATAAAATCTTTAATGGAGAGCTTAAGGAATATTTAAGAGATGCAATTGGTCAGTTGAACCAGCAACAAATTTTGGTTGTGGAACTATATTATGTTAAAGAATTAAATGTTTATGAAATAGCAGAAATTCTTACCGTTAGTACGGGGCGCGTTTCCCAGATTAAGTCGGCAGCAATAGCCAGATTGCGTGAAACCATCGAACTGAAACTAAAATAATGGCAGTATTGCCATTAAAGCCAACCTATGAAGAGTTGCGATTAACTGTTTCGAGTGCGGAGTTGGTTCTGCCTGGTTTGAACAAGGTTGAAGAACTAATTTTAGCTTGTGAGATCTCGTCTCTACCCAATCATAATTGTAACTTAGTTTTTGAAAGGGCTGAAGCACGAGGTGAATTCACTGGCAAGATGCTCTTTAAGGCAAATAGGCCTTTAGTAAATGCTTACTTCACCTTGAGTTTTTCAGATTTTCAAAAATTAGAGACGATGTGTGTTGGGGGTGAACCAGTTAGGCCCATAACAATATATCTGAAGATTGAAAAAAGCTGTGAGGTTCATAATGGAGAAGTCTTAGTTACAGGCAAAGATTTTGTTTTACGCGTCTGTGATATATCCTGGAGACAACCTTTATTTTAATTACATTTTGAATTTTCTAAGCTCACAGGCGTAAATGCTTATTTCTCCATTGATCGTTTCGATAATATTCAATCTGTTTAGATTTAATTTATATTTTGAAGATTTGTATTCGAAGTGAATGGAGTTTTCTTTAACTTGGGATAATGAAAGTCGTTTTGAAGCTTGACCGTTCTTCTCAAAAGATATGGTCTGTTCCTCAGTTAACTGTGTATATGTAATTTTTATGCTATTTTCTGTGTGCTTACAGATCAAGAGATTACTTTCGTAACGCGTATTTTGCGTCATGAAAAATAAAACTATTCCCAGAGTTACCACAGCAGTGATTGTGAGAAGAACTTCTTTGCGCATTAATCGAAGTATTTCGCTTTTTTGTCTGATACCAATCGTTCAGCATCAATTCTGCTAACTTTAATTACCATGTCTTTGGCAAATTT
>Ga0209712_10004750_pt1 | contig 10736 bp, 7 predicted proteins | sample ArcOceMetagenome_FD_187443 | JGI IMG/M metagenome (GOLD analysis project Ga0209712, IMG submission 187443) | Marine eukaryotic phytoplankton communities from Arctic Ocean - Arctic Ocean - Greenland ARC118M Metagenome (SPAdes) (version 2) | ecosystem: Environmental > Aquatic > Marine > Oceanic...
GAAGAGAGGGTGTTTTTGGTGCAATTTATTGGTTGATGGTAAAGTTTGGTTTTGCATTTGCAGGATTGGCAACAGGCGCTATTATGGCATTAGTAGGGTTTGTACCTGATACAGTAAATTCAGAAGCATCTATAACAGGAATACGCTTTTTCTACTCAGGCTTGCCAATACTTGGCACACTTGGTGCTATGTGGATCATGCGCAATTATGACCATACAGAAGAAAAGGCACTAGAAATTAGCGCAGAATTAAAAAGAAGAAAAGCAGTAAAACAAACCACTACAGGATATGAAGGCGGTAGGTTGGCAGCTTTATTACAAAACGGTGCCCCATTGCCAGTTTTTCAGCAAATAGATTTTAGTACTATAGATTTGGAAGCTACTAAGAAAATGTTTGCAAATACCTTAAATAAAACTTTAAACGGACTTTGTTTTAGTCCGTATATCGAGGGACAAGTTGCTGGGGATATCTTAACAGAAGGTCAGATTCGCAAAAGAATGGACGTTATCTCTTCGTATACCAAAACAGTGCGTTCTTTTGCTTGTACAGAAGGAAATGAGATGATTCCACAAATAGCCAAAGAAAAAGGTTTAAAAACAATAGTTGGGGCTTGGATTAGTGATGATAAAGAGAGAAATGAAAAAGAAATAGCAGCATTAATTGCACTTTCGAAATCTGGAGTGGTAGATATTGCGGCAGTTGGGAACGAAGTGCTATTAAGAAATGATATTTCTGAGCAAGAATTATTAGCTTATATAACAAGAGTAAAAGAAGCCTTAAAAGAGTTAGAAATTTCGGTTGGTTATGTAGATACGTATTATGAGTTTTCTCAAAGACCCAACTTAGTGGCAATTTCAGATGTTATTTTAGCAAACTGTTACCCATTTTGGGAAGGTTCTAGCATTGAAGAGTCTTTAACAGATTTAAGACAAATGCATGCAATTACAAAGCAAGTTGCCAATGGTAAAAAAGTAATTATTACAGAGACAGGTTGGCCAAGTCAGGGTCAAAGCGTTGGTGACGCAAACCCTTCTCAATTGAATGCCATGAAATATTTTATTCAAACCCAAGAATGGGCAAATACATCAGAAATTGAAATGATGCATTTCTCTTCTTTTGATGAATCATGGAAAGTAAGAGTAGAAGGAGAACTTGGTGCGCGATGGGGAATTTGGGATAAAAATGAGAAATTAAAATATAGTTAATACAATAAAAAAAAGATTCCCGAAAATTAGAAAACAAAAACTAATTTTTAACATTTTAATCATTTAAATAAAATATAAATAATGTCTTACAGAGAAGAGCAATATTTTTCGAAAAGTCAAGAGCGTTTTGCAGAATTAGGAATTGAATTTAGTACGCATGAAGGAGTCGATTATACAGATTATTCGAATAAAGAGTTAATAAAGCTTTGGAGAGATACATTAAAAAAAGGGATGCATGGTGTTTGCTTTAGTATGTATGAAGATGGGCAGGAACCTGGCGATGTTATTACGCAAGAACAAGTAGAAAGAAGAATTAAAATCATAAAACCCTATGCCAAGTGGGTGCGTTCATTTTCTTGTATAGAAGGTAATGAACACATACCACGCATTGCGCACAAGCACGGTATGAAAAATATGGTGGGTGCTTGGTTAAGTGACGATTTAGAAAAGAATGAAGAAGAGATTATTTCTTTAATTCAACTAGGAAAAGAAGGTTGTGTAGACATTGCGGCTGTAGGAAACGAAGTATTGTATAGAAAAGAGTTAACACTTGAGCAATTGTTAGGGTATCTCAAACGTGTAAAGGAAGCATTGCCTAACGTTCAAGTAGGGTATGTAGATGCATATTACGAATTCTCAAGTCATCCAGAATTAGTGGAAGCTTCTGACGTGATTTTGGCAAACTGCTACCCATACTGGGAAGGCTGTAATATTGACCATTCTCTAAACCACATGCAACAAATGTTTAGCCAAGCGAGCCATGCAGCACAGGGTAAAAAGGTGATTATTACAGAGTCTGGTTGGCCAAGTAAAGGAGAAAGTTTAAAAGGGGCACATTCTTCTGAAGAAAATGCGATGAAGTATTTTATTAATGCACAAGCGTGGTCTGCACAAGAAAATATAGAACTCTTTTATTTCTCTTCTTTTGACGAGTCATGGAAAGTAGGTGCAGAAGGAGTTGTGGGAGCTTACTGGGGCTTATGGGATAAACATGAAAAGCTAAAATTCTAACAAGAATTTCTTCTAAAAAAAAACAACAAAAAAGTTCAGCATATATCTATATGCTGAACTTTTTTGTTGTTCTAGCTTGTATGTATTAATTCGCTTAAAATCAACACATTATTTTACCTATACATTACCTATACAAAGAAATTTTTTGTACTGTAAACAGTAATTTTTAATTAAAATATAATCCATGAAAGTCTTTTTATAGTATGGAATTGTTAGCAGAATGATGGTTTTTTTATGAATGTATGTTTTTTGTAGTGGTAATATTATTGGTTTCTCAATGAATGAGAAGTAATATTGATACATATTAATTTTAAACAATATAAAATGAAAAAAATTACTTTATTAATCGTCCTTTTGATTTCTTCTTTAGGATTTGCACAACAACAAGAATATGTATTAGATTTTGAGTCTGATGGGCAAGATGGGATTGCATCTAATTGGTTTACATTTGATAATGAACCAGCAGCTGCAGAGATTGTAAATAACCCAGATTTAGATGGTGTAAATTCTTCAGCTTCCAAAGTACTTAAAGTAGTAGTTGGAGCAGGAAACGCTTTTTATGCCGGTGTTAATAATAAATGGGAAGATTCAAAATTCGGTTCATGGAAAATTGATATGGGTGTATCCAATAACTTAACCTTAAGTATGGATGTAAATAAAAATTATGTTGGTACTGTTGGTATTAAAATGGGAACAAACGTTGGTGGAACTACATTTCAGATAACAGATCAAAATGTTGGTAATACAGTTGTTGATGAATGGCAAACGTTAACATTTGATCTTTCAGGTATAAACGCTAATGGTGATTTAACCAATATCAGTCAAATGGTCGTTTTTGTAGATTGGACTCAAGACATGGCTGATAGAGCTGAGGGCAGTACAATTTATATTGATAATATTAAATTTAATGCAGAAAAATTGACTGATCCTGCAGTTGGAGGAGGAGATACAAATACTTCAACTCCAGTAGGTACTTGGAAATTATCAGCAGAAGCTGGTGCTATAGGAGTTGGTGCAAATCAAGGAGATGTAAGTTGGTGGTCAAATAGTACAGCAGATGTTACAACAAGAGCATGTTTATTTGATGATGAATACGTTTTTAATACAGATGGCAGCTTTACGAATTCATTAGGAGCAGACACTTGGTTAGAAACTTTTCAAGGAGTAGCAGAAGGTTGTGGTACACCTGTAGCACCACATGATGCATCAAATGCAGCAACTTGGGTTTATGATGCAACTGCAAAGACAATAGTTATAACAGGAGAAGGTTCATTTTTAGGATTATCAAAAGCAGTTAATGGAAGCGAATTAGCTTCTGGAGATGCTGTACCTGCTTCAAGAACTTATACAGTAACATCTGTAGATGAAAACAATATGGTACTTGACATTGCAGTAGGTAACGGATGGTGGCGTTTTAATTTTACTAAAGAAGGTACAGTAGTTGATCCAGTAACTCCAGAAGGTACTTGGATGTTGACTGCAAATGCAGGAGCATTAGGTGTAGGTCCAACTCAAGGAGATACAAGCTGGTGGGCAAGTAGTACAGATGATGTAACTACAAGAGCTTGTTTGTTTGATGATGAGTATGTTTTTGAGACTAATGGAACATTCCAAAATGTTTTAGGTTCTGATACTTGGGTAGAAGGATGGCAAGGCGGAACAGATGCTTGTGGTACACCAGTAGCACCTCATGATAATTCAAATGCAGCAGCTTGGGTTTATGATTCAAGTGCGAATACAATAACAATCACAGGAAAAGGAGCATATTTAGGAATTGCAAAACCAAATAATGGTGGAGAATTAGCAAACCCTGCAGATGCACCAGCTTCTATAACTTATATTGTCTCTTCAATAAGTGATACAGAAATGACATTAGACCTTAATTATGGTACTGGATTTTGGAGATTTTTATTCACAAAAAAAGAAGCAGTAGTTGATCCAGTAACTCCAGAAGGTACTTGGATGTTGACTGCAAATGCAGGAGCATTAGGTGTAGGTCCAACTCAAGGAGATACAAGCTGGTGGGCAAGTAGTACAGATGATGTAACTACAAGAGCTTGTTTGTTTGATGATGAGTATGTTTTTGAGACTAATGGAACATTCCAAAATGTTTTAGGTTCTGATACTTGGGTAGAAGGATGGCAAGGCGGAACAGATGCTTGTGGTACACCAGTAGCACCTCATGATAATTCAAATGCAGCAGCTTGGGTTTATGATTCAAGTGCGAATACAATAACAATCACAGGAAAAGGAGCATATTTAGGAATTGCAAAACCAAATAATGGTGGAGAATTAGCAAATCCTGCAGATGCACCAGCTTCTATAACTTATATTGTCTCTTCAATAAGTGATACAGAAATGACATTAGACCTTAATTATGGTACTGGATTTTGGAGATTTTTATTCACAAAAGAAACAGCTACAGCAAGTGTGATTGATAATAGCTTAACTAAAGTTAGTTTATACCCTAATCCAACTTCTAATAGATTAAATATTTCTGCAGCAGGTACAATTAAAAATGCGGAGATTTATAACCTATTAGGTAAAAGAGTTATGAGTTTAAATATTAATAATACTAGTGAATCTATAGATGTTTCTAACTTATCTTCTGGTATTTATTTAATTAAATATGAGGTTAACAATGCAGTAGGAACTTCTAAATTTATTAAAAAATAGTTTGTTCATAAATTTAATATTATATTTTAAAACGCTCAAAATTTATTTTTGAGCGTTTTTTTTATGCCCTATATTTTGGGCGATTTATTTAATAACATCAAAGGAATTTAATATCTTTATTTTTCAAAATATAATCCAATTGAAAACTATTCTAAAATCTTTTTCTTTTTTATTCTTCTTATTGCTTGTTGCAAGTTGTTCTAATAAAGAAATGGGAAATTCTAAGGCAAGTAATGCTTTAATACATGAAACAAGCCCTTATTTATTGCAGCACGCCTTTAATCCAGTAAACTGGAAAGCATGGAATTCTGAAACGTTAGCACTAGCAAAGAAAGAGAATAAACTACTTATTATTTCAGTAGGTTATTCAGCTTGTCATTGGTGTCATGTAATGGAAGAAGAGAGTTTTGAAAATGACTCTATTGCTAAAATTATGAATGCTAATTTTATTAGTATAAAAGTAGATAGAGAAGAAAGACCAGATGTAGATAAAGTATATATGAATGCTGTTCAGTTAATGACTGGGAGTGGTGGATGGCCTTTAAACTGTATTGCGCTTCCTGATGGGAGGCCCATTTTTGGTGGCACTTATTTTACGAAAGAGCAATGGTCTAAAGTATTAATTAGTATTTCTAAATTATATAAAGATTCTCCAGAGAAAGCAATTGCATTTGCAGAAAACCTAACCAAAGGAATTCAAGAATCTCAGTTAATTACTCTAAATAAAAAAACGCCAAATTTTGTAGAAAAAGACATTGTAGAGGCGGTGGATCTTTGGAAAACCCAGATAGACACAATTTATGGTGGATTTAAAGGTGCTCCTAAGTTTCCAATGCCAAATTCTTTAGACTTTTTATTAAGATACGGGTATCAGTTTAAGGATACAAAAGTAGCGGCATACCTAAACAATACATTAACAAAAATTGCCTATGGTGGTATTTATGATCCGATTGCAGGAGGATTTTCTAGATATGCTGTAGATGAAAAATGGCACATTCCCCATTTTGAGAAAATGTTATATGACAATGCACAATTGGTAAGTATATACGCAAAAGCATATATAGCTAGCAAAAACGATTTATTTAAAGAGGTTGTCATAGAGTCTTTAAATTTTATAAAAGAGGAACTAACAGCTGAGAATGGAGCATTTTACTCATCATTAGACGCAGATAGCAAAAACAAATTAGGAGAAAAAGAGGAAGGTGCCTTTTATGAATGGACGGAACCAGAGCTGCAATTAATTTTAGGAAGTGATTTTGAACTTTTTAAAGACTTTTATAATATTAATAGTTACGGTTTTTGGGAAAAGGCTAAGTATGTTTTGATAAGAAATTCATCAAAAAAAGTATTTGCTGTAAAACATAAACTATCATTATTTGCTTTAAATGATAAAATTAATACTTGGAAAAAAACTTTAAAAACCGCTAGAAATAAAAGAAGTAAGCCCAATTTAGATGATAAAGTACTAACTTCATGGAATGCTTTAATGATACAGGGTTGTGTAGATGCTTACCGTGCTTTTGGAAACTTAGAATATTTAGAAATGGCTCTTAAAAACGCTAATTTTATAATCGAAAAACAACGAAGAAGAGACGGAGGTTTGAATCGTAATTTTAAAAACGGATTTAGTACTATTAACGCATATTCAGAAGACTATGCGACAATAATACAAGCTTATATTTCTTTATATGAAGTTACCTTAGATGAAAAATGGTTGACCACTTCGAAAGAATTAATGGAGTATTTGTTTACCAATTTTTTTAACGAGAAGAATGGAATGTTTCATTTTACTTCTAAAGAAGATGAAAATTTAATTGCTAGAAAATATGAAGTTATTGACGGAGTGATGCCAGCATCAAACTCATTAATAGCTAATAGCTTGTTTAAATTAGGGCATTATTATAGCAATAATAAGTACTTAAAGACTTCAGAACAAATGCTAAACAATATAAAGGAAGATGTTAAAACTAGTCCAGGTAACTATAGTAACTGGTTGCATCTAATGACCAATCTCACAAAGCCTTTTTATGAAGTTGTGGTAGCCGGCAATGAAGCTTTAGAAGTAAATAAAAGTTTAATTGAAAACTATAGTCCTAATATTTTAATTGCAGGAACTTCAGAAGAAAATAATACATTACCATTGTTACGCTATAAATTTAACGAGGATGAAACGTTTATTTATGTTTGTGTAAACGGTACTTGCAAGAAACCAGAAGTAAAACTTGAAAAAGCACTATTAAATATTAAGAAATAATAATAGAAATACTCATTTTAAAGCGTTAGAAGAAGTATTTTTGCAGTATTAGAGGTTAAAGTATAAAATTAAGGCAGTATGGGAACATTAACAAATAACTACATATTTAAAGCATTAGAAAACTATCCGTACGATTTAGAAGAAGTTATGGAGGCGTTAAATTATGCCTTATCTGCTGATGATAAGAATACAATGGCCTTAACTTTAATGGGCAGGATGTATGCTGAAAAGCTTTATAAATACGAAGAAGCTATTGGTTACTTTAAATTAGCCTTAGCAGAAGATATTCGAGCTTTTGAGGTATATACACCTTATATTAATACGCTTTTATGGAATGAAGATTACAAAGAAGCAGAAGAGTTTATTGATTTTGGATTGACTGTAAAAGGATCTGATAAAGCCCTTTTATATTTAAAGAAAGCAAATTTATATGAACAACTAAAGGATTATGAAAAAGCCTTAACCTTTATTAAATTAGCAAAAGAATATACGTTCAATTCAGACTTTATGGTTGATGTTAATTTGGAAAAAGATAGAATTAAGGGAAAAATGCCGGAGAAAAAGAAATCTAAAACTTTAAAAAACTCTAGTAAGTCAAAAAAAATAAAAGATAACGTAAAGAAATTATAAATATATTTTAATTTAAAAGTATATTTTCTTTTATTCTAAAACAACGTTCTTCGCCCAAATATAGGGGGTTACCATATTTTTCAGACCAAAAACCGTCTAAAATATCTTTAGAAATACATCGATAGACCGCAACACCTTTGTAAATAGTATTTTCGTCGCCTTGGTAATTAAAGTTAATTACTAAAATATTATCTCTAAAAAAACCAGTTCCAAATTGTTCCTGACTTTTATTTATCATCCACTTTGCGACAATTCTGTTTTTAGTATCTAAATTTAAATCGAGCGTTCCTTTATATGTTTTTTCAGCTTCATCTTGATTGCTGCCAAGTATTTGAAATTGCCCAACTAGATCTTCAATATTCATTTATTTGTGTATTTAATTGCTGCAAAGATAGAAGAATTTGGTATCTTAATATTTAAGGTTTTTCTGTTTATTTAAAACTATGAGCTATTGTAATTTTAAAAAGAGTTAAATAAATTATAATAATTTAAACCTTAAAAATAAAGCGGATTTAAATCCTTTTAAAGGATATTTTGGTTTTAGAAATGAATAACTCCTATATTGGCAGTGCTGTAAAGATTGATCGATTAAACAGTACTAGGAAATCTATTATTAAAGAATAAAGAGTCATTTTTTAACTTGAAAAATTAAATTAGAATAAAATAAGTATTTGGTATATAGTTGTTTATGTTTTAGTAATTAGTTTAAGTAGAAAAAAAAATATCAAAAAAATAATTAAGCATTCATAAAATTATTCTAGAATGAGAACGGATAAAATTTTAATAACAGGTGCTGGTGGACAGTTGGGCACTGTTTTGACAAAGCAACTGCAAAAGAAACATGGTTTTGACAATGTAATTGCATCAGATTTAAGAATAAATTCAAGTTTTGAGGGCTGTTTTGAAGTTTTAGATGTTACAAATTTTGACGCCCTAAAGAACTGTGTATTAAAGAATGAAATTACTCAAATATACCATCTCGTGGCAATTTTATCTGCGAAGGGAGAAGAAGCTCCCTTGCAAACATGGGATATAAATATGGGGTGTTTATTTAATGTATTAGAGGTCTCAAGATTATGTAAAATAGATAAAATATTTTATCCAAGTTCTATTGCTGTGTTTGGTGATAATATAGAAATGGACAATACACCACAATCACCAAACCTGACGCCGTTAACGGTTTATGGTATTAGTAAGGCCTCTGGAGAGAATTGGGTAAATTATTATTGTAACAAGTATGGTCTAGATATTCGCTCAATCAGATATCCAGGGGTTGTAGGTTATCAATCTTTGCCAGGTGGCGGAACAACAGATTATGCTGTAGATATTTTTCACAAAGCTATTAGGGAAAAAGAAGTATTTAGTTGTTTTTTAAAGGCTTCAACACAATTACCTCTTATTTTTATAGATGACGCTATAAGAGCAACTATAGAATTAATGGATGCTCCTGCCCAAAATATAAAGGTAAGAACATCTTATAATTTAGCTGGTTTTACGTGTACCCCGGAAGAATTATATAATACTATAAAACAGGTATATCCAGACTTTAAAATAGCTTACAAGCCAGATTTTAGACAAGATATAGCAGATTCTTGGCCGAATAGTATTGATGATAGTTCAGCAATAAATGATTGGAATTGGAAACCTAAATTTGATTTAGAATCTATGACTCACGTTATGATAAAAGAATTAAAGAAAAAATTTAAAGCAGCAATAGTTTAAAAGAATAGATATGTACGGAAAAATTAAAGAGCATTTACAGGAAGAAATACAAAGTATAAAAAGCAATGGTTTATTTAAAGAAGAGCGCATTATAACATCATCACAAGATGCGGTTATTAAGGTTTCTACTGGAGAGGAAGTTATCAATTTTTGTTCCAATAACTACTTAGGTTTATCTAACAATAAAGAGGTTGTGCAAGCAGCAAAAGACACCTTAGATTCTCATGGTTTTGGAATGTCTTCTGTCCGTTTTATTTGTGGTACCCAAGATATTCATAAAAGTTTAGAAGTAAAAATAGCAGAATTCTTTCATTGTGAAGATACGATACTATACGCAGCGGCTTTTGACGCTAATGGAGGTGTTTTTGAACCATTATTGTCTAAGGAAGATGCTATTATTTCAGATGCACTAAACCATGCATCTATTATAGATGGAGTGCGTTTATGTAAAGCTGCTAGATATAGATATGCAAACAATAATATGGAGGATTTAGAAGCGCAGTTAATTGCGGCTAATAAGGAAAATCCCCGTTTTAAAATTATTGTTACAGACGGTGTGTTTTCCATGGATGGCGTGGTTGCCAAATTAGATAAAATATGCGATTTAGCAGATAAATATGATGCTTTAGTAATGGTAGATGAATGCCATGCTTCTGGCTTTATTGGTAAAACAGGACGTGGAACTATAGAGTTAAAAAATGTACTTGGTAGGGTAGATATTATTACGGGAACATTGGGAAAAGCTTTAGGCGGAGCAATGGGAGGTTTTACAACTGGTAAAAAAGAAATTATAGAAATATTACGTCAACGCTCTAGACCATATCTGTTTTCAAATTCTTTAGCACCAACAATAGTTGGAGCCTCATTAAAGGTTTTTGAAATGATAGAAAATGATACTTCTTTACGCGATAAGTTAGAAGCGAATACCACTCTTTTTAGAACAAAAATGGAAGCAGCAGGTTTTGATTTAGTAGGTGCAGATGCTGCAATTGTGCCAGTAATGTTGTACGATGCTAAACTGTCTCAAGTTATGGCAAATCAATTATTAGAGGAAGGCATTTATGTGATTGGTTTTTTCTTTCCGGTTGTGCCAAAAGACAAAGCAAGAATAAGAGTGCAGTTATCTGCAGCGCATACAAATGAACATATAGACAAAGCTGTAAACGCATTTATTAAGGTTGGAAAAAAATTAAAGGTTATTAATTAATGCGATAAAGGCTACATGAAAATTAACTGTA
>Ga0209712_10004751_pt1 | contig 10736 bp, 3 predicted proteins | sample ArcOceMetagenome_FD_187443 | JGI IMG/M metagenome (GOLD analysis project Ga0209712, IMG submission 187443) | Marine eukaryotic phytoplankton communities from Arctic Ocean - Arctic Ocean - Greenland ARC118M Metagenome (SPAdes) (version 2) | ecosystem: Environmental > Aquatic > Marine > Oceanic...
CACTAGTCACTTCCGCTACACTCTTTTTCTAATCGAGAAAGCTCAAGACGCTTGTCCTTCAACCGTTTACCAGTAAATAAACCCACGCAACGTCTACGACGACCGTTGGCTTTTCGACCATGACAACCGATATTGAATCGGCCGTCGCTGCCGATAGCACCGATCCCACCACCCTAGCCGCAATCCCAGAAGTTGCAAAAGATGCCGACGCTCCTGCTAGCGAAGAAATGGAGCTCGAAGAGGAAGAATTGGTTGAGAAACCGATTTTGACAGCTTCTTACATCATCATTCGCATCGTTGGAAACGACAAGCAAATCAACGTTGCATTCCTCCTCAAGTCGGTCATCAAGTGGCTATTCGACATCGATCCTAGCATGTATCTCGAGACAGCCAATCCTGACTGGAAGACGATCAAATCGATCGAAGATTTTCCAACCAAGGAAGTCGACTTCATGAAATGCTTTGATCCGTCGACCAACAAAGGTGGCAACAAATCAGTGACCATCGGCATCCACCTCTTCTCATCCGTGAGCGTCGGTCTCATGAAAAAGAACAACAACTCGTTCCTTCAGTATCTTACTACTAAAAAGATTAGCCTCAAAGCTTCCTGCGGTGGTTCCAAAAACGAAGTTCTCCTTTTCGGTCTGCTTGGATTTAATCCCGACAAAACTCATCGCGTCAGCCTCAGGCAACAAATCCATGACCAGCTTCTCACTATCGCCCCCGACCTCGCTGAAAAGAAGCTCCTCGAAAAAGTTAAATCGATCCTACCATTCGAAGGCTCCGTTCCTGGTTTCGACCTCCAAACTCGTTGGGTGAATGCCGAGGCCAAAAAGTACACCGCCAAAGCCTATGGCATCTCCTGTGCCGCCGAACACGCCGATTACTTCCGCAGCTTTCTCCTACGCAGCTACTTCGAGAAAAAGGTCATCGGTCTCGGTAAACTTGTCCAGCTAGGAGGGCGTAGCAACCATTATCTTCCCAAAGCCATCACCTGGCATAACAACTTCGTCGAAGAATGCGCGATCGTCGGTCTCCTCAACATCTCCAAGCAAGCCATGGACCAGCCCTTCAACCGCAAGAAGACAGCCAGCACTGAAGAGACCACTTCCATTCGTCGCATCCTTCTCTCAGCCACCGAAGGCAAAGCTGTAAACCTATATGAGTCTAGAGATGTCGACAGCGCCGGTCGCTGGATCGTTGGTATCGAGCAAGACAAAGTCGAACATCTGACGGTCGTTGTTGCAACGACCATTTCCAAGCTCTACGAGAACGGCCAAATCATAGTCACCAACCAGCTCGACGAAGCTCCTGCAATCGATCAGAAGCGCAAAGTCAGGCGCAAGAGTAACGAGTCCGGCGTCTCAGGCTTCGATGACGATGATACGTCGATTCAATCGATGCACTCCAAGGCATGGAGCTCCGTCGCAATGGGCGACAGCGGTTCAGTGCCGAAGGCCTCAACCAACCGAGCTAAGCCGAAGATCCACTTCGTTTACGATCCCGAGTCGACAGAGGAATTCCCTGCTCTTGTTTCAACCACTGCACCTAGCCCACGCAACGACACTTCAAGCGTCGGCAGCACCAGCACCGTCACCACCTCGCAATTCGAAGCGTTCCAAAGCAAACTTACAAAAGACATGGCCGAAAATCTCAAGGCCTGTCAGAATAGTTTGATTAGCTCGGTCACCGCCGATAGCAACCAATCGTCGGTCCTCGAAGAGATGCGCGCAGAACGTCTAGCTATGGCGAAAGAAAACCAGGCGGCTCGGCAGCAACAGACCGAAATGAATCAGCAATTGATGTCAATGTTCATGCAATTTCAACAATTGATGAGCGGCATGATGAACGGCGGCCCACCCCAATCTTACCAGCAAGGCCCGATGCCGTTTCAGGGACCACCTCTCCATTTCGACCAGCGACAAGAACCACCACCTCAGCAGCAGCAGCCACCGTATCCAACCTTATCTCAGCAACAACAGCAAGAGCTCATCGCCAATCATCAGCAAATTGAGCATCAGCTAGTCTACGCCCAGCAGCAAGCCCAGTACCGTCAGCAACAGCAACACGCCCAACAATCGCCTCAGAGATCCCAGCAGCTTTTTAAGTCGACTCCTCCACCGCAGCAGCACCAGCATTACTCCCCTGAGCAGCACCAGCCAGATCTTAGCGGTTATTTCCAAGGACATGGCCAAGCCTCGCCCCCATCAAATCCGATAAAGTACTCTCCCCAACAGCATACAATGACGACTCGGTATCCCGAAGAGCAAGTCGACTTCGAGCAACAGCCGCACGCACACAACCAACTAGCAGTGCCTCAGCAACTCAAGCGCGCCCCGGGTGGCACCGGCCAAACCTTCATGACACCACCCGCGAAAAAGAAAACAGCAGGCACCAACGCCAGCTCTGAGTACTACGCGTCTGCCCCAGATGCCATCCTTGAAGACTCCCCCAGTGAAGGCGCTGGAGGAGTCCAGTAAAAAGAGTCCCCAACAAAATGCTCCGTCCGCTTTTAACCTCCCTACTCCTCGCGATTTGTATTGCAGCCCAAGCTGCCAACGCCCTTGACCTCCAACCCACTCCGATCCACCATGTCCCACGCCGACTCCGCCAGACTCGACTCTTCGTTCCAACCGAGCGCTCGAGCGACGAGATACGTTCGAACGACTACTATGGCGATCCTCTCGGCCCCAAAGCATCAGGCCACCTGCGAATCCTCCTTCAAAATCCCAACAAAATCTCGGCTCAGAACGACTTCGTCGACTTTCAATACATCTGTCAGCGCATGCTTGCGCATGATGTCGACATCTTCGGGCTCTCGGAATCAGGTGTCGATTGGAAGCAGGGTTATCCCCGCAACAAATGCAACCAGATCATGCGCGACTTCTGGCCACACTCCCGGCTCATAGGCTCCACCAGCGACATTCCGTCGAAAGAAGTCGTCCAGTTTGGCGGCACCTGCACTGTGGTCACCGACAAATGGACCGGTCGCATCGAATCGTCAGGCTCAGACCCTCAGGGACTCGGACGATGGAGCTACGTTCGTCTCAATGGCAAGAATGGACGCAGAGTCACTATCGTTACCGTCTATCAGGTATGCAAACAATCCGTTACCACAGCCGGTGCCAAAACGGCCTACATGCAACAATGGAACCTTCTTCGACGAGCTGGACAAGACGACCCCAACCCTCGCAAATCATTCTGCAAGGATCTAGACGCCTTCCTAACTCCGCTACAAGCCGCGGGCGACGAGCTTTTAGTCATGGGTGATCTCAACGAGCAACTGGGCGACTCGACATCAGGCATGAACGCGGTCGTTGCCAAGTTCGGGCTCATCGATTCGACTTCCTATCACCACGGCATAGAAGGCGAAGTCGCGACCTATAGCCGCAGCAGCAACCGACTTGATTACATCTTGTGCACGCACGCTATTGCTCCGTCAATTTGGCGCTGTGGGGTCCTCCCATTCAACTTTGTCATCTCATCCGATCATCGCAGCGTCTTCATCGACGTGGACATCGACGAATTTCTTGGCGGTGATCCATCGGCACTCATGTCGCTCGCTCTTCGCGGCATTCGCAGCCAATCACCCAAAGCTTGTGTCAAATACGTCACAGAGATGGAACAGTATCTGCTCGAGCACAAGGTGTACAAGCGGGTCGACAAACTCAGTACACTAACGACTCGCCATGGTCTCACGGCGGGCCTCAAGAAGCATTGGGAAGGCGTCGACCAGGACATTCTCCGAGCCAGTCTCCACGCGGAAAAGTCAGTCGCCAAGAAGCATCGTCCACCATGGTCGTTCAAGCTCCATCAAGCCGCCCTCCGAGCAACCTATTGGAAGATTGCCCTCTCAGGTAAACGAACACACCGAGTCGTAGAGACAGTTCTTGAAGCCCTCGCCGAAGGCATCGACTGGGATCCAACGCCACCGTCTCCAGAAATGTCAGTATCGGATATCCAAGGACAGTTGCGCCGAGTTCAAGCTGAGCTCAAGAAGATCCGCAAAGAGGCATCGACGCATCGCTCGGACATGCTTCAGGAGCGGGCAGCCGCTGAAGCACTCGCAGGCAATGAAGCTGAAGCCAAGATCTTGCGACGACTAGAGCGCGCAGAGGCGACCAAGGCGTGCTTCGGCCTTCTGCGAAAGTATTTGAAACCGAGATCTAATGGCGGGCTCACCAAGGTCCAAGTCCCAGACGGCGTCGACGAAAGCGGCACGGAAACATTCAAAGATGTCTCGGAATCGGAGGAAATGTTCGCTTTGATCCTAGAAAGAAACTACAAGCACTTCGGCCAAGCAAACGGCACGCCCTTTACTGAGGCTCCTCTCAAAGATTGGCTAGGCAACTATGGCGAGACAGAAACAGGTCAAGCGATACTCGCTGGCGAGCTGCGACCCGCACTCGATCAAGGATTCCCGGAAACGCAGACAGTTCTAGACCTGCTTCAACCGTTTGACCCACCTGCGCAACCCATCTCGTCACTCGTCACCTCCAGCGACTTCAAGAGCTTCTTCGCCAAGTGGAAGGAGAACACTTCCACCTCTCCCTCCGGCAAGCATCTCGGACACTACAAGGCACTACTCTCTCCGGCCTTCACCGACAACGCCGAGCTGACGGATTCAGCTAATCGCATCATCGCCCTCCACGTCGCCCTTCTCAACATCGCTGCGACTCATGGAAGCCCTCTCGAGCGATGGCAGCAGATAGTCTCGGTCATGATCGAAAAGAAAGCAGGAAACTACCAGCTCCACAAGCTGAGGACGATCCATTTGTTCGAAGCCGACTACAATTGGCTGCTAGGAATGATCTTCGGACGACGCATGGTATATGGCGCCGAGACGCAGAACCATCTCCACGAAGGTCAATGGGGCTCACGCCCCGGTCGCTCAGCACATGACGCCCTCTTGCACAAGATCCTCTCGTATGAAGTCGCCCGACTGACTCGCACACCCCTCGCCACCTTCGACAACGATGCTAAGTCTTGCTACGATCGAATCGTCATGACCTTTGCCCTCATGCTATGTCAGAAACACGGTGTTCCACAATCGGTGTGCATGATGGCAGCCGTCAGCCTACTCCTCGCAGAGTACTCAATCAAAACCAAGTACGGTGTATCCACAGGCACCTACTCAAGCACAGACGAGCATCCGACTCACGGACCAGGTCAGGGCAGTCGCATGGCTCCAGCTCTGTGGCTCATCATTTGCTGCCTTCTTTTCGAAGCAATGTCCAAGCTCTGCCGCGGCGCAGAGTTTTGCAACCCTCGCCAAACAGCCTCGCATCAGCGAATCGGAGACGGCTTTGTTGACGACGTCACGAACTTCTTCAACTTCGGTCTCGCCAAGATGCTCCTCGACGACTACGGTCCGGTCGAACTTGCCAAAGGACTCCAAGACGAAGCTCAAACCTGGGAACGTCTCCTGTACTCGACTGGTGGACAGCTCGAGCTGTCCAAGTGCCTGTACTACCTAATGATCTTCGATAGCAAGCCCGACGGCACACCCATCCTACGAGCCGCCCAGGACATGGGAACGGATCTGATTCGCATGACAACTGGTACCTCCGAAACGTCGACCGAAATTGAACACCGCGACTGTTCCAAGGCCCATCGGACTCTCGGTCTGCACCCTGCGCCCACTGGCAACCAGTTGACACAAGCAAACGAACTAAAGATCAAGAGCGACCGATTCGCTGCTGGCTTGGCAAAGGCACCTCTCAGCCAATACGAAGCGCGAACAGCCTACTGGATGATGTGGCTGCCGAGCATGGCCTACGCCCTCCCCTGTAGCTACATGACCAAGGCACAGCTCAAAACAGTCCAGACAAAAATGACGTCGACCAGCCTCTCGAAGCGGGGATACAGCTCCAAAACTCCTCATGCAGTAGTCTTCGGCCCTCGGCGTTTCCTCGGTATCGGCGACCGTCACCTCTATCACGAGCAAGGCATTGGCGGCACTCTTCAGCTGCTCAAGCATCTCAGATCAGACTCCAAGCTCGGCACCTTCTTGCAAATCGGCCTCGACTGGACGCAACTTCACGCCGGTGTTTCCTTTTCGATCATGGAGAATACGACTCGCTCTCTGCCCCATCTTGAAACAGGCTGGTTCCCAGCAACCAGAAAGTTCCTTGGATCGGTCGACGCAAGCATGCATATCCCAACCACCGTCCTGCCCCAGCTCCTGCGTGATAAGGACTGCATCCTGATGGACGACCTACTGGCAAACGAGTTCAAGGACGGCGCCGTCACAAAGATAAACCTCTGTCGCCTGTACCTCCAAGTGGAAAGTCTAGCGGAAATATGCGACCCGTCAGGCAACTGCATCCTCGATAGCGCATGGAAAGGCGATCGGCCGATCTCGAAGAGCAAGTTCCTCTGGCCGCGACAGGCAAAGCCACACGAGCCATCGTGGCTGCTCTGGCGACGCTTTCTCCGACTCGCATACTTGAACCACGACAAACAGACTGCCAACTCACGAAGCAGTGACCTGAGATTGGAACAGCCGCTGGGCCCCTGGATCGGCGACAGGCATCTCAAAGCTCGACGATGGCGTACCTATCTAGCCAGAGACGGAGCCAGCCTATACCACTATCAGAACGATCGTCTCTATCGATCTACTCGCGACGATACACGCACGCGCCACGCTCCCAAGTTCCCAAGGCGATCGGTCGAAGTCACCTCTCTCCCATCCAATATCATCCCCGTCTCAGTGATACTCTCACCTTCAATCGCGACAGTCCGACCAGTTCCGTATCCAATGACGATTCCCGACCCCAGCGATCCACCAACCGCTCCGCCACCGACAGACTTCTTTGATATGCTCGCCTCGCTCCCGCACTGGCAATCGTCACTCCTCGCTCACCTCGACTCTATTCAATCCGTCGGTCGTCTGCAACAGCTCCTCGAAAGTGGAGAGAAGCTCCAACTCTATCTCGTTAGCGACGGTGGAGCCAAAGACGACCTCGGATCGTACGGCTGGGAACTTGCAATAGGACGAGAGATTCTATGGACCTGCATGGGACCGACCTTCGGACTCGAACCGGGCTCCTACAGAGCTGAATCATACGGCATGCTTTCACTCATGCTCTTCCTGGACCACTACTTCCGCTTCTTCCATGTCCAAGTCTCTGAAAACGTCGACCATCTCTTCTACTGCGACAACCAAGGCCTCATCAAGCGCATCGAATTCGCCATGCACCGATCGTGGGACAACCCAAACCACTGCCTCTCCTCTGAGTACGACTTGGAAAGCGGCATCGTCGACATCCTCCACCGTCTCCCTGTAACATTCTCCTTCAATCACGTCAAAGGCCACCAAGATGAAGATACCCCAGTTGAAGACCTGCCGTGGGAAGCCCAGATGAACTGCCACGCCGACACCTACGCCACCGACTATCTAGACAACTGGTCTGAGCCGTCCAAGATCGTGCCCTTCATTCCTTCGTCCAAGGCCTCCATCGCTATCGCCGGCGTTACCATCACTCGCAACCTAGCTAGGCGTCTTCGCCAAGCCGCTAGCAGCCCCAAGCTGAAGGAGTACATCATGACAAAGAACGGTTGGAACGATTGGATCTTCCACTCCATCGATTGGGACGCACAAGCCAAAGCTCTAAACACTCTTCAGTACACGCAAGAACTCTTCGTCACCAAATGGGCCCACAACCTCCTACCGACACGACGACACATGCAACGCATCGGCAAGGCCGAGTCAGATCTATGTCCGTCATGCCTCGAGACAATCGAAACTGCGCCCCATATCTTCGCCTGTCCAGCCCGCGTCCAATGGCAAGCCACCTTCCTAGACTCGCTCCGCGAGCTACTCGCTGCGCTCTACACTCAACCGGACCTGCAATGCATCCTCATGGTCGGAGTCCGAGGTGCTCTGCAAAATGATCCGCTCTTCGACATGCCCACCACCAACCGCGAAGCCAGCTTCGAGCTTCTCGTCTCCTCGCAAAATGATATCGGATGGGATCACCTTCTACGAGGCCGCTTCAGTCATCACTGGGTCCAGATCCAACAGGACCACATCGATCACGACCACGAGGTTAGCTCCAAGAAGTTCACCGGCAAGCGATGGCTCCAACAGGTCATCAACCACATCTGGACTCATCTCTATCTCGCCTGGAAACTCCGCAACGCCGATCTCCACGGCATCGACGCAGCCGACCAAGAAGCCAAACGAAAAGCCAAGCTGAGACCCGAAATCGTCGCCCTCTACGAGTCCGGCAAGAAACTCAACTATCTCGACAGGCGTATCTTCGATCTCCCTCTGGACAAACGACTCGGCCTCAAGTCCCATGAACAAACAGCTTGGATCAACCTCCACACACCGACAGTTCGACAAGCACTGGCAGAAGCAGCCGACAAGCTCAAAAAGACCCAGCGAGATATCCGTGAATTCTTGATTCGCCCAGCCGTTCCGCCTGCCCTACCACGACCTCCTCCGGTACAGATCAATGGGCGTCCTATTCCCAGACTCCGGGATGGCTAGTCAACGATCCCTTGGTATTGTATTCCTTTGCACCTGCATTTGCATTTGCATTCTTAAACACTTTTATCTTCTCATTCGAGCGGCCGCATTATCACGACTTTGCTGATAGTGCCACCGGCGTGGGTCGACTTTTCCTGGGAGTTGGTGCGGGACGAGCGCGATAACGTAAAATAGATCTCTGTTATTATTATTATATTAGGAACTAGCGCATGTATCTCCGCCCCATGCAAAGACTTGGAAGTCTTGACCTTTGTAAAACACCTTACCACCTCTGATAATGATAGGCAGAGCTGTTCGGTGAGAGAACAGATGGCCAAAAAACATATGACATACATGTGTGTCCAGTAGAACAGCTATCCCCAAACCATCCAGCAGAAAGAAGCATAATACCTCATCACTAGCATCCTTACCAACAAACTGGTAGACGCAAGTTGTGGAGATACCAATTGGTCCCCAATCCAACCACCGCTGGATATAATTGGCTGACTTCGCTATTATCCGGTCGGTTGACCTAAGATAAGGATCAATTAGCTGCTGCATCACCGCCAAGTCTCCAACCTTGACAACATCACCTTTGTCGGTGTGGCGTGTGTTACAGAAGCCAAGTGTGGCTTCCAATTTCCCAAAGGTGATTATCTTCTGACTGCAGAAGCGTAGGGCAGTATTGGCATTGGATGCTGGGAATACAGAATGGAGCACAGGGTCCAATATGCTAGCGACATAAATGGCAGCTCTCCCTAGAGGATTCGTGATCTTCTCTGCTTTGAACTGGAAGATTGGCTGATAGGCCATTCTGTAAAATTGGGAGAAAGCTGATCGACCTGGGCCCTCAATGGGACTTGGGGCTGCACGATTTCCCTTTTGGCGAGTGCCTTGGTAAAGATTGAATCCTACTACTTTGGTTGTTAGCCTGGATCCATAGCCAGGGCCATAAGCTTTTTTCAGGAGAGACATGTCCTCCATACTTAAGTCAAAGGGATTGGCTTCCTTGCACCGGATCCAGTGTGATACTGGAAGGCCTGTGTGATAGGATGCAACAAACTTATCAGTCATCAGAGGACCAACAGATATTTGTGGGTCATGCGGTTCGCCAGCTTCCTTTGCCATGACTATCCTTGGGGCTATGCTCGAGGTTTGGAAGGAATCCACATTCTTTTCATCAAAGAATTCTTTAGGGACAACTCGGATTCGCAACCCTTCTGAACACTTGGATATATCCACATGTGTAGTAAAGATCTCAGAGCTTTGGAGCTTTTTCAGTAGAAGATCATGAAATTCAGGAGTGATCAACCCACTTTTCGGAAGGATATGTTGCTGAATGCTTTTCCACGGCACTTCTGCAAACCATCCAACTGGTTCCCGACGGCAATATGGAACAGCTATGAGAGTCTCAGTGAAATGCTGTTTACCAACATCAATTCTCTGTGCTGGACCCTGGTCCTCTACAAGGATGCAATCGACTACCAAATGCCCCAGCGATTTCTTTGGGAATTTAGAAAACACAGGTTTGTCGCTTCTTCTCTTCCTCCTTTTACTAGACGAAGCAACAAGGGTACGTTTCTTCATGAGGACAGGCAATCGAGTTGCAACTGGAGAGGAACGAAGATTCCTTAAAAGAGAGGCTTGTTGGGAGTATCCACCTGGAATCTTCACAGAAGGGGGCAAGAATAGATCCGGACCCTCTGAGGAACATTGCAACTTGCCATCCTGATTGTTGGTGAGGCCATTTACTAGCGGCCTACCACCAGGGCGTTCTCCATAGGTTTGGTTGAGGAATCGAAAGTCGTGTACATCTAGTAGGAGCATTTTTTTGAAACAGAAGCAATCTTTGTATTCATCCCAACCAGCATCCAAGCGGATTTGCCAGAATGGAACTCCAGTCCATTCAAAAAAGAACAAGAAGTCATCTGTCACGGCAAGTAGCATACCAAGACGCCACTCCTTGCATTGCTCCTTAACAGCGATGACAGCCCCAGTACCTTCCCGTGGCATAGAATGAAGATTTCTACACTCAATGTAGAAAAGTGATCGGCTTTTTAGATGTGCTGGGTAGATGCGCTGATTCGAGACCAAAACAGCTTCTAGAGTCCCAGTCTTCTTCCTCGTCTTAAAAAACCACCCCTTGCCCTTGCAAGCCATGATGAACAATCTTCCTCTGAAATCAACAGACTACGCAGGCCGGCTAGCAGCGCGAGTTGTCAATGAAGTTTCCAGAAAGAAAGGAGGATCAACTCTTGTT
>Ga0209712_10004754_pt1 | contig 10732 bp, 6 predicted proteins | sample ArcOceMetagenome_FD_187443 | JGI IMG/M metagenome (GOLD analysis project Ga0209712, IMG submission 187443) | Marine eukaryotic phytoplankton communities from Arctic Ocean - Arctic Ocean - Greenland ARC118M Metagenome (SPAdes) (version 2) | ecosystem: Environmental > Aquatic > Marine > Oceanic...
GGGGGGCCAAAGGCCCACCCCCCATATTGATGCAGAGACTATTGTCTATGTATAAGACCGAATGAAGGTGTACAGAGTAGTTAACAGGTTAAGGAGCAGGTATTCGTCGGACTCCTAATGTTTCTTAATTGTAGATTCGTGGCTAGAAATCCCCTCCTGCCTCGCCTCCTGCTTGCTTTCTTTACGAAGCTATTTCCGCGCCCAAAGTTGTCGAAATTTGATTTTTCGGCCTGATGACGCACTGCTCATTTTTTACAAGTTTCCAAGTTGATGTTGGAGTTCGTATGTAACAGATTCTCCACCTCATCATTACAGAATATCAGACTCCAATCAAGAGGTAAAAAGATCCTTCTACACCCCGGAAATATGGCTTTGTAGGTGCATTTTTACATAGGTTTGAGGATTTTGGGTGTAATTCTACCATTCCGATTGGAATTTTGCGCGTGTACCAGGGTTTTGCCGTAGATAGAAATTGCCGTAGAATATTGGGCGCGGAAAAAAGAGGGAAGAATGAACACTTACTTTGGGGGAGACATCCGACCGACATACGAGACAACGCTAGCTAACAATTAACAATCATCCAACCCTCAAATTATAAACTAAACACTCTCGTTCTTGATCTGGAGTACATTCAGCATCATTATATAGAAATTCTCACCTGGGTTGAAGTATGTAATTTGAACGATTGATAGGAGGAAGGCTACGAAGAACGGTGAAGTCGTCCCTTTTCGTAGTAGTACCTAGAGAGCATCTCCGGTTATTACTAAGCCACTTCACAGCACCGCACCACAAAATACAATAGTAAACTCCTCGCACGCCTGCTGCGCTTGTGGTGCTTTTATTTTATGGTCAAGTGTATTTGAAGCTACCCGTAGAGATTTGAAGTCTTCTTGTTCATGATCCGCCGAAACCGAACCCTGGGATCGGAGTAGTAGCCACTTTCTTCACGAACAAGCTTTGTTATCGGAATTTTGTTTCGGCCTGATGACACGCTGCTCATTTTTGAATCAAGTTTAAGTGGAGTTCGCGTGTGACAGATTCGCAACAACATCATTACAGAATTCAGAATATCAGACTCCAATCAAGAGGTAAAAAGATACTTCTACGTAGAGTCGCCTATTTGATTACAACCTAATTGAAAGATTTTATCATGTAAATTGAAAATGTATATACAAAGCATTGTATCTGAACTCCTTTTTGTCATTTCTATGCATCTGTCACTCTAATTGTGTGTAGTTTTACCTGAGTAAGACGTGAATGAATCCTGATTCTGATTATTATTGGTTTCGTTTCTATTAAACCACAGTAAGGGGAGTGCCAGCAACCTCTTCATCATCGCTGTCGTTTTCATCGTCGGAGGACTCGGTAATAAAACCACTTCCGATTGAAGTAAGATCAGCCATTGGCATCTTCAAAGGAAAGCTCTTCTTAAACGTAGTATTATGAGAACCCTTGACCTTAGAATCAGAGAGCTGCATCAACATGGCAATGGCAGTGAACGATGCCACAACACAAACCGAAGCGCTGAAAAAGATAGAAGCTCTAGCACTCTGTCCATCTGGTCCAAACTTGCACTTGTGAAAGAACTTGAAATAAGCGTATTGAGGATATATCTGGAAGGGAAACTTTTCATTCCATTCGTCAGGGTGGTAACTATCACGGTCGCAGATTCCTGCTTCGTCGTGAATCTTGTCAACTGCAATGGCTTGCAATGCGAGAGATGTAGCAGTACTGATGGAAACGAGGATGCTCCAAACTGCAGCTGTTGCTTTATTTTCCACTTTCATACCTCTGGCAATCCTTACTGCAATAAAGATCAAACCAAATACAACGAAACCATTGATTCCAATACTAATCAAGCTAAGAAGCTTGGCAGAGCTCAAGTTTCCTCCCGCGAACATTAAAGCCTCGAGCGGGTTATACGCGTTACACGTAGAGTCAAAGTCCCAATCCCTTGTATTCTTGTTGACAAACTTCTGATGGTGGAAGAATCCAAGACCAACGTATGGATCGTTGTTGAAATAGATACCATTATCGTTGAGTGCCTTGAAATGGATTCGAACGTAATCACATCCTGAAATCGCCCCGATTTGCAAGAAGAAAGAAATCGTGGATAGGAGTAATAGAGCGCAAATGGCACATAGTTCAAACCTGGACATTTTCTAAAGAACAAAAGAAGTTGCATTAGAGATGGTGGAGTTTGAACACAAGCAATCAAGTTGGGCTCGACTTACGTTTGAATTTCGGTTGAGTGGGTTCTGTTTCTGTTTTTAAACAAGCTAGAAACCGGGGCTTCTTGGATTTATAAACGGAATTCTTTCTTGGCAAAATTCAAAATTGTGGAAGAAGGGTCCAAAAACTTCAATAATCCATCATGGGAGTCTAATCTAGGAGTGTCGGAAAGGCTTAGATTTAGCGAAAAATGGGTAATACATTGAAGTTTGACATCGGTGAATTGCGGACAAATGCTTGCGTCATGGATGAAGTAGAACCCTAAATGAGTCAGATGCTTACGTCATATTGATAAAAGGAACGATGGTGTCAGGCATCAAATTTGAAATGTTGGATGTATCCAATACCGGATAACCTATAGCGTTGCTATTGAGAATGTATTGGCTTTCCAAGTGACAAACCACCAACAACACCAGAACAGCGCAGGCGAGCAGGACAACAAATCTCCCGTCCCGTCACCCGTCATCGCAAAGAAGCACGAAAGAAGCAAGAAGAAAGATATGGAACCTTTTACGTATAATGTATGATTACTTACTCTCGTAGTAGTTTGAAGTTGCGAAAGTCTTGATAAAGATATATCAAGGAAGATCTTGCTACTAAAGAAAAAGAGGCTATGAGGATAAGTATTGTCACGCTTGTTGTTTGCGTGGCTCAAACTACTGCCTTTCAAGTCAATTTGAGCAGTAATCCAACCAATCGATTGTTCAATCCCCCCAGCACGCTGTTCGCGACAGGAGAGAGTGCGCGTTCGAAACCAAAGTACGGAGCCGGTTCGCCTAGACAGAGATCAGTTGTTGTTGATGCTGTGAAAAGTGAAGATGACGCGGGTAGCCAAAGGAGACGTGAACTGCTTTTTTCGCTCCTAGCTTCGTCCGTATCAGCAACGCTTATTCCTTCGTTACCTGCTTACGCAGAAGCTGCGAAAGAGGCATTAATCGTTGAAGAAGAATCAATTGCAAATGCATTCAAAAATGCTGTTGGAGGAAAGCTTATTATTCCTCCAATGGACACGAGATCATATGATACTTTTACTTTGCCTAATGGTCTCAAAGTGATTCTTTGTTCAGATCCTGGTTCCAACACTGCATCAGCTGCGATGGATGTACACGTTGGTGCTGCTTCCGACCCTGACGATGTTCCTGGTTTAGCACATTTGTAAGTAGCTTTTCCGTAGGATATCCATACATCTACTATTTATTCATGAATCTATCCTAACCATTCACATTTCAGCAATGAGCACATGCTCTTCCTCGGGACGAAAAAATACCCAAAAGAGGATTCATTTGAAAGTTTTCTCTCTTCTAATGGTGGGTCATCAAATGCATTTACTGATAATGAGGATACTGTTTATTATTTTGATATTACTGCTGAAAATGACAAGGTATTGGGCGAAGGTCTTGATAGGTTTGGATCTTTTTTCACTGGCCCTCTTTTCACGGAGTCCAGCACTATGCGTGAGTTGAATGCGATTGAAAGCGAAAATGCGAAGAATCTTCAGTCAGATGTTTTTCGGCTTTACCAGATTGAAAAGTCAAGAGCAAATTCACTCCATCCCTATAGCAAATTTTATACTGGTAACAAGGCTACACTATTGGATGATACAAAGAAAAAGAAGATCGATTTGAGAACCGAGCTGATCAAATTTTGGGGTACATATTATTCAGCAGATCAAATGGCCCTGGCAATTGTTGCACCTCAGCCCATCGCACTACTGAAGGAGATTGTTTTATCGACGTTTGGGGAAATTCCAACAAATGAGGATAGGCTTGGTATTAAACCAGAACAAGCTTGGGCTGGGAAGATCCCTCCGTTTGCACCGAACACAAGTGTTATCCCAGCGCAAAATCATGTAGTTGAGGTGGTACCCGTGGCAGATTTACGTCAAGTGGTTCTTACTTGGCCGATTGCATTTGAATCGGTTCAAGACAAAGAGACACAATTCCTGAATAAACCAGCGTATTACATTTCTCATTTGATAGGACACGAGGGCCCTGAGTCTTTACTAGCATATCTGAAGAAACAGGGTTGGGTAAATGGACTTGGATCTTCCATTGATGCTGACCTGTCTGACTTTTACACTTTCCAGGTGACCGCGCAGCTCACTACAAAGGGTTTGGACAATATTGACAATATAGTTGAGGCAATATATTCCTATATTGAAATGTTGAGAGAAAATCCTGCCCCCAGATACGTTTTCGAAGAAGTGCTTCAAATCAGGTGAGTATTTCATAACATATGTAACGCTGCCCTCTATCCTATTTGATCTTCCTCTCATCTGCGTCTTGTGTGTCGATAGTGAATTGGGATGGAGATTTCTGACTGCCGGTGCCCCTGGATCGTACGCTCAGTCACTTTCTCAGAACTTGTTGAAATATCCAGAATCGCTAGTTATTGCTGGGCCTCGTCGGTTAGCCCTGAAAACTGCTGACAATGCATTTATTGATTCTGACAAGCCACGTATGGGATTTTCATCGGACGCCCAATTTGATGACAATCTCAGGTCTACTGCCCAACTGTTGAACAAGTTAACTGTTGACAATAGTCTCGTTGCTGTCATCAGCAAGTCTTTTGAGGGCAAAGCAAAGAAACAAGAAAAGTGGTACGGCACAAAGTATAACGTGAAGCCAGTTTCGGCTGCTGCTTTCAACCAATGGACAAACTGTAAGAAAGCGTCCGGTTTGGGAATTGATTACCCTCGACCAAATGTATTTATTCCCGAAGAGAAGGGTCTTGTTGTAAAGAAACCAGTTCGAGATGACAAGAAAAATAGGCCTCTTACTCTAGAAGAAAGGTTGAAACCGATTACTCCACCAAAAGTGATCCGTGATGATGGAGAAGACGGGCGATGGACTGTGTATTTCAAGCAAGATGAAAAATTTGGTCAACCAAAAGCATTCGCAGTCTTTCAACTTCTGACAAAGGATACATTTTCCTCTCCTACAAAAGCTGCATTAGCAGCACTTTATCAAGTGTCAGCAAATGATCGCCTTCAAGAATATGCGTATGATGCGAGTTTGGCCGATCTATCTTACGATATTCAGGTCCTTCCGCGTGGTGTAAGACTGACATTTGGTGGTTACAATGATAAGCTCTTAGACTTTGCAGCGTACGTCGCAAAGAAGCTGTCGAAGGATGTGACAACGTTGCTTCCTGATAGTACTGAGGAGTTCGACCGCTATAGAGATGAGTTGCGTCGTGCATACGCTGGTTTCGATGTCCAGCAGCCATATTCCCACGCTATTTACTACACTAATCTTATGTTGCAACCAAAGTCCTTTCAATACACTAATACGGAATTGAGGAATGCCATTGAAAAAGTGAACCTTGGCGATCTTGCTGACTACGTCAAAAAAATATGGGACTCTGGTAAGGCTGAAGCGCTATTACAGGGTAATCTGAACGAGAAAGAGGCACTTCAATTTGTAGACGTCATCGATGCCACACTTGGATTCGAAGCTATGGCATCAAAAGACCTCCCAGGTCGTTTGAGCGCTCTACCTATACCCGTCACAAGCCCTGATTCCGATCCTGTAAAAATATCTACCGCAGAACCAAATCCCTCAAATACAAATGCTGCTGTGCAAGTTACATTCCAGTGTTTGGACCCCTCGGAAAAGGCACATGTCGTCGTTGAGGTTTTGAGTTACATTGTCACTGAGCGATTCTACGAAGATTTGAGAACCAAGCAACAGGTACGCATTGTGTTGTCATTACACAAATTCGGTTGAGATTTCATATTATTCCACGTGCTTAATTTTCTCCTCTTCGCTTGTCTAGCTTGGATATATTGTTTCATGTGGAGTCAAGGGTGTCTCTTCAGCAAGGCTTTTATCGTTTGTGGTTCAAAGCAGGTAAGCTTGATGTGCTGAATGAAAGTATTTTGAGTTTGATCTATATCCTGATTCTCTTCTCCTGTTTTAGTGTCGCGCCGCCTGAGAAACTCAACGCTGCAATTTTGAAGTTCATCAGCAACGTCAAGGCAAACTTGCTGGAACCTCTTTCCGAAAGTGACGTTAATACCTTTGCAAAAGCTTTGCTGCTAAAGAAAACTGACCCAGACAAGCAGTTAGCAACGGAAGCAAACCGCAATTGGAATGAAATTGCAACAGGTAGACTCCAATTCGACAGACGCCAAAAGGAGGCGGAAGCTTTATTGAATGTTAAGAAGGACGACATTATGAACTACTGGGACGACATTGTTTTGGGGATGAATGGGAATCGCCGGATGCTAATTAGTGAAGTAGTGCCTAAAAGTGGAGCTGCATCCTCTAAAACTCCAGCAAAATCCTATGGTGATGGCCGCCAACTCGGAATTGACAATGTCGACAATTACCGCAAAGACAGAGAGTTGAAATAATATTAAACTACTATTTCTCTTTTTATTTTTTCTTATTCAGCATGGAGCTGAAAAAACCAAAACTACTGCTAACAGCACTTGCTGCTGCGGAACTTGCACTTTTCTTTTCAGCACCGGCCTTATCAGATCTTTCCTTTTCGAGATTTTTGATCAACTCCAACTCCTTGACTGACTGCTCTGCCTGGATTGGTAAGAGCATGAAACGACGTGAAGACGGCATCGGGTTTAGCAGGAGCGGAACTGAATCATGGTCACCGAATTCTTGGAACGATAAAGGATCAACTTGATTGGCAGGCTTTTGAACTTTGCATTCTCCAAACAGTGAAGTAAAGAACATACCGCAAGATGCCAACACCGTATTGTGTCTCCTTTCGACTGTTTCGAGACAAGATTCCATGTTGAAGCTTGGATCTGCATTAATGGATTGAACTATGGCCTCTCGAAGGTCATTCAGTAAACCTTGCGAGGATTGAGAAATGGTCACTTCGGCATCCTCCTCGATCGAATTCTCGTCCACAGGTAGTAACATTTCGCCTCCAAAATCATGTTGATTCAGGTCGAAATAGCAGCTCAGTATGAAGGATACATCCATCAGCATTTGCACCAAAGATGAACTACAACATTTCGACAGTGTCGAATCTTCTGGATTCATTTCATCGTCGAAGTTTCCAAGGGATGCCATATAAATTGACTTTGACAATGATAAAAGTGATTCGCGCACCAGACAAGATCTCAGAAGCTTCATCATTGTCATATTGTCACTTGGAGAATCTATTCCCATAGCTACTGCATACGACAACGACGGAAATGGCTGCATCGAGTCAGAGGGCGCAACGCTTTGGTTCAGAATGCAAGTGATGGACATGAAAAAGGTCACAAGGAAGCTTGAAACGCTTCCTATCTGAGTTTTGCCGTCGCTTCCGGAATCCAGGCCGGTTTCTCCGTCTCCAAGTGCGTCCCCAATTTCTTGCTGCAATAAGTCCTCTTCGGATGAAGAGCTGAAGAGATGCAATCGCTTCCATTCTGAATCTGGGACAACTGACGCGGTCGAAACAAATTGTTCATACTCGGACATAAACGCGTTTATTGATGGAGAGAGAGCGGCGCCGGCCCATTTTGCCAAGCAAGTGCCGACAATCCCGTCGAGCATTCTCTGAATAGTTCCCAGCGCACTTTCTGGTCCACTGACTGCATGCCTCAGCCCTCTTGCAGAGAGCAGAGCTAATTCTGACAATGTCAATGTGCGAGATGCGCTAGTACCTTTCATATCCACTGCATCGGATCCTGAAGAAAGGAGCATAGTTTCTCGAACCATTTCTGCTCCGTGAAAGTGTGTGCCGGAAAATGCACCTTCCACTGCCTCGAGCGATTCTTCATAAGTTATCACACCGTCATCGTCTACATCAGATATTTCGAAAGCTGACTGCAACTCTACAATGGTTATCATGCCAACTTTGCCGCCAGACTTGGAAGCAATCACAGCAGGTGAAGAGTTGGAATCTAGCAAAGTAGGCAAAGAAGTCAATCTAAACTTCAGTAAGTAGCAAAGCCGACCTAAGATGAGTTCTTTTGTAGCTTCTTCGTCATCGTCAGAAGCTGTTTTTGCCAGCATTCTTCTCAGTTCGTTCAAGAGCCTGCCCATGATTTCACAAGTTTGAACGTATAAACTCTGATTTAATCTACGCAAACTTTCATCTCTCTCTTCTGCATGAACGAGAAGCTCGTGAGCATCATCGCTGACCTTTTTTAGAGCTTTGTCTAATTCTGTCGCAATATGCAATGTGTTGCGATAGGCTTCGTGTGGCAACATTTCTTTGAATGGAGGAGCATTGGCGAGAGATGCTCTCAGGGCAGAAATGACTTGACGATGAACCGAATGGAAAGATGACGTCAAAATCGAGTGCACCAATGATGAGAAAGTATTTGAGAAGAGAGTACCCCAGAGAGAAAAACTGCGTGATTGCGATGATACTGACGCATTTGGAGCTGTTGCAGCAGCGGTAGAGGTCAAACCCTCCAGAGCTCTCGTCACTAATTTTACGTCGATTAGCTGGATGGCATCCTCCCAGGTACAAATCCCACTGGACAGGTTCTGCAAGCAATCAACTCCATCTGTCTTATCATACAAAGACTGGCGCATGTGACCAAGTCTGCTGGCTGTTGTACCAGCTATTCCTACCAAAATGGCCTTCACTTTGGAACGGACCAAAGGGAGTTGCGCAGCGAGGAAATTGGAAATCTTGGACTTTAGTTGATCGCCATCAAATACAGGGAAACTACCAATCACGTTCTCTTCAGATGCATCTTTCTCGTATTTTCTTAAAATGAATATTTGATACGGGTACAGAATGATATCATACTGAAGAATAAGTAAAATCTCCGAAATAGTCTTCTCAGCTGTGTCTGTCGCCTCCTCGGAATAAAAAGTTGCATCCTTCTTGTTCCTTACAGGAGAATTGTTTCCCTTTGACTTTGGAGAAAGCTTGTCCAAAAGGTCGTGAATCACCTTTGCCTTTGAATCAAAATACAAATCCATAAGTTTGTTTGCTCTTTGTGTATCGGCGATCTTCTGCACGTTCAGCAAGTGTATCGCGGAAAGTGCTCTTGCAGTTCCCGAGCAGCTCTGAGATAAACTCAACAAATTGTTTTTAGACATCTGAATAATCCGATGTGGAATAGATTGTAGGTGGAGATATATCATTTTGATTTGCATCAGCAATGCTACGTTTCTTGAGGGCGAAAAACCATCTTCCATCTTGTCACCAGTCAGGGCATTAGCAAGAGGGTACTGCCGTGTGTATTTCGTAACAAGGGAGAAGAAATTGATGAGTGATGAGGCTGCACCGTGAACATCACCTATGTCTAGGCATGAATGAACAGCTCTTGGGGCATCGGATAAATGCAGTCGATCGACAGTGTCTCGGTTGACTATGACTGATTTGTTTGTATGTGATTCTTCCTGCTTACTTTCTTCTCCATCGCTACTAGCGCACTTCATCAGCTCCTCTACCAAGCCTGGGATGCTAGTGACTAGCTCATCTAAGACCTTGGCGTCGCGTTGCATATCGAGGACTTCGTCACTGCTACCAACCAACTCTCGATATCGACTCGCCAGAACTAGTTTTAGTTCGGTCTTTTTTGCCTCAGCCTCTGAGAGAGCCTGGCGATGGAGTGCTCGCATCTCATCGATGGTCAACGACTTCGCGAGAGAATTGGTGTAGGATGTTGGCTGTTGCGGTTGGGACATGATCAGGGTATGACGGATGATGGTCGTCGTGCATATCTTTAGTTGATCGTTTTGTCGATTGTCGGTTTTTCGGTCTTCGGTCCTCGCTCTCGTCGTCCTTTTTATTTTGGGTAAAAATTATGCGACAACTAACGAGAAAATGTATTTTATAACGGTCTTGTCATAACTGTTCAGAAACAATCAACGAATTTGAGTTTTAGGAAAGATAACCGGTTGCAATCTTATATTTCTTTCTAATTTGAGATCTTATTGTTTGTTCATAGTTTTAATTTCATGTAATATTTATAGACAAGGTAGAGATTCCCTTATTCTCTACAGGTACACTTTCTTCCAATAACGTTCTCTTCAACATTCTCAACAAGTTTTCGCCCAATGCCTACGCACCCTCCAATAACTTGTACAGGAAACTTCCTAATGTGCTGGAAGTTCCTCTTCGGGGGAGGGGTTTCGAAATGCCTTCAAACTTCATCTTCTACAGGAGCATCGTGCTCGTGATCGTCGGCATGTTCCTCCTCGTCTTACACGCATTCTCCACAAGTAAGGGGACATCTAGTTCGCACTTTCCAGCTATCTTCACAAAGGGTCATATCATTGTTTCTCACGAATTGACAGTTCTTCTCAACACCGTAATCGCGCTTAGGAATGGAGAATTTGCCTCTCGTATCTTCACAAACTTCATCTTCTGTGTCTGCGGCTGGTTCTTCATGACCATGGTCATCAGCATGGCATTTGTTAGAAGCTTCAACAGCTGTATATGTTGCATCAACATCAACATTTGGACATGTTACACTATAGTATAGATGGAGAACAGACATAGGCTGAAGGCACAAATACGGACATTCAGTATCGGTTCCTTCAAGGACGCCTTCGCAGTATTCTTCGATCTCTACAATATG
>Ga0209712_10004756_pt1 | contig 10727 bp, 10 predicted proteins | sample ArcOceMetagenome_FD_187443 | JGI IMG/M metagenome (GOLD analysis project Ga0209712, IMG submission 187443) | Marine eukaryotic phytoplankton communities from Arctic Ocean - Arctic Ocean - Greenland ARC118M Metagenome (SPAdes) (version 2) | ecosystem: Environmental > Aquatic > Marine > Oceanic...
ATCCATCATCTCTTCAATGTACATATCGCAGACTGCGGCTGCAGTAATATCACTAGGGTAAAGCCCTGCCAAACGAGCGCAGTATCTATTTATAGCACCACCCTGTCCGATTATGAGACTTCCATGTTTCAAGACGGGGAGTTGCCCGAAAGGTGTATCTTCTTTGGATTGAGGCCAGGCATTGGCAGTTGCTTCATCGAGATCGAAAGAGACATTGCCAGCATGCATCATAGCTTGGCAGAAGTCAGAGCGGCCATGGAGATTCCAATAAACGAGCTTAGGTTTTTCCGTGGGCGGTGGTGTTGATTCGGAGACGCAAATGTTTCCCATAATTGTGCAATTAGTTTGTTACTACTATACGTATGTTTGGTGGAACTATGTGATGCGAACTTATTTATCAAACAGTGTAGATCTTTATATTTTATTGTCTTCGGCCTTCAGGTCCAGCTGTTTCCTGTGCCGGCACTCTTAGCAGGCCTTTGAATTTCCGAAATGACTGATTGCCTGAAAAATATGACAGAGTTCAGCGCATATGCGCGCGTTTTTTTTCAGAGCAACTTCAAACTCACTCCCCAATTTGAAATTATTTAATTTCAAAATTACGTTTAGTGCGCTCGCTGTCCAAAGCAGCAAGCAACGCAGACAAAGCGAGCAATTGCACGTACCTCGTACATCTTGTCTTTGAAATAGATTATCGACGTCCTTTTGAATTTCTCTACAATAAAATGGCAGGAGCACCGGAAGCACCAACGTCAGGGGGGACGGCAGCCGTACCATCCGCAACATCCTTACCGCAGCATCAGACAACACAATCGTCGAATACAGCCGCCACTCAAAACCAAACACGGCACGAAAACACAACAATCTGCTTACCCATCGTCTACGGGTCCATAGCATTCCCCCTCCCCAAAACAGAAGAATATAACACGCACCGATGGACGCTCTATGTCCGCGGACCCAACAACGAAGACCTAAGTCAGGGAATTGCCAAGGTTGTATTCCAATTACATCCTTCCTTCGCACAACCAGTGAGAGAACTCACTGCACCACCCTTTGAAGTTACGGAAAAGGGGTGGGGTGAGTTCGAAGCGAGCATCAGGATTGTATGGAGAGATCCAGCGGAGAAAGCTCTGGTGTTGATACATATGATTAAACTCTATCCACCCATTGATAAAAATGTTAATGTTCCCGGTAGTGGTACGGGGGTAGGTGATGGAAATGGAAACGCGGCCGGGGGAGAGAAGACGGAAGGGAAACCGGTCATTCATGGATTCTACGATGAGGTTGTCTTTACCGACCCCACGGAATCCTTTCATGCACAGCTCATGGGTGGATCCGTACCCACGGGTGATATCCCAAAAGTAAAGAGTCAAGAAGCCTCCGTGCAGGATGCGTTCAAACCTTATTCGGACGAAGAAGATTTCAAAATATTGCTGGAAGCCCAAAAGTTTTTAGAGAGTGAATTGATTGCTGTCAAGGATCGGATTCTGAGGGCTGATTGCAACAAATTTGAGTTGGACGCTGCTATTAATGAGGTTTCTGCTAAAGCCAAGGCTGCAGCTGCAGCTAGCGCCCCTGCTACTTCACCCACCCCAGCAAAGAGAAAGTCCAAGGCTTCGGGAGGCACTTCGAAGAAATTAAAGACAGCTGCGACATCTGCTGCTAGCAAGTCATAATGATTACTGGCGGATGGACACACGGGGATAGGAACAGGCTAACAAACATTACATTGAACATCTCCATACAAGGTGCAGTGTACAAGTTTTTTGGTAAATTAAAACTAAATTTTACAGAGGCCATGACATGCCATTTATTGATTCCCTTGCAATTTGAAATTGATTCTCACAATTCGCCGTCCTAAAACTAAAATAACTCAATTAAATTTACTTCACCGAAACCAAGGCAACGACGATAGATAAGAATCCAACTCTTTCTCGAACGTTGTCGCATTCACATCAATATCTGCGGCACCAGGTACATGCATTGGAGAACGAATGACACACTCCACCCACAGATTCGAATATACATGTCGCAACACATCCCTAGCAAACGTCGTTTCAGAGTAGTCAGATCTTTCGGATGTGTTGGTGGCGGGCACATCATTGCTCGTGTAGAGGGCGAAATATAATCCACTCATGGTTTCAAAGGTGTGGACTGTGGTGGATCCTGTTTTGACAGATTGTAGTGCTGCGTGATTCCATTTTATTTCATGGAGAAAGGGACATTTATTCAAATGCTTCCATCATTAGAACATTTGCGGAGGTAGGAATGCCGACGAACAAAAATGCCAAAAACAAAGTAACTTACAACGCCCCACATCTTCAGGGGTGAGACTAGCAACCAACTCCCTCAGTGAGAAGAGCATACCAAAAACAAGCTTTCTTTGCTCTTTGACTGGATCGCTCCCAGGTTCACTGGCGCCTGATTCTTGAAGATAGCGCTGTTGCTTTGTTGCTATTGTTGAATATGTCTTTGTAAAGAGAGATTTCCCCTTTCGATCGAAAATATTGAATGAATGAATCGTCATCGTTTCCTAACTTTCACAGGGAAACAGGGAAGCTATATGAATGAATACGCAGAAGGAACCTGGTGTGTGGAATGGATCTACGAGTATGTTTTAAGATGCAAGATCGTTGTCGTGCTATCTTTTGTCGTGCTATTTGATATGTCAAGCTTCTTGCACGCTTTGCATGCTCGCTTGGTGTTTTGTTTCACATTCTTCTCCTTTTCCTCTTCTCTTTTTCTCCAGAATGTATTCAGCCGCGACCGACCAGACTGAATGAAGACTTTTTACTGAAGACACCAGACCCGAAACAAAACGACACAATGAAACAAACACACGCCCACGACCATCATGAATCGAATCATGATGGCAGATGGCAGATACAAACACTACCAGCACTAGCTAGCTACTCCATCGGTTTCACGTCTTGGAAACTTTAGAACCATGAGGACATCTATTGCCACATTCGTATTCCTTAAACTCTTCACTGGTTCAATAGGATTTTTGGTGCCTCTTCAGGTTCAGAGATCAAGGATTCTATCTCCTCATAGCGCTACCGGTACCTGTACAGAAGTTCATGCAGATAGTAAACAAAGTGATGTGGTCATTATTGGAGCAGGATGGGGAGGTCTATCCGCAGCATACAACCTTCAAAAATCTGATCCAAAGCTATCAATAACCGTAGTAGACTCAGCGCCACGAGTAGGTGGCTTAGTTCGAGACGGCTTCAAGTCAATGAATGGAAAGTACAATGCCGAAGCTGGCCAACACGGATTTTGGGATGGGTACTATAATATTTTCAAGCTTCTCGAAGATTTGGACATCGATGATGTACTTAGCGGTTATGATCTACAAGGGCAATACTCTCCTCGAGGCCTGGAAGCTGTATGGCCTGTCTACCGCAACAATCCTCAATTACCGACGGGAATTGCCCAAGCGCTTTTTACCAAATTTACAACATTATCTGTACCAGATCGTATCAGTGCCTTTCCTTTGGTACTCGCTTTTTCAGAATTTGATAATTCGCCAGAAGCATGGAAACAATATGACAATATTTCTTTCCGTGATCTGTGTGTCAAACTAGGTGTATCGAGAAAGTGCTATGATGAAGCGTTTGAGCCCATGATCCTAACAGGACTCTTCGCACCGGGTTCAGAGTGCAGCGCAGCTGCAGCCTTAGGAATGGCATATTTTTTTGTGCTGAAAAGCCAAAATGCGTTCGATGTTCGATGGTGTAAAGGTAATATTGGAGATAAAATCTTTGAACCTTGGGTCGAATTTATGGAAGGGGATGACGGCAATGGAGTGAATTTCATGACCTCCACACGTGTCATCGATTTCGACGAAAACCAAGATGAACCAAACAGGATATCAAAGGTGATTTGTCAGGATAAAGACGGCAAAAGAGTTGAACTACATACTGATACCGTAGTGCTTGCTGTAGGTGGCGCAGCGTTGAATGCAATTGTTCGAAATAGTCCTTTACTTGCGAAACACCAGGAGTTTCGTAAATTTGCGAACCTTCGGGGAACTGGTGTTCTGGCAACTCGGTTATATTTCGATAGAATGTTAGATATACCTTACTCTGCCAATGCTTGTTGGGGATTCGATCGTGGAGTAGGACAAACTTTTTTCGATATAACAAAACTGCATGGTATTGACGATGCCAAGGGTAGCATAATCGAGGTTGATTATTATCATGCGGCCTCACTGATTGTCATGGATGACGAGAGCATTGTTCATAAGGTCAAGAGAGACCTTGGAACGATTCTCGGAGAGCAATGTGATAATGCTCAAGTATTGGATGCCACTATTGTGCGCCTACCTAATGCTGTAAACTGGTATTGCACAGGTTCCTACGAAAATATGCCAGATATTAAATCCAAAGCAATTGAAAATGTATATTTTGTTGGCGATCTAGTGAAGACAGATCATGGTTCGTGGTCACAAGAGAAAGCTTACGTGACTGGAGCAGAAGCATCAAACTTAATCTTGGGAAGGTCTAAGACGAAAGATATTATCCCTCTCGCATCAGATGAGCTTCACGTCTCAACTGGCCGGAAATTAGTTTCAGCAGCCAAAACTATTGCTGGTTTTGGTGATGCTTCGCGAGCACCGTCATTAGTGGACTTTCTATGGTGATTCCAATCATTTGCTGGATATTCTGCTCTTAGTGTTTGCGAATTGGGAAAGTAAAACTACGTAAAAAAGTATCCAAAACCATCACATTTGCATTGAATCTGCGAAGGAAAGGGTGTGCAGCATATGGAATTTCAAGCGGTGCCATACGTACAACAAGTACCTTGTGTAAAACAAATAATCCCAAGTTCGGAGGCATTGCTTGAAAATGATTGATTGTATTTAGAATTGTGTCAGATGATTTCTAGCTAGTATACTGATGACACCCGATCTTACTGGTTCCTTCCTCCCGTGAGAGTATCCATTTCCCATTCCGAAACCTCCAGTACTACCTGATGGCATGTTGTCGCCTTTTTGTGGCGTGAAAAATAAATAAATCAAATCCAATTATTTCTTGGCGCGCGGTCGGTCCCCCATGCGTATGTAAATTGGGCCATGCACACACAACTTTCTAACCACTCACCACTACTCGACTCTTCCTTCATCCTCCAACCGCTCGCTTTCAACTCAAGAATGCAACAACACAATAACGAAGGTTCTACAAGGTCACATTCGATTGCAAAGTGGTGCTTCTCAAAGGGAAGAAAAGTCTGGAATGATATCTAGCGTGAATTTTCTTTTAGTCCTGAATGCGAGTCTAGTTGGGCATTTGGGAGCTTTCCAACCATCAATAAGTCCGGACAGGCACTCAATTCGGAGCGATGTTCTTTGTTGGAGGAGTAAACTCTACGCTAGTCCCCAAGTTGAAAACGTTGATGGCGTGAAAATAATGCAGGAGGTAGAGACAAACAATAGGTTACTGACTCCAGAACAAAACGAGTTTTTTGATTCGTTGGATATGCAAATATACGGCGGTGCCTTTATTGAGAGATTGCGCGATTTGCAAGAATATAAGAATAAACATGGTACCTGCCATGTGCCAAAGAGATATGCTGAAAATCCCACATTAGGTGAGCTATATTGTAAAGCTTTAATATTTCGCCCAACGTATCCATCAATTTTTCCAGATGTGTCTCATTTGATCTCTTTCTACACGTACCCAACGTACTGTATTTCATCAAAAACAACAGGAAATTGGGTGAACAAATCACGACAAATGTATCGCAAACGCGTTGAAGGAGAAGCGAACAGTATGACGCCAGAACGAATACAAATCCTCAACAAAATGGGTTTCATATGGTTAGGAATGTCACTCGATCAAAATACTCTCGGAAACGGTGATGGATCACCCACCGCCCCAATGTTCTGTCAGCAGAGCCGAGACAGATTATGGAACAATACCTATGATCAACTAAAAGAATACGTCAAAGAAAATGGGAGCACAATATCCTTATCGAGTAGTACAAAATTAGGTGTTTGGGCAGCGAGGCAACGTAGGGAATATCAAAAGTTAAAGCTTGGAGAGAAGGCTGGTATCACGCAGAAGAGGGTTGATTTATTGAATTCTATTAATTTTGATTGGACACCTTGGGATACCAAATGGCAGATGCGCGTGAATGAGCTGTTGGAATATAAGCGTGGACATGGTGATTGTCTTGTGAGTATTCAATATTGTGAATTTTGATGTAAAGGTTTCTGATTGTCACGTCCATCTAACACACAATGGAATTGACGAAATCTTGACATCGCCATATAACACTTGTAGGTACCCGTTCAGTACGAAAAGAACAAGCAATTGGGACGATGGGTGAGTACTCAAAGAAAGTATCACAAACTTTACAATGAAGGTAAAGCAACACATATTACGAAAGAAAGAATAAATCAATTGACAAACATTGGTTTCGTGTGGAATCGATGGGAGTACAAGTGGAACGATGGTTATGATTAATGGATGGTTGAAACGGAATACTACGTTAATTGAGGATCAGATGCAAAATTACAAGCATGAAGAATGTGCAAAAACAACTTATTGGATGGAAGCAAATAGCAGATCTGTTTTGGTTCAAAGTGTGGAGTCTTATCTTAGAATCAATCCCAGGACAAACCGCGCATACAATAAGAATTTTATTCATATTTACACATAAAGCCGTGCTGTTAGAGTAAATGTAGCATATTTTATACATGAGGCAGCAATGTTGTAGTTGCGTGCAATCTGATATACGTGTACCATAAGGTGCAAGCTCTGTCAGATACTGGTAGTACAATCGGTCCAATCGGTCCAATCGGTCCAATCGATGATAAACAGATTCTGATCCAGCAATTCCAGACGAATATATATCAATTATATATATCCCCAAACTAAAGTTCAAAAGTCTAGCTTTGTTCCCAATTCATTTGGACAAGTGGGACAATATCAGGCTCGACCTCCATCAACCTCCTCCCCTCCTTCTTCTGACTGTGCTGGCACCTGACATAATCCACTTCTACACTCTCAGCAGATTCGAGATAGACCTCCATCTCGGAGAGCATGGATTTGGTAACGTTCTTGATACGCTGGAGAGCGGAATGGAGTTTGGTCGTTGCTTCCTGGGTAATTTGATGGCGCTGTTCGGCAATGTGGCGTTCTTCGACTGTTGTTTCCGATTCGTCAATTTCGGGCTCAATGGCTTGAGATAGGTTTGGAACTTTTTTGTGTTTATCGATTGCCTTGGTTGGAGATGGTGCAGAAGTTGAGACTGGGGCTGAGGCCGAGGCTAAGATTGGATCATCGTTGGCATCGTTGGCATCGTTGGCATCGTTGGCGGCATTGCTGGGTTTGGTTGCCATCGCCGGCTCCTGGTGCTGATCTTGCTCGAACTCGTTGTCTACGCGTACATCTAAAGAAGCTGCATTGTCGACATCGCCTTGGTACATTTCCATATCCTGAAAGTTCATTGTTTCCCAAAGTTCAGTCGGGTGGGTGGGTTGGTTGAATGAAGTGCAGAGCCGGTAAGCCGGGAAGAGGCACCAAGCTTGTTCAGTCTTCAGAGCTGTCTTCAGTCTTGTTTCTTGTTCTTCGATCCGATTTTAATTCGAAGTGGTTCCCTTTTTCTCAATACGTTCGCGCCCAAAACTCTGACTAGCTCTGCGACAAAAATGACGTTTTGATCGGCTACTCTAATTTTAAAAATCTGATAGGGCTGTTGACGGACGGACGGCCTAACGGTCCGTTTACCTCTACAATACGAGCCACGAATTCCGAACTCCAATTCCCGGAACTTTGGTTATTCCGGTAGATCCAATACCTAAAACAGCGCAACGAATTCATTTTCTTTCAGCATAACTACAATGGCTCCTTCTAATTTCGTTAAAACCGCTGAACCGTTTGCTTGTGGTGGGTCTGCTGCTACTTTTGCGAGTTGCGTGATTCACCCCATGGATTTAGCAAAGGTATGTTATTTTAATTCATTTTCTCTTCTTGCTTGGCCCACAACGAATCTTGCAAAAAAATGAATATATCTCAATCAAATAATACATCTAATCCATTATCAATACAATCAAAACTAGGTGAGAATGCAGCTCTACGGGCAACTGAATCCTGGAAAAACAGCCCCAGGATTCTCCGAAATTCTCTCCACCATGGTGAAAAAAGACGGAATTTCAAGCGTTTACAAGGGAGTAGACGCAGCCATCGGCCGCCAATTAGTTTACGGAACAGCACGTATCGGACTCCACCGCACATTCTCCGACAAACTCGTAGAAATGAACGATGGCAAACCCATCAATTTCGGAGTCAAGACTTTGTCGGGAATGGCCTCTGGATCCATCGCCGTGTGTATTGGTACCCCGTTTGATATCGCGCTTGTGAGACTACAATCTGATTCCATGGCTGCTCCTGAGGATAGACGAAATTACAAGAATGTTTTTGATGCTTTCATTCGTACCACGAAAGAAGAAGGTTTCGGAGCTTTGTACAAAGGATTGGGACCCAATATATTGAGGGGAATGAGTATGAATGTTGGTATGCTTGCTTGTTATGATCAGGCTAAGGAGGTTGTTGCTAAACTCATGAATGATCCTATGGAAAACGGACCTGCTCTTTCTACGAAAATGGGATCTTCGTGTGTGGCTGGATTTACCGCTGCGCTCTTTTCAATGCCTTTTGATGTCATAAAGTCTAGAATGATGGCACAAAAGATTGATCCAAAAACAGGTATTATGCCATACAGTGGAGTAACCGATTGTGCTATGAAAATGTTTAAGACTGAGGGTGCTGGCAGTTTCTTTGCTGGTTTTAGTGCCTACTATGGACGTTGTGCTCCTCATGCCATGATTATCTTGCTTTCCATTGAGTCTATTACTCAAGGTTACAGGTCGGCTTTTTACTAGAGGACAAAAGAATATGAAACAAAATGCGTAAAATGTGGATAACTTATTTTATTAAAAAGGTTATATTTGTTTTCACGATTTTAATTTTAATGAAATCTTTTCCCCCTTCATTCAACATTATACGTTATTTCTACACATACATACCGTAACTTTGGTTGAGCATTCCTAGATAGATCTACACTGCACACACTCTAACTCATCTCGTTGAAAATATCCAAACATATTGACATGGCTTCATTTAAATCGTTGAGACTCGTCCAATCCTTTGAAGAGAGGAGCATGAAAGGAAAAAGTTTTGTGAGGCCATCTTGAACCCGGATACAATCTGGAAAAGATTGCACCATGACCTTTAGTACGCTAGACCAATCTTTCTTGCTATCTATTGCAAGATGAAGAGGAATTCTCTTATCATTGTCTTTTTCCATGAGTGTCTCAGGGCGAATTAAAACCAAAAGATGTATAAATTGATTAGACACGATACCAGCTGGCGCTCCTGCCGCATTAGCCAGAGGAACTCTCCCGTATTTGTCGCGTACAACGGTCATCCAAGGAAATTCATTTAGGATCGCCTCGAGTACAGGCAGTGGACAATCAAATTCTGTAGTCATGTGCAAAATGGTCCTTTCATTTTTCTCATCATTATTTGCAAGCGCTTTGATGAGGACTTCGATTGTGTGCCAAACCATACCCTTTGCAACAGCATCAGAAGCACTCGTAGGGTCAAATGTCAAAAGCTCATACAAACACCGTTCAAAGATCCATTCGTATGGAGTATACCCCCATCTATTTCTTGCCTTGACACTCTCCGGAGCGACCTGAATGAGCAAAGAGAGCACATCACGAGGAGCACCATTTGTCATCGCCATATGGATTGGTAGGCATCCGTCAATATCCTCTTTCATCAACGCATCTGGAGCTATTCTTAGAATTGTGATAATAGATTCGACAGAAGGACGGCGCTGGCAGATGAAATGGAGTAGATTCTGGCCATAGGGACTTATCCAAGTACAATTCTGAGGCTGTTCTCGACAAAGTTTTACGAACTCAGGCCAGTTCTCTCTGCGACAGTATGTGAAGAAGTCTTCAGGAGGTGTATTGTTGAAGACTTGCCTTCTCATCTCCATCTCGTACTTTGTTCGGTGAGTGGATGACATGACGAAACAAAGTTTCATGTTCTCATCGTCACGGTCTGTGTACGGAGGACCAGATGAATGTGCGTTAGTATTCATGGTGATGGTCACTCAGCTCTTTCTTTATTATACTTGTCGAAGAAAGAATGAAAGAGATGAGGGGTGTCAAAAAGAAGTTTTTTTTTAAAAATCCGAAAAGAAATAAGAAATAAGTTCAAAGTTCAAAGTCGGGTTCTTCTTCGGACGCGCTCAATTCTGAGGTCCGCGGGTTTTTCTTCCCAAGCACAATAGCTAGCTCCGGTAGATACACTATGTACCTTACTTAAATGATGTACAGGTAAAAAGACGAGGACGTTGATGTATTCAGTTGATTCTTGTCGGGTACGATCATTACGACCTCAGATAAGTCGACACATGATTTCGTTCACTGACTACACGTAGAGGGCTCTGGGCCCTCTCATTATGAATGACACCATTAGAGCCCTCTAAAATGTAAGTTTTTCGTTTCTTATATCCTTCAGAAACTACCATGTGCTGAAGATTCCTATGAGACCACCAAAATGGTATTCGTTCTTGTTTCTGGTGGCTATACCTTTGAATCGATTTCATAAAAGCATCCATCTTCGAAACGCACAAATATCTGCGGAAGGTTTTTTGGATGATAATTGCACTATTGGTGAGATGAAAATGAAACCTCAATATTTTTC
>Ga0209712_10004758_pt1 | contig 10726 bp, 10 predicted proteins | sample ArcOceMetagenome_FD_187443 | JGI IMG/M metagenome (GOLD analysis project Ga0209712, IMG submission 187443) | Marine eukaryotic phytoplankton communities from Arctic Ocean - Arctic Ocean - Greenland ARC118M Metagenome (SPAdes) (version 2) | ecosystem: Environmental > Aquatic > Marine > Oceanic...
TTTGATGCCTCGACCATGTGCTTTTTTGGAAAATTCAAATAAGCGGTCGGGGGTGCGGTGTGCCGATACGATTGTGAGTTCGAAGGCGATTTCCATTTCTGTGAGGAAGTCAGCGGCTTGGCGCATGATGGGGAGATCGGAATCGGAACCCATGATTATGGAGATTTGTGGTTTTGTCATTTTGCTTATTTAAAAAAATTATTAGATTTAATATTATTATTTTTCATCTCATCTTCTTTTCCTAAAATCAAATTTTTAATTTCAACTTTAAGCTCAAGATTATTAATCCAAAAATTATTCTCTACATTTAAAATTGCTTGTAATAAATCACCATCATAAAAATCACCCGCTGCAAAGATGTCCTCTTTTAATTTTTCGACCGCCAGAGGAAATAAAAACTTAAGTCCAATATTTTGACCAATCATAATTCTTAGATCTTCTATTTCAAACTCACTAATTGGCTTCTTTCTTAATTTATGACAAGTGGTTACTAAATAGCTATCGAGACTAAATTCATCCCAAAAATCATTTTCTAATATCTCTATTGTATTAGATTCTCTATCTTGATTTGACATTTTTTTTAGTTGTTATTAAACTAATTTTGGTTTTAAAATTTCTAAAAACTCCTTCCCTTTTTTTAGTTTCAAAATAAAAGGTCCTGAAGGATTGTGCTTCTCTTTCAATTTAATAACTATCGTTTTATCTTTTTGATTTAGTTCAACACTTTGGATTTCTTCAATTTTCAACTTATGAATTAAATCATAACTCCTCCCTACCCCTGCAAAAACTGTTGGACATTTCAACCATAATTCACTTTCAGTAATCACTACCTCTAATACATTTTGGGCTCCTCCTGCTTTCGTTTTCCATGATTTAGTGGAATAGCCCGATGCCCATTTCTCTCTGAACAAAACATGTACTCTTTCTAATTCAGGAAAAATACTTAGTGCTTTTTTACCTCTAAAAAAAAGCACAGAGGTTATTATGACAAAATTTGCACTAGCTAAAATTATAAATATTTGTTCTCCTCCGATATCCATTTATCAATGTTTTTAACTTCTAATCTTCAAAGTCTCCATCACAAACCTCCCCCCCGCTTTCGCCTTCTCAATATCCCGATTCAAAATCGTCGCATGCCCCATCTTCCGAAAAGGCTTCGTCATTTTTTTTCCATACAAATGAAATTTCGCACCTTCGACGGCCATGCATTTATCCATATTTTCATAAACTGCCACGCCAGTATAACCATCTGCTCCCAACAAATTCACCATCACACTTGGCATTTTCACCTCCGTATTTCCTAGTGGTAAATTCATAATCCCTCGCAAGTGTTGTTGAAATTGCGAAGTGACGCAAGCATCAATCGTGTGGTGTCCGCTGTTGTGTGGACGTGGCGCCACTTCATTGATCAAGATCTGATTATCCTCCGTCAAGAACATTTCTACTGCCAACAATCCACAAATATCATATGCCTCAATCGTCGCAATCGCAATCTTGTCCGCCAACTCAACAACCTCTTTTGAAACTTCCGCTGGACAAATTACAAACTCCACCATGTTCGTGTCAGGATTAAAATCCATTTCCACAACTGGAAAAGTTTTCACTTCACCTGATTCATTTCGAGCAACGACCACACTTAATTCTTTGGTAAAATTAACCAATGGCTCCACGATAGATTTGACGGGCAAAATTTTATTCCAGTCCGCTTCACTTTTAATCACCGCCACTCCTCTCCCATCGTAACCACCTTGCCTTGCTTTTTGCACAAATGGAAATTGCAATTCCCCATTGCCAATCGCCATCTGAATATCTTGCTCATTTTCAAAAACCTTAAATGACGAAGTCGGCAAATCATGGTCTACATAAAATTGTTTTTGCAAACCTTTGTCTTTGATAACTTGCAACGCTTGCGGTCGAGGATGAACTTTCTTTCCTTCGGCTTGCAATTGTAACAATGCTTTTACATTGACACTTTCGATCTCTACGGTGATGACATCTTTGTCTCTTCCAAAAGCCATCACGTCATCGTAATTATTAAAATCACCTTCGACAAAATTATTACAAACTCTCCCTGTGGGGAAATCTTTAGAGGCATCAAGTGCCCACATTTCTACATCCCAATTGTGCGCTGCGAGTGTGAGCATTTTTCCTAATTGACCACCGCCAAGAATTCCTACTTTGTAATTTGAATTGATTATTTGTTTTGACACTTTGAAGCATTTTAAAAAACTAAAGAATTGCGACAAGTCGCTTTCAATTTATGTTTTGAAAGGTTGAACGCAGAGACGGGGAGACGCAGAGTTTTAAAATTTTTCTTCGAAAAATTTTCCGCGTCTCTGCGTCTCTGCGTTCAATTTCTTTCAGATGCGAAATTAAAATTTATCCATTCAACAAAAGAGTTTTTTCCATAAAAAAATCCCCTTTCTAAACTAGAAAGAGGATTTTTATATTTTTCAAAAAAATCGCTGCGCTCTTTTTTTGGAGGGCAGTTAAATCAACCCGCTACTACATCTTTAAATCGCGTCTATAATTGCGTTCAAAGTATTACTTGGTCTCATAGATTCTGTAGTTTTTGATGGGCTAGGAAAATAGTAACCTCCGACGTCCATAGCCACTCCTTGTACAGCGTTTAACTCCTCCAAAATTTTTGCTTCGTTGCTAATCAAGGAAGCTGCAAGAGGATCAAATTTAGCTTGTAATTCAGTATCAGCTGTTTGCTTTGCCAACTCTTTCGCCCAGTACATAGCTAGGTAGTAATGGCTACCTCTATTGTCTAATTCATTTACTATTCTTGATGGAGACTTCCCATTATGAAGTAAAGAAACGGTAGCTTTATCTAATGCGTCTGCCATTATTTGTGCTTTAGGATTATTATTCGTCTTGGCTTCGTGCTCCAGAGAAACAGCTAAGGCCAAAAACTCGCCTAAAGAATCCCATCTTAAGTGATTCTCTTTGCTGAACTGTTGAACATGCTTAGGAGCAGAACCACCAGCACCAGTCTCAAATAAACCACCACCATTCATCAATGGAACAATCGACAACATTTTTGCACTCGTACCTAACTCTAGGATCGGGAAAAGATCTGTGTTGTAATCTCTCAATACATTACCTGTAACAGAGATGGTATCTTGTCCATCTTTCATTCGCTGGAGAGAAACTTTAGTCGCTTCTATAGGAGAAAGAATTCTAATGTCTAAACCAGTCGTATCGTGATTTGGTAGGTAAGCATTTACTTTTTGGATTAACTGCGCATCATGCGCTCTGTTTTTATCCAACCAAAAGATAGTAGGAACTTTAGTAGCAGTTGCTCGGTTGACAGCCAACTTAACCCAATCCTGAATAGGAAGGTCTTTCACTTGGCACATTCTCCAAATATCGCCTTCTTCTACCTCATGCTCGATTAATACGGTACCTGCATGATCAATTACTTGTACTTTACCCGCTGCAGAAATTTCGAATGTCTTATCATGCGATCCATATTCCTCCGCTTTTTGAGCCATCAAACCAACATTAGGAACAGTACCCATGGTCGTAGGATCAAAAGCACCATTTTCTATACAGAAGTCGATCGTCGCTTGGTAAATACCTGCGTAAGAACTATCTGGAATAACTGCTTTAGTATCCTGAGACTTACCATCTTTATTCCACATTTGACCAGAGGTTCTGATCATAGCAGGCATTGAAGCATCAATGATCACATCACTTGGTACATGCAGATTCGTAATTCCTTTGTCTGAATCAACCATCGCTACGTCTGGCCCTTCCACAAAACACTTTTCTATTTCAGCCTCAATTGCTGCTTTTACTGTAGGCGCAAGATTGTCTAAGTTACCTAAAAGGTTACCAAAACCATTGTTTACATTAACACCAGCTTCGTCCAATTCTTTTCCAAATTTTTCGAAAACAGACTTGAAAAATACTTTTACACCATGACCAAAAATGATCGGATCAGAAACCTTCATCATCGTTGCCTTCAAGTGTAGAGAGAATAGTATTCCCTTAGCTTTAGCATCTGCCATTTGCGCTCCTAAAAAAGCAACCAATGCTTTTTTGCTCATGAATGTTCCATCAATAATCTCACCGTCAAGAACAGGAACAGACTCTTTTAAAACTGTTGTACCACTAGCACCAACCAATTGTATTTTCAAGCTACCCGCTTGAGCGATGGTAACTGATTTTTCGTTAGATGCAAAATCTCCTGATTCCATTGTAGACACATGAGTAGCAGAATCCGCAGACCATTTACCCATGCGGTGTGGGTTTTGCCTAGCATAAGCCTTTACTGGCTTAGGCGCTCTTCTATCTGAGTTACCTTCTCTTAGAACAGGATTTACAGCACTCCCTTTTATTTTATCGAAAGTTGCTTTTATACTTTTTTCTTCGTCGTTACTAGGATCGTCAGGATAACTAGGTATAGCAAATCCATCTCCTTGTAACTCTTCAATAGCCTTTTTAAGTTGAGGAATAGAAGCAGAAATATTCGGCAATTTAATAATGTTTGCCTCTGGCTTTTTAACCAATTCACCCAATTCAACCAATGCATCAGCTACTCGTTGTTCTGGCTTTAGGTAAGTAGGAAAGCTAGCGAGGATTCTACTGGCAAGGGAAATATCTGTTATCTCCATTTCGACTCCACATTGCTTGGCAAATGCTTGAACGATGGGTAGAAAAGATTTGGTAGCCAAAGCAGGTGCTTCATCAGTATGTGTATAATAAATCTTAGACGCCATATTTTATATATTTGTTTAAAAACTTAGTTTATTAAAACCAAAAAATTGATCATAGCTGCATCTGATACTCTTAACTGATGCTGTCCAAATATCTAGTTCGATACTATCTCATTCGATAAAAGGAATTACGAGATTGTTTGGCACATTCAATTGGCCATTTTCAATCCTAATTTTAGATCCGCTCATTAATTTTAATTTTTATATTTTTTCTAAAAAAAACACCAATCGTATTTTTGGAAAAAAATTAAGTTAAATGATTTAATAAAAATTTCTATTTGAAAAAACTGAAAAGAAAGTATTTTTAATTCGTTTGACGTTGAACGTTAGACGTTTTACGGTCGCCCATACAATTTCATCTGGAATAGAATTTAGTATACTCTTGATTTTTAGTTTTGTTTTTCTGTCCTACATTTTAATTCAGTTCCAATTTCTATTTTTTAAAAAAAGACAAAAATCGAATATGAATTGTTAATTTGCACTTTCAAAATTTTGAACTCTTTTGCTCAAAAACGGTGCAAAAGTAATGAATTATTTACTTTTTTAAAAAGAAAATTTTTAATTCTGTTCGAACACTATAAAAAAAATTAAACATGTATAAACTATTGATTTTGCTTTCCAGTTTTTTCTTATTGACTGGTCAAACATGTAAGCAAAAAAATGGAAGTCAAAATGCCGATTGCCAAGTAATGGGAACCATCAAAGATTTCAAAGGTCTCGACGGTTGCGGCTTTATGATCGTCTTAGAAAATGGAAATAAATTACAGCCTATAAAATATTCTAGTGAAAATCTCGAAATAAAAGATGGACAAAAAATCAAATTTAGCTATGAAGAAATAACCAACCAAGTTGGAATTTGTATGGCTGGAAAAATGGTCGAAGTGACTTGTATTGAATTTTTGAAAAATACTTCAACCATCCCTCCTGGAACTGGCGGAATAAAACCTGAAAAAATTAAGTGCATCGAAACTCTTAATCCTTACGATACAGATTGGATGGTGATGTCAATGGAAAAAACGAAGGCCTACCAAGTGATTCGATATATTTATCGAACAGATGGTTTTGCTTATTACTTTCTGGGGCCATCTAAAAGTATGTTACTTGATTGTCAAGGTACTTTGTTGTGTGAATCAACCTCGAGAGAAACGAAGTGTGATGATCAGACGAAAAAGTATTCTGGGGAGTTGGTTGTTTGGGAAAAAGATTAATTGGGTAATTGGGTAATTGGGTAATTGGGTAATTGGGTAATTGGGTAATTGGGTAATTGGGTAATTGGCTCGCCTAATTTTCTGATAAACTAATTAACCTATAAACTAATCATTGTTTCTCACCTGATTACCCAATTACCTGATAAACCAATTAACCGATAGACTAACATAAGCATACTATCAAAAATGAAAACCAAATGGATAACAAAAGTTTTAAGGATTTAAATATCTATAAAAGAGCCTGCATTTTCAGAAAAAAGATTTTTGAATTAACTAAGACATTTCCTCCTGATGAAAGATATAAACTCACAGATCAAATTATTAGGAGTACTCGTAAATGTCCTGCAAATATCGCAGAAGGATATGGTCGATTTCACTACAAGGAAAATATTCAATATTGTAGAATTGCAAGAGGCTCTTTAACTGAAACTCAAGATCATTTAAGCTGTGCATTGGAATGCAATTATATTTCAAATAATATCTTATTAGAATATGACAACGAAATAGATATACTTATAAAAATGATAAATGGATACATCAAGTATTTAAAATCAAAATTAAAAGAATCATAAATTAAGATTTAATATTAAGATTGTGTCAATAATAATTTCAGATTCTTGTTGCGTCCCTTAGGAATTAGCCGTCGCCTGATTTCCTAATTACCTGATAAACTATTTCCCAATAAACCGATTACCTAATCAACAACTCAACTGATACACTATAAATTATGTCGAATCAAAACCTCGATCCTTCCGACGAAAATTTAACCTCGGAAGACCAAAAATATGAAAAAGCCTTGCGTCCAAAAATGCTTGGCGACTTCAGCGGTCAACCTAAGATTGTCGAGAATTTAAAAATATTTATTGCAGCAGCAAAGTTGCGGGGCGAAGCTTTGGATCATGTTTTATTACATGGCCCTCCTGGTTTGGGAAAAACAACTTTGTCTCATATTGTTTCCAATGAGTTGGAAGCGAGTTTAAAAATGACCTCGGGACCTGTCTTGGAAAAACCTGGCGACTTGGCTGGTTTGCTCACCAATCTGGAAGAAGGTGATGTGCTTTTTATTGATGAAATTCATCGGCTGAATACAGTCGTGGAAGAGTATTTATATTCTGCGATGGAGGATTATCGAATTGACATCATGATTGATTCTGGCCCCAATGCTAGGAGTATTCAATTGTCACTTAATCCTTTTACGCTGGTCGGAGCAACTACTCGAATGGGATTGTTGACTGCGCCAATGCGAGCAAGGTTTGGGATTAATTGCCACCTGGATTATTATACGGTAGAGGTACTCGAAGGAATTGTCAAGCGAAGTGCAAGCATTTTAGATGTGCCGATTACAGATACTGGTGCTCATGAAATTGCTCGAAGAAGTCGAGGTACTCCACGGATTGCCAATGCTTTACTGCGAAGAATGCGAGACTTTGCTCAAATAAAAGGCGACGGAACAATTGATGTAAAAATTGCAAAATACGGTTTGACTGCCTTAAATGTAGATGAAAGTGGTTTAGATGAAATGGATAATAAAATTTTGTCGACCATCATTCATAAGTTTAAAGGTGGCCCAGTTGGATTGACAACGATCGGAACTGCAGTCGGCGAAGAGTCGGGCACAATTGAAGAAGTTCACGAACCATTTTTAATCATGGAAGGTTACATCCAACGAACGCCTCGTGGAAGACTCGCTACGGAAAAAGCTTATGTTCATTTAGGCCTAGTTCCACCTACGAAATCTGGAAGTTTGTTTTAACTGTTCTACTGTTTTGACTGTCGAACTGTTTCCAAAACAGTAGAACAGTCAAAACAGTAAGACAATCAATTATCTGCTTTTTTCATCCGCTGCTTTTTATATTTCTTTCTTTTAAATTCCAAGAGCCTCCCCTTAGTATCGATCAAAAACAATAAATTATCATACAATTCAAATTCGATCACATTATGATAATTCAAGGTTTGTGAAATCACTTTATCGTCACAACACTTTTCTGTGCAATCTAAATTTGGGGTAAAAATTAATCTTCCTCGATCTGTTGCTTGGTACTTCGTTTCACAGTGTTGAACCGTTAGATTGAATCGCAATCTCCCCTTTGTTAGAAATTCTACCCAGAAATTTTGTTCAGGCAAAAAAGTAATTTCAAAAGTTTCTGCATCTCGGATGTTAACTAAATCCCAGCCACCGGTGAATTTCTTAAAATCTGCTTCTGTATATTTTTTACTCTCTTTTCTGTATTCAAAATCAAATCGTTGAGCATAAGATTCAATTGTTGGTAATCCAATATATTCTCTTCGCTTATTTACTTTTTTTTCATCAACGATTGAATCAAAAATCAATTTCCCCGTTTTTTTATTTTCGCTAATTTGAGTTCCATAAATTTGTGGACGTCCTTTTCCTACTTCAATCCTATCAATCATTAAAGCAAGTGTTTTCTTATCCAAACCTCTTTTTTTATTCACAGCTTTTTGAAAAAGTGAAAAATATTTTTCTTGATATTTTAAATCTGAATGCTGAATAATTAAGAAAATTGACTTAGCTACTTTCCTGCCTACTATTTTGCTTGGATAACCGTATTTCGCAATTACCTCTTCACTTCGTTTTAAGTTTGCTGAATCAACCATAGACTGTTTTTTCCATAATTCCTTGACTTCGGGAGAATCAAAATCTCCTTTGTTCGAAAATTCTTGAATTTCCGTTCGATACTTTTGATCATCTTTTCCCATCTGAATTATCTCTTCTCGCAAAGTTAAATTCAATCCTTTTTGCTGCGTTTTAATTTCTTTCTTTACTTTTTTCCAACAACGTTTTTTATTTTTTAAATTTTTAAAATCACCCTCGTTCTCAGCTAACAAATCTTCCACATCTTCCCAATCTGTTTGAATTGCTTTGATTAAAATTTGATGCGCCTTTTTATTCTCTTTTTGCAAATCATAACATCGAGCAGCTGCATATTTTAACCAAGCATAGTCAGATCGGTACTCTGCTGCTTTTTCATAACAAGATGTACACGTATCATAATCTTTGCTTTCAAAAGCGGCTTTTCCTGTTTCAAATAATTTCCAAAAAGCATCATCTGCATGCTGCGCAAAACTATTTCCCTGAAAAAGAAACAAACTAATCAATATCAAAATCCAATTTCTCATATCGTTTTTTTTTTACAAAATTAATCAAAAAAACAAAAAAACGATGTTAACACAGTTTGCATTAACATCGTTTTTTTCTAGAGGACAGAAAACAGACCAATCGCTGCGCTCTTTGACAGAAGACAGACTGACGATTACTATCCAAGAAAGTGCAAAATAAATATCGTCAGTCTGTACTCTGTCAGGAAGCGAAGCGACCGACCTGTTCTCTGTCAGCGCAGCGATCTTATTAAACCACCGAAGATTGCTTCTCCACCACCTGCGCTCGAACCAAATCCGACATCCCAATAATCCAATCAGGATGATCATTCAAACTCTCCACCAAATCAATATGCTCTCCACCCAACTCTTCAAATTCTTCTTGATATTCATCTAAAATTTCTATCGTCGTCTCCAGACAATCAGACACGAAGGCTGGACAAAAAACCAATAATCGTTTGTCGCCTGCTTCTGCTCTGACTTTCAGAATATCACTCGTGTAAGGTTTAATCCAAGGATCATTACCCAATCTACTTTGGAAACAAATGGTATATTGATCTCTTGACAAATTCAATTTTTCTGCCAAGGCATAAGTCGTATCATGACATTGTGCAGAGTAGCAAAATTGGTTTTTCTCCGTCAAGACATTGCAACAATTTTCTACTTTCAAACAATGATTACACGTGTCTGCTTTCCTCATCTGTCGCTGTGGCAAACCATGATAACTAAACAACACATGATCGTAACTATCCAGATCGTACTTCTTTGAGTTTTTTACAAAAACATCAATCATTGGCCCATAGTCATGAAACGAGTTGACAATTTTCAAAGAAGGGATTGCTTGTTTTTTAGAAAGTAATCGCATCACTTCTTCGTAAACGGAACCGGTCGACGCCGAAGCATAATGAGGGAAAAGTGGAATCACAATCAACTCTCGAATTTGCTTTGACATCAATTTATCAAGGACAGATTCCATCGATGGATTTTGATATCGCATCGCTAATTCGACAATAAAATCATCTCCTAAATTCTTTTGCACACCTTCTGCTAATCGTTCCCCATAAAATTTTAACGGAGAACCTTCTTCCGTCCAAAGCTGCTTGTATAATTTTGCAGAACTATTAGAACGAAAAGGGGCAATAATTCCTCTCACCAATAATTGCCGAGGCAACCAAGGAATATCAATCACTCGACCATCGGTCAAAAATTGTTGCAAATATCTCCAAACACCTCCGTAGGAAGGATTATCAGGGGTCCCCAAATTAACAAGAAGTACTCCTATCTTAGATTTTAAATTAACTGGCATTGATCTATTTTTTTCAAAAAAACAAAAATACAACAGCGGAAGGGAACACATGTTTAAAGTAGGGTAAAAAATGTGTCATTTTTATCAGAAAAAACAAAAAGATGATTTAAATAATTGGGATACTATTTTCCTAAACTTACCTTTGTTTTTTTAATGTAGCTGGTCGCTTTAGCTGCCCGCTCAAAAAAAGCGAAGCGAACTTTTTGGTCTAAAAAAAATACGCTCCTGACTAAGGAATGCGAACTAAATAGATTCAGAATTTTCACTACTTCTTTTGTCCTTATTTTTCCCTTTGAAATCAATCATTTATCCAGATAAACTCATGCTTTCAAAGCAAAAACTAAGAACAAAATAAGCGACCGAAAATT
>Ga0209712_10004764_pt1 | contig 10719 bp, 8 predicted proteins | sample ArcOceMetagenome_FD_187443 | JGI IMG/M metagenome (GOLD analysis project Ga0209712, IMG submission 187443) | Marine eukaryotic phytoplankton communities from Arctic Ocean - Arctic Ocean - Greenland ARC118M Metagenome (SPAdes) (version 2) | ecosystem: Environmental > Aquatic > Marine > Oceanic...
AAATTAAAACTAAACATGCCAAATCATCAATGGGGCTTTTTGTTTTATATTTTGGCACAACAAAACAATACCCAGACATAGTCCATCACACAATTTGGTTAGGAAAACGCTACAAGGCACTTTTAAGCGATATTTTTGATAAAAAAGTATTAGCAGACGATTTTTCTTTATATCTACATCGGCCCACAGCAACCGACCCCAGCATGGCACCTGAAGGTTGTGACTCATTCTACGTATTGGCTCCTGTTCCTAATAACTTATCAGAAATTGACTGGTCTGAACAAGAACAAGACTATGGAGACAGAATTATCAAGGCATTGGAGCAAACCATCATGCCTGAACTTTCATCACATATAGTGCACCGCTTTGCTAAAACACCAAATGATTTCGAGCAAGACTATTGCAGCGTCGATGGAAGTGGATTTTCGATTGCACCAACCTTTCAACAGTCAGCTTGGTTTAGATTCCATAATAAGGCTGAGGGCCCTGAAAATTTATATTTGTGCGGTGCTGGTACACATCCCGGTGCAGGCCTGCCTGGTGTATTATCTTCAGCGAAAGTAATAGACCAACTTATTTCTAAAGTTCAAACCTAAGTAATGAATGATGACCCGACAGAGCTACTAAAAAAGCATGGTAAGACATTCAATTTTGCTCGCCTATTTTTAGGCTCAAAAACCGGTCTTGCCGCAGCGCGGTTGTATCGATTTTGTCGAATAGTTGACGATATAGCTGATGAGAGTCCGAACCCAGACATTGCCAAAATAAAGCTTAATAGCCTGAAGGAATCAATAACACATAACACACCAGATCACCCTGTAGTAAAAGACTTCCTTATGTTATGTGAAGAATATCAGATTGAAAAAAAACATGGCATCACACTGATTGATGGTGTCAGCCAGGATCTCAATCTTGTTGCTTTACCTTCTCTAGAAACATTAATTCAATATGCTTACCGAGTGGCGGGTGTGGTGGGTTTGATGATGGCACCCATATTAGGTGCCAAAAAAGAAGGTTATGCCTTTGCTATTGATTTAGGGATCGGTATGCAACTCACAAATATTGCCAGAGATGTGCTGGAAGATGCTCAAATGGGACGCCGTTACCTGCCTAGTGAATGGGTCAACACACTATCAGCATCACAAATCGCCTTGGCAAATATTGAACACAGAGAACAGGTACAAGATGCTACTAAGGTTTTATTGAAACTTGCTGAAGAATATTACCAAAGTGGATTAGCTGGACTCTACTATCTTCCACACCGCAACAGGCAAGCCATTGCGGTAGCCGCTTATGTCTATCGAGATATTGGTAGAAAATTATTAAAAAATAATTGCCATTACTGGCTTGGTAGAGTGGTTGTATCAAAACCAAAAAAGATATTGTTAGCAAGCCAAGCACTTTGGCATTTAAATACAGCCGCTGTTGCATACCATGAAACTGAACATCAAAACGAATTGCATAGCTATCTGCAATGCGACATTTTGAACAAGTAACCGGCGCAATGTCCTATGACTATGATTTAATCATCATTGGTGCAGGCGCTGCTGGACTGTCTCTGCTCTTAGCCCTCGATGCAGCAGATTATACTCAATCAGTCAAACTTATAGAACGTCGTTCTGGGCCTCAGAACGACAAAATTTGGAGCTTTTGGAATAACGAATCAGTTCCAGAATACCTCAAGGCAATCATCACGCGCGAGTGGCAAACATGGGAGATTTCAGCAGACGACTGTGGTTATTCGATGTCCCATGCGTATCATCGATACTGCTCCATTAGGTCTGAGTCGCTGATGAAATTAGCACTTGAGCAGATGCAAACAAAAGACCACTTCGATATTGAATTTGATAGTGACGTTATATCTGTGGATTCAATCGATGACCATGCATTGGTGTCGACTCAGAGCGGCCAGTTAACTGCAAGATGGGTCGTTGACACCCGCCCTCCTCCATTAAAAACACATCATAATGGACTCCTTCAGTGCTTCTACGGTGAAGAAATTGTTACCGATGGTGAAGTGTTTAATCCTTCTTCTGTCAAACTAATGCAACAATTGGCAAGCTCAGAATTGGGGATAGAATTTATATATATTTTGCCATTCAGTGCAAATCACGCGTTAGTTGAGTTTACCTGTTTCAGTAAAACCGTTTTAGAGCGCACAGCTTTGCAAGCGCGCCTTAAAACTAGAATGCAGGATATAGTTGGCTCGCAAACATATAAGATTGAACGAGAAGAATGCGCAGTGTTGCCCATGTACCATATTAATGAAAATACCAATAATAAAAACCATCATCTTATCTTTGCTGGAATAGCGGGTGGCGCAATGAGAGCATCGACTGGATACAGTTTTCTAGCGTGCCAAAGATGGGCTAAGCAGTGTGCTTGTGAGTTAAAGTCTAAACAGACATTATCTGTAACAACTGCTTTATCATCATTCACACCAATCGGTAACCTTTATCAAAAGATGGATAGACTGATGTTAACTGTGTTGAGAAATGACATGGGTATCGGTGTGACCATTTTTGTGCAAATGTTTAAAAAGGTTAAGCCTGCACGTTTTGCGCGTTTTATGACAGAACAAGCGACTATTTTTGATTTCATTTGTGTTATTTGGGCCATGCCAAAACGTGCTTTTTTGCGCGCTTTATTTTCCCGGCGGAAACGGATTGCCAGAGGTGAGTAAATTACGTTACACACAATTTTATATCAGCGTTTGCACCTTAGCGGCCCTTGCCGCAGTAGCCAATATAAATATGGCCTCAGACAATTTAACTATTGTATTAGCGCTAGCCGTGACCTTTTTAGGATTGCCACATGGGGCTCTGGATTTTGCTGTCGCAAAATCATTAAATCTTGTGACATCTGTCTCATCAGCTATTCGATTTGTGACCACTTATAGCGCAATTGCAGCATTGTCCATCGTTTTTTGGATTTGGGTGCCTGACATAGCATTAGTGTTATTTTTGTGTATATCGGCATATCATTTTTCTGCCGACTGGCGCGACACTATGTCATCTTTATCACGTGTGGGCTTGGCTAGTGTTCTACTATGTGGCCCTTCGATTTTATACTCTGCAACACTTACCGATATTTTCACTGCCTTATTATTAACAACCCAGGCCGCTAATTGGGTCATTCAAGGTATGCAGATAACGTTTTATATTGGGCTCTGTGTTTTTCTATATTTTGCAATTCAATTATCGCGATGCAAAAAGCGTTTAAGTGTATGGCAATACTCAGAGTGGCTGACTCTAGTTTTGAGTAGTATTATTTTGGAACCGCTACTTCATTTTGGGCTCTACTTTTGTTTGTTACATTCACCGAAGCACCTTCAGGATATCGGGGTGAAATTACATGTGAGCGTAAAACGTGCAATCGCTATTAGCATACCATTTGTAATATTAACGATTATTTTAGCGGCAGGTTTGTATGAATTGTTCGCATCTAGGGAGTTAAATATTGACTTGCTTCGTTGGATTTTTATTGGTCTGTTCGGCCTAACTATGTCGCATATGTTGTTAATTCATTTATGGCATAGGGCAGACTGAAACCATTTGTTGAGGAATATTGTGCCTTGTATGCTCAAATACTTTTGGAAACCATGCTGCAAAATTACCGGGGGTGTTTAATAGCTGCTGTAAAACTTCCTTTTCACTCCACCAGCGCACTTCCATTACCTCATCAGAGTTTTGCTGCCAATGAACACTATCCACCTCAGTAACCAATATTTTATCTAACTCATGCTCAATCATATTATTGTCAAGCTGATACTTATATTGAATTTGACCTATGTAGGACATACTTAAAAACTCACTGATACCCAGCTCTTCGGACACACGTCGTCTAGCCGCATCTTGTATATTTTCGTCTGGCAAAGGATGTGAACAACAGGTGTTAGCCCAAAGCCCACCACTGTGATACTTATGCAAAGCTCGCCTTTGAAGCAGATATTCAACACAATTATTTTTACGACGAATCATCATCAAAGAGAATGCTAGGTGCAAATCTCCACGAAGATGAGCCAACATTTTTTCTGCGTAGCCTGTAATGTTGCCAGTGTTGTCAACAAGAGCAACAAGTATTTCTGAATTTCTGGTTATCATAATTATAAAACAGTATTTGAAACAAAAAGGATCAGAATATATTGGCTTTCTATGAAAATAACTCTGTATTAGAACACATCTTAAAAGTATTTCTAAACGTGACTTCAAATGAACAAGTTATCTATTCACCTTAGTTCTTAGCCATACAACTAGCCCAACTATAACCAACAAAAATGGCAATAAAAACAATACCACTATAACTTGGCGTGTCTGTTTACTGGTCAAATTTAAACGTTCAACCTTTATCTCTTTAGCGCTGATAAATGTTTTATAGTCTAGCTCTGCTAACCAGTTAACTGCGTTTAAACCCATCTGCGCGTTGCTATATTGGTTGACATAAGCGTTGCTTAAAAAGTCTGCATCGGTGAACACTATAAGTCGTGTATCTGATAGCTTATTACTTTGTGGCGCTGCATTTTTCTCTTCAATCACTACGTAAGAAAATGGCACAGGACCCATAGTATCAGTGCTTGGATCAAATTGAATATCTAAAGTTCTGTTAGTTTCTGCCCAACTATTTTCTGTTGATGCCGTTGATACTATTACCGCGTGTTTGATACTTGCACGACGCTGCGGTAAAACACGAATAGAGCGAGGGCGAACGTAAAAAGTGTAGTCCAAGCCTTCAGTTAACCCTTTATGGCGCCCATAATTTTTAGTCGCAGGGCTGCCGACATCATCACCGATATGGTTGGTAAGATCGACCACAATATCAGACTGAACATCTAGCCCCCATTGATTAAGAATGGCGTTTAAACTTGGGTTTTTTTGAAGTTCCTCTCTATTTAACGGCTTGTCTGGAGTAGTAACCAATGAGTGTTCGATTAAAAATAATGCATCGCCACCTTTTGTTAAATAATCACTAATGAGGGTTTCTTCATTTGAAGTTAAGGCATTTTTTGGCCCCGCAATAATCAACACGTCGCAATCCTCTGGAATAGATTGGCTGATACCCAACATCAGTGTTTTACTGGTAATGTTGTTGTCGGCTAACAGTTGTTTGAATTTTGATAAACCTGCATATTCCTGATTTTTACTCGAATACTCACCATGCCCCGTGAGAAAATAAACAGTCCTTGGGGCGCGGCTAACACTGGCTATTGCATTGGTTAGTTTGTCTTCAGACAACGCACTTAAGCTAAAATCAACATCTTTACGGTTGTCGCCAGATTGAACAATCACTTTTCGCTCATCGCCATTGATTGCATTACCAAATTTTGCGGCATATGCAATCTGTTCGATAGGGTCGATAATTTCGGTGTTAATGACGCCAGCTGACACTCGTTCATATTCGTTGAATAGGTCTAGTAGGTATTTTGGGGGCATGCCTACATGAAATGCCGTTAACTGCAGCTTATTGGTCAATGTGCTGACATACTCGATGGTATGGTTAGATAAGGTATGTTGTTTATCTTGTGTGACATCCCACCTGACGTTTGAGTTATTGGCCAAATAATGACTTCCCCCAATAAACACCATACTACCTGTAACGATACAAAAAACGAGGGCCAACTTTTTCCATCGTTTGAAGCTAAAAAGTGTTACCCGTCCTGTCGGTGTTTCTTGCCCAAAACCATCCGTGATAATCAAGCTCAGCAGCACCGAACATACAATGCCACCGAAAGCGACGAGCGTACTTGCCAAATAATTAAACTGTTGTTCGATATAAAAAAGTGATATCCCAATGATAAGGCTTAGCAGTGCTAAACCGCAAAAAAAGGGTAAAAGGCTGCGATAATTCATTTAGTGCCACAACCTATTGTCAATACTCAGCCGTGTTAACACCAAACACAGAACAATACCGGCCATGTAATACACCACATCGCTAGGGGTGATAATGCCGATTGCGAAGTTTTCTAAGTGGGTATGGGTACTAAGCTGAATAAGGAACTGCTCGGCAGAGCCGCCTACATACTGAGTAAAACTGCTGGAAAAATACAGAAAAAATAAAATCACATAAGACACCATAGCTGCAATGATTTGATTAGATGTCCAAGACGAGGCCAGTAAACCAACGGCAATGAAGAACGCACCTTCTAGCCAAATTCCTAGATACCCTGATAACATGCTCAATGGGTCGGGCTCACCAAAATATTCGACGATAAGGTAATAAATGCCTGTTAGGCCAATCAACAAAGAATAAAAAATTAACATGCTAAAGTATTTACCTAACACAATCATAGTATGGGTTAAGGGTGCCGTCAGCAAAAACTCCATGGTGCCATTTGATTTTTCTTCTGAAAACAACCTCATAGTTAACAGCGGGATTAGAAACACCAACATAAACTCCATCAGCTGAAAAACATCCCGCAACGACACTTCACGATTTTGATCGATGACCAAAAAAAAGAAAACGTTAAACAAGGACAACATCACAATTAAAATAATGTAGGCAATCGGTGAGCAAAAATAACTGTGCAATTCCTTTTTTGTTAAAGCGAAAATTTTATTCATTAGACACCTGATGTGTTGTTTCTGGTGTTTGTGGAGTATTTTTTGATGCTTGGGGTTGATGATGGTTGATGAAAATCTGCTCTAACGTTAAGGGTCCTAATTGACTTGGATCTGTACTTTTTAATAATATATCTAATGGCTCATCAAACACTATTTGCCCCGACTTGATCATTAATACCCGCTGAGCGACTTGTTCAATTTCATTTAAAGTATGGGTGCTTAACAAAACCGTTCTCTGGTCTCGTTGGTTTTTGATCAGGGCCAATACTTGTTGAATTTGCATCGGGTCAAGACCGCTAGTAGGTTCATCTAAAATGAGTAACTTAGGTTCGTGAATAATAGCTTGGGCGATGCCAACACGTTGTTTATATCCCTTAGATAAAGTGGCAATCGTTTTTTGTTTAACCTGCTCTAGGTCACACTCTTCTAGTACTTTAGCTAGCTGAAAAAGTCGTTTGTTCTTGGGTACACCTTTTATCTCGGCCGCAAAATTTAGGTAATATTGCACGGTCATATCACCATACAAAGGCGGTTTCTCCGGCAGATAACCGATTTTTTGCCGAATGCTTAATGAATGTTTAGAAATATCTTCACCATCGATGTTTACCGTACCGGATGACGGAGTAATAAAAGAGGTCAAGGTACGCATCAAGGTGGTTTTTCCAGCACCATTTTTTCCTAAGAGGCCGACAATATCCCCTTTATTCATTTCAAAGGAAACCTTGTCTAATGCTTGAAATGAACCGAAGTTTTTACTGATGTTTTTAACAATCAACAATGAAAGTACCTTCCAAATGAATACTAGATTAGTCTCTTACATTCCCATTATTGGCCTTCTGCTACCCGAGCTTGTAGCCGATGTAGATTCTGCTGCTTAAGCACATTAATTGCAAAGGGCTTATAGAAAAAGTTAACTCTCACAAAAAGGTTAGTTAACTTTTCTAAGTATGAATTAGCCGAGTGATAAGTTTTAATGTCCAATAATTCTCACATGCAACAATGGTTGCAAAAATATGGTTAATAAAACTTAACTTGTTGCCAAAGACACTTTTAAGCCAACAAAACATAAAACTTTCCCTAACATGGCACAAAAAAGCCAACCTCTCATGCTATTTACTGCAATCTGTATCTAAAACGGATATTCTTATAACATTATATTAACAACAATAAGAATTTTGGACTTTAGATGAATTTAGCAAGCCTCGACATCGCCATTTTTGTGGTTTACGTAATAGGGCTTTTGGCCCTTGCCTTATATATCTCCAGAGCAGAAAAAAATCACGAAAGAGATACCAAAGATTACTTTTTAGCCAGTAAGTCATTACCTTGGTGGGCCATTGGTGCATCACTTATTGCTGCAAATATATCAGCTGAACAAATTATTGGTATGTCTGGTTCAGGTTACATATTGGGCTTAGGCATTGCATCATACGAATGGATGGCGGCGATTACTTTAATCATAGTGGGGAAATATTTCTTACCTATTTTCCTCAAAAATGAAATTTATACGATGCCTCAGTATTTGCAGCAACGTTTTGATGGCCGAGTCAAAACCATCATGGCAGTGTTCTGGTTAGCTGTGTATGTGTTTGTTAATTTGACCGCTGTTTTATGGTTAGGTGGCTTGGCCATTACTACCATTACTGGCGTTGACTTAGCTTACGGTATGATATTTCTTGGTTTATTTTCTATTGCTTATTCATCTTACGGCGGCTTAAAAGCCGTTGCCTACACCGATATCATCCAAGTGGTGTTATTAGTATTTGGTGGGCTAGTGCTTACTTATATCAGCTTAGATTTAGTCTCAGATGGTAAGGGTGTGATAGCAGGATTCTCGATATTGACAGAATTGGCACCCGAAAAATTTGACATGATATTTGCTGCTGATAGCCCACATTATATAAGCCTACCGGGGTTGTCAGTATTGATTGGTGGCATGTGGGTAATGAATATTTCTTACTGGGGTTTTAACCAATACATTATTCAGCGGGCATTAGCCGCTAAAGACTTGGCCGAAGCACAAAAAGGTATCGCTTTTGCGGCTTATTTGAAAATTTTAGTACCATTTTTTGTGGTGGTTCCTGGTATAGCAGCGTCTGTACTGTTTACTGATTTAGACCGAGCGGATCAAGCTTATCCAAGTTTAATGAACCTGATGCCAGTTGGACTAAAAGGCTTAGTGTTTGCCGCATTATTCGCAGCGATAGTGTCTTCATTAGCATCCATGTGTAATAGCATATCTACAATATTTACTATGGATATTTACTCACACTTCAAAAAAGATAAAAGCCAAAGTCACTATGTCAAAGTAGGTCGTATTGTGAGTATTGTAGCGCTAATTATTGCGATGATATGCGCAAGACCATTGCTAGGACAATTTGAACAAGCGTTTCAATATATACAGGAATTCACGGGCTTCTTTACCCCTGGTATAGTAGTTATTTTCTTACTGGGCATGTTTTGGAAAACTATGAATTCAGCGGGTGCTATTACTGCAGCGGTAGGCTCAGCGGCGTTATCTATATTGTTTAAAATTGCTTTTCCCTCTTTACCCTTTATGGACAGAGTTGGAGTAGTATTTTTAGCCTGCATAGCATTGGCAGTATTGGCATCTATTGCCACACGCAAAAAATATGTTGCTGGTGGGACAGGCGTGGTTTCACTAGATAAAGTGAACTTTGATACTACAGGCTCTTTTAACATCTTGGGTATAGGAATAGTCGTTATCTTAACAGCGTTGTATGCCACATGGTGGTAACGTAATCAAACATTAACGTTTATAAGAATCTAAGCTTACCAGTGTTTTACTTGTGCATATAATTTGGTAGAACACTGCGCCTTATTCACCCTTATTCGCTTAATATGGTAATAAATAGGTAATAAAATGAAAACATGTTTGCGTGTTTGGTTGGCTTTTACTTCGAGTATGTTTGCCTTAGCTTTGATGGCACAATCATTAGATTGGCAAAACCCTGAAGTGTTTAGAATTAATAAAGAGCCATCCCGGAGTTTTTTTTATAGCTATGACAATGCTGATGCGGCATTTTCAAAAATACCTTGGGATCAGGCCAACCATATATTACTTAACGGTCAGTGGAAGTTTCATTGGGTGGATTCTGTTAAGAAAAGACCAAATGATTTTTACCAAATTAATTTTGACGATAGCCAATGGGGCCAGATTGCAGTGCCCGCTAATTGGGAAGTCAATGGTTATGGCACACCATTTTATCATTCACACCAATGTTTTAAAGCTAATGCAGTACCACCCGAAATGCCCGCTCATTACAATCCTGTGGGCAGTTATCGAAAGACTTTTACTTTGCCAGATGATTGGAATACAAAACAAGTATTTGTGCATTTTGGCGCAGTTAAGTCGGCTTTTTATTTATGGGTAAATGGTCAAAGGGTGGGTTATTCACAAGACTCAAAAACTGCCGCCGAGTTTGATATCAGTTCATACCTGCAAACAGGAGCAAACCAATTGGCTTTGCAGGTGTATCGATATTCTGATGGCTCTTATTTTGAATGCCAAGATATGTGGCGAGTCAGTGGCATTGAACGTGATGTATATTTGTTTGCTACTCCAAAGGTACATATAAAAGACTTCCATGCTTACACTACCCTTACTGATAATTACAGCAAGGGTGTGTTACAGCTTAGCGCCCTAATTGATAATAACCAAGACCGGACTGTCGGTGGATATCAGTTGAATGTTCAACTATTCGATCACCAGCAAAAACTACTATTCGAAAAAAAGCTTGATATTAAAAAACTTTCAGAAAATAAAAACGGGATCGTTAAATATAGCACCAGCATCGATTCGCCTCGTCTATGGAGTGCTGAAGAGCCTAATTTATACGACTTAAAACTTACCTTATTCGACCCCCAAGGCAAAGCCATTGAGCATATCGGTCATAACGTTGGTTTTCGCTCTACTGAACTTAAAAATGGCAATATATTAATCAATGGTAAACCTATATTATTCAAAGGGGTCAATCGCCATGAACATGATCCTGTAACCGCACATGTGGTGACCCGGGAAACGATGCTTAAAGATGTGCAGATGATGAAACAATTCAACATTAATGCAGTTCGTATGGCCCACTATCCTAACGATCCCTATATGTATTATTTAGCTGATTTGCATGGTTTATATGTCATG
>Ga0209712_10004767_pt1 | contig 10717 bp, 10 predicted proteins | sample ArcOceMetagenome_FD_187443 | JGI IMG/M metagenome (GOLD analysis project Ga0209712, IMG submission 187443) | Marine eukaryotic phytoplankton communities from Arctic Ocean - Arctic Ocean - Greenland ARC118M Metagenome (SPAdes) (version 2) | ecosystem: Environmental > Aquatic > Marine > Oceanic...
TTTAATGGCCACAAGTAACATAAGTAATTATTGACGACAAAGTGCTTGATTTTGGATGGCCACTTTTTGATTTGGATGGCCACAAGTAACATAAGTAATTATTGACGACAAAGGGCAAATCAAGCACTTTGTCGTCAATAATTACTTATGTTACTTGTGGCCATCCAAATCAAAAAGTGGCCATCCAAAATCAAGCACTTTGTCGTCAATAATTACTTATGTTACTTGTGGCCATTAAAAATCAAAAAGTGGCCATCCAAACAGACCAAGAAAATTTCATGCAATCAAAGGGCAAAGGAGGGCGGAGTTTAAATTGGACACAAAAAACGCAACAACGCCACACCACAAATTCAAGCACCATGTCTACGACAACCGAAAAGAGCGCTACCAACATAGATCCCCTTCGCAATGGTGATTCAGTTGACGAGAGAAACCTTGATTTTGGCCGCTCAGTACTCCGATCCATCCCAATTTTTCTTTTGGAAAATCCCGCCGATGAATCGCTCGAAGGAGACGTCAAGGATTGTTTGGTTAAGTTGACAACTGGAGATTCTTCTACCACTATGAATAAGGATAACAAGGATGCATTGCGTATTTTGAAAGGAGACGAAACTACTCTTGGTATTCAGCGAATGTCATTGGAAGATCAAATGGTTGATTGGATTGAAGCTTTGGTTGTGAAGGAAGGAGATGTTGCGAATCTTCATGATCGCAAAACGGACCTTGAAGAAGAAATCGAAGATACCAAGAACCGAATCAAGTCAAACTATTCAGAGGAAAGGGCTCGTATTGAAAGAGATCTGCAGGATCTCAATGAAAGGTGCGAATTGGAGATTCAAACGAAGACTGAGTCACATAGAGCAACGTTGAATGTTATGACATTGTCACTGAGTGAAAAAAAGGATGAAGTTCATGCATTTAATGAGACCTTGAGGAACAGGGAGAAAAAGATCAAGGAACTTGAATTGAAAGGTAAGAGATTGTATCCTTTGTATTCATTACGATTTTGCTTGTTCCCTTTTTAACCTCTGTTTTCATATTCTTCTCAGGTGAATTGAAACACGAGGAGGTTGAAGCGAAGGGTTGGGATTATGCTAAATTGGATGCTGTAAACTGTGGAGTAGGGAACAATACGTTACGCATCACTCATGAGCAATTTCGCACCTTGATTCAAGAAGGACTTTCTAATTTGCAACTAGACACCAGTGTTCCTGAATGGATTCGTTCCCATTTGGGTAGAAGATCCATGCAAAAGTTCCGTAAATTGTTGAAGAACATTAAATGGGATCTGAAGGGAATGGAGATCAAGACCGCTAGAGTCCCATCCGCTTATGGTGGTAGATCGGAATCGAGTAAAGACGAGCGAGAGAGGACCATCGGATACTTGTATTCTTCTTTTGAGGAGAAGCCCCCCCTTCCCAGCGCACTCAAAGAGGAGAGCGGTGCCTTTCTTTCTCCAGGTGCAATCAAGAGGAGCCGCGAAGTTGACTCTATTGTGAATAAGTATTGTTCTGCAACGAAAAAACCTCGTACTGCCACCGCTGTTGGCATTGCAGACGACCGTGGCGATGCCAATTCCTGTGCCTCTCCTTCTAACAAAAAATGCAGACGTGTTGGAGCTCCGCCTGATTCAGAATCATCCAGAGCTTGGGCGGAGTCTTTGGGTCCTCCTAGAAGCGAATCATTCAGTCCAGGCGTGTTCAAGTAAGGAAGTCACTTGTGAATCTGCCATCATCTTGGGTATCAGTATCGATCTCTTCCCCAGCAATGCCACCATCTCGATTCATACTAGGCCTCGGGGGGCGGGTCTAATATGTCATGGAACTCTACTGCAGTACGCAGGATAACTTAGAATTGCTGTTATTATTACTATTATTTCTATTCATCGAAGCGGGTCTAGGGCTAAAGTCTTTGTACATTGGATTTCTTTTTCGCTTGTGCTCATGCACGATCAGCCAGTTCAGCCAAAGTTGAGTCCGCTCTGGTCGGAACTGAGTCTGGAGTTGGGATTGGTGGCGTACCTCTCAACGACTTTTGGGGTTTAGTCAACGAGCTCCGGTAATATGACCAACCAGAGTTGCGCAAAGGACAAGATGGAATGTATTATCTACTGTTGATAACAGAAACATGTATGTGTAAAATTTTTATTATGTTTAAAATGTTTACTTCTTGAATAGACATGTCTTCTTGCACTTTTTCAAATTGCACCCCTGGCATTTTCCATCCTCGGCCTTGGTGCTATTCTTTTCCATTTCCTTTTTCCGGTAGTCCTCAGCCTTCCTCTCCTCTTCTTCCCTGATGGTCAACTCGTTTAATAGTCTTTGAGTTTCCATTGCCTCCCTCCACAACTTACGCTCTTCATCCTCTTTCTTCTGCATCTCCTCTTCGCGAGCAACTTCTGCAGCTCTCTCGTCTGAAATACGCTGTTGTTCTACTTGATTTTTCTCGTACTCTTCTTTCATGATGGAAGAAATAGCACTATCAATATCATCGTGACCAAGGGCCTTTGTTAAGGCACTGAGAGCTGCAAGCGCTGCATCACGAATTTCCTCAAATTGAACATTTTCTGCAACCTTCTTCAACTCGGGTACAAGTAAAGGTCCAAATGGAGCAACTGCGTTGGGCGTCTCTACCAATCTGGACATGTTCTCAATGACGATACATGTTGATCTCTTGTTCACTGCCATCTTCTCCTTGAGGCCGCGAGCAAGAACGGGGCAAAGAATAGCCAAGGTAGATGAATCAACAGATGCAACAAAGGTTGTGCCCTTTAGTTTGTCGATTGCTTTTACTGTATCGTTCGGCTTGCAGATAGCATGCACGATCGCTGGGACAGCCGGAGCTACATCAGGGTTGATGTTTGTGGAGGCACATGCCAACAAGGCTTCCCTCGCTGCCTTGGTCACCTGGGGTTTGGTGTCCCATACCTGAGCGGTAACTTCTGGCACAATCTCTGGAAGAAGACGGGAGACATGACGGGAGACATGACGGGAGTGGAGCCCAGCAATCTGGGACATGGTTTGCATTGCCATAGCCTTTACTCTCCACTCGGGACTTTGAAGGGCTTCAAAGAGAACGGGGAAAATAAGTTTGGGGACAGCGTGACCGTTTGCGAGCTGAATTATGCTTGCAATAGTATCCTCTGCGGCATCCCTAACAAAACTGGAACTAGATGAGCATTCTTCCAATGCTGCTGCGAGGAGTGGAACCACAAAAGGCTCAGATGGTTTGCCCACAATTTCAACAAGGGCGCGAATAAACAAAAGGCATCCTTCCCTTGCTTCAGGTGGATTCGTCTTTCCCCTTTTGGTATCTGAAACAATTGTAGACAAATCATCACCCTCAAATGTTCCCAAGGATGCAAGACTGAATGAGGATGTAATTCTCTTCATTCCTCCTCCGCGATTCATTCCTTTCTCGTTTCCAAAAACAGCTCCAATTCCATTAGGAATCAAATTATTTTCCAACGCTAGGAGAATTCCACATTTCTTCAAAACATTGATAGTACCCTTCGCTTTGACAATAGCGGCAAGGTCTGCAGCAGCTCCTTGTCTATCCAATGATGTAGAAGCGGTTCTAGGTGCGCCAATCCCGTTTCCACCAAAAAGTGATGGTTGTCCACCAAGAACCTGGCGAAGAACATCATTCACTTGAACTTTGAATTCCTCATCAGATAGATTTGCGATGGCAGCTATGGATTCAGGGGATTTCAAGTTCTTGGGCTTCAATGTGGGAGCTGAGCCCCTCTTACCATCCTTCTTGGCAAGAGCACCTTTCTTGGTAGCAGTAGTCTTGGTAGCAGTAGTCTTGGTAGCAGCAGGAGCAGCAGTCCCAGCAGTCCTTAGCACCTTCTTTTTGATGGTGTGCTTCGTTGATGCATTAATAGAAGTCATTATTGTTTGTTTGATGAACAATGAATGTATCAGCAGGAACTTTGTGTTCCGATGAAAGCAATGCTATTTGCAAGAATGAGGAGAAGATTCCCTTCGTTCTTTTTTTCTTCATCAAATTCTCGGTTTGTTTGTTTGGTTGGTTGGTACCCAACATTAGCAGCTGGATGAACTTGTTGGCCAGCTTGAAGCTTGCCAGTAATTTCGAAATCGGAAATTGGCACCTCAATGGTCAACTGAAGTCACAAACAAGGCACTCGTCACTTCAACAACTTGACACTAGTAGACATTACTCTCAGACATAAAACAGATCCTAGTTCGGAGCTCGGAGGTATCACACTAGGAGCAGTACATACCGGTATCCGTATCTGTAACTCCGCATCACAAGCTATCCACGAAGCGTCGATAACATATTAGACAGATTGTAGAAGATTCGAAAAAAGGGAAACAGCCCGAGAAAATCTTCTTTGAATCAATTACTTGACCTCTGCCTCCGTCAGATTCGATTTTCTCATTCTTCAAGAACCCACCAATACAGTAGTAGCAGTACCCATACTGTAGCTGAATACAATCTGCATTCTGGGACCTGGGCAAATATCTTGTATTGAATACAAATGAAGAACCTGGAAACTATCTGCAATGTCTCGCATAATCATGAACACAGAGTTATCAGATGCTGATACGATAGGAAGCAGCGTTCGGTCCAGAAAGAGAAAGCAGCACTTTGTACTTAAAACACCCACCAAGAAGAAAAGTAGGATTCGTGAACTATTTGGTGCGATTGCCTTGTATCTGCTCTGTGTCTCCCTGCCCACGATCTTTGGTGTTGCAGTTCATTGGTATGAGCGACATTTCTCTTACCACAGACAATCATCCAATTCCAGTGCGGAGGATTGCACTTTCCTCTCATCGGGTCAAGAATCGGTTTCTGCGCTGGTTAGGAATGCAGCCGATATTCTATTATCGCCATATGGAAATGAAAGAGATACATTTCATCTAATGGAAGTTCCATTCTCAGTATATCATTTCTTACAGCGGCATCTGCGTCAGTACATCAAACGCGATGCGCTATCTGATGTACAATGCGTCATTGCTATATCGATGTTATTGTCACTCATTCGAGTAGTCATTGTTTACCTACTTGTACCGCGGTACCTGGCTCCACGAAGACTTGCAGTTATGGTACATTCAAAATCGACACACTTGCTGTCCTCTTCCGAATATGCCTTCAATCAAAAGCTGGATGGGGGGAACCAGGACGAAAATAGCAATAGCGAGGAAACTACGAGTTCTCCACTGGAGTATCTGAACGATTTGTGGATTCAGACGGGGCATACCAACCGTCCGTAGGTCATTGGGCTACGAAGCGCAAACTCCCTATAAAAAGATGGATCCTTCGCAGGCCCTGCGACTATTTCGAGCACCGCGATATGCCACTGCTGTATTCAGGTTGCTATTCTGTATGTTGTCCTGTTCCTTTGCTCTGGCAAAGTTTTCATCGTCAGATTTCTGGCCGGTGTGGGTAGGAGGACTCAAGACAGCTCAAACCAAGAACTGCTGGGATTTATCAGGGAGTGTAGCGTTCAAGGGGGCTTCCCTGGATTCCGACTTTGATCATCAAAATACTGCTCTGAGATATTTCTTCTTGGGTCAGGCATCTTATCAGATTCACAGTCTGTGTTTTCACTTTTTGTCAATGCTACTGCTGATACTTTGTGGAGGGAGTTCGGGATACATGTCGGCAAGGCAATCGTTGAAGAGCTATTCTCGACCAATGCTAGAGCACTTGCTATATTTTTTTCTCACTGTCATGACATATGCCTTTAGTGGTCTCCGAAGATTGGGCGCAATCGGCATCTTTGCCCTAGAGTTGAGTAGTATGGTGTTGCAGCTTCTACAGCTTTGCACCAATGCTCCTGAAAGTAGCATCTTTCGGAACACAAAGATGATCAAGTTCGTGCATCGATTCATAGCAATCCCTGTGTTCACGTATTGCAGGTTTTTCGTGATGCCATTTATTGTTCAATATTCGGCAGCATTTGAATCAACCATGTGGTTGCAGAATATTGAACATGCTCTGACTCCTGGAGTAGGAACGGTCATTTATTCCTTCTTCAATGGGACGTTGCTGCTAGCATTTGGTCTTAACTTTATTTACCTCCGGAGATTGTTGTTTCATCCATTTGCGAACCTGGTTGGACAGCAGCAACATCACAGGAAAGACGACTAAAATCAAAAGTAATAGAACAATTTATAGATATTTAACTTGAAATCATGAAAGATTGTGACGTACGTGTACCGAATGCCCAGAACAAATAATATGTGCAAATGGAGAAGCTGCACAGTGATAGTGCGAAGTCGATTGTTGTTGGAGGTTTCGGACTTCTACATATGATGTCAGCTGTCATCGAAAGCAAATTTCCTTTCAGTCGTTTTCTCCTTTATCCTGCCTTGAGCGAGATTGAGATTGAGATCTACGTTAATTACCTTTTGGATTGTATTGTATTTACTTCTAATAGTGCCACACCACTTCCCAGCGAGGGGTAACTTTGAAAAGCACTACGATGGCAAAAGTCATTTTTGAATGTCATTGAGCTCGCGACAATGCTTATTGAGGGTGATGATAGACTGCCAAAGGAAGTCGATTTACTTTCTATTCTGCCTTGCGTGCGATTGTACGCAGATATGTTCATTCTCTCTCGATTCCTATTCTTATCTTTGTCTCGCTAGGTTTTACACCGTCTAGATGGACTGACTGGGCAATTGTGAGGAACATGAAAAGAAAAAATCTAGAATCATGAAGTTTATTGGATTTAATAATGTTGTTTCAGTTCTTACTCTCTCGTCAATGTTGATCTTCGTAGAATTATTAACAATAGATTTCTTATCATCATCGATATCTTGGGGGAAATCCTCTAAAAGGTCTCCTCCTTTCCCCCCAATCATCATGAAACGCGACAGAAGAATCCTTCAATAATCACTTCACAAAAATCATAACGACGGATCATCTATGTCCGACGGGACGACAGTAGGTATTTCCCTCTTGTTGGTGTATTTGCATGTCTATTATTGACCTTCACACCTTCACAGTGCTGCTGGACACAGAGAAACAGTAGAAAGATCGATGACAGAAATGATTGTTGTTTGGAGGAGTATGATACAATTAGATGATCTCAACGGGGTGATAGATCCAAATGTTCCTATCTGGTAGGACGGCAAAGGCACAGGTAGACCTATCTTCACATCGGACCTCGATGCTGCAATCTGATGCGGAGCGTCGTGAATTACGCTGATACCTAACAGCCCCAAAACTATCGGCACGAGAGAGCTCATCTTCGAAATGCTCGTATCATTGTGATTCAGTGCGAGGCCTGACACGTTTTCATCAGAGTACCCAGCAAAATCGATAATCCCTGAAGAGAGTAAACTTTGGTGGTAAGACAGCAGTTATATTCAGCAACAAATTGATCAAAGCACCTTCGTTGGTACGTGTACTGGTAATGTACTTACGATGAAAGGTTACTTTACATTTGCGTGTTCTGCCCCCTTGCTTGGGTATGACTTTGCGTGAGACTGCCAAGATCGATGGGTCTGGATTGCGATTGCCTGGTCTCCACTCTGGATCTTATGAAAGAGCTGTATCTTGTCTGCTAATCCTGCTTCCTTCAAGCGATACTGGACTTCTTCAAAAACAGCCTCGCTTCGACTTCCTTGCATTGCAGCTGCCTTCTCACTAGCTGTCATCGGCGCAGCTCCATCAAGAGCACCTTGCCTCTTCTCCACAAATGGTCCACGATAGAATGCTGCCAACCTGTCTAGGAATTCTACTCTGAATTGCGGTCCTGTTAGTACCTAGGTCCTCAATCTTTTGATATCAACTGGGTCGAGAGTCGAGATCCTTCCTACAAACAATTAAAAATGGACTGATAGACCGGACCCACATTGGAGTTGTATGGCGTCCTTCATCTCTGTTTCAGTAATGATTAAAATTTGATACCATTTTTTCTCTCTAAATATTCTCCCATTCCCCAAGCCAGGATAGCAAACTTTCGGAATTCCTCTTCTTCTGAAGTGTCTTGTCTGCATGATGTTACACATCTTGTGCATATAATTGCGCACGAGGATAATTCCAGTTCTCTAACTCTCACAACCGAACAGCCGCGCATCACCTCTCTTACCCGTCATTATCATACTCGCTGGCATTTCTTCTGGCAAGCTGTTAGAGAACCCTCATACAAGTGGTGTACTGCGAGACAACTGACCAGCAAGCTGATTACATGACCATGGATTTAGCCTGGGACAAGTTTCTTGCCAACAGAACCAAGGTATGTACAAGGATGTTAGATGTTTACGTGGGCCCGTTAATCGAGCGAAGGGTGAACTTGCCGTGAAGATATACTATATACTTGTATTTCTTTCGTGTGGTAAATTCTCGATTGTTGTGTTGTTTACTAAAAAATGTAACTTACTAGCTAGCTACAACAGCAGCTTCTATGAGTAGCGTTCCTGGGTCCCTGCCAAGTTATTTCGTTCATCCTACTCGCACTCGCATCCATGCACTATCATCATCTATGATTCTTGTTCGGCGTCGTAATGAAACTTCCATCATAAATACGTATTTATTACAATTTAACTTGTAAATCCACAATGATCATGACTTGAAGATCAGTTAAGTATGACGATCTCACTATGAAATGGGAAGTTGAGAGTTGAGAGAGGTTGGTCTGGTCTAGATCAATTCTCCGGAGGATTTTTGATCGTGCTGCTGGTGGTATCGGAGGATTCTTTCTCCCTGCAACTGTTCGAATTTAGTAATTTCAAATTGGATACTATGTAAGAGTGCCAGGTGAAGTGGGAAATATTTGTTCGATTATAGATAATAAGTTTTCTTCTCTATTTACCTACCGCACATCAGCGTTCATCATTGGTGTAACTTCCATACGGTATAAGATCAACATATGAATAAATCAGGTTCTACTGTAGCTCTGCGCTCTGCGTCGACGTAGAGATCTGACAGTGATCATTTTTTGTTAACATTCAAGTTACTTGGATCATCCATATTCAATTGTTCACCATCTGATAGTATTATAGAGGTGTGCCGAACAAACAGTAATCCAAATTGAAAATGCTCTCAACCAATAAATTTGTTTTGAATAAAATTATAATCATGAAATTTCCCATCATACCCCTATGAATTGATCTACCAAAAAAATAAAGTAGGATCTCCATTCGCCATTCATTCCTCGTGTGTCGCTTCATCCCATGGGCATCCATTCAACCTTGCCCATTTTAGAATTTCAAGGTGATCACTACTGGCAGCAGCAGAACACGTATCTGCATCCCATGGACATTGATTCGCCCTTGCCCATTTGATAATTTCAAGATGGCCATTCCCGGCAGCACCGGAGCACGTAGATTCATCCCATGGACATTGATTTGCCCTGGCCCATTTGAGAATTTCAAGGTTGCAATTCCCGGCAGCACAGTAGCACGTAGATTCATCCCATGGACATTGATTTGCCCTGGCCCATTTCAGTAATTTAAGGTGGCCATTCCCGGCAGCACAGGCACATGTCTCTTCATCCCATGGACAATCATTTGCCCTGGCCCATTTCAGCAAATCAAGATGGCCGTTCTCGGCAGCACAGGTGCACGTCCGTGCATCCCATGGACATTGATTCGCCCTTAACCATTTCAGTAATTCAAGGTGGCCATTTCTGGCAGCATAGTAGCACGTAGATTCATCCCATGGACATTGATTCGCCCTTAACCATTTCAGTAATTCAAGGTGGCCATTCATGGCAGCAATGGAGCACGTCCGTGCATCCCATGGACATTGATTTGCCCTTACCCATTTCAGAATTTCAAGGTGGCCATTCATGGCAGCACCGGAGCACGTCCGTTCATCCCATGGACATTGATTTGCCCTTACCCATTTTAGTAATTTAAGGTGGCCATTCATGGCAGCATAGGAGCATGTCAGTTCATTCCACGATATGCCGAGGAGTCTCAGGTATTGCACTACTTCGAGATGACCGCCGGTTGCTGCATTTGCAATGTCATTCACCCCCAACATAGTATCCACCTCGTAGCCAGAGCCCTGTCCCCATTCCAGTATTTCCAATTTTCCATTACTTGCTGCGGCTTGGAACAGTTGTTTTGAACGAGTATTGCTATTCTGTCTTCCCATATCAAGGTACAGTTTCGCACAGGACACCGACGCCAGGGCGCTTTCTACGCTTGTCAATGTCTCACCTCTAAACGTGTCGGCATACACTTTATGGAACCTGTCTGAAACACTAGCAACAAAGCCATACTGCTTCTCACCTACATATCCAAAGATGTGCTTGAATTCATCGTTTGACACTTTGAAGATCGGACAGGAATCTTCATTCTTTTCTTTTCGAATGGTGGCAGAAACCTCAGGTTCTAATTTGTTGAAGACATCTTCCAATATCCCTTCCAATTTGGAATGAAGCAGAGGATGGTGTTCTACTAGCTTTGCCAATTTGTTCATAACTGCTGACACACCAGTCGGGCAACCGGGAGTATCATCAAGCATTGCGGCCTTTTGCCTTTTGCTAGGTGGGTCATCTTCGGCATTTTGCGCCGAGCTCTGATGCTTGCCAGAGGTCGCTTTGATTGGATCTTCCATCGCGACAGTTTAGGTATTCAATATGAAGCACAAAACACAACAGTACTACTGTGTCAGTTAGTAGTTACTACAAATGCGCTTGCGCCTTGCGACTTTAGAACTTGCAAGCTTGCGAGCTTGCTTCTTGTTGCAACAACTGTATACTGTAATTTTGGATGTGCCAATAGATTCC